>Ga0265296_1005689_pt1 | contig 10080 bp, 9 predicted proteins | sample MunlanPumphouse1_FD_189073 | JGI IMG/M metagenome (GOLD analysis project Ga0265296, IMG submission 189073) | Groundwater microbial communities from a municipal landfill in Southern Ontario, Canada - Pumphouse #1 | ecosystem: Environmental > Aquatic > Deep subsurface > Groundwater | place: Canada...
AAGTCGTTTCACGTCTCACCGTTCTGCGAAGTGAAAGGGCATTACGCGTTCCGTATGCATCGCACACCGACGCATTGCCGTGTGGCCATCGACTATTACGACGTCAGCGATTCACCACCGCTGTTGCGCACGGTGATTGATTGTGCGGTGGCGCCGCTGACAGCGCGCGCACTCTGGGCTCAGGTTCTCAAAATGCCGTTGCTCACGCTTGGCGTGGTGGTGCGCATCCATCTTCAGGCGCTGCGTCTGTGGCGTCTGCGTGTTCCGTTCATCTCCAAGCCACATCCACCCGCTGATGATGTGTCTCACAACGCAAAGGTCGAGCATGAGCTCCAATGAACTTCCGATCCCGCACATGGCACGCAGCATGCCGTTGGCCGCAAAAGTCCTGATCCAGTTGCTGCAGCGTGTGAAGGAAGGGTCGATCCTGTTGACCGATCCGGCAGGCGGCGCCCGGCTCTTCGGGCAGCCCGGTTCCGGCCCGCATGCAGAACTCATCCTGCGCGATTGGCGTGCGGCGAGCGAAATTCTGCGGCGTGGCGACGTGGGCTTTGCCGAGAGCTTGCGCGTGGGCTGGCTGGACACGCCTGATATGTTGTCCCTGTTCGATGTAGCGCTGCGCAATGAGGCGTCTGCCTCGCAAGTGGTGTCCGGAAAGTGGTGGGCATTGCTGCTGAGTCGCCTGCGTCACCTATTGCTGCGCGACAACAGCCGGCGCGGCAGTCGTCGCAACATTCTCAGTCACTACGATCTGGGCAATGATTTCTACAGCTTGTGGCTCGATCCCGGCATGACGTATTCATCTGCATTGTTCGAGGGTGATCGCACGCGATCGCTCGAGCAGGCACAGGATGCGAAATATGCCAGGATCATCGACCAGTTGGGTGCAGTGCCGGGGCAAACCGTTCTGGAAATCGGCTGCGGGTGGGGCGGTTTCGCGGAAGCGGCTGCGCGTCGCGGGCTGAATGTCTTCGGCGTGACTTTGTCTGACGCGCAGCTCGCCTATGCCCAGGCCCGCATGGCCCGCCAGGGCCTGGATGACAAGGTCGAATTGCGGCTGATGGATTACCGCGATCTGGGCCAACGGCAATTCGATCACATCGTCTCTGTCGAAATGATCGAGGCCGTAGGCGAGCGACGTTGGCCGCTTTATTTTTCTACGCTGGCCAAGTGCCTGAAGCCTGGAGGGCGGGTCGTCATTCAGGCGATCGACATCGACCAGACCCGCTTCGATGCCTATCGACGCAGCACCGACTTCATTCAACAGTACGTGTTTCCAGGCGGCATGCTGCCTACGCCCGGGCATATCGTCTCGCACGCTGCGGCAGTCGGGCTCAAGCCTGTGGACTGCCTGGATTTTGGTGTTGATTATGCCGACACCCTGGCCTGTTGGCGTGAGCGCTTCGAAGCCAATCTGCCGGCGGTCATGCACCTGGGTTTCGACGAAGCTTTTGTGCGCATCTGGCGCATGTATCTCTGCTATTGCGAGGCTGGCTTCAGAGCGGGTCGCACGAGCGTCAAACATTGGACACTGGCATGAAAAAACTTTTAGCTGTCTCGTTGCTGGCGCTGGTAGCTGGCTGCTCGAATGTCGACGTCACGCACTATGCGGACAAGACGCCGGCACTGAAACTGGACCAGTACTTCAGCGGCACGCTGGACGCCTGGGGCATCGTGCAAATGCGCTCGGGAGAAGTTCGTCGGCGGTTCCATGTGGTGGTGACCCCCACGTGGGAAAGCCCTGACAAGGGCACGCTGGATGAACGCTTCGTCTATGACGATGGCGAGACCCAACACCGCGTCTGGCAGCTGACGCGTGGCGCCGACGGCACCTGGCAGGGCACGGCAGGCGACGTCGTCGGACAAGCCAGCGGGCGGGTCTCGGGCAATGCTTTGCACTGGACCTATGTGCTGCGCATTCCCATGGGCGATAGCGAGTACGACGTGCATTTCGACGACTGGATGTGGTTGATGGACGAGCAGCACATGATGAATCGATCCGTGTTGACCAAGTTCGGTGTGAAGGTCGGCGAGGTGACGGTGTTCTTTCGCAAGCGGGACAGCGCAGGCGGGCGCGGATAATGGCTGCACTGAATCAACCCATCAAGCAGTGGGCCACGCGTCGCGTGTGGATCATCGGTGCGTCCAGTGGCATCGGTGAGGCGTGCGCACGGCAGTGGCTGCAAGCGGGTGCCACCGTGGTGCTGTCGGCGCGCAGTGAGGACAAACTCCAGGCCATTGCCTCATCGTTCGAAGGCGCACATATCCTGCCTTTTGATGCGGCAGACGAGCAGGCCTGGCCTGACGCCGTGGCCGCGGCGGCAAGGCTTTGTGGCGAGCTGGATATCGTTCTGTTCTGTGCTGCTCGCTATCACGAGCAAAATGGCACCGAGATCGATGTGGAAGCGGTGCAGAAAAGTTTCGATCTCAACGTCGTTTCGGTCTATCGCGGCGTGAATCTGATCGTGCCCAGACTGTTGCGGCAGGGCAGTGGCGGCATCGCGATCGTGGGCAGTCTGTCCGGGTATACGGGGCTGCCTAAAGCGATGATCTATGGTGCGACCAAGGCCGCGCTGATCAATCTTGCGCAATCCCTGTATTTTGAACTGGCGCCGCGTGGGCTGAGTGTGTATCTCATCAACCCCGGTTTTGTGCGCACACCCATGACGGCCAAGAACGATTTCAAAATGCCAGGCCTGATGTCGCCCGATGAGGCGGCACGTGCCATCATTGCCGGCATGGAAAAAGGTCGATTTGAAATCCGTTTCCCGGGCCGGCTTGCGATCGCCTTGCGCCTGATCAGTTGGTTGCCTTACGGCCTGCGTTTTCCGTTGCTGCACAAGGCGACAGGATTATGACGGCGCGCATCGACGAGATCGCACACTGGTTTGCGACGCTCACCCCCGACACGCTCGCCAGCATAGGCGAGGTGTATGGCGCACGCGCCCATTTCAAGGATCCCTTCAACGATGTAGTGGGGATCGACGCAATCGAACGGGTGTATGCACACATGTTTGATGGCCTGACACAGCCGCGTTTCGAGATCGATGTGGCGCAGGCCACCGGATCGCACGCTTTTCTGGTCTGGCGGTTCCTCGCGCGCTGGCGTGCACATGACATTCTGGTTCACGGCAGCACCCACCTGCAGCTCGACCAGGCAGGGCTGATCGCCGATCACCGGGATTACTGGGACACGTCAGAAGAGCTGTTCGAGAGAATCCCGGTGCTGGGCGGTGCCTTGCGCGCCATGCGTAAAAAACTTGCTACACCACTCGAATAGATGCTGGCGCCAGGCAAAAAAAACGGCCCGGTATGAACCGGGCCGATGCTAAACACGCGGCGTTACGCCATTTAATGCTCGCGGGGAGCGTAACGCTGGTGAGTGGCCATCATGCCCGTCCAGCCAGAGTGGGGATCACCTCTCTGACCATCCATTGCACGTTAACCATTGCGTGCAGTCTACCTCTGCCCATCTGACATCTGCCTGAACAAAAAAAGGCCCTCCGAATGGTCGGAGGGCACTGAAAGCCAGAAGGGCGCAGCGGTCCCTTCTGGCAGGGGGACTGATCAGGGTTATGCGTTGATGTCGTTGTTCTTGGTCTCGCGCACGAACAGCGTACCGACAACCAAGGTCATGACCGCAATAATGATCGGGTACCACAACCCGTCGTAGATATTTCCGGTTGCCGCCACCACCGCAAAGGCCACCGGTGGCAGGAATCCGCCGAACCAGCCATTACCAATGTGGTAAGGCAGGCTCATCGAGGTGTACCGGATGCGGGTGGGGAACATTTCGACCAGCATGGCGGCGATCGGCCCATAGACCATCGTGACATACAGCACCAGGATGAACAGCATCACTGTCGTCATGACATAGTTGATCTGTTTCGGATCAGCGGCTGCCGGATAGCCATGGCTGCGGATCGACGTGGTGAGCTGCTTGTCCAGTGCAGCGCGACGCGTATCGAATTCCGCCTTGCTCAGTGCTTGCCCGTCGAACGAGGTGAAGGACTCGTTGCCGATCTGCACCGTGGCCACGGTTCCGGGCGCGGCGGCCACGTTCTCGTAGTTCACCGAATTGCGTGCCATGAAGGATTTGAGCACGTCGCATGAACTGGTGAACGCTGCCGTACCCACCGGGTTGAACTGGAACGAGCATGTCTTGGGATCGGCCATGACGCGCACGGGTGCGCTGGACTGGGCGGTCTCAAGTGCCGGATTGGCAAAGTGCGTGATGGCCTTGAAGATGGGGAAGTAGGTCAGGGCAGCAATCAGGCAACCCGCCATGATGATGGGCTTGCGGCCGATCTTGTCCGACAGAATCCCGAAGACCACGAAGAACGGGGTGGCGCACAGCAGTGCCACGGCAATCATGATGTTTGCCGTATTGGCTTCCACCTTCAGCGTTTGCGTCAGGTAGAACAGCGAGTAGAACTGGCCGGTGTACCAGACCACGGCCTGACCTGCGGTCAAACCGAACAGGGCCAGCAGGACCAGCTTGAGGTTCTTGCCGTTACCAAACGAGTCTTTCAACGGCGAAGTCGAACCTTTGCCTTCTTCCTTCATGCGTTTGAAGGTCGGGGATTCGTTCAGTTGCAGACGAATCCAGACCGAAATACCCAGCAGCACCACGGAAATCAGGAACGGAATGCGCCATCCCCAGGCACGGAACGCTTCTTCACCCAGATAGGAGCGCACGCCGAGAATCACCAGCAGCGACAGGAACAGACCCAGCGTTGCTGTCGTCTGAATCCAGCTGGTGTAGAAGCCACGTCGGCCGTGCGGCGCGTGTTCCGCCACATAGGTGGCAGCACCGCCATACTCACCGCCGAGCGCCAGGCCCTGAGCCAGGCGCAGGATGATCAGGCAGATCGGTGCGGCCATGCCAATGCTGGAGTAGGTAGGCAGAATACCGACCAGGAAGGTCGACAGACCCATGATCACGATGGTGATCAGGAAGGTGTACTTGCGACCGACAAGGTCGCCCAGACGGCCGAACACAAGGGCGCCGAAGGGGCGAACCGCAAAGCCCGCTGCGAAGGCCAGCAGGGCAAAGATGAAGGCCGCAGTCGGATTGACGCCGGAGAAAAAATGAACGGCGATAATCGCCGCCAGTGATCCATAGAGGTAGAAGTCATACCATTCAAAGACGGTGCCCAGCGATGAAGCGAAAATGACTTTCCGCTCCTCTTTGGTCATCTTTCGATTGGGTTCAGGATGTGCGCTGGACTGCGCATTGATGGCACTCATGTGATTGTCTCCTCGGCGATCGCTGGTACACCGTACCGTGTGTGCGCCAGGCTTCTTATTGTGTTGCCCGACGCTGGAAGAGAACTTAGGGCCTGAGCCTGACTAGGGTCTGACGTGAGACACTACCAACGGCTAAAGTTGTATGCAAATATGTCTATAGGCCTGAAATCAGGGAAACTACTCAGCGCGCAGCCTGCCCAGCGGGAAGGTGACGCGGATGGTGGTGCCGGAATAAGGCGAGTCAAGAATCTGCACGACGGCCCGGTGTTTTTGCGCGATCTCCTTGACGATCGCCAAGCCCAATCCGCTGCCATCGGCGGTGGATCCCAGCACGCGATAGAACCGATCAAATACCCGCTCCCGTTCGACCAAAGGGATGCCGGGCCCTGAGTCCTCGACTTCGAGATCAACATAATCCGGATCCGACGAGGGGCGCAGGCGCACCGTTACCTGACCGCCCGCGGGCGTATAGCGCAGGGCGTTGTCCAGCAGGTTGTTGATCAGTTCACCCAGCAGCAGGGGATGCCCGAAAATAAAGATGGGTGTTTCGTCGCCCTCGAACCCGATGTCGGTGCCCAGAGTCATCGCCTGCTGCGCCCAGTGCGCGGTGCGCTCGTAGGCCAGTGCGTGCAGGTCCAGGGATATCAAACCGACCGCCTCCGGGTTCTCCGCATTGGCCAGTTGCAGGAGTTGATTCACCAGTCGGGTCGCCCGTTCCGAGCCGGTCACGAGCTGACGCAGGCTAGACTGCATTTCATCGGGCGAGGCGTCGCGCAGTGCAAGTTCTGCCTGCGTACGCAGGCCCGCAAGCGGCGTTTTGAGCTGGTGCGCTGCATCGGCTACGAAGCGCCGCTGTGTCTGCACCGTCTGTGATTGTCGGTGCAGCAGCTCGTTCATGGCGGTCAGCAGGGGGGCGATTTCCGTCGGGGCGGCCCGCTCGTCCATGGGCGAGAGATCGTCGGGGCGTCGCGCCCGCAGGCGAATCTGCAGCGCGTTCAGTGGCGCGATCCCGCGTGACAAGCCGAACCAGACCAGCAGCACGGCAATGGGCAGCACGATGAACTGCGGAATGATCACGCCTTTGATGATGTCGTTGGCAAGCTGGGTGCGACGCTCGACGGTTTCAGCCACCACGATCATCGGCGCCCGGGCGCTGGCCAGGCCGATGTCCAGACGCTTATAGGCCATGCGCAGACCAAAACCACGCAGCGACGCATCGGCAAAGCGCACGACGCCCATCGGGGTGGGGGCGTCGGCATCAGGAATCGGCAGCTGTCTGTCGCCACCCAGATATTCGCCTCGGCTGCCCAGCACCAGCCAGAACACGCTCTCGGTCTCATTGGCACGCAAAATCGCGCGGGCCGACGCATTCATGTCCAGCACAGCCTCGCCGTCGCGTTCGCTGACCTGTTGTTCCAGCACCAGCAGATTATGGGCGAGCGCCTCGTCATAGGGCGTGGCGGCAATGTTCTGCGCGACCACATAGGTGATGGCCACGCTCATGGGCCACAGCAGAAAGAGGGGGGCCAGCATCCAGTCCAGCACCTCGCCCAGCAGCGAGCGCCGGGGAGGACGGAAAGCCGGGCCGCGGGTGCCCGCGCGCACCACGTCCAGCGCCTCCTGATTCACCGGCTCGCGCTCGCCCGCGGGAACTGGCCGGGCGCGGCGCCGTTTAAACGAGTCCAGCACCCTGTTCGCGCTCCAGGCAATAGCCCAGACCACGCACGGTCATGATTTTGACGCCGCTGGGCTCGAGCTTCTTGCGCAGGCGATGCACATACACTTCGATGGCATTGGTGCTGACTTCTTCGCCCCATTCACACAAGTGATCGACCAACTGTGTCTTGCTTACCATGCGACCGCTGCGCGTCAGCAGTATCTCGAGCAGACTGACTTCTCGCGCAGAAAGATCCAGGGTCTGATCGTCCACCACTGCCACGCGACCGGTCTGGTCGAATGTCAGCTTGCCGTGCCGGATCAGCGTTGCGCCGCCGCCGGCACCCCGGCGGGTGAGGGCGCGCACGCGGGCTTCGAGTTCGGACAGGGCGAAGGGCTTGGCCATGTAGTCGTCCGCACCCAGGTCCAGCCCCTTGACACGCTGCTCCACGCTGTCTGCAGCCGTGAGAATGAGCACGGGCAGGTGAGAGTTGCGGGTCCGCAGGCGTCGGAGCACCTCCAGTCCCGGGATCTGCGGCAGCCCGAGATCGAGGATCAGCAGGTCGAATTCCTGGGCGGCCAGTGCCGAATCGGCAGAAAGTCCGTCACCCACTGCATCCACCGCGTAACCACTTTGTCTGAGGGAGCGTGATAGCCCATCGGCCAATATGCTGTCATCTTCAGCAATCAAAATACGCATAGTAGGCGCCGTTTGTTATCCGTCTTGCCCGGATTCTGGCACACACTGATCGCCACCCCAACTGGAATCTCTTGCAGGCTCGCCACGCTCGATACGAGAAGTCCTTGTCACACTGTACGTGCATACAGTAGAATCCAGTGCAATAATGCAGTCAGCCGCGAACAGTCGCGACCTCATATTTGCATCACATCGCACCCAAGGGATAGCACACACATGGACGACAAGACGAGCAAGGCCACCGCCGACAAACAAAAGGCGCTGTCCGCTGCACTTGCCCAGATCGAAAAGCAGTTCGGCAAGGGTTCCATCATGCGTTACGGAGACAACCAGGTCTCCCATGACATCCAGGTCGTTTCCACCGGCTCCCTCGGGCTCGATATCGCACTGGGCCTGGGCGGCCTGCCGCGCGGTCGTGTGATCGAAGTCTACGGTCCGGAATCGTCGGGCAAAACCACACTCACCCTGCAAGTCATCGCAGAAATGCAGAAGCTGGGTGGTACCTGCGCCTTCGTCGATGCCGAACACGCGCTCGACGTGCAATACGCCAGCAAGCTGGGTGTGAACCTCACCGATCTGCTGATCTCCCAGCCCGACACGGGTGAACAAGCCCTGGAAATCACCGATGCCCTGGTGCGTTCCGGCTCGGTCGACCTGATCGTGATCGACTCGGTCGCCGCACTCACGCCCAAGGCCGAAATCGAAGGCGAAATGGGTGATTCCCTGCCAGGCCTGCAGGCCCGACTGATGAGCCAGGCGCTGCGCAAGCTCACCGCCAACATCAAGCGCACCAACTGCACGGTCATCTTCATCAACCAGATCCGCATGAAGATCGGCGTCATGTTCGGCAACCCGGAAACCACCACGGGTGGTAACGCGCTCAAGTTCTACGCTTCTGTGCGTCTGGACATTCGCCGCATTGGCGCCATCAAGAAGGGCGAAGAGGTCATCGGCAACGAAACTCGCGTCAAAGTGGTCAAGAACAAGGTTGCTCCGCCGTTCAAGCAGGCAGAATTCGACATCCTGTACGGTGCAGGCATCTCACGTGAAGGCGAGATCATTGACCTGGGTGTGAAGGCCGGCGTGGTCGACAAGGCAGGTGCCTGGTACAGCTACAACGGCAATCGTATCGGTCAGGGCAAGGACAACGTGCGCGACTATCTCAAGGAACACCGCGAGATTGCGGTCGAAATCGAGAACCGCGTGCGTGAAAACCAGGGCATCGTCAGCCGGGTTGCCGAATTCGTGCCCACGCCTGAAGAAACGGACACCGGCGAAGAGTAATTGTCTTAAAGCATGCAGCAAGGTTTATCGATCAAAGCCAGAGCGGTCGCTTTACTCTCCAGGCGCGAGCATTCGCGCCTGGAACTTGCCCGCAAGCTCGCGCCACACAGCGAAAATCCAGAGTCACTCGAGCGCCTGCTCGACGATCTGACGCGCGAGGGATGGCTGTCCGACGAACGCTTTGCGCAAAGCGTGATCCATCGGCGATCACGCACGCACGGCACCGCACGCATCGTCAACGAACTGCGCCAAAGTGGCGTGCCTGACATAGCGATCTCGGAAGCTCGGGAAACACTGCGCGATACCGAATTCGACCGCGCAAAAGTCGTGTGGGAGAAAAAATTCGGCGCCAGGCTCGACGCCGTGCAAGCCCCCGACGATGCAGATTCCGATACTGACATAGACCCCATCATGCGCCGTGACCGCGCGCGTGCGGCCTATGCTAAACAAGCGCGCTTTCTGGCCGGTCGCGGGTTCAGCCACGACGTCATCGCCCGCGTTCTGGGCGCAGACGATGCCTACGATGAATAACCAAGCTCAATAGAGCAAGGCGAACTGCTGCAGCTACCGAGTCGACAAATCTGGCGATGATGGCACTCCTCCCGAAGCTTGGCTATCAGCAAGCGGGTTACGTCGATCATCTCAACAGCGATGGAAGTCGAGAGCTTGTTTTCATGCGAGATTTGGCGGGGTAGTCCCTAGTTGTCGGACGCGAACAGCGTGCTGCGTTATACTTCAACGGTTTTGCTGCCGCGCACCAATTTAATCGTAGCCTATCTCAATTCGCCAACCGTTCGAATGCCTTTGACGCCATCTGTCGTGACACGCGAACCCATGCATACCCGCACCATCAAGGTGCAGTCTTATGCACGGGAAGACGGCCTTTGGGACCTCGAAGCTGAATTGATCGACTACAAGGGTTACGATTTCCCCACGCGCAACGGCGGTGTATTCGAGGCGGGGCGCCACGTGCATCACATGCACCTGCGCATTACTATCGACAAGACGTTCGAAGTGCTGGCCGCAGAAGCCGCCTATGACGCCGCGCCTTACGGCGAGCAGTGCACCGGCATTGATGTCGCTTACGGCGATCTGGTGGGCATGAATCTGTTGAAGAATTTCCGCAATGCGGTCAAAGAGCGTTTCGGCCGCACGGCGGGCTGTACGCACATGACCGAATTGACCAACGTGCT
>Ga0265296_1005690_pt1 | contig 10077 bp, 15 predicted proteins | sample MunlanPumphouse1_FD_189073 | JGI IMG/M metagenome (GOLD analysis project Ga0265296, IMG submission 189073) | Groundwater microbial communities from a municipal landfill in Southern Ontario, Canada - Pumphouse #1 | ecosystem: Environmental > Aquatic > Deep subsurface > Groundwater | place...
GGCCAAGCCTGGTATATCCACGATGGCAAGCGTTACTACCTCAAAGACGGCGACCTTGCCTACCAGATCATGCGTTTCTTAAGCAGTGGCATTACCAACAGCGATTTGCGGCAAATAGGGGTGGGAGCGTTGGAATAAATTGAATAGTTTTTTATGTCTGTATCTGCATCTATTGTAGCAGACCTCCGTGAAAAGACAGGCGTGGGGATGATGGACGCGAAGCGCGCGCTGGAAGATGCGGGAGGGGATGAGGCGAAGGCGATAGAGCTTTTGAGGAAAAAGGGGATGAAAGCAGCGGAGAAGAGGCAGGATCGCGTTGCCCGCGAAGGGGTCGTGGAAGCGTATGTGCATTCGAATGCAAGGGTGGGTGTGCTCGTGAGCCTTGCGTGTGAGACTGATTTTGTCGCGCGGAACGACAGTTTCCGCCAGCTCGCGCACGAGATCGCGCTCCACATCGCGGCCATGAATCCGCAGTACCTCGCTCCCGCGGACATCCCGCAGGATGTGCTGGAGAAGGAACGGGAGATTTATCGCGATCAGGTGAGGGCGGAGAAGAAGCCGGAAGCGATGGTGGAAAAGATCGTGGAAGGGAAAATGCAGAAATTTTATAAAGACACCTGCCTTTTACAGCAGGCATTTGTAAAGGACGAGAGCAAGACCATTGAAGATCTCATTGTGGAAGCCACCGCGAAAATCGGCGAGAAGATCGAGATAAGGGAATTTGTCAGGCTGAAAGTGTAATTGTGGAAATTTTCAAGACCCGCTCATCACAAGCGGGTCTTTTGTTTATATGGAAAATTAGGTATTATGAATATGAATAGAAACAGTTTTTTCAACATCAGACAGACACGCCGCGAGTGTCGGACTTCTCGCTGCGGAACTCGCACAACGCTCGGCTTGCTCGTTGCGCAACACGCGTCATCCCGACCAGCGTCGGGATGCGCTCCGCCTCACCAGCCCAAGTCCGATATACGTCGGACACCATGCTTGGGCTGGTTGCGGAGGGTTGCACAAGAGCAATCCTCGCTGGGGGACACCACTTGAACAGCCTGCTCCGTAGAGCGCGAGCGAAGCGAGTGATTCTGCGGGGTTATCGCAGTGAAACCCAACACACCGCAGCTATTATATGTATCAATATTAACAATAGGTTTAAATGGAAAAAAATATATGAAATACCTTTATCAAAGAATCCTTATTAAATTGTCGGGGGAATTGTTTGGGGGGAAGGGGAAGAGCGTTGACCTTGTGAGGTATGAGAAGGTGGCGAAAGAGCTTGCGGGGCTTGTGAAGGAAAAAGTGCAGGTGGCAGTGGTGGTGGGCGGCGGCAATATCATGCGGGGGAGAACAGTGAAGGGCGATGTGCAGGACGAGCTTGCGGGCCACCGTGCGGGCATTATTGCCACGGTGGTGAATGGATTATTGCTGCAGAGAGCGCTCATCCGCAATCATGTGCCTGCAGTGCTTCGTGGCGTTGCGATAGTGAGCTATGTGAATTCAGATGACCCTATCTGTGCGCAGGATGATTTGGGTGCGGGCAAAGTGGTGCTCTACGCGGGCGGCTCTGGAGGCCGTTTCCTCTCCACTGATACCGGCGCAGTGATAAGAGCCTTGGAGATCGGCGCAAATGCAGTGATGAAGGCGACTCACGATGTGGACGGGGTGTACGATCGCGATCCTAAACAATCAAAGCGCGCAGTGAAGTATCCCGTACTGACCTTTAGTGAAGCGATTGAGAAGCGGTTGGGGATTTTGGATCTGGCCGCCTTTGACCTCGCGCAAAAGTATCATTTGCCCATCCATGTATTCAAGTGGGGGACTGGGAGGCTTTTGAAAGTATTACGCGGGGAAAAAGTAGGGAGCGTGGTGAAAGATTAGCCATTTAACCATTTATCAATTTAACACTATAACGATATGCTCAACATAGCCATCAACGGTTTCGGACGCATCGGCAAGGCGGCACTGAAGATCGCCTGGAAGCGGAAGAATATGCAGGTCGTCGCGATCAATAATCCCGGCGATGTCGCGACCTTTGCGCATTTATTGAAATTCGACAGCGTGTACGGGCACTGGGACCACGAGGTAAGGGGGATTCCCGTAAAATCGGTAGTCGCGAGCAAGCCCATAGGGACACTGGTTATTGATGGCGTAAAGATTCCTATTTTTGGCGAAAAAGATCCCCTTCTCCTTCCTTGGAGGAAACTCAAGGTTGATGTGGTTTTGGAATGCACCGGCAGGTTTACGAAAGACGACGCGGCGGCGGCACACCTCAAGGCGGGCGCCAAGCGGGTGGTCGTGTCCGCGCCCACCAAAGGAGGAGAGACGAAGACATTTCTCGTAGGGGTCAATGCGGACCATTATGAGGGAGAGGCGCTGGTATCGAATGCGTCATGCACCACCAATTGCATTGCGCCAGTTATGCAAGTGATGAGTGACGCGTTTGGCGTGAAGAAGGCAATGCTCACGACCGTGCACGCGGTCACCGCAGAGCAAAATCTAGTTGATTCAAATCCTCCCGCGCTCCATCCTGATCTGCGGCGCGCGCGCTCGGCGCTCGCCAATATTGTTCCTACCACGACTGGCGCGGCATCGGCCTTGGGGAGCGTCATTCCCGCTTTGAGGGGGATTTTCGACGGGCTCGCATTGCGCGTGCCAGTGCTCTGCGGGTCGCTTTCAGACTTTACATTCCTTTTGAAGAAGAAAGTGACCGTCGCGCAGGTGAACGGGGCGTTCAAAAAAGCGGCGAACGCCGAGCGCTATGCAGGAGTCCTCGCGGTGACGGAAGAGCCGATCGTGTCATCCGACATCGTCGGCCGCACCGAGTCTGCCATCGTCGACTTGTCGCTCACCAAAGTGGTGGACGGGGATCTCGTGAAAGTGCTTGCGTGGTATGACAACGAGTGGGGGTATGCCAACCGCTTGGTGGAAATGGCGGCAAAGGTGATGGGGAAGAAGTGAATGGTTAAACTGCTAAATTGTTAGATTGTTGAACTGTGTGACTGTTAAATTGTTTATTGTTATGGAGTTGTATAAGCGGGGAGTTTATTTTGTAAATAAGCGTTATATATAGTAAAATAAGGCCATGAGACCAAAACAACGTATGAAAAATAAACGGCAAGTGCGGAAGGAAGTGATGCCTTTTCGGCGATCCCTTTTTTGGGACGTGGACCCGAAAACGATCGATCCCGAGAAGCATGCCGAGTATATCATCGAGCGCGTGCTTGATTTCGGCGAATTAGAAGAAGTGCGGTGGCTGGCGCATCATTATTCCAAGAGACTCATAAGGAAAACACTCAAGGAGTCGCGTGTTATCCATGATAAGTCGCGCATTTTATGGGATCTCGTGTTCAAGTAAAACGCGCAGCGCGAAATGACTTGCATATTGACCGGCTGCCTGCGGCCACCCGCCACGCATTTTTAGAAAGCGTACGGGATAGGTTATTCGCAACCGCAGGGTGGTACCTCGCGGGCGGTACGGCGCTCGCATTGCAAGTAGGGCACAGGGAGTCGGAGGATTTGGTTTTCTTCACCCCGCGGAAGAGTTTTCAAGAACCGCAATTTGAGAAGAAGCTTATGCTCGCCGGCAAGTGGCGGACTGACTTTCTTGCAGAGGGCACTCTTTACGGAAGATACCAGGATGCGAAGATGAGTTTCATCGCGTATCCTTTTTTTCATCCTTCCTCGTTTCTTCAATGCGGTTCGGTGCGGATGGTGGCGCCTCGCGACATCGCCGCGATGAAGATTGAAGCGATTAGCCAGCGGGGAAGGAAGAGGGATTTCGTGGACCTGTATTGGTATGGGACAAATGTCGAACCGATTGAAAATGCGATTTTGCGTTCTTTCAACCAGTATGTCGGAGAAAACAGGAATTTGACGCATATTATTAAAAGCCTCACGTACTTTGCGGATGCGGAGAAAGACCCCATGCCAAAGCTGTTTTTCGAGGCCGATTGGCAGACAATAAAGGGTTATTTCTTGCGCGAAGTGCCGCGGATGGCGCGGAAATTGCTTTTTTGACATCTTACCTCCCCATCCATCCACCCTCATGAAGGGTGTTTTTTATTTTTTGGCGTTTTGTGGTATTTACCAATTCCCCAAAATGGTAAGGAATGAGTGGAGTAGAGTCCTCAAAATGTTAATATTTGTACGCGCTTACCTGGACCCCCTCAAACTCCCCCTTCTAAAGGGGGAGATCATTGTCCCCGCCTATGCGTTGTGAGAGGTTTTGATGTTTCTCAAAGATGAGCTTAAACGCTTGGCTCGTTGATTGCGATTCAAGCGCTCGGAGGCAGCTTCGCTCGGATCGGGATGAGGCGGAACACTTCCTTTATTTATTAAGTTATGTCTTACTGTACATATGAGTACAGTAAGATGGACATAAACGTGTATATTCTGGTATGCTGTTTTTCGTGATTGGATAATAACAATTTAATGGCTCGTATGACCCTTCATGAATCCTACCAAAAGGAAATTAGCTCCCTCACTAAGGTGATTAAAGAGAGGTATCAGCCCGAAAAAATTATTCTCTTCGGTTCAGCGGCGCGTGGCGAACTCCGGCAGGGGAGCGATATTGATATGCTCATTATTAAGGACGCAAAAGGACGGTCGTATGATCGCATGGTGGAGGTGTTGCGGCTGGTTCAGGGGGCGCAGCCTCGTTTACCTTTCACTCCCATCGTGCTCACGCGCCAGGAGTATACGCGCGGGCTTCAAGAGGGCCGTTATTTTTTTCGCCAGATTGAAAAGGAGGGAAAGGTGCTCTATGAACCCTCATGATTCCAAAGAGCCGTTCGAGTGGCTGGAGAAAGCGCGGCACGATTGCGTGGCAGCAGTGAAGTTGCTGGAATACGGAGGGCATGCGGACACGATCGCGGTACACTGTCACCAAGCAGCGGAGAAAGCGCTAAAGGCGGCATTGCTCGGGATGGGAATTGATTACCCGTTCACGCATGATCTTACCCTGCTGGTTCAGCTTTGTATCGACCAGGATGATTCATTCGGCGTATTGAGAGATGCGATGGTGCGGCTTGCGCCTCTTTACGAGAGGGAGCGGTATCCGTGTTATTGGAGGAGAGGAACCCTACGCCGAGAGTGAATTAGCAAATTTTGTACATATGGCACAAGAGACGGCTGAGTTTGTTCAGAGTAAGATTGCTGCACATATCTGAAATTGACTGTAATTTGGTCGAGAAGCACATCTTATTGTTACACCAACCTACTCACCGCCGCTCTCCCCGAGGAGGGTGTTTTTTATTTTTTGGCGTTTTGTGGTATTTACCAATTCCCCGAAATGATATATAATTAAGGGAGTAGATTCCCCTAAATTATATTAGTATGGCAATTATTGCGCGTTTTATCCAAAAAAACATTGAGAAAAGCTTATTTCAAGGTAAGGTTATTATTATCTATGGCGCACGACAGGTAGGGAAGACTACGCTTGTGAAAGAAATTCAGAAAAAGTATCCTGATGCAGTATATTTTAATTGTGACGAGCCGGATGTCAGGAGCGCATTGAGCAATAAAACGTCAACTGAAATCAAAGCTTTTTTGGGGGAGAAGAAGCTTGTCATCCTTGATGAAGCGCAACGGGTTACCAATATCGGCATGTCGCTGAAGCTCATGGCAGATACGTATCCTGAAATGCAGATTATCGCCACGGGTTCATCTTTATTTGATTTAGCAAACAAAATTATTGAACCATTGACAGGGCGCAAACGGGAATTTTATCTTTATCCGTTGTCCTTGGAGGAAATGGCTCCACGCGAGGATGATATAGTGAGGGATCGGCTGTTGGAGAGGAGAATGATATATGGGATGTATCCGGAAATTGCCACAGGGAAAGGAGACGCGCTCGATGCGCTGAAGGAGGTAGCACGCAGTTACCTCTATAAGGATATCCTGCATTTTCAAACGATTAAGAACAGTGAAGCGGTTGAGAAGCTTCTGCAAGCGCTTGCGCTGCAAATCGGCAATGAGGTTTCATATAGCGAATTGTCATCGCTCGTCGGCGTAGATAAAAAAACAATTGCGAGCTATGTGAACATTCTTGAACAGGCATTTATCGTATTCCGTGTCACGCCCTTTAACCGCAACCTGCGAAATGAGCTGAAGAAGCTGCGCAAGGTATATTTCCATGACACGGGCGTGAGAAATATCCTCATTAATAATGTAAATCCCCTGCATCTCCGCCAGGACGCAGGCGTGCTCTGGGAGAATTTTATGATGAGTGAACGGTTAAAAATGAATCAGAACCACGGATATGAGAAGAATATGTTTTTTTGGCGGACACGGCAAGGGCAGGAAATAGATTTAGTGGAGGAGCACGGCGGGCATGTGGCGGCGTTTGAGTTTAAGCTCACGAGTGACAAATACCGGATGCCTGCGGTTTTCCAGAAGGCATACCCCGGCAGCAGCATCACAGTCGTGCATAGGGGAAATTATAAAGATTTTGTCCTTTTAGGCTGATAGCTGTTTTATTTTTTTCATTATGGTAATGAATTTGATATGGATTGAGCCGATATTTGCATCAGAATAGGAAAGGTGTATAGTTTAAGTCGTGATAATGTCATTATGATATGCTCGATACGCAGGATATCCAACAATTTAAGGGGATTCTTGAGGAAAATAATAAAACGCTCATCCTTGAGGTAGGGAAAGTGTTGGAGCAAAATATCCTTCCTATTCTTGATGATCATGGTAAAATGCTCGAGGCGCACGGTAAGATGCTCGTAGAGCACGGAGAGAGGTTAGGCCGAATCGAAGCTACCATGGTCACCAAGTCTTACCTTGATGATAAGCTTGCCGATCTTGAAGGGCACCTCATTAGCAAGCTCCGCAAGGAGGACGAAAAACTCAACCGCCTTGTGGAACTTTTAGCGAATAAGTCAATTCTCGCAGTAGAGGATGTGGCGTTCTTGCGCCAAATTGAAGTATTCCCTTCTTTGCCAAAAGTATCCATATGACCCGTTTTCTGTACTACAATCTTAGGGTTTATAATCCCTTGTCTTTAAAGCGCGCGCAGGTGGGGATGTGGTTGTGTACGCGAATATTGGGAGATACAATTTATCAGAACTAAAAGGCGGTACCTTCACGGGTACCGTTAAATGTTTGAATGACTTATACAGGGATTTATACACACTTGGTTGACATATTAATTTGGACTTTGTAAGCTTTCTCCGCTCCGTGTTCAATTTGAGCACGGAGGTTTCTTATAACCTTAGGCGAAACCAATATAGTTTCTTTCACAATTCAAGCAAAGGAGATAGTATGAAGACGATCATCATGATGAATGGCTTTCCAGGAACTGGCAAAACTACGGCGGCCATTAAAATTCAGGAAACTCTTAATGGTGTGGGCGTTGTCAGGAGAGATTCTTTTGTAAAGCAAGGGAGTTTGGTTGGTGTCCACACTCTTGAACAGTATTCTCAGAGTATAAAAGACACGCACGAAGTATTTTATCAGGAGATAGAACGCCTTCTCTCTGATTATGATATAGTGGTGTTGGATAGCGTATTCCGTAGTCTTGACTTGCGCGAGAGAGTATATACTATTGTCCAAAAAATTAATGCCTGTTGTTTTCTGATCAAATGTGTGTGCGGACGTGAAGAGCATCTTAAAAGATTACGCGAAAAGATAAAAAACGGGGAATGGATTTTCGACTCTCCTGCAGAACTGCTCTCATTATACGAGCGGGAAGCTCAAGCATTGACTGATGATGAGTTGCGCACCGTCAACTTTTTGCAGCTTGATACTCAGGGCAATAGAATCACCCAAATTTCGATAAAGTCTGATGAAGCAAGCGTGATCGCACGGGCATTAATAAAGGCACTGACGTAACGAAAGAAACGATCGTCCTATTGCCCCGATTCAGTAAATGGATTGGGGCTTTTATTCTGTACGCTGACGGCGCAGTACAGTGGTAATACGTGCGCATACTTTGTTGTTGACAGCGGTCAGAGCATGGGTTAGAGTATAAAGCAGTTTTAAGAATTATTACTACAACATTCCATTTTATGATCAATTGGAAAATTAATGATACAACGCTTAAATATAGAAACTCTTGGATAGAGGTTCGCGAGCACCAGGTAGTTTTCCCCGGAGGGAAAACAGGTGTATACGGCGTTGTCTCAATGCCTGATACGGTTGCGGTCATAGCCCGAGAGGATACTGCCATATACTTAGTACGACAGTATCGGTTCACCGTGAATATGGATTCATGGGAACTGCCCTCCGGGCATATACGAAAAGACGAGACGCCTCAGAAAGCTGCGGAAAGGGAGTTACGTGAAGAGGCGGGGTTGAAGGCGGGAAAATGGAAATCGCTCGGATTCGTCCATCCGGCTCTCGGCGTGATGAACAGCACGAGATATCTTTTTTTAGCAGAACAGCTCACCGCGGCACCAACTTCCCATGAAGATGCCGAAGCGTGTATGAAGATAGAAAAATTTCCGTTAGAAGAAATTTCGAAAATGATTGCCCGTAATGAGATTTTCGACGACTATCTCATTGCGGCACTTTATAAATTAACTACCCAAAACGATCATTAACAAATGAAAGGAGAACAAGATGAAAGTACTGATCACGGGAGGTTCCGGCGTACTGGGTTCTTCCATTCGTGTTGAAGGAAACAGAATTGAAGTGCCTGTCATTGCGCCACTCCATTGCGGGCTTGATGTTACTGATTTTGAACAATGTCGCGATTGGCTTCGAGCACTTTCACCAGGTGACGTGCTCATCCATTGCGCGGCGATGACGGACTGGAAACGCTGCCACGATGAACCGCAAGCATGTCACTCAACGAATGCAGTCGGTGCCTGGAATATTGCAAAGGCCGCGAAAGAACGTGATGTGCTACTCATCCATGTTTCAACGGATGCGGTATTCAACGGCAGCCTTCGCAATGAAGGGTATTGTGAAGATGACCAACCGAGCAACCCCACTAGCGTTTATGCTATCTCCAAGCTTGCTGCCGAGCACTTGGTCCGTGAGACCGATTGCAGGGTTCTCATTGTGAGGATCGGCTGGTTGTTCGGGATAAGCCCCGAAAAGGATCAAAAATTCATTGGTGCAATTTTAAAACAAGCCTCCGCGGGTTTGCAGATCAAAGCAGTGGACGACAAGCGAGGCACCCTCGCATACGCACCCCATGTAGCAAGGAGGATGCTTGAATATGCCCTCAATCAAACCCAAGGAATCAGGCACCTGGCAAATCAGGGTGTCGTGAGCCGCTATGATATAGCAAGGAAGGTGCTCGCATTGTGGCAATATACTAATCCACTAATGAAGGTCTCTTCATGTGCGTTCCCCTCACCCATTAAGCGTCCAGATTTCTCTGCGTTGAGTACCATCTATCCCGACGCAGAACTTCCCCATTGGGATGAAGCACTAGAAGAATACCATTCAATCTATGGAAACCGTTTGGAACAAGAAAGGAGAATGTCATGAAAGTACTCGTAACAGGAGGAGCTGGGTTTGTTGGAACTCACCTCTGCCAGTTCCTGCTGAGAAATGGGCATGTGGTGACCATCTACGATAAACTGGATCTCAGGGTGGTGAATCCAAGGGCACTGCAATGGACAGAGGTAGAAGGTTGCAAAGTCATGGAAGGGGATATCCGAGATGAACCGAAACTTATCGATGCGATGAAACATCAAGACCTCATTATCCATGCTGCGGCACAATCGGCGGTGGATTTAAGCATCAAAGACCCCGTCACTACTTTTGTAACCAATTCTTTAGGAACGGTTCACGTCTTGGAGGCGATGCGACACAGCGGCGTAAAAAGGCTCCATTACGTCTCGACCGATGAAGTCTTCGGTGCGGCAACCATACATCCCTTCACTGAACATTCGCTCGTACAACCCGGCAATCCCTATTCTGCGGGTAAAGCCGCCGCCGAGTCCACCATCTTTGCCTGGGCAAATACCTATGGCATTGAAGTTACCATCACCAATAGACCCTTTGCAAAATAATTTCGTTAATAAGTCGCTTCTTCCCCAATCCCAGGCGGTTAGCTTCTGGCTAACGTCCTGAAATTGGAGAGGAAACAGACGGATTTGAAGGTTGCGGAATACTGCTCTT
>Ga0265296_1005691_pt1 | contig 10077 bp, 12 predicted proteins | sample MunlanPumphouse1_FD_189073 | JGI IMG/M metagenome (GOLD analysis project Ga0265296, IMG submission 189073) | Groundwater microbial communities from a municipal landfill in Southern Ontario, Canada - Pumphouse #1 | ecosystem: Environmental > Aquatic > Deep subsurface > Groundwater | place...
AATCTTTTTCCTGTTTCATTGGACCAATCCATTGATCCCGAAAATGAAGTCCGGATAATTGACCTTTTTGTCGATAGCCTTTCTATTAAAAATTATGGATTCAGAATGGACTATATCGAAAACGGTCGTCCGGCTTATCATCCTGCTGTTTTACTCAAACTCTTCATTTACGGGTATTTGAATAAGGTACGGTCAACAAGGGATCTGGAAAAAGAATGTAAACGGAACATTGAAGTAATGTGGCTTTTAAAGTGCCTCAGGCCTGATCATAACACAATTGCCAATTTCAGAAAGGACAACCCAAAAGCCATAAAAAAGGTCTTCAGGGCAACCGTTCAGATTGCAAAACATTTTGACCTGATAGGCGGAAAGCTGATAGCCGGTGACAGTACCAAACTGCGGGCACAAAACAGCAAGAAGAACAACTACAACCAGGCTAAGATAGACAGGCATGTAGCATATATTGATAATAAACTCGAAGAGTATACGCGGGCACTTGCAGAACACGATGGAGACAACAAACAACTGATCAGTGAAGAAATTGCTAAGCAACAGAAACGGAAAGACCAGTATAGGGAGATTGAAAAGAAACTTAACGAAAGTGGTGAACCGCAGATTTCAACATCAGATCCGGAGAGCCGGCAGATAATGATCCGCAATAACATCACGGAAGTAGCCTATAATGTACAAACCACTGTTGATGCCAAGAATTGCATTTCCATCGACTACAAGGTAACCAACCAGAACGATAGTAAAGCCATGGGTAATATGGTCCAAAGGGCAAAGAGCATACTCGGGACCAATGAATTCACCGCTTTATTTGATAAGGGTTACCATACCGGATCAGAGTTAAAAACAGCACAGGATTTAGGAATAGAAACCATTGTAGCAATACCAGCTATCCCTTCATCGAGTCAGGCTCCTGATCATGATTATAATGTTGAACATTTTAAGTACGATCAGGAGACTGATACCTACACTTGTCCGCAGGGAGAGGTTCTCAGAACAAATGGTACATGGTACAAGGAACACAACAGGCGGGATAATGTCATAATATTTAAGCAATACAAGACACGATCATGCAAGTTGTGCCCGGTACGCTCACAATGCACAAGATCAAAAAATGCAAGAATACTTTCAAGAAGCACATTTACTGAATATTACGAAATGAATCGTAAAACTTATCAGGAGAAAGAACATCTATACAAGAGACGTCAGGCAATAGTTGAACACCCGTTCGGGACAATGAAACGACAATGGGGGTTTAGTTACATTCTTACGAAGAAGGGAATAAGCCGTGCTGGCGCCGATGTGGGATTTATGTTTATTGCATATAATTTAAGGCGCATTGTCAATATTTTGACCAGAGATCAGCTGATTGAGTATCTGAGGATACTTGTTTCGCTGTTTTTTAGCAAAATACACCTCTCCAGGCTAAAAAACAGCCATTTTAGGACAACTTTTTTCCAGATATTACTATGGGATAGAAAATTTCTGGGTTCGCTGGTACCGGCTTAAATTAAATGAAAATTTATGGACTAAAAAAGGTTATTAGACAAACTGCCGTTATGCCTCATGCTATAAAATGATATCAATCAAGAAATATTTTAAAATATTTGGATTTGGTTGCCTAAAAAGGTAACTTTGCTCCGAAAATGAAAAATTTATGCGGACAACTTATGTTTACGGAACCGAATTTTGGGACTTTTACTACCTTCAAAGACCGGCGGTTCAAGACAAAATTGACTGGGTAATAGGCTTGGTTCGAACATTGCGAATGATTCCGGAGAAATTTTTCAAACATCTTGAAGGGACTGAAGGACTTTTCGAAATCAGGATTAAAGTAGGAAGCGACATATTTCGAATATTCTGCTTCTTCGATGAAGGAAATTTAGTAATCCTTCTAAATGGATTTCAGAAAAAGACCTCCAAAACCCCGCGAAATGAAATTGAAAAAGCAGAACGATTAAAACAAAAATATTATGAAGACAAATCAAATAAATAAGCTTGTATCATGGGACGACCATTTGGACAAAAAATATGGTAAGATAGGTACTCCAACGAGAGATAAATACGAAGAAGGATTTGAAAACTTCAAAATAGGTGTACTCATTCAAGAAGCCAGGAAACAACAAAACCTGACACAGCAAGATCTCGCTATAAAATGTGGGACAACCAAAAACTATATTTCAAGAATTGAGAATAATGCCAGCGATATCCGGCTTTCGACACTAATGAGAATTATTCGCGAAGGACTTGGCGGTCATCTCAAATTAAGTCTGGAACTCTAAGAAAGATAAAGCACAGAGGCATAATCGAGGAGACTGCCCCGCCAGTAGAACTGACGGGGAAAGCCTCTCACACCACTGTACCCTTCGGCTTCGCTCAGGGTAAACCAAGCGGGTCTCGTATACAGCGGTTCATTAAGATGTGGAGCAATTTTCTCATAATAAGTAAGCATAGCCTCGTACCCTCTTTTACGTAAGCGTTCTAAAGTAATCGTTGTAACAAGAATCGGACTTTGGGCAACTGCCCATCCTCCCATTCGTGTTCTACTCCATGAGTAAGCGTGGTTATGGTCAATTCCCAATCGCAAAAGGTTCTTCCTCTTCCGTTCAGGTTTCTTCCAATGGTGCCAGATGCAATACCTCAAACGAGTACGTAACCAGCCGTCGAGTTCTTTTAGCTTGCCTTGTATACTTGCCATTCGGAAGTAGTTGAGCCAGCCTCGTGTAGTCTCATTTAGCTTTTGGATGCGTTCGTCGAAGGTACTTGGAGTGGTCTTACGGGTGATGATTTTGAGTTTCTGCCTGAGCGATTTCCAACTTTTATCGCTTACCACCAACTGATATTTGCCCTTCTCTCCCTTCACATAAGTGGGTACGAATCCGAATCCCAGTATCGTGAAGTTTCCAGGTTTGCGTATTCCGCTTTTCTCCCTGTTGATGGGTAGTTTCAACTTGTCCTTCAAAAACAAATAGATACTGTTCCCAATCTTTTGGGCTTCGTGATTACTTTTAGTGTAAATACTAAAGTCATCTGCATAACGGACATAGCGAAGTCCTTGCTTTTCCATCTCCTTATCCAATTCATTCAGCATGATATTGGACAGCAAAGGACTAAGCGGACTTCCCTGCGGTACGCCTTTCCTGCGTTTGACTAATTTCCCGTTTATTTGAATGGGAGCTCTCAGCCATTTTCGGATAAGGCGTAATGTGAGTGGGCATTTTACCTTGCGATACAGTAATTGCAACAGAATACAATGGTCCACTTCATCAAAGAAGCTTTTCAAATCTATATCAACAATATGCTGATAACCTGAATTTATGTACTCTTGTGCTTTCAGTACCGCTTGTTGGGCGTTGCGATTGGGTCGAAAACCGTAGCTGTAATCCTCAAACTCCATCTCAAATTTGATGGCGATTATCTGTCCTACCGCTTGTTGCAATAGCCGGTCGACAACTGTGGGGATGCCTAAAAGGCGTGTTTTACCCTTGCTCTTGGGTATCTCTACCCCTAAGATGGCTTGTGGCAAATACTTTCCCTGACGCAATTCGGTTTCAATACGTTCCCTGTTATTAGTAAGGTACTTGTACAGTTCTGCTACCGGCATACCATCCACACCTGCCGAACCTTTATTCGACACAACCTGGCGATATGCCCGCATTACGTTTCTTCGGTTTAATACTTGTTCAATCATCTCATTTATTTACTTCTTTTGCTCTGTCCCGCTTATAGCAAGGCTTGCAAAGCATCCCTGCTTAATTTGGAACATCTTAATGTTCAGCCCTTCATTGGTCTGTGAGTCCTCCGCGGTATCTATTCGCGGCTCGTATTCTCCAACTAATATGGCTTCTGCTGACTTCTCATCTTTGCCAACACGTGGACGATGAGATCTCCCTTGGTAAGGTAAATGTCCTTCTGTCTAATCCTGCGGAATCTACATAACTACCTTTTGGTATTCTTGGGGCTTTGCAATGATGTGGCTGCTTACCCGGTTAATTATGCCTCGTATCCCGTTCCTGTTCGTCAGTTCAGACTTTTGCCGTTTGGCTTACTTCAGTGCATGGGTCGCCCCAAACCACCTTGCCACTTGCTAATACTTCAAGGCGTTACCCTTGCGTATAAGGGATTTGCACCCTCTGGACTTGTTCTAAAACATTCATTTAAAGAACTTTTATTATATTTACCATTCAAGGCACACACAGTGTGTAGCTTCAATTGCCGAGATAGTGCGAGTTTCAGCGTTTTTGCATATAATAAACTTATGTGTAACTTGACAGGAAAGTGCCTTGAAATCGGCAACTGAAAGCTACACGCAAACCGTTGTATGCCATTTTAAGAAAACAATGACAATTAACTAATTCTACTTTAACAGATTAAATAAAAGTCGTGAAAACATTGATTAATCAGATAATTTCGTTATTTTTCAATTCATCGAAAAATAGGCTTATCGTTCCCAGAAATGTTTAATACAACGTAAAAATAGTAAAAAATATGGAAAAACACTGGCTCCCATCATGGAGAGGTTTAGTGTACATTTTACTGATTATCAGTCCATTTTCAGAAGTAAGACAAAAGTATGCTTTGATAAAGCGGAACTTTATACTCAAGGAATAATAAAAAGCCACATGCGCAACATCGAACGCATAAATGAAGAATTAGGAGCCAATTATTACCTAACTTGATAAATGTTTTAAAATTAAAATATTAAAAAACCATGGAGATTGAAGAAAAGAAGATTATTGAAATGCTTGATATTGCAGTAAGGGATAAAAGTATCAAGCAACAAATGGATACAATCGTAAAAAGAGTTGTACAGACTCTAGAGAATGACCCAAAAGCACCCATGATGGCTTGGGAGCCTATTCCATTAAATATATATAATCAACAATTGATAAGCGATATAAAGTCTAGTTGGGTATTTATTTTAAGGAAAAATACGACTACTGGAGCTGAACGCCATCCAAATAGTATTCAACGGATGATGTCATATAAAGGATACGGGGATTTTCAGACAAAACCTGATTTAAAATGGGATTCCAATTTCCTTGAAAGTGATTTTGAGGGAGAGATTGAAAAACGATGGATTTCAATTCAACTTAATGTCTGGCATCAAGGAATAGTAGGTGATGAAAACTGGATTGTTATTTCATTTCATACAGCCGAAGTATCAGAGCTTATAGAAGAACGGCCAGAAGAGGGAGACGAAAACAAGATTCACAAACAAAAATATGTTGATAAGGCATTGAAAAAATAAGGCCAATTATATAATAACATCGTCGGTCACGCTAAAAACTATTGCTCTATGATAACGAAAAAGGAAAATGCAAAGAATAGACTGTTTAAAGGAGTCTCTTTTGATGTTTTATCTGTGGGAAAGAAATCAATGTTAACAAGAATGAATTATAAAGTTGGTAACAACGTGCCACTGCATTCCCATCCTAATGAGCAAAGCGGATATGTGATTACCGGAAAGTATAGGATAAAATATCAAAATATTAACGAGATTCTGAACCCGGGAGATAGCTATTCGGTACTTGAAAATATTGAGCACTCTTGGGAAGTAATTGAAGGTGGAGAAGTAATTGATGTGTTCACTCCACCAAGACAGGATTATTTATAGAATGATTTTAAAAATAAAAATATGTCACAAATATTTCCAAAACCTATCGCTGATTTGCCCGAAGCTGATATTCCAATTAATGGAATCAAAGCATTTCTTTCGCAAGGACTAAACCACCAAATCATATTTATGGAATTTTCCGAAGACGTTGACCTTTCCGAGCATTCCCATGAAAGTCAATGGGGGATCGTACTTGAAGGTAAGATTGATTTGATAATTGACGGAGTAAAAAATACCTTTGTCAAAGGGGACAGATATTTTATACCAAAAGATGTTAGGCATTCGGGTAAGATTTATGCAGGTTATGCCGATATGACATTTTTTAATCAAGCAGACAGATATAAAGAAAAAATAAATAAAGCACGAACCGCCAACACAGCACTGCCAAACACAACTTGTCCCGACACTTCGGGATGCTTTTTTGCCAACCCATGATATCTATGTAATTCGGATTGTCTAACTTTAAAACTTTAACCATGACAGATAGTTATGCAAAATTTAATTCAAAAATAAAAAAACTTTATTTATACATTTTGATTTTTGTGTTTACGCAAAATTGCTTTGGTCAGATAAATACTCTAAAAGATTATAAAGATTTTACTATTAAAATTGGAAAAGAACGTTTCAAAGCTTATAAAGGATTAATATATGTGAAAGAAAAGTATTCTGATACAAGTTCAAATTTAATTTATCTACCTGTAATTATTATAAAATCACTTTCTTCGACACCTGAAGAACCAATATTTTGGTGTGAAGGTGGACCGGGAGTTTCTAATTTAAATTTCCATCCGCCAAAATGTCTTTTAGAAAAACATGATGTGGTTTTAATCGGGTATCGGGGAATTGACGGAAAAACAGAATTAAATTCTAAAGAAATTGAAAAAGCCATTAAAGGTCTTCATAACCAGCTTTTAAGTGATAAATCGTTAGATAATATCGAAAAAGAAATAAAAAAATATATCATAGAATTATCTGAGAAAAATATTGATTTAACAAACTATACTATAATTGATGTAATTGATGACCTCGAAAATGTCAGAAAAGCGCTTGGATATAATAAAATTAATCTTCTTAGCGTAAGTTACGGAACAAGAGTCGCATTATTGTATGGTTATCGTTATCCAAATGCAATTCATCGTTCTATTATGATCGGAGTTAATCCACCAGGACATTTTATATGGTATCCTGAAAAAACATCTCAAATAATTAAATTATACGATAGCCTTTACCAAAATTCGACTCTTTCAAATGTCTCTATAGAGCAAGATATTAACAATGCTTTAAAAAATATACCAAAGCGATGGTCTTTGTTTAAATTAGACCGAGATAAAATAAGAACAGGTGCATTTCTTTTGCTTTATAGTAAGGGAAATGCCGTGACAGCTTTTGATGCATTTCACAAAGCTGCAACAGAAAAAGATTATAGTGGCCTATATTTAATGCAATTACTTTATGATGTTATGGTTCCAAAAAGTTTTGTTTGGGGCGATATGTTTAATAAAGCTGCAAGTGCCGATTTAAACAACAACATTGATTATAGAAAATTATTTCGTGGAGATACAGTTTCAATTGGAGCACCATTTTCATTATTATTGTTCGGATGCAGCAAGGCATGGCCTTCATTTACAATTGACGAAAAATTCAGAAAAATAGATACTTCATTTATTGAAACTCTTATGATTAGCGGAAATCTTGACATTTCGACACCATCTGATTTTACAACAAAAGAACTACTTCCATTTTTACCAAATGGAAGACAAATAATACTTAAAGACATGGCTCATGCTGACGATTTAATGCATCGACAAAGACCTTCTTTTGAGAATTTAATTACAACATATTTCGATAAAGGAGTGGTTGATACATCAGCTTATAAATACGACGCCATAGATTTTAAACCAAGTAAAGATTTTTGTCACATAGCAAAAGTATATTATCCCATTATAGCAATAATTAGTTTATTTAAATGAAAATGGTACAACTTAGCATAATAGGTTAGAGGTAAGTTGCTTGTCACAGTTTTTGCAGGATTCGCCTTCGTCAAGCCGGGACTAGTAAACGGGTGACAAACCCGGCGCTTTTTTTGCCAACCCGTGACTACTATATGACAACGATTCTGTAACTTTAAGATTTTAACCAAGATAAATTAATGGGTATAATTTTAGGATTAGTCGAACTCAGTAGATAAAGCAAACTACAAGAAATTCCAAAAGAAGCTTGATAGAGTAATGAATGATATGATTTGTTTTGAGTTTAAAGTCACCAATGTGATAGGTCCAAATCATACTTAAGGGAAAATTTTAAGCTTTAAATGACCTGAGATACTGGTGGGATTATACTTTGTGGGAAGCTTTTTAGCACGAAACTGATGATAAAATGACATAAACAGAGCTGCCGGGCGTATGCCTCGGATTGTTCCATCTTTTGGCGGAGACTATCTCCCTTGGCCTGTTCAGGCGTGCTAAAGCGGATGTATGAATATGCTTTTGGTTCCATGGTTGTTGGTTTTTACTTTATTAATTTTTGCCAGGTCGCATGTTTACCTCTGTCAATAACCGGTCTAACGATTCTTCAAACGTTCCGGGATATTCTGAAATATTACCAAGACCTTCATCAATCATTTCAAACGACTCCCAACCTTCTTTAGTACGGATAAAGCTATAAGATGAGCCATTCGTTAACCAAACATTAGCCATAAATCCGAGCTTGAAGAAACTTTCCCCAAACTCGCGGACTTCGTCAATTGTAAGTTCAAAATGCCCATGCAGGGGTGAGCGTGGATGTTTAGTTACTAAAATCTGATCCATTTGTATCATGATTGTGTGTTTTATGTTCTGGTTTTTTGTTTTAACTAATTTCACTAAGTGATTTTAACAGAACATCCATATCATGTACATCATAGATGGAGTTGCTTAATTCGTAGATTTCACGAAGAACGTTAGATTCTTTGGACTTCCCTTTCAGAGCTTTGAAAGAAGATTCATTATCATCAATGTAGTCATTTACCTGCTCACCATAGTAACCCTCGTTATAGAAATGAAGAAGATCTTGTTTTAATTGAACTTGTGTTTTCATGATATTTTAATTAATTCTTTCATCCTTCCTGAGCTGTTCTAATAACTGCCGGTTTGTCACTTTCCATTTAAATAAAGCGTCAGAAGACATTGTATGTGGAATTTGAAATTCCAGTTGGTTGTGTACTACAGTAACGGTCTTGTCACATACTACGGTAACGATAATTTGACCGTATCTGGTGTCGAATATTTTCTTGCTCATTGTTGTAAGATTTTTATGGCATTCGTATTTGCGTTTCATTGTTGTACGGTTTTTAATCATCAAGTATTTTGTTGGTGGAAGCTCTATTTTTCTGCTTTAAGGTCATAATCCAAGTCTGTCAAACTCTAAAAATGTTTGTGTTTTCCCTTCACCTGAAGTTTCAATTTTCCACAGTCCAATACCTTTCACATAATAGTCAGTTCTTTTGAGGTATCGCGTTGCTTTAAAAAAGGTCCAAGATGCTCCATTTGTTTCTCAAGGTTAATTTACAGATAATACAATTTTATATCTGCTTTTCATGCTGTACAATTTCACAACGTCGTTTGTAAACTGCCCAGTCAATTGCCTTAGAACATGTAATCAGCCTTATGTTTTTTTGAACAATCCTGTTAAGTTCGTCCTCTGTCTGACAATTTCTTATTTGCTGCATCATTTCGTAATGTAAATCAGAAATAAATGTTTGACTGTAAATCCTATGTTTTGATGTGTTCATGTCTGTTTTAGGTCTATTTTTACGTCTAGTTACCGTTTGTTGAGAATAAACAGAAAAAGCTATTTTATACTGTAAAAAAAATCACCGGACAAAACAAGTATAAAAAGCACTCCCAGGATAATTATGATAATCCATACAACGCAAGGAATACCCCAGCATCCTTTATAATCATACAAAGACTTTCCTCTGTCTTTAGTATATTTTCTCCCATATTTTCTCATACGATTTTTTCTTTTGTTGAGAATAGGCAACAAAACCTATTTTATTTCACTTGGCAAACTCGCTATTTTATCGTGTTTTTACGTTGTATAATTTCACTACGTTGTTTGTAGACTTCTTTCCCAAACGCCTTAGATGCAAATCCCGGAGCTGCAGAGCAATCATTTCGGGATATATTTGAGCATATTGAGAAAAGAGTATCGTACAATATAATAGTCAATTATACAATAGCTTATGATATTTTAAAACACTGAAAACTAGTGCTCAGTTTATTCTGGAATGAGGTGCTCGCTCAGACCGGATTTTGCAAACAATAGGCCTTTGAGATTAAGATTTATATGTATTTTGATTATGATAACCAGTAAAATCGCCACTGAATTATAACATCGATCGCCAATAAAAAAGTGCTGTGTTATGTGAAAGTTTTAATTACTTAGCAGCTTATGTTTTTTCTGCTGTAGCG
>Ga0265296_1005692_pt1 | contig 10075 bp, 9 predicted proteins | sample MunlanPumphouse1_FD_189073 | JGI IMG/M metagenome (GOLD analysis project Ga0265296, IMG submission 189073) | Groundwater microbial communities from a municipal landfill in Southern Ontario, Canada - Pumphouse #1 | ecosystem: Environmental > Aquatic > Deep subsurface > Groundwater | place: Canada...
CGGCCAAGGCCGCCGTCGACCGCGCCGGCCAGTACGCCTACCGCGACCGTCGCAACAAGAAGCGTTCGTTCCGCGCCCTGTGGATCCAGCGCATCAACGCCGCCGCCCGTCTGGAAGGCTTCACCTACTCGCAATTCATCCACGGCCTGGACAAGGCCGGCATCGTGCTGGACCGCAAGGTCCTGTCGACGATCGCCGCCGACGAAGCCAGCTTCAAGGCCATCGCCGACAAGGTCCGCGCCGCTCTGGCCGCCTAAGTCTTACGACACAGGCGCGCTCAAGCCGCTCAGCTCCGCGAGCCGAGCGTTAGCGTCAAAACAAAAACGCCCGTCCCGCTCGCCGGGGCGGGCGTTTTTCATGGCCAAGCTGACCTTTTGGCGGGGTCGGGCGTTGGATTGCGACAGCCGGGTCGACTGGCGACCCTGGCGGTTCAGGAGGCTTTGCTGATGTCCGTCGCTCGCGTCACCGAAATCACTTCATCCTCGACAGTCAGCTTCGACGACGCTGTCGCCCAGGGCATCGCCCGCGCCGACAAGACCTTGCGTCATGTCGAGGGGGCCTGGATCCAGGACCAGAAGGTCGTGGTCCGCGACGGCCAGATCGCCGAATACCGGGTCAATATGAAGGTCACTTTCGTCCTCGCCGACTGAGTTTGATCGACGCTGAAGGCTTTGCGTAACGGCCGTGTCGGGCTAGACGCTGCGGACCATGACCGATCTCGCCCAGCTAGAACTCGACCTGATCAACGCCATCGGAGCGGCCGAAAGCGTCGCTGCGATCGAAGAGGTGCGCGTCGCCGCCCTCGGCAAGACAGGCGCCGTCTCCGCCCTGCTGAAGGGGATGGGCGCGCTCAGCCCCGACGAACGCCGCGAACAGGGGCCGATCATCAACGGCCTGCGCGACCGCGTATCCGCCGGCATCGCCGCCAGGAAGGCCGAGCTGGAGGCCGCCGAACTGGACGCCCGGCTGCTGGCCGAGCGGATCGACCTGACCCTGCCCAGCCGCCCTCGCCGCAAGGGCGGGGTGCATCCGACCATGCAGGTCATGGACGAAATGATCGCCCTGTTCGCCGAGATGGGCTTCGCCGTGGCCGAAGGCCCGGACATCGAGGACGACTTCCACAACTTCACCGCCCTGAACTTCCCGCCCAAGCACCCGGCGCGGGAGATGCACGACACCTTCTTCCTGAAGCCCGACCCGGAAACGGGCGAGCGCAAGGTGCTGCGCACGCACACCAGCCCGGTGCAGGTGCGCACGATGATGAGCCAGAAGCCGCCGATCCGCATCATCGCGCCGGGTCGGACCTTCCGTAAGGATTCCGACGCCACCCACACGCCGATGTTCCACCAGATCGAGGGTCTGGTGATCGACCGCGACATCCACATGGGTCATCTGAAGACGACGCTGGAGACCTTCATCGCCCGCTTCTTCGAGCTGGACGACGTCAACGCCCGCTTCCGCCCGCACCACTTCCCCTTCACCGAACCCTCGGCGGAGATGGACATCCGCTGCGACCGCTCGGGCGGCAAGCTGACCCTGAACGAAGGCGACGACTGGCTGGAAATTCTCGGCTGCGGCATGGTTCATCCGAACGTGCTGCGCAACTGCGGCATCGACCCGGACGAGTATCAGGGCTTCGCCTTCGGCATGGGCGTCGATCGCCTGGCCATGCTGAAATACGGCGTCTCCGACCTGCGCCCCATGTTCGACGCCGACACGCGCTGGCTGGCGCACTACGGCTTCTCCGCCTTCGCCGCGCCCAACCCCGCCAGCGGCCTCAGCTGATTTCAAGAGCTTCAGACATGACCGACACGACCCAGACCCCGATGTCCGCAGAAGAAAAATTCGGCCGCGAACTGGTGGCCCGCACGACGTTCGAGAAGGAGGCCGTCTGGCTGCCCTCGCTGTCGGTGCATCACATGAACGCCGGCCAGACCTTCATCGACGGCAAGACCTTCACCGAATGCCTGATCGAAGGGCCAGCGGTTATGGCGGTGATGAACGGCACCACCTTCGACAGCTGCAACATGGGCGTGGCCGAGAACCCGCGCACCCTGCTGCTGCAGCCGTTGGGCGACAAGATCGCCGGTGTCGTGGGCATGGCCAACTGCCGCTTTGTGCGCTGTCGCTTCGTCCAAGTGGGCTTCACGGGCGCGCCGGAAATGCTGCAGCAGGTCGAGGCTGACCTGCTCAGCGCACGCAGCGAGGCGGAGCAGGCATGACCGACGTTGCGACCGCGCCTATCACGCTGCAGCCGCTCGGCCCCGGCCCGACCTATACCCGCGTCAACGTCTGGCTTCCCCAGCTTATGCTTGAAACCCTGAGGGGCGGCGCCTCGGCGGTTGAGAACCGTCGTTTCGAGGGCTGCCTGTTCGAGGGGCCGGCGGTGATCCTGCCTATTGAAGGCTGTAATTTCGACGGCTGCGATCTGGGAGACGCCAAGGGCGATCCGCGTAGCCTGATGCTGGCTCCGCAGGGCTTGAGTCGCGTCGTGGGACCTATCCCGTTCAGGAATTGCCAGTTCATCAACTGCCGCTTCGTCGGCGTCGGTTTCACCGGCGCGCCAGCCTTCCTCGACTCGATGGCCGCGGCTATCGGCGGCGGAGCCAGCCAATGAAGTTCACGCTTTCCTGGCTGAAGGACCACCTCGAGACCGACGCCGACGTCCACCAGATCGCCGAGGCCATGACCATGGCCGGGCTGGAGGTCGAGGACGTCCATGACCCCGTGGCGGCGCTGGCGCCCTTTACCGTAGCCAAGATCATCTCGGCGGCGCGTCACCCCGATGCCGACCGCCTGCAGGTCTGCCAGGTCGAGACCGTGGACGGCCTGAAGGAAATCGTTTGCGGCGCCCCGAACGCGCGTCCGGGCCTGACCACCATCTACGCCCCCATCGGCGCCTATGTGCCCGGTCTGGGCGTGACCCTGGTCGAGAAGCCGGTGCGCGGCGTGGTCTCGCACGGCATGCTGTGCTCGGCCTCCGAGCTGGAACTGGCCGACGACAGCGACGGCATTCAGGAACTGCCGCCGGAGATCCCGGTCGGCACGCCGGTCGCCGGTCTGTTCGGCGCCGAGCCGGTCATCGACTTCGAGGTGACGCCGAACCGCCCCGACTGGCTGGGTGTGGCCGGCATCGCCCGCGATTTGGCCGCCGCCAGCGCCGGGACGCTGAAGCATTTCGACATCGCCGTGGTGCGCGGCGCCTTCCCCTCGCCGATCTCGGTCCGGCTGGACGCGCCCGAGATGTGCCCGGTCTTCGCCGGTCGCGTGATCCGCGGCGTCAAGAACGGTCCGTCGCCGGCCTGGCTGCAGAAACGCCTGACCGCTATCGGCCTGCGCTCGATCAACCGTCTGGTCGATGTCACCAACCTGATCGCCTATGACCGCGCCCGCCCGCTGCACGTCTATGACCTGGCCAAGCTGTCGGGGACCGAAATCGTCGTCCGCAGCGGACTGACCTCGGCTGAGACGGGCGAACACGAGCATCTGATCGCGCTGGACGGCAAGACCTACGCCGCCGCGCCGAGCGACTGCGTCATCGCCGACGCCCAAGGGGAACGCCCCATCGGCCTCGGCGGCGTCATGGGCGGCGAAAGCACCGGCTGCGACGAGACCACGACCGACGTCTTCGTGGAAAGCGCCTGGTTCGAACCTATCGTCATCGCCCAGACGGGCCGGACCCTGGGCATCCATTCCGACGCCCAATACCGCTTTGCGCGCGGTGTCGATCCGGTCTCGGTCACGCCGGGGCTGGAACTGGCCACTCGCCTGATCCTCGACCTGTGCGGCGGCGAGCCCTCCGAGATCGTCTTCGTCGGCGAACCGCCCGCCAGCCCGGCGCCCTTCGCCTTCGACCCGGCCTATGTGAAGCGCCTGACCGGCATGGCGCTGTCCGACGACCGGATCGGGACCATCCTGGGCCAGCTCGGTTTCCTGATCACCACGGGCGGCGCCGATCAGGCGGAGCCCTGGACCGTGACCCCGCCGTCGTGGCGTCGCGACGTCGAGGGGCGGGCGGATCTGGTCGAAGAAGTCGCGCGCATCGAGGGCTTCCGCTCTCTGCCCGATACGCCCCTGCCCGAGGTCGCTCGCCATGCACGCGGCGTGCTCAGCCCGCGTCAGGCCCGTGTCCGCGTTGCCCGTCGCGCGCTTGCCAGCCTGGGCTACGCCGAGGCCGTGACCTGGTCCTTCACCAAGCAGTCGACCGCCGCCCTGTTCGGCGGCGGCGATGATCGTCTGGTGCTGGAAAACCCCATCGCGGCCGACCTCGACTGCATGCGGCCGTCGATCCTGCCCAACCTGATCCAGGCGGCGGCGCGCAACGCCGCGCGCGGCCACGCCGACGCGGCCCTGTTCGAGGTCGGCCCGGTCTATCTGGACGATCAGCCCAACGGTCAGCGCACGGCCATTGCTGGTCTGATCGCGCCCCATCCCGACCGTCACTGGAGCGGGGGGGGCGAGGATGCCCTGTTCGGCCTCAAGGGCGACCTGTTTGCCTTGCTGGAAGAGATCGGCGCGCCGGTCGCCTCGCTGCAACTGGCGCAGGGCTCGAACCAGAGCTGGTGGCATCCCGGTCGTTCGGCCCGTCTGCAACTGGGTCCCAAGAACGTCATGGTCGAGTTCGGGGAACTGCACCCCCGCGTGCTCAAGGCGCTGGACGCCGACGGCCCCATGCTGGCCTTCGAGATCATCCTCGACGCCGTGCCGGAGCCTCGTGGAAAAGGCGGTAAGGCCCGTGGCGCGGCGGACCTGCCGAACCTGATGCCGCTCAGCCGCGACTTCGCCTTCCTGCTGGAGGAGACCAAGGCCGTGGGCGACCTGACCCGCGCCGTCGCCGGCGCCGACAAGGCCCTGATCGCCGAGGTGCGCGTCTTCGACGTCTATCGCGGCCAGGGCGTGCCGGAAGGCCAGAAGTCGGTCGCGCTGGAAGTCGAGATCCAGCCGCGCGCCGCCACCCTGACCGAGGCCGAGATCGAGGCCCTGACGGCCAAGGTCGTCGCCGCCGCCGCCAAGACGGGGGCTAGGTTGCGCACCTGATGGACAGGGCCGGCCGGTTTGCAGCCGGTCGGCCGGCCTATCTGGCCTCTGGCAAGGTTCCGTTAACCTTGAAGCCGCAAGGCTGCCGCAAAAGACACGGACGGTAGGTCAAGCCCGCGACGATGGGCGACCCGTTCTCTGTCAGGAGCCTCGACATGCATCGCCGCCAACTGATCCGTTCCAGCCTGGGTCTCGCCGCCGCCGGCGCCCTGCCGATGGGCCTCGGCGCCTGCGCCTCCACGCGCCAGCCGACCGATCCCAACTATCCCATCGCCTCGGACCAGAACGCCCAGGCCTATACCTTCGACGAACTGGTCTCGGCCGGCTCGCGTGAAATGGGCATCGCCGCCGAGGCCATGGGCGCGGCCATCGAGCGCATTTTCGCCGAACAGGGCGACCGTCCGACCGCCTATATCGCCGGCGAGGAAGCCGCCGGCGCCGCCGTCGTGGGCGTGCGTTACGGTCGCGGGGCTCTGCACATGAAGGACCTGTCGGCCTCGCAGGAAGTCTTCTGGCAGGGCGCCTCCATTGGCTGGGACGTCGGCGGCAACGCCAGCCGGGTCTTCACTCTGGTTTACGGCCTCTATCACCCCGACATGCTCTATCGCCGCTACCCCGGCGTGGAAGGGTCGGCCTATCTGGTCGCCGGCATGGGCGTGAACTATCAGCGCGCCGACGGGATCGTGCTTGCCCCCATCCGCACCGGCGTCGGCCTGCGTCTGGGCGCCAACGTCGGCACCATGAGCTACAGCCGCCAGCGGAATTTGTTGCCTTTCTAAGGGCGAAGGGGCGCTACGCTCGGCCCGCGGGGCCTCGCTGCTTGAGCGCCCCCTCCCTTTTCGTCTTCCCGGAAGCCCGACAGGGCTATCCGGGACCGCCGGACGCCCTGTTGCTGAATGTCGTGTCCTGGGCGGTCCCGGCTCTTCGCTTCGCTATGGCCGGGATGACGGTTTGAGCAGGCTCTCCAGTCCTTCGCGCCAGGTCGGGTATCTGGGCCGCCAGCCCAGCTCGGCCTTCGCACGGGCGTTCGAGAGGCGTTTGTTGTCGTTATAGAAGCGCCGCATGGCGTCCGACACCGACGGGTCGTCCAGCGCCACCTCGGGCGGATGGGGCAGGCCCAGCCGCGCCGCCGTCCATTCCATCACCAAGTCGGCCGGGGCCGGTTCGTCGTCGGCCAGGGTGTAGGCGCGGCCCGGATGCGGGCGGGCCATGGAGGCGAAGAATCCGGTGACGGCGTCCTCGACATGGACGCGGTTGAACACCTGACCGGGTTTGCGCACCAGTCGCGCCGTCCCGTCGCGCAGGCGGTCCGCCGGCGAGCGGCCGGGGCCGTAGAGGGCGGGCAGGCGAAAGATCTGCACCGTCAGCCCCATACCGCGTCCGGCGTCCAGCCAGTCCTGCTCGGCCCGCACCCGACGCGCGCCCTCGACGCTGGCGGCATTCAGTTCGTCGTCTTCGAAGGCCCAGCCGCCTGCCCGGTCGCCATAGACGGCGGTGGACGAGACATAGCCGATCCAGTCGGGATAGGCGCCTGATGCTGTGAGAGCGGGGACTAGGGTCTTCAGTCCGGGGCAGCCCGTGCTGTCGGGCGCGGCGGTGATCAGAATGGTCGAGGCGACGGCCACGGCGGCTCTCAGCGCCTCGGCGTCGGTCGGATCGACGGCGGTAACCCCGGCCGCCGTCAGTTCCGCGCGCCGGGCCGGATCGCGCGAGGTGGCGAGGGCGCGGCCGCCCCGGCGGATCGCTTCGCGCGCCGTCTCAAGGCCCAGATAGCCGCCGCCGAAGACCAGCAGGGATGGGGCGGCAGAGGCGGGCTCGGTCATGGCGGTCCGGTCAGGCGATGCGGGCGGCGGGCGGCGTTTCGGCGGTCTCGGCAGATTGCAGCGCCTGGGCGCGCTTGCCGTTCCAGCTGGAAACGCAAGGAATCTTGGCCCGGTCGGCGCGGTCGGCGTAGCGGCGGGCGATGTCGGTCACGTCGGCCATCAGGCCCTCGGCCAGGGTGATCGGCTTCAGGCCCAGGTCGCGGAATTGGTCGTTGGCGACGACCAGTTCGTTCTCGTCGGCCTCCTGACGCGGGTTGGGCACGTTGTGGACCTCGGCGCCTGTCATGTCGGCCACCATCTGGGCCAGGTCGCGGACGCGGCGGCTCTCGGTCATCTGGTTGAGGATCTTGACCCGGTCGCCGGACTTCGGCGGGTTGTTCAGCGCCAGCTCGACGCATCGCACCGTGTCCTGAATGTGGATGAAGGCCCGCGTCTGACCGCCCGAACCATGCACCGTCAGCGGGTATCCCACCGCCGCCTGCATCAGGAAGCGGTTCAGCACCGTGCCGTAGTCGCCGTCATAGTCGAAGCGGTTGATCAGGCGCTCGTCCTGCTTCGTTTCCTCGGTCTGGGCGCCCCAGACGATGCCCTGGTGCAGGTCGGTGATCCGCAGGGCGTCGTTGCGGGCGTAGAACTGGAACAGCAGGGCGTCCTGCGTCTTGGTCATGTGGTAGATGCTGCCCGGGTTGGGCGGGAACAGGATCTCCTGCTCGGTCGGGCCGTGGTCGGTGTCGACCGTGACCTTCAGATAGCCCTCGGGGATGCGCAGGCCCGCCGTGGTGTAGCCATAGACCCCCATGGTCCCCAGGTGGGCCAGGTGCACGTCCAGCCCGCTCTCGACCATGGCCGCCAGCAGGTGGTGGGTGGCGTTGATGTTGTTGTCGACGGTGTAGAGCTTGTGCCGCGCCGACTTCATCGAATAGGGGGCGGCGCGCTGCTCGGCGAAGTGGACGACGCTGTCAGGCTTCCAGTCGCGGATCAGGGCGACCAGGCGGTCGAACTCCTTGCCGACGGTCATGTTGACGAAGTCGATGCTGCGGCCCGAGACCTCACGCCAGGCGGCGATGCGCTCGCCCATGGTGCGGATGGGGGTCAGGGACTGGACCTCCAGCTCGTTGTCGATGTTGCGGCGGCTGAGGTTGTCGAGGATCAGAACGTCCCAGCCACGCGCCGACAGGTGCAGGGCCGTGGGCCAGCCGCAGAAGCCGTCGCCGCCCAAAATCATCACGCGCATTGGTCGAACCTTCGTCTCGTCTTCGCTTACTGCCTAGCCGAACGCGCGAGGGGGCGAAAGCGTGGCGCTTGAGCGCGGGGAAAAAGCGAAGCGTGGGAAAAAACAGAGTCCAATTCGTCTGAATAGTCTGAAATCGGACGGCGGGTCGGGACGGGCGGTCAGGGTGGCGCGGCGGGAAGGTAGGGCGCGCCGAATGGGGCTGGCGGAGCGGTGGGTGTTGAAAGGGCGAGGTTTTTCGGGACTGGGTATGCGCGTTGAAGCGTTCAGATGCGCCCTTCTCCCCTTGCGGGAGAAGGTGGGCACCGAAGGCGATCGGATGAGTGGTTTCGCAACATGAACTGACAGGCGCTGTTGATAGCGTGGCGTGACCCCTCATCCGCCATGCTTCGCATGCCACCTTCTCCCGCAAGGGGAGAAGGAAGTTAGAGCAAAGCGGTGATGGCCGCTCGCGTGGCTTCGCCCAGGTCAGGGCGTTTCAGGGCGAGGGCGACGTTGGCGCGCAGCAGGCCGATCTTGTCGCCGCAGTCGTGGGTGACGCCTTCATATTCATAGGCGGTGAAGGTCTGGGTCTTCATCAGCCGGTCCATGGCGTCGGTCAGCTGGATCTCGCCGCCGGCGCCGCTTTCCTGGGTTTCCAGCAGGTCGAAGATTTCCGGCTGCAGGATGTAGCGGCCCGAGATCGACATATTGGACGGGGCGGTGCCCTGGGCCGGCTTTTCAACCATGCCCTTCATGGCGAAGCGGCGACCGTCCTGGGCCGAGGGGTCGATGATGCCGTACTTGTGGGCGGCGGCTTCGGGCACGGCCTCGACGCCGATGACATTGCCGCCGACCTCGGCGTAGAGATCCGCCAGCTGTTTCAGGGCGCCGGGCTGCGAATCGACGATGACGTCGGGCAGGATGACGGCGAAGGGTTCGTGGCCGATGATGTCGCGGGCGCACCAGACGGCGTGGCCCAGGCCCTTGGGCTGCATCTGGCGGGTGAAGCTCATCTCGCCGGCGGTGGCCAGTTCGGCGTTCATGGCCTCCAGCAGCTCGATCTTGCCCTTGGCCAGAAGCTGGGCCTCCAGCTCGATCTGGTGGTCGAAATAGTCCTCGATGGCCTGTTTGGCGCGGCCGGTGACGAAGACGATGTGCTCGATCCCCGCCTCACGCGCTTCCTCGACGATGTAGGACAGGATGGGCCGGTCGACGACGTTCAGCAGTTCCTTGGGCGTGGTCTTGGTGCCGGGCAGGACGCGGGTGCCCAGGCCAGCCACGGGAAGAACCGCCTTGCGAAGGCGTGCGGGGGAAGTCGTCATCAGTGGTCCTGAACAGCCGTTAGGCGCCCGTCATAGGCGCAAACCGTGACCGTTCCAAACGCGGGCTGGCAGGGCGGGTTGCATGCTTCCTCCCTGTCGCGGGGCGATGGGGAGGTGGCGCGGGCGTGAAGCGCCCGTGACGGAGGAGGCGCCTCGACGGCGGACGTTTGCGCCGCCCCCTCCACCGCTACGCGGTCCCCCTCCCCATGAAATGGGGAGGAAAGGCGCTCACTCCACCGTCACCGACTTGGCCAGGTTGCGGGGTTGATCGACGTCCGTGCCCTTCTGGACCGCCGTGTAATAGGCCAGCAGCTGCACCGGCACGGCATAGACCAGGGGCGCGATCAGCGGGTGGCAGTCGGGGGCGTCGACGCGGCGGATGCCGTCGCCGTGCGGCGCGGGGGCCGTCGCCGGGGCGATCATGATGACGGGACCGCCGCGCGCGGCGACCTCGGCCAGGTTGGAGGCGGTTTTTTCGAACACCTCGTCCAGGGGGGCCAGGGCGATGATGGGGGTCTTTTCGTCCACCAGGGCGATGGGGCCGTGCTTCAGCTCGCCGGCGGCGTAACCCTCGGCGTGGATATAGCTGATCTCCTTCAGCTTCAGCGCGCCCTCCATGGCCAGGGGGAACATGGCGCCCCGGCCGAGGAAGAGGACGTCGGTGGCCTTGGCCAGGTCTT
>Ga0265296_1005693_pt1 | contig 10074 bp, 9 predicted proteins | sample MunlanPumphouse1_FD_189073 | JGI IMG/M metagenome (GOLD analysis project Ga0265296, IMG submission 189073) | Groundwater microbial communities from a municipal landfill in Southern Ontario, Canada - Pumphouse #1 | ecosystem: Environmental > Aquatic > Deep subsurface > Groundwater | place: Canada...
GCTGAAGTTCGAAAGCGGCGTCCACCGTGTCCAGCGCGTCCCCGCGACCGAAAGCCAGGGCCGCATCCACACCAGCGCCGCGACCGTCGCGGTGCTGCCCGAAGCCGAGGAGGTCGACGTCGCGATCAACGACAGCGACCTCAAGATCGACATCTACCGGGCGTCGGGCGCGGGCGGCCAGCACGTCAACACCACCGACAGCGCAATCCGCATCACGCATATCCCCAGCGGCCTCGTCGTGATCCAGCAGGACCAGCGCAGCCAGCACAAGAATCGCGCCAAGGCGATGCAGGTGCTGCGCGCGCGGCTCTATGATCTGGAGCGTGCGAAGATTCACGACGCCGAGGCGTCGGCGCGCAAGTCGATGGTCGGGTCGGGCGATCGCTCCGAACGCATCCGCACCTATAATTTCCCGCAGGGGCGGGTGACCGACCACCGCATCAACCTGACCCTCCACCGCCTGCCCGAGATTATCGAGGGCGCGATGGACGAGCTGATCGACGCGCTGATCGCCGAGGACCAGGCGCAGCGGCTGGCGGGGCTGGGTGACTGAGCCCGCCACGTTTGCGGGGGTGGCCGAGTCGCTCCGCACCGCCGCCAATCTGCTCACGGGGATCAGCGATACCCCGCGGCTCGACGCCGAACTGCTGATGGCGCATGCGCTCGGCGTCGAGCGGCAGAATGTGTTGCTCGATCCTGCGCGTTTTGACGTGCCTGAGCAATACGCGCATCTGATCGCGCGCCGGATGGCGCATGAGCCGATCGCCTATATCGTCGGCTATCGCGATTTCTGGACGCTGCGGATCGCCGTCGGGCCGGGGGTGCTGATCCCGCGCCCCGACAGCGAAACCTTGGTCGAAGCATGCCTCGACCTCGCCCGCGAACGCGGGGCGGGGTGGCCGTCGCGGGTACTCGATCTTGGCACCGGGCCGGGAACCTTGCTGCTCGCGGTGCTCAGCGAATTTCGGGCGGCGACGGGGCTGGGTGTCGATATGTCCGAACAGGCGCTGGCCTATGCGCGCGACAATGCCGCGGACCTCGGGCTGGCCGGTCGCACGACTTTCCAGTCGGGCGACTGGACCGCGGGCATCGACGGCCCGTTCGACGTCATCCTGTGCAACCCGCCCTATATCGGCGCCGACGAACAACTGATGCCCGATGTCGCCGACCATGAGCCACCTGGCGCCCTCTTTGCCGGTCCAGACGGGCTCGACGATTACCGCCGCATCATTCCCGAATTGCCGCGCTTGCTCGCCCCCGGCGGCGCCGCGATCCTTGAAATCGGGGCCACCCAGCACATCTTGGTCCGCGAACTCGCTGAAACCGCCGGATTTGCCGTCGCCTGCCGCCAGGATCTGGGCGGCCGCGACCGCGCGCTTTTGCTGACCCGCGCCTGACCCGCCCCCGCAAATATTGCTTGGTTTTCGCCGCAAAGCGGGTTAGGGGCCAGTCACAGACCCGGCTGGGGTACCTTTGGCGATGCACAGCATCGATACTGGTCCGGTGGATCTGCTTCCCACTTACGATGTTCGTGCCGGGCTTCGGTCCAGACGAGCGGTAAAGGGCAAGAACCGCGTGAGAAGCGCGGGCACGACGCGCAAATGGCGCGGTCGGCCAAAAGGGGTTGGCATAGCTTATTTAGCTTTTCGACAGGATGTCTCAGTTGAACATGAACAACCGCCAAAGCGGTCGCCGTCGCGGCCGCAACAATAACAACAGCAACAGCAATAACCGCCCGCAATCGGGTGGCCGCGGTGGGGTCGATCAGGCCAACCGCATCGACAGCCGGGCGCGCGGCAACGGCGCCCAGATGATCGAGAAATACCGCAACCTGGCGCGCGATGCGCAGCTGGCCGGGGACCGGGTCCAGACCGAATATTACCTCCAGTTCGCCGATCATTATTTCCGCGTCGTGAGCGATTTCCGCATCCGGCAGGAAGAAAAGAACGCGCAGAACGGACAGGACCGCGGGCAGGATCGCCAGCGTGAAATTCGCGGCGTCGAAGATTTCGACGGCCATGACGACAGCGATCTGGATATGGACGCCGACCGCGACGACAATGGTGACAGCGATCGCGGCGAGCGGAATGACCGCAATGACCGTAATGAACGCAGCGACCGTGGTGATCGTAACGACCGCGCTGACCGCAATGATCGGCCCGAGCGCAGCCAGCGCGAAGGTCGCGGCAATCGCGACGCGCGTAGCGACCGCGATGACGATAATCGCGGCAACCGCCAGCCGCAGGAACGCCCGCGCCGCGATCGCGACGACGTCCGCAGCGACGTTCGGAGCAGCGATAGCGACAACACCGAAACCAACAGCGTCGAAACCGTCGCCGAGGAAGCTCCCGCGCCGCGCTCCAACCGCCGCAGCCCGCGCCGCCCGCGCGCGGTCGAAGCTGACAGCAACGACGATGGCGGCAACGCCGGCATCGACACCGCGGTGCTGCCCCCGGCCATCGGGCGCCCCGAACGCAGCGTCGAAACCGACGTCGACACCGACGGCGGCGACGAAGCCCCCGCCGCCAAGCCGCGCCGCACCCGCCGCACCTTGGCGACGCGCAGCCCGGGCGTCGAAGCCGCCGAATAGGACATCTTCCCGCTGGTCAACGACCGCGACATGCCATAGCCTCCCCGTAGTCACATCTGCGGGGAGGCTTTTTTATGCGCGCTTTGGCAAGGACTTGCGGGGCCGTTGTCTTCGCTGCCCTATTGGCGGGCCAGCCGGTGGCAGCGCAGGATCCCACCGCAGGCAATGCGCAGGGTCAACTTTCGGTCACCATCTATAATGGCGGTCAGGCGCTGGTGCAGGACATTCGCCAGATTGCGTTCCCGACCGGGCGTTCGCGCCAGGAGTTCCCCGATGTCTCGGCGCAGATCCGGCCGCAGACGGTGTCCTTCGCCGCCGACGGCACTGCGATCGTCGAGCAGAATTTCGACTATGACCTGCTGTCGCCGAACGCCTTGATGCAAAAGGCGGTGGGCGAGACGGTGACGCTGCTGCGCACCAATGTCGCGACCGGCGCCGAAACGCGCGAGCGCGCCAAGGTGCTCGCGGTCAATGGCGGGGTGGTGCTGCAGATCGGGCCGCGGATCGAAATCTTGCGCGACGACGGCATGCCGGTCCGCGTGATCTTCGACAAGATCCCGCCCAATTTGCGCGCCAAACCGACATTGTCGATCACCGTGGACAGCCAACGCGCGGGATCACGCGCCGCGACACTGTCATATCTGACCGGCGGGCTCGGCTGGGCGGCCGACTATGTTTCGCTCTATGATGAAAAGGCGGGGACGGTCGACGTTCAGGGCTGGGTGACGCTCACCAACACCACCGGCACAACCTTTGATCAGGCGCGCACCTTGCTGGTGGCGGGAACGCCATCGGGGCAGGCGGCAAACAGCCGGTATCGTCCCCAACCGCAGGGCAATCTTCGCCGCGCCGGGACCGAGACGGCGCCGCGCGAACAGCTGGGCGACTATTATCTCTATCCGCTCGCCGAACGCACGACGATCGCCAACGCGCAGACGAAGCAGGTCAGCTTCCTCGACGTCAGCGGGGTTCCGGCGCAGAAAATCTACGAATATACCGTCGGGGGCTTTGATACGATGACCGAGCCGCGCAGTGCCGCGAGCGTCATCAAGTTCAACACCAGCGCCAAGGGCGGCGGGCTGGGCGATGCGCTTCCCGCGGGGACGGTGCGCTTTTATCAGCGCGACCTGCGCGGCGATCCGCAGTTCATCGGCGAGAACAGCATCGGCCATACCCCGATGGGCAGCGAGCTGGGGCTGGCGACCGGCGAGGCGTTCGATGTTAAGGTGCAATCGACCGTCGTGAAACGCGAGCGCATGTCGCCGCGTATCTGGCGCACCTCGATGTCCTATCTGCTCACCAACGCGCGCGCGCAGCCGGTGACGATCGACCTCGTCCAGCGCGGGCTCGACTGGTATTGGGACGACACGCGCATCATAACCGAAAGCCAGAAGAGCGAACGGCTCGACAGCGACGGGACAAAATGGCGCGTCGCGATGCCCGCCAATGGCGAGGTGACGATCACCGCGACGTTCGAAACGCGCTATTGACGGCCGGGCGATGCGCCGCTGGCTGACCCTGTTCCTGATGCTCGCCGCATCGCCTGCCGCGGCGCAGTCGGTGGTGACTTCGGCCGCGCCCGATGCGGTGGCGGTCAGCGTCTTTCGCGATCCCGAACGCAGCGAGGGCGGCGAAATCGAGCGCGACTGGCTGAACGGCTTTGCGCTGATCTCCGAAACCCGCACGATCGATCTGGCCGCGGGCGAATCGGTGATCCGGTTCGAGGGCGTCGCCGAAGGCATGATCGCGGTGTCGGCGATCGTCACCGGCTTGCCCGGCGGCGTCGTTCAGAAGAATCGCGACGCCGCGCTGCTTTCGCCCGCCAGCCTGCTCGACGGATCGCTGGGCAACCGCGTCCATATCCGCCGCACCGACCGCGCGACGGGCCGGGTGCGCGAAGACGAAGCGATCATCAGGTCGGGACCGCAGGGGGCGGTCGTGCTGCAAACCGCGGCCGGGTTCGAATCGCTGCGCTGCACCGGGCTGCCCGAATCGATCGTCTATGATGGTGTACCCGCAGGACTGACGGCCAAGCCGACGCTGTCGGTGACAACGCGCAGTCCGGCGGCGCAGCGGGTGACGGTGACGCTGACCTATTTGTCGACCGGCTTTGATTGGGCGAGCAATTATGTCGCGCGGGTTGCGGCCGACGGCCGGACGCTCGACCTGTTCGCCTGGCTGACGGTGGCGAACAGCAATGGCGAAAGCTTTGCCGACGCGCGGTTGGCGGCGATCGCCGGGACGCTGAACAAGGTTTCCGATTTCAAGGCGCTGGCCGATGTGCCGCAGGCGCCGCCGCTTCGGCTGACCTGCTTTCCGCTCGGCACTGGGCGCTACGGCATTCCGCCACCACCGCCGCCGCCGCCAGCGCCCGCATTTTATGTCGATAATGAGGGCGACAATATCGTTGTCACCGCCCAGCGGAGCCGCGCGCCGATGATGGAGTCGGCAATTGCCGTGTCGGTCGTGGCTGAACTTGAGAATCTGGGCGACCTAAAGCTCTATCGTGTGCCGATCCCGGTGACGGTGGCGGCGAACGGGCAGAAACAGGTCGCGTTGCTGGTGAAGGATCGCGTGCCGTTCAGGACGATCTATCGCCTGCGCAGCTCGCCGGGCGATAGTTTCGAGTCGATGGAGGTCGAGCGGGTCTTGCGGATGGAGAATAAGGAAGCGGCGCGGTTGGGCGTGCCGCTGCCCAGCGGGCAGGTCGCGGTATTCGCGCCGCGCGGGGATGAATCGCTGCTCGTCGGCGAGGGGCAGGTGCGCGATCATGCCGTCGGAGAGAAGGTCGATCTGGTTATCGGCGAAAGCAGTCAGGTGCGCGTCGACATTGTCGAGGGGGCGGCGCCAAAGATGGCCGATGACGACTACCGCGTCACCGTGACCAACGCCAATCCGTTCGCGGTGGATTTCGAACTCGGCTTTCACGTCGATCCCGACCCAAAGCTCGACAAGCGGCTGCGCAAATTGCCGCGCCGCGACGGATTGCTGACCTGGTCGATCCGGGTTCCGGCCAACGATAGCCGCAGTTTTGACTATCGGTTTGTCGAGCCCGACTAAACCGGCGGCAAGGGGCGCGGCCGGTGATTTTCGTCGAGCGCGACAAAGGTGAACAGCCCGCCGGTGACCTTCACCTCTTCCTGTCCGCGCCCGCGTGTCGCGATCACTTCGATACGGATGCCCATCGACGTGCGCCCGCGGCGTTCGAGGTACGCATAGACCGAGATGATGTCGCGCAGCAGGATTGGCGCGATGAACTCCATCGCCTCGATCGCCACTGTCGCGGTCGGCCCCTGCGCGACGCGCGCGGCAACGATGCCGCCGGCGATGTCCATCTGGCTCAGCACCCAGCCGCCAAAGATATGGCCATTGCTGTTGATGTCGGCGGGGGCGGGGACGACGCGCAGGATCGGGTCGCGCGCTGCGTCGGGCGGGCTAATATCGGTCATGGCTTCAAATCCGGATCATTCTCGAACGGGTCTTCGATCGCTTCGTCATGCCCGCTGCCGCTCGACAGAAACACCAGCCCCATCAGCGCCGCGCCGAGCATGACCGACAGCCCGACTCCGGCGGCGGTCGCGATGATCATATGGATGGTCAGCGCCTCGCCCATGCTGAAACGCAGCCAGCCGAGCGCGCCGACGACGGCGAGCAGCGACACCAGCACCATGCCGCGCATTAGGCGGCGATAGCGCGCCCAGGCGATTTTCGCGGTGGCGTCCTTGTCGAGCGGGGAGGGTTTGACCATGGCGCTTCCATGAACCAAGCCGCGGCCAAGGCCAAGCGCCAATGGACCGCGGCCAGATGTTTCGGCTTTGCCGCGAATCATGATAGGCTTGCACTCCAAAGAATCGACATGGGGAGCGGCAAGGCATGACGATCGGAGCGATCCTTCACGGGCGCACAGGCCCGGTAATATCGGCGCGCAAGGAAGACACGGTGCGCGCGGTGCTCGACCTGCTCGCCCAGCATCGCATCGGCGCGGTGCCGGTGATGGAAGGCGACGCGATCGTCGGCATCTTTTCCGAACGCGACCTCGTCCGGCTTATGTCGTCTTATGGTCCCGAGGCGCTCGACCGCAAACTCGACGAGGTGATGACCAAATCACCTGTCACCTGCGAACCGTCGACCGCAGTGATGGGGGCATTGTCGCAAATGACGCAGCGTCGCATCCGCCATTTGCCCGTCGTCGACGGCGGGCGACTCGTCGGTTTCGTGTCGATCGGCGATCTGGTCAAATATCGCATCGACCGGATCGAGGCCGAAGCCGCGGCAATGCGCGACTATATCGCGTCCTGAGGCGCGGCCTCTGCGGCTGGCGGCTGGCGGCGAAGCACCAGCCTTAGCACTTCGGCAATCGCTTCGCGTTCGAGCACCCACAGCAGGACGCCGTAAAGCGCGACGCCCAGCGCGGCGAGCGCGACGAGCTGGACCGGCGCGGCCAGCCCCAGCGGAGCGATCGCCTGGGCGGTGAGGCCGACGCCCACCGCCATCACCAGCGCCGGCGCGAGCCCCGGCAACATGGCGCGCCCGATTTCCCATAGCGAGATGCCGATCAGCGGTGCCGACAAACGTGCGGTGATCAGCAGCAGCAAGGGCGCCGCGATCAGCCACGCCCAGGCCATGCCGATCAGCCCCCATTGCGCGCCGATCATGAAGGCGGTCGGAAACATGATCGCGCCGCTGAGCGCGGTGAACATCGACAGCGATGGCTTGCCGAGCGCGTTGGTCAGCGGCGCGAACAGGATCTGCACCGTCATCAGCATCAACGCCAGCGCGATGATCTGGATATACGGCACCATCCCGAGCCATTTTGCCCCGAACACCGTCTCGACCATCGGCGACGCGGTCACCGCAAGCCCGCAGTAGAAGGGCGCCGCGACGAGCATCACCAGACGCACCGTCTTGAGGAACGACCAACGCACGGCCTCCTTGTCATGTTTGATTCGCGCATACGCCGGAAACGCGACCTCGTTCAGCGGCGGCACAAACTTCGCCATGAAGATCTGCGCCAGAAACAGCGCCTCGGCATAGAGGCCCAGCGCGTGCGGTTCGAATCGCGCACCGGCGATGAAGATGTCGGACTGGCTTTGAACCAGCCAGAACAGCTGGCTGAACAACACGGCCGACCCGAAACCGATAATCTGGCCGCAGCCTTTGAAGTTGAAACTGGGCCACACCAGCAGCCGCGCGACGATCGTCAGCCCGATCGCGCGCGTCCAGAACAGTGCGATCGGCGCATAGACGAGCGTCCACACCCCATAGCCCGCGAGCGCACACGCCAGCGCGGTACCAGCGCCCGCCAGCGCCGCGACCATATTGACCAGCGCCTGCCGCCGGAAATCGAGCGCGCGGCTCATGATGACTTCGGGCAGCGCGATAAACGGGGTGGCGAGGAACATCAGCGCCTGCACGCGAAGCAGGTCGGCGACCATCGGCTGGCCATAATAGGCGGCGGCGACGGGTGCGCCAAAGAACTGGATCGCGGCGAGCAGTCCGTTGAGCAGCAACAGCAGCCCGAACGCTTGGCGAATACGGAATGGGTCGACCGTATCCGACTGAACAAGCGCGCTCGCGAATCCCCACCCGTTGAGGAAGGCGAGGAAGGCGAGGACAACCTGCGTCATCGCGAACAGACCGTAATCGGACGGCTCCAGCAAGCGAATCACCAGCAGGGTCGACGACCAGGTGATGATCTGGGCCAGGATCTGGCTGCCCGAGCGCCAGATGACCGCCGAGCGAACGCGATCGCCGAACTTCGCCGCATCGACGCTGTCGTCCATTGCGTGGGGCATGCTCACCCTTGCGGCGCCGGTGCTTTGGCCGCGGCGCGCGCCGGGCGTTGGCGGCTCGCCCCTTGATGACGCCGCTGGCGCCAGGCCAGCATCGGCGGCGCGAGCCCCGGGAACACCCGCCATAATATAAAGGCGGGCGCCCATAGCGGGTTGTTCAAAGCGTCGCGGCGCGCGCGCAATATCTTGAGCGCTGGCTGGGTGTCGCCGGCGATGATGGCAGCCAAAGCCTCTTCCACTTCCAGTCGTTCGAGTTCGACATCGCGGGCGGCTCTGGCGACCGCCGCTTCGCCGCTGTCGGGGATCGCGGCGATGACCTTGTCATACACGCGAATATTGCCGCGGATATTGCGGAGCAGGCTGCCCGACGCCGATCCGGGGCGGACGCGGTAATCGGCGAGCACTGCATCGATATAAAGGACATGGCCGCCGTCCATCAGCAGCCGCACCCAAAGGTCGAAATCTTCGGAATTGGTCATGCCGGTGTCAAAGCCGCCAACGCGCTCAAACGCATCGCGGCGAAAGGTCGACCCGATATAGATGTTGAACTGCCGCGACAGGACATCGGCGAGCGTGCCGACCCCGCCGCGGTTCTGATCATCCCCGACGACGACATCCTCTTCTGCGACCGCCCCGAAGACGCGCGCGTTGCACGCGCCGATTGCCGCAGCGAGATCGTCGTTCATCGCCGCGACCATCGCGGTCAAATAACCGGGCCGGAACAGGTCGTCGCCATCGAGCAGGGCAATCAGCGGCGCGCGGCTCGCGGTGATCGCGTGATTGCGTGCTGCCGACACGCCGTGATTCGCGGTGGCAAGAAAGCGGATGCGGCGATCGGCCAGATAAGGGCGTACCGCGGCGGCGACGTCATCGGGGGCGCCGTCGTCGATGACAATGGCTTCCCAGTCGCGAAAATCCTGCCGAAGCAGCGAATCCAGCGTCTCGCCCAGCAGGTGTGCGACACCATAGGCCGGGACGATGACCGAAATCTGCGGGTCGGGTTGGTCACAAAGGCTGTTCATCGCGCGGGGCCATAGCATGCATCCGCTAATGTTTGGTGAGTCGAACACGGCAAGGCCCGGTTTTGTGGGACTTTTTGGCCGTGGTTCGAATTGAGTCGACCGCGCAATCCGGCATTCCGCTGTCGATTGATCCGATGCCATGGTGCGTCCAAAACGACCGAGACCATCACAATACTCCAGCATTTCCGCCGATTTTTCGGCCCAGTGAAACAAAATTGCAAAAAGGTTGTTGACGCGAATCGATGACCGCCTTAGAGGCCTGTTCACCGGACGGGGCGCGGCGCCAAACGCCACGCTCCAGCCGGTCGCCAACAGATACGGACAGATGTCCCCCGATAGCAATAGCGGGGAACGACAACTGTCCGCCATTTCTTGTCGGTGGCTCTTTGAAATTGTGATTGTCGATGAAGGGACATGTGGGCGGCGGCCCTGGGTCTTGCAGCTTTAGGGTGCAAGCAACTCAGGATAAAAAGCCAAGCCTGACCTACATGTCTAACACGTTTCCATTACGTGGGAGCGGCTCTTCGTTTGCCTGTGGTTCGCTACAGGTTGATGACGGGACCGTTCCAAATTTGTGTAGGCCAGGCTCCTTAAAATGAGCGGGTTTGTGAGGGATATTCCACCTTTGCAAATTCGAACATCAAACTTGAGAGTTTGATCCTGGCTCAGA
>Ga0265296_1005694_pt1 | contig 10074 bp, 8 predicted proteins | sample MunlanPumphouse1_FD_189073 | JGI IMG/M metagenome (GOLD analysis project Ga0265296, IMG submission 189073) | Groundwater microbial communities from a municipal landfill in Southern Ontario, Canada - Pumphouse #1 | ecosystem: Environmental > Aquatic > Deep subsurface > Groundwater | place: Canada...
CTTCTCACCGAGCACTCCGCGCACCGCCGTCAGGTCGGTGCCGCACTCAGGGCAGAATCTGGCATCCTGGGCGTCAAGCCCGCATTCTGGACAGAACATGCTCCTCCTCGACTGTCGGCCGAGAGACCCGGCGCGTACCGTGCAGGTTAGGTCGACGTCGTGAAGATTCTGTGTAGACGACGGGCCTCCGTACCTGGGTCTGGTAGTCTCATTTCGCGACAGCCAGGCCGGCAGCGGGTCGTGCGCGGTGCGCGGGCTCCGGGCCGGGATCCAGGGAGGGACGACATGAGCGACAAGAGCCGGCCTGCGGGCCGCGGGGTGGGGAACCGGCCCTCCACGGCGCCCTGCGCACCCCCCAGCGGATCCCTTGACCGGGAGGGCATCCTCTCCTGGCTGCGTGAGGACGACCCGCAGCGGCTCGAGGAACTCTGGGCGGCGGCCGACGACGTCCGCCGCCGCCACGTCGGCGACGCGGTGCACCTGCGCGGGCTCATCGAGATCAGCAACCACTGCGTGCGCGCCTGCGGCTACTGCGGCCTGCGGGCCGGCAACCGCGAGATCGAGCGCTACCGGATGAGCGCCGAGGAGATCCTCGAGTGTGCTCGCAGCGCCAGGGCCTGGGGCTGGGGCACCGTCGTGTTGCAGTCGGGGGAGGATTACGGCCTCACGACGGAGTGGATCGCCGAGGTGGTGCGCCGCATCAAGGCCGAGACCGGGCTCGCGGTGACGCTGAGCTTCGGCGAGCGGCCGGAGGCGGACCTCGCCGCCTGGCGGGCGGCCGGCGCCGACCGCTACCTGCTGCGCTTCGAGACCTCCGACGACGAGCTCTACCGGCTCATCCACCCCGAGCTGCCGGGGCGCCGCAGCGATCGCCTCGCGATCCTGCGCGCCCTGCGGCGGCTCGGCTACGAGGCCGGCAGCGGCGTCATGGTCGGCATCCCCGGCCAGACCTACGCCAGCGTCGCCGCCGACATCGAGCTCTTCCGCGGCCTTGACCTCGACATGATCGGCATCGGCCCCTACATCGCCCACCCGCAGACGCCGCTCGGAGACCAGAGCTGGGCGCGCGAGATCCCGGCCGCGGAGCAGATCCCGAGCGACGAGCTTACGGTCTACAAGGCGGTGGCGCTCACGCGCCTCGTCTGCCCCGAGGCCAACATCCCCAGCACCACCGCCCTGGCGACGATCAACAAGGAAGAGGGCCGCGAGCTGGGCCTGCAGCGCGGCGCCAACGTCGTGATGCCCAACCTCACGCCGCCCGAGTACCGCGTGAAGTACGAGATCTACCCGGGCAAAGCCTGCATCAACGAGACCGCCGAGATGTGCCGCGGCTGCCTGCAGGGCCGCGTGGAGTCCATCGGCCGCCACATCGGCAGCGGGCCGGGCGGGCGGCGGCGCGGGGCCTGAGGCACAGTGCGCCGCTATCCCGAGGCGATTCTCAGGGCAAGACTGCGGACAGAACGCGTCCGGAATCGACCTCAGACGCTCACCGACGACGCGTGCTGCGTGGTCTCCATTCCCGATGCCCCCGCGAGGTGTAGCGACGAATCGATCCCGACGGCTGCTGCCCCATGACGTGCGCCCATCTGTGGACGACGTCTCCGTACCACTGCGCGACCGAGTACTCTGCGGTGTGGTGCGAATCGATCACGGCTACAGTGATGCCCGCCGCGTCGATGGTGCCTCGCCAGTCGAGGGGCATGGCCTCATCAGCGGTCACGATCACAAACGGCTCGTCAAGGTCCGACAGAGCGCTGAACACCTGAGGGTCCTCGAGCCCGCGAAGCCCCAGGGATGCGATCGACCTCGCGGGCCTGCCCCGCTGCGCCAATTGCGTCGCCAGCCGCGCGTTGAGGCACTCGTCGATCACGAGCACGGGAGGCGGGAGCACTCAGGCCGCCTCGGCGTACTCCCGAACGGCGTGCCACCAGATGCGAGCGTCCGAGATCTCGGCTTCGCTGAGGTCGAACCCCTCACGCAACTCCTCCACGCCGTCCGGCTCGTCGGCCATTTGGCCGACCATCGCAGCAGACACGCGGCGCCCAGCGATCGTCGGGCGGCCGCTGAGCCTCTCCGGATTGACCTCGACGTGAGCGAGACGAGGCAGATTACGAGCCGCCCAACCACCTCGCCGAAGTATCCCGGCCACCCGACGCAGGTTTGCGGGCGTGATCTGCTGCTGCCAGACCTTGTCGGCGATGTCCCATGCCGCATCCTGCTCGAGAGCGACGATCCCACCGTCGGCGGTACCAAGCTCGGCCGACTGCAGCGGCCAGCGATTGCCATGCTGGTCTCGAAGTGCGGCGGTGGCGCGCCGTATCTTGCGGTGCGGGACGCGCGCATCGAGCAGCTCGTGCACGATGATCGCCTCCGCGATGTCCTGATAGCTGTAGTCGTACGGGGTCTGATCGGCTTGCGAGGCGCGGATGTAGCCGCGCCGAGCCCACTGGCCGATTGTGGTGCCCGACACCCCGGCGAGCAGCCCAGCCTCGCGGGCAGTGTAGTGGCCTCGCGGTTCCATGAATGTCACATTGGCCATGCAAGACTCCGTCGTGGTCGATGATCGCATGCTACTCGTGCCCGAGACCAGAGTCACGCGGACCCGGGTTGACGTTGAGATGAGGCGGGCCACGGATACGTGTCCGCCTTCACGCGCTCGTAGTTCTCGTCGAGCGCCGGTTCGAGCAGCAGGATGGCGGCGATGCGGCGCGCCATCTCGGTGACGTAGCGCGCCTCGTCGGCCTTGAGGTCGCGGCCGAGCAGGGGGCGCTCGCGGTAGCTGAGCCACTTCTTCATCACCTGGTAGCCGCCGATGGCGTACTTCCAGACGCGGGCCGGGACGCAGCGCCAGGAGGCGACGTCGTTCAGGAAGACGTCGTAGCAGGCGCCGCCGAGGCAGGCGGTGAGCTGGTCGTTCAACCCAACGTCAACCTTGTGCCCATGGGACTTCCGAGTAGAATGGACACCTTATGGGACATGTATACGGTCACTGGGATTGACTCTATTGTAGGAATAACCCGTAAATTGGCATATTTAGTTCGGTCAACTATGAGGACAAGATATGCGGACATATGAGCAGACACATCCATGGCTCGATTTCTCGTTCGACCTCCGGGGACTCAGTGAACATGACTGGATGCTGTTCGGCGAGGCGCGCTCCAAGTGCGAGCACATCGCGGGAGTCCCACTGTTGCCGGCAGTGGCGCTGCGGCTCCACCGGGTCTACCTCATTAAAGGCGCCGCCGCGACGACCGCCATCGAGGGGAACACCCTCTCCGAAGACGAGGTGCGAGCCCGGGTCGAAGGCACCGGCGATCTATCTGCATCCCGTGAGTACCTCGGTGTCGAGGTCGACAACGTCGTTGCCGCGTACAACGAGATCGTCGACCATCTCGCCGCCGGCGGGCAGGGCGACCTCACGCCGGACCGCATCAAGCAGTTCAACGCGCGCGTGCTGAGTGGCCTGGAACTCGAAGACGGCGTGGTCCCCGGCGAGGTCAGATCGCACTCCGTTGCCGTGCACGGGTATCGTGGCGCCCCCGCCGAGGATTGCGACCACCTCCTGAGCAGGCTGTGCGACTGGCTGAACTCACGGGATTTCCGCCACGATGATCCCGAATGGGCCTTCTGCCTGGCCGTGCTCCGCGCTGTCATCGCCCACCTCTACCTTGAATGGATCCATCCCTTCGGCGACGGCAACGGGCGAACCGGCCGCCTCATCGAGTATCAACTCCTGATCGCCTCCGGATTCGTCTCAAGCCCCGCGGCGCACCTCTTGAGCAACCATTACAACTTGACGCGCAATGGCTATTACAGAGCATTGGACCAAGCCCGTCAGCCGGACGGAGGTGAGTTCGCTTTCGCCCGCTATGCACTCCAAGGCTTCGTGGACGGCCTGCGCGACCAGCTCAGGGTCATCCAGGAGCAGCAGCTGGCCGTCATGTGGCGCGACTATGTGAGTGAGCGGTTGGCAGCCGAATTCGAGCGGGCGGCGAGCCCAGCGGCAGCACGTGCCCGCGCGTTGATGCTCGCCATGGATGGCCCCGTCGAGCGGACCCAGGTGACCGATCTCAACGCCGAGGTGGCGAGGCTCTACGCACGGGTGTCGCCCAAGACGCTGCAACGCGACCTCGCGACCCTCGAAGAGCTCGAGCTCGTCGTCCGCGACGGCGACATGCTCACGCCCAATGGCGCGGCGCTCCTGGCGTTCCTTCCCTTCCGCGTGCCACCTGGCGGCGGCGTGAATGGTCAGGAGCCGCCCGGCCAGGCGTAAGTGTCCGCCTTCACGCGCTCGTAGTTGGCGTCGAGGGCGGGCTCGAGAAGGACGATGGCGGCGATGCGGCGGGTCATCTCGGTGACGTAGCGCGCCTCGTCGGGCTTCAGATCGCGCCCGAGCAGGGCGCGCTCGCGGTAGCTCAGCCACTTCTTCATCACCTGGTAGCCGCCGATGGTGTACTTCCAGACGCGGGCGGGGACGCAGCGCCAGGAGGCGACGTCGTTCAGGTAGACGTCGTAGCAGGCGCCGCCGAGGAAGGCGGTGAGCTGGTCGTAGCTGAGACCGAGGTCGGCGAGGCCCTCGCGGAAGGCGGCGAGCTCGGATCCGGTGTAGGGGCGCTCGACAGCGCGGCCACGGCCGGGCATGGTGACGCCGCCCTTGCCGGCGTGGCCCCAGCCGGTGGTGACGGCGAGGTCGCCGGCCGAGGGGTCGAGCTGGCCCCCGGAGACCGAGGTGAGCACGCCCAGAGGGCGGAGCTCGTGGCGAACGGAGCCGGTGGTGACTGCGTCGACCGGCTCCTCGACGTCGAGCAGCGCCGCGATGCGGCGGCCGAGTTCGGCGGAGGCAAGGAGGGCGTCGCGAGTGGCCGGAAGAGGGATGCGGGGCCAGTCTTGGTGAAGGGCGCCGGCGTTCTCGCGCAGATAGCCCGCTGATGAGCCGACTGCGAGAGAGTGCAGCCACGCCGTGCCTGTGGGCGCGTCGCTGCCCGGCGCGATGTCGAACCTGTCGAGATATGAGATGACTTCAGGGCTCAAGTTCAGCCCTCCGACATCCTTTCGAGATGAGAAGAGCTCCTGAGAGTCGCCAACTGGCATCTCCAGCGGGAAGCACGCGCTTCCAGGGCGAGTGAGGTGGCGGTCAGGCAAGCCGCGAGTGACATAGAAGGGCGACCCCTCGCGATCCCGTTCTCCTTTCTGCCGCGAAGTGAGGAACGTGCAGCCTTGGCGGAAAGCGGCGACGAGGTCCTCGCGCTTTCGGTCGATGAGATCCGTCTCAGGATGCCAGAAGACCCATCTGAGATCGAAAGGGCGATACGCATACCGAAAGACGACGCCTGTCGCCTTTCCAAGCTGGAGGAGGACTCGCCTGACGGAGTACGGATCGAAGTGAGCCGTCCGAGTCATGAGAGAAGGTGCGGTCCGCGCCAAGTCCGCGTCGACCACTGACTCGTCGAAGTACGCGTCCATGACACGCTCAAGAGCGTCTCGGTCTATCGCCACCAGGTCGATGTCCCTGCTCGTCATCACACCGTTGAAGGCCATTGGTAGCAGCTCCGTGAGGCGCGGCCAGACTCCGTACCCGGCTGCAACGCGCGACGGTGCGAGGGGGAGCCCAAGCGCCGAACTTGGCGAGAGAGTGGACCAACTGTTGCGGTTCGGCTCTCCAGCGAGCACGGCCATCTCCGCCAACTTCCCTCGACCCCAGTGATCTCGGAATCGGATCGAAGAGTTGTCGTTGCCTTCACCGCTGCGCACGAGCATGCCCACAGCCGTGCCGATCCCGATACCCTCACGGTTGACCTCCGTGGAGAACACGCTCGGGTCGGGCAGCCCCTCAGGCGTCACCTTCCCGGTCTTGTACTTGTCCCCGTTCAGGCAGTCGATCCAGATGTTGTCGAAGACTTCGAGGAAGCGCTCGCGCATGCCGGTGAACGACAGGCCGTCGAGCCACGAGTAGTTGCTGATGAAGCAGACGATGCCCTTTCCCTCGGGGCCTTCGGTGATGCGCCGCTCCGCCATGCGGAAGAAGCGCACGTAGAGGTCGTTGAGGCCTTGGCCCTGCGGCGGCGCGACCTTCTTGACGGTCCGGTAGGCCGTCACGAGGTCGCGCTCCTCGTCGACGGCCGCGCCCGCGAACCCGTTGTACGGCGGGTTGCCGAGGATCACGAGGATCGGCGCGTGCTGCTTCACGGCCTGCGCCTTGTCGCGCTCCTCCTCCATCTCGGTGAACAGCAGGTGCTGCTTGGGCTCGGTTGGCGGCTCCCAACCCGTGAGCGCGTTTGTGAGGTAGACGCCGGCGCGCTCGGGCGACTCGTCGGCGAAGGGCGCGCCGAGGCGGTGCAGGAGCATGCCGATCTGCAGGTGGCTGATGACGAACGGCGCCGGCAGGATCTCAAAGCCGTAGACGCGGCTCATGGCGGCCTGCTTGATCTCGTGGGCCGCCAGGGCGTCGACGCCGCCGCTCTTCTCGGCCAGTGTCGCGGCGATCCGGTTGAGCACCTCGACCAGGTAGGCGCCGGTGCCGCAGCACGGGTCGAGCACCACGACGCGCGGGTCGGCGAGGCCGTCGGGGATGCCGAGCTCCTCGCGGAGCACCGTGTCGACCCGGGCCACCATGTACCGGACGATCTCCGGCGGCGTGTACCAGACCCCGAGCTCCTTGCGCAGCTCGGGGTCGAACGCCTCGAGGAAGGGCTCGTAGAAGTACTGCACCGCGTGGCTCTGCTCGAAGGTCGTGAAGAAGGAGGCGCGGTCGACGCGGTTGAGCGCCTCCGCGGCCCAATCGAGGACCTCGTCGATGCGCATGATGCCGAGCGCCCCCGGGTTGCTGAAGTCGTAGAAGAGCTTCTGCAGTATGGGGATGTGCAGGTAGCCGGCGGCCTCGCGCCAGCGGAAGCGCGCCTGCGCGTCCGCGGGCGGGTGGTGCTCGGCCCAGAAGACCCAGGCGGCGAAGAGGCCGTAGAAGAGGGTCTGGACGAGCGTCGAGCGGAAGAAGTGCTCGCCCTTCTCGCCCGAGAAGCTCATGCCGAGCGCCTCCTCGAGGGCCTTGCGGGTACTCACCCAGTTGGGCAGGTCGCGCTCCTCGGCGCGGGCGCGGGCCTCGCGGGCGTAGCTGGCCAGGAGCCAGGCGAGGTCCTTGGGCGCGGCGATCTGCGCCTGGCGCAGCAGCACGCGCCGGAGGAAGTCGGTGAGGCGCTCACCGGCCTGCCGGGCAGCACCGCTGCCCGGGTGTGCGGCGAGCGCCCAGAACTCGGCTTCTGAGGCGGCGAGGCTGAAGCTCTCGAGGCTCGCCGCCTCGCCCTCCGCGTTGAAACCGACGAGCACGAACTCGCGGTACGTGGTCACCAGCACCTGGCGGTACTTCTCGAGGTAGCGCGCGACCTGCCCCGAGGCGGCGACCGCGTGGACGCCGTCGCCCACCGGTTTGACCTCCAAGGCGCCGCGCAGCGGAAGCTGGCCGCTAAGCGGCTCCGCCCCATGCGCTCCCTTGGGGAACTGGCTGGCCGTGAACAGGCCACCGTCGGGGATGCCGGCGCCGGCGTTCTGCAGGTTGATGAGGCAGCGGACCTTGGGCTTGAGCTTGCCGCCGACCTCGTTCAGCAGGTTGGCCAGCGCACCGTAGCCGGAGGTCTCAGGCACTGCGGCGCCCGACGCCCGGATATCGCGCAGCTCGGTGAGGTAGGCCTCGACGGGGTTCATCGCCCTACCATTCTATTCGCAGCGGCGGACGCCTGCGACGCCACGCCGCTCGCTCTGGCGCCGCTGCGCGTCGCCACGAGGCGCCAATGTGACCATGCCCCGGAGCCTTCAGCACCCCGAAGCCGTGCGCGACGTCTTGTTCCAGCTCTCTCACGAGCCGCATCATCGAGCCATGACGCCATCCTTGACGCGTGTATCATTCTTGATACACTGGGCCCGTGACTGACGCGCTCCGCGCCGGCAGCGGGCCGGTGCTCCGCGTGGTCTTCTTCCGCACTCGAGGCGGTCACGAGCCCGTGCGTGAGTGGCTCAGGAGCCTCGAGCGTGAAGACCGCAAGGCGGTGGGCGAAGACATCAAGACGGCTCAGTTCGGTTGGCCGTTGGGCATGCCACTCATCAGGAAGCTGGAGGCGGGTCTGTGGGAGGTCCGATCGCTCACGACGCAAGGCACTGCGCGCGTCATCTTCACCGTCGAGGGCGAGACGATGGTGCTGCTCCACGGTTTCGTGAAGAAGTCGCGCCGGATGCCCCAGAACGACGTAAGGACGGCTCGCCGCCGTCGAGCCAGCCTTGCCGAGGAGTAGCGTGATGAACAAACAGAATCTGGGCAGCGACTTTGACGACTTCCTGCGCGAGGAACGGCTCCTCGCCGCGACGGAGGCCACGGCCATCAAGCGGGTGATCGCCTTCCAGATCGAGCAGGAGATGAGAACCCGGCGGCTCACAAAGTCTGAGATGGCCAGGCGCATGAAGACCAGCCGGGCGGCCGTGGAACGGCTATTGGACCCGGCAAATCCATCGGTGACGCTCTCCACGCTGGAGCGCGCCGCAAGGGCGGTCGGCAAGAAGCTGCGAGTCGAGCTTCTCTAGGCCGCGGGTCTGGTCGTCGATCGCCGCGGCCACCGCGCCTCAGGCCGGGTGGCCAAACGGTGACGTGGCCCCGGCCGGAGGCGTCTTCGCCTCCGGCCGGGGCCACGAGAGTGCGTCGGGTCGTCGTGTGAGTGGCGCTAGAGCGTCACGCTCACCAGCCGAAGCCACCCCACATACCACCGAGGCCCATCCAGCCGCCCGCGCCATCGCGCATGCGGGTGGTGGTCACCGACAGGTTGTGATGCGTGTAGAACGACTTGACCTGAGCGCGCTGATGCGCCCGCAGGGCCAGCAGCGCGGTCTTGGCGGCGCTGCTCTTGAGGGCGCCGTGGTACTGGCGCGCCCAGGAGCTGACGCCGGCCACCTGCTTGCCGCGCATGGTCAGCCACCGGCCGAGCGCGACGGGATGGTTCGTCATCCAGACGGCGCCGTGGCCCGTGCCCCACATGTGGCTCGCATCCCAATCGTGCCGGCCCATCATGCCGCCCATGTCCCAGCCGCCCCACATGTTCTCTGCGGGGCTGGTCCACGTGGCGCCGTTGCCGTACTGCTCGTAGAACGCCTTCATGTCGTCCCAGAAGGTGGCCCACACGTCGTGCAGCGCCTGCTGCGCCTCAGGCGTCGTGAGGTCGGCCTTGTAGGTGTCGTACCAGGCCTGGAGGGCCTGCTGGTGATCGGCGCGAAGCTGCGTCCACGCCTCGAGCGCACCGGGGTGGCTGCTGAGCCAGCTCATGCCGGAGCCGGGGCCCCACATGCCGGTGCCGCCCCACGTGCCGGAGCCGTCCCAGATGCCGCCGCCACACCAGCCGCCGGGCATGGCCGTCGAGCTGGGCGCAGATGACGGCATGGGAGTCGGCATCGTGGTCGACGACGGCGAGGGCATGGGGCTGCCCATCATGCCGCTTGGGCTGCTGGTAGCGCTCGCATCGCTGGCACCGACGATCGGCACCAGCACAGCGGCCGCGAGCGCGACGACCGCGAGAGCGGTGAGTAAGGCTTTGAGCCTCAGTTTCATTCGATGACCATCCCTGCCTCGGGTGCGAGAGTCGTGGTGACGTGAAGTATCCGGACCACTCTACTCCGCGATGTGAAGGACCCATGAAGCCGCGCCGTCTCTGCCTCCTTCAGTGTCGCCTTGTGCGTGCACTCACTTGAACACCGGAGAGGTCGCGTTTCTTACAGTCGATCCGAGTCGGGGCCCGCGGCGCCGCAGCGGTTCAAGGAGGGTGCCGGGCTGAGCCAGCCGGCGGGCTTCGCCGGCCTGGCCTACGACATCCGCCTCGCCGCGCCGGGCCCGCGGTTATCGGAGGCGACCAGCATATAAGATAGACTTATTTGTATTATCATCTTGACTTATGGATAATGGCGCCCGCCAATGTCATCAAAGTCGATTGGCAGAGTCAACAATCGCCGAGCCGCCACACCGGAAGAGGGATGCCATGAGGAAGATCGTGCTGATGCTCGCCGCGGCCCTGACCGCCATCGTCGCCGCCGGGCTGGTCGCGTGCG
>Ga0265296_1005695_pt1 | contig 10073 bp, 8 predicted proteins | sample MunlanPumphouse1_FD_189073 | JGI IMG/M metagenome (GOLD analysis project Ga0265296, IMG submission 189073) | Groundwater microbial communities from a municipal landfill in Southern Ontario, Canada - Pumphouse #1 | ecosystem: Environmental > Aquatic > Deep subsurface > Groundwater | place: Canada...
GGAGGGCCGAGTGGGCGGCCTTCGCCAGCAACCACGTCGCGCGGGTATTGACGGCGAAGATGCGGTCCCAGTCCTCGACCGAGCAGGACATCAAGCTTGCGGCGCGGTTGATGCCTGCGCAACTGACGAGACCGTCGAGGGTGCCGAACCGCTCCACGGCGGAGCGCACGGCCTCAGCCGGAGCATCGACGGAGCCGAGGTCGCTCGCCAGCGGAAGCACCTCGGCGCCGAGGGCCTCGAGCTCGCTGACGAGACTTTCGAGCTCGGGCGTCATCCGGATGTCGGCGGCCGTGATCCTCGCGCGCTCCCCGCGGTCTGCGGCGTCCCGCGCGATTCGCAAGCACGTTGCCCGCCCGATGCCGCTGGCGGCCCCGGTGACAAGTACGTTCATGAGAGTTCTTCCATTCGGTGGTTCGGGACCCTGCGGTCACGTCGAACTCGCCGGAGTCGGCCGGTTCGGTCTGCCCCGACACATCGGGGTGCGCCGAGGCGCGGGCGGGCGGGTCTACGTGCGTGGGCTCGTCGTGAATGTAGCCCAGCGTTTCAATTCGCGAAACAGTATTTCCATATGGTGGACCGACGGCGTTTCTTCGCTCTGGTTCGCGGCGCAATGCCCCGTCGTTGCGTGATTCGTGGTCGAGATCAGCTTCGGGTTGATGCCGGTTCTCACGATGTGCAATCCCCATTGCGAATCCAAGCGACAGGGGACTAGTTTCGTCGGAGGTGGACGACACCGAGCCGTGCAGGCTGGTGCTCGTCCGATCAAACCGACGACAGGGGCTACGATGACCGCGAGTCATGCGATTTCGAGTGAGGAGATCGATCAGAGGCTGAGCGACTTGATCGAGTCGCGCCCGGAGGCGATCGCCCGGCCGTTCGCCCTCTACCAGGACATGCTGGCCCTCGAGGAGCCCTATCGGTGGGGTCCGACCGTGGTCGTGTCGCGGATGAGCGACATCCGGATGATCCTCAAGGACCATCGCCGCTTCAGCAATCGTGCCCACGCCGTCGGTAGCCGTCCCGAGGCCCGGCGGGCCGCGATGCAACCGCACGAGCAGGCCGCGTTCGACGAGGTGACCGAGTTCGAGGAGCTCATCATCAGTCGTACGGACGGCGCGCAGCATGCACGCCTTCGCTCGATCGTGCAGCGCGCCTTCACGCCGCGCAAGATCGCGATGCTGGGCGATGAGACCCAGGCCTTCACCACGGCGTTGTTCGATCGGATGGTCGAGCGTGGCGAGACGAATATCGCGGCGTCCGTGACGCAAGAGCTTCCCGTGATGATGATCTGCTCCCTGCTGAACGTGGACCAGGCCGAGGCTCCCCTGATCCAGGGCTGGAGTGCCAAGATCGGGAAGAATCGAGGCGCGGCGGTCGTCGCGGATCTGATGGGGGCGCACGAGGCGCTGAAGGAGTTTCGCGCCTACGTGATCGAGAAGATCGAGCACCACCGGCGGTTCCCGGACAGCACGAACCTGGTTTCGACGCTCATGGGCGCTTCCGACGACGAGCGCCTCTCCGAGGACGAGTTGGTGGCGATGGTCCTGATCCTGTTGTTCGCGGGCGCCGACACGACGAAGGCGCTGCTCGGAAACGGCACCCTGGCGCTGCTCTCCGATCAGGCGCAATGGGAGCGTTTCCGCGACGATCCGGACGAGGCGGTCGCCGGGTTGACGGAGGAGCTGATCCGGTTCGTGAGCCCGGTGCAGACCCTCTGGAGGGTCACGACGGAGCCGGTCACGTTGCACGGCGTCGAGATCGAGGCGGGCACGACGATCCTGTTGCTGATGGGCGCGGCGAGTCGCGATCCTTCCCTGTTCGAGGATCCGGATCGCTTGGACATCGACCGGACCGAGAGTCGGGACCACATCTCCTTCGGCCACGGCACGCACTTCTGTCTGGGCACCTCGCTGGCGCGCATGGAGTGCGGGGCGTACTTCACGGAGCTCGCCACCCGCTTCCCCGACGTGCGCCTTGCGCAGGACCCCGAGGCTGTCGAGTGGGGAGGCAACATCCAGTTCCGGTGCATCACCGGCCTCGAAGTCGACCTCGGGGAAGAGCGGCGCCGGTAGCGACGCGCAGGATCGCGGCGACGAACGCGGCCTCGGTCGCGGGACTCAGCGCGACGCCGGCTCGGGCTGCGTCCGGCCGGCGGCGGCGATCACCTCGTCGTAGACCACCGCCGTCTCGCGGGCGATCTCGGCCCAGTCGAACCGCCGGATGTGCTCGGTCGAGCGGGCGATCACGTCCTGGCGCAGGTCCTCGTCGGTCAGCAGCCGGACCATCGACCCGGCGAGCGCCTGGGCGTCGCGCGACGGGAACCGCATGCCGACGAAGCTGTCGGGCACCACCTCGCGCAGGCCGCCGGAGTCGGCGACGATGCACGGGCACCCGGACGCCATCGCCTCCAGCGCGACCAGCCCGAACGGCTCGTAGATCGACGGCACCACCGAGAGGTCGGCCACGCGGTAGAGCGCGTGCAGCACGTCGTCGCCGACCCAGCCGAGGAACCGGCCGTGGTCGTCCAGACCGAGCTCGGCGGCCTGGGCGTGCAGCTCCTGCTCGTGGGTCCCGGACCCGGCGACCACGAACCGCACGTCGCCGACCCGGGCGATCACGCCGTCGGGACCGGCGAGCGCCTCGAGCGCGTGCTGGAAGCCCTTCTCGTAGACCAGCCGGCCGACCAGCACCACGAGCCGCTCGTGGGGCGCGGCGTACTGCGCGCGCAACGCCGTCAGGTCCCCGGACGGCCGCAGGTCGTCGGGGTCGATCCCGTTGGGGATCACGGTGATCCGTTGCTCGTCGCGCCCGAAGACGTCGGCGACGTGGCCGCGCATGTAGTCCGAGCAGGTGATCACGCGGTCCGCCCGGCGCGCCATCCAGGTCTCGATCCCGTGGATGTGGCTCTGCGGATGCTTGTCGACCCAGCCCTGGTGGCGGCCGAACTCGGTGGCGTGGATCGTCGCGACCATCGGCACCGCGGCGTGACGGGCCAACCGGTCCGCGGCCGAGGCGACGAGCCAGTCGTGGCCGTGGATCACGTCGAACCCGTGCTCGGCGATCAACGCCAGGCCGCGGCCGACCATGTCCTCGTTCATCCGCGCGATCCACTCGATGAACGCGTCGAGCTGGTCGGGACGCTCGGGCTCGGGGACCCGGTGGATCACCGGAACGCCCTGTACGCCACCGGCGGCCGCTCCCGACACGCCGTCGTGCTCGCCCCGCGTCAGCACGTGGACATCGTGTCCGGCGAGCGCCATCTGCGTGGCGATCTTGTGGACGTGGCGGGCGAGTCCGCCTTCGACGATCGGCGGGTACTCCCAGCTGAGGATGAGGACGCGCATGCGGTTAGACCTGCAGGGGAACGCCGTCGAGGTACGGAGCGAGGTTGCGGAGCCCGGCGGAAGCAGACCCTAGCGCGTGCAGCTCGGCGACCAGGGACTCGGCGTGCGCGGACGCCCGCATGTCCGGATACGCGCCGGCGGTACCCCGCGTGCGCAGGAACGCCCAGTCGCTGGACTGGACCGCGAGCAGCTCGCGCCAGGCCCGGGCGGTCGCCCGTCCGCCGGTCGCGACCACGTCGAGCTCCAGCCGCCGGGCCCTCCAGGCGAGCTCGGCGACCGCGGCGCCGCTCCAGGTGCTGAGGTCGCGCGGCGCGCCCCAGGTGGTGGTCGTCCGCGCCTCGCGCGGCAGCGGGACGGGGGGCAGGTGGGCGGCCACGGCGTCCGCGTGGAGCAGCTCCAGCCCCTGCGCCGCGGCCTCGTCGAGCACCGCCTCCAGCCACCAGACGCCCTCCAACCACCAGTGGCCGAGGAACTCCGTGTCCAGCGCGACGGTCGCGACCCCGCCGTCGGCCAGCCGCTCGCGGGCGGCCGTGACGAAGCGGGCGGCATCGTGGCGGGCCGCGGCCCGCGCGCGGTCGGCGGACCAGATGCTGCCGTCGTTGGCCCACGGCATCAGGTCGAAGGTGCTGCGGCGGTGGGTGTCGCGGTAGGCCGCGCCGGCCGGGAACGCCCCGTCGGCCCAGACCAGGTCGATCAGCCGGCGGTCGATCGGCAGCAGCGTGGTCCCGGCGTCGGTCCGGTACGGCTGCAGCTGACGCGGGTCGCCCGATCCGAGCCGGTCGGTCAGGTCGACGCAGGTGGTCGCCACGCCGGCGTCGCGCAGCGGCCCGTCGAGCGCGGGGGAGTAGGCGCACTCCGGCGACCAGAAGCCGCCGTCCCAGCGGCCGGTCCGGCGGCGGTGGCTGCCGATCCCGCCGGACAGCTGGGCGCGCAACCCGGTGGGGCTGGCCACCAGCGGCAGCACGGCGTGGGTCGCCGACGACGTCCAACGGGCGTGGCGGAGCAGACCGGCGGCCAGGTCGTCCGCGCCGTCGAGCGCGCGGTGGGCGTCGCGGTACCACTGACGCTGCCGGCGCAGGGCCTCGGCCTGGTCCGGGAACCCGTGCTCGACGAACCCGGCGATCTCGCGGCCGTAGACGTCCTCGCGGACCACGTCGAGGAATCCGCGGGCCCGATCGGCGGCGCCGGGGGCCTGCAGCTGGTCGATCAGGACGGGGGTCGTCGAGAGCGTGACCCCCGGGGCCGATGGATGCCGGTCGAGCAGGGCGACCAGGGGCGCGTAGCTCGTCGCGTGGGCCTCCCACAGCCACTCCTCGCCGAACGGCCAGGTACCGAAGCCCTCGACGTAGGGCAGGTGCGAGTGCAGGACGATCGCCAGCCGCCCCGCCCGCGACGACCGTTCTCCGGCCCGCGGGGGACCGGCGGGCCGGGCCGTCACGGCCGGAGCACGGCGACGAAGTCGAGGGCGCGGTCGAGATCCGCACCGTCCCGCTCCGAGCGCAGCACGAAGTCCGACGCGGCGATCGCCGGGGTGAACCGGTCGTAGAACGGCTTGGTGATCCGCAGCGCCTTGTGGACGCGGTCCCAGGCCAGGCGGTTCAGCGCCAGCTCGTGCAGCCACAGCTTGCGGGCGTGGTAGACGCCGAAGATCTCGACGTGCGAGAAGTGGGCCCGGCACAGCTCGCGGTACTCGTCCGCGCGGTACTCCTTGATGTGCCACGGGTTCTCGGACTTCTCGGCGCCCTCGGGCGCGAGCGTCAGCAGGTTGGGCGTCGAGACGTAGGCCTCGCCGGTCGGGCCGATCAGGGTCTTGATCCGCTCGAGGATCGCGCCGGGGTCCTCGACGTGCTCGATCGTCTGGAGGAAGGCGACCGCGTCGGTCCGCTCGTCGAAGGTCTCGACCAGCGTCCGCACGAAGCGGATGTTCGGCCGCTGGTAGCGCAGCCGCGCGTGCTCGTAGGCCTCGGGGTTGGCGTCGACCCCGACCGCCTCGACCGCGCGCTGGGCGAGCACGTTGGTGCCGTAGCCCTCGCCGCAGGCCAGGTCGACGACGCGTCGCGCCCCGACCCGCTCGGCGATCCACTCGTAGACCACCAGGTGGCGCCGGAACCAGTAGTTCTCGGCGGGCACGTCGGGCAGCGTCCGCTCCCCGGTCAGCGCGAGCGGCGGCACACCAGGCGGCTGGTTCTGCTGGAGGAAGTGCGGCGGCTGCGCAGACATCGAAACGTCAATCTATAGGCGCCACGTAGACTTCGGCGGCTCATGACGCCATTTCCGACTTCCGGTAGCGCCGCTGCCGCGCCCGAAGTAGCCGCGGAGATCCGCGACGTCAACACCCGATACCACGACGGTGCGGCCGCCCAGTACGACGCCAAGTGGGGCATCGACTGGGGCGACGTCGGGGCCGGGCAGGTGCTGCAGAAGATCGAGAAGCTGCTCGGGACGCCGATCCCGCGGTTCGAGCGGTCACTCGAGATCGGGGCCGGCACGGGGTACTTCTCGCTGCACCTGCTCAAGCAGGGCGTGATCGGCCGGGCGACCGCGACCGACATCTCCCCGGGGATGATCGAGGTCCTGCGCGACAACGCCGCGACGCTCGGGCTGAACGTCGAGACGGTCGTCGCCGACGCCGAGCAGCTGCCGTTCCCCGACGACCATTTCGACCTGGTCTGCGGCCACGCGATCCTCCACCACATCCCGGACCTGGAGCGCGCGTTCTCCGAGTTCCACCGCGTGCTGCGGCCCGGCGGCGTGATCGTCTTCGCGGGCGAGCCGTCGCGACTGGGCGACCGGCTGGCGGTCGTCCCCAAGCGCGCCGCGCACTACGCCGCGCCGCTCTGGCGCCGCGCCCTCAAGGCCCGTCCGGCGCAGCACGGCCACGACGACGGGGGCGAGGAGAACCACGCCCTGGAGTCGCAGGTCGACGTCCACGCGTTCGTGCCCGCCGAGCTGCGCGGGCCGATCGAGCAGGCGGGCTTCGGGGCCGTCAACGTCCGCGGCGAGGAGCTCGCCGCCGGCTGGTTCGGCTGGTTCAACCGCGGCCTCGAGTCGACGGCCGACGACGCCGACGTGCCGTGGGGCTGGAAGAACTACGCGTTCCGCGGCTACCTGCTGTTCCAGCAGCTCGATCGCAAGCTGCTCGAGGGTCGGTTGCCCGCGGGGATCTTCTACAACCTGATGGTGACCGCGAAGAAGTCCGCGTAGGCTGCGGCCGTGGCGATCGACACGACCTCCGACCCGACGCCGGTCGTCCCCGGAGAGGGACTCGGCCCCGCGCCCGACGTGCGTCGGCCGCCGGCTCCGGCCCGGGGCGGGGCGCTGCACCTGCTGCGCCATGCCGCCCGCCACGGCATGCTCAAGCCGCGCTACGCCGTGCTGGCCTACCGGGCCCTGCGGCTGAAGCTGAAGTACGGCAAGCGGGTGCAGTTCGACGGTCCCGCGTTCATCTGCTCGAAGGTCCACTTCGAGATCGGTCCGAACGCGGTGGTCCGGTTGGGACGCTGGTCGTGGCTCGGCGACGGCACCAAGATCCGCTGCCACGAGGGCACGATCGAGATCGGCTCCAAGAGCGTGATCGGCCAGGAGTGCACGCTCTCGACCTACGAGCGGATCACGATCGGCCGCGAGTGCATCGTCGCCGACCGCTCGATGTTCATCGACTTCGACCACTCGGTCGCCTGGGTCGACGCGCCGATCCGTACTCAGGGGATCTACACCCGCCCGGTGACCGTCGGGCACAACGTCTGGATCGGCTACGGCGGCTGCGTGCTGCGCGGTGTGACGGTCGGCGACAACGCGGTGCTCGGCACCTACGGCGTGGCGACCAAGGACATCCCCGCGAACGCGATCGCCGCGGGCGTGCCGGCGCGGGTCGTGCGGATGCGCGACGCGCCGCAGCGGATGATCTGGGTCGACTGAGGACGTTCCGCCGCGGCGCTTCGCCGGCGGCTCAGAGCAGCGGACCGAGGAACCGCTGCAGCGCGTCGCGGAGCCGCTCCAGCCCGGGCGACTCCATCGGTAGGTGGCCGCAGTGCTCCAGCTCGACGAGGCTCGTCGGGCCGGCGATCCGACGGAAGAACGGCAGGCTCAGGGCGGTCGGCGTCCAGCGGTCGTCGCCGGGATGCGCGAGCAGCACCGGGCCGTGCCGCCACCGCTCGGGCGTGATCGCCGGGCGGTAGGCGAACCACGACCGTAGGAAGCCGACCGCGATCCGGTTGCCGGTCCCGCGGTGATCGGCGAGCAGGGCGCGCGCGACCCGGGGGTCGTTGGCGATGCCCTTCGCGTTGGCGACCAGCGGCAACGACAGCCGCAGGCCGTCGAGCCGTCGCGGCGTGGCGGACAGCAGCGCGGGGATCCGCGAGCCCAGCGCGGCGAACCGGGCGACCCCGGCGCGGACCGCCGGATCGCTCGGGTCGAGCAGGTTGGTCGCGACGACCGCGGCCACCGATCCCGGGGCCAGCGAGGCTGCGACGTCCCAGGCCAGCATCCCGCCGAGGCTCATCCCGAACAGCGCGACCGGACGGCCGGTCCGCTCGTGCTCCGCGCGGACCAGGTCGCCGACCAGTGCGACCCAGACGTCGTAGCGCCGCATCGCCGCGGGGGCGTCGGTCAGTCCGTAGCCCGGCAGGTCGGGCATCACCGCCGAGCATCCGGCGTCGGCGAGCATCCGCCCGGCGCTCGAGAGCAACCGGCCGTGGCCGCCCGCGCCGTGCAGCACGACGACCGTCAGTGGACTGTCGTCGACCTCGTAGCGGTCGAGGTGGACCGACGCTCCGCGCCACACCCAGCGCGACTCGTCCGGCTCGTGGCCGAGCGTGCGCATCGGCTCCGGCAGCAGCGGTTGCACCAGGCGCCAGGCGGGGTGGTCGTCGCGGTAGGTGGCGGTGCCGTCCATGCCCGAAACGCTGCCCGACCGCGGGGTCCGCGACAACTCGCGTTCGCCGCGGGCCACGCGGGGGAGGAGAACGGCGTGGGCACCGGGGGTTCGAGGCCTTCGGCCGGATCGTCGGGGCAGGGCCGTTCAGGTTCTCGGGCCGGTCGCGTCGGTCGTCGTGCCGAACGATGCTGCGACGGGGGAACGACCCTGAGGCGCGGGTCAGCCGGTCAGGTAGGCGAGCAGCATCCGCCGCAGCTCGCCGACCGCGACCGCGGTCGACACCTCGTCGGACGGGCGGACCACCACGCCGTGGATGGCCGCCTCGGTCGTGCGCACGATCAGCGCCGCGGCGGCGGCGAGGTCGGGAGCGGTGACCTCGGGACAGGACGCCAGGTACTGCCTCACGGCAGCGGTGATCGCCTGCTCGTCGCGGGCCAGCCGGTCGCGGAGGCCGACCGGGCGGGGTGCGTCGTCCAGCAGCACGCGGTGCAGCGCCGGGCGGGCGGCGTGCAGCTCGACGGTGACCCGCAGCAGCCGGTCGATCCCCTCCGCGACCGGCGGCGGGTCGCGGAGCAGAGCGCCGAGCACCGGCTGCAGCCGCGCCGCGGCGTCGTCGAGGTGGTCCTCGATCAGCGCCAGCAGCAGCGCGTCCTTGTTCGGGAAGTACTGGTAGAGCGAGCCGATCGAGACGCCGGCGCGGTCGGCCACGCGGTTGGTCGTCGTCTGCTCGTAGCCGAGGCGCTCGAAGGTCTGGGCGGCCGCCTCGACGATCGCCTCGACGGTGGCGATCGCGCGGTCCTGGACGGGGATGCGACGTTCGCCGGACACCGGGCGATCCTAGATCAGCCGGACGGTGGGGAATCGGCGGCTACGGTCGCAGCTTCGGCAGGACGTTCTCGACGCCGCCCCACGGCAGCGGGCCGGTCGGCGGGTCGGTGCCGACCGATCCGCTGAGCGCGCCGGCGATCAGCAGCCAGGCGGTCGCGACCACGGTCAGGCCGCTCAGCACCACCGCGGTCCGCGGTGCGCGCTGCCAGCCCCAGCCGACGAGGGCCGCGACGACGGGCAGCGCGACGGCCGCGCCCGGGCCGCCGAGCCAGTTCAGCTCGGGCCACGGCGAGAGGATCGCGAAGGGGATCGTGCTCGCCGCGAAGACGAGCAGCAGGAACAGCGCGATCACCTCGACGTGGATCTCGTCGGCGAACGTCCGGTACAGCCGGGTCCGCCGCCAGCGGACCAGCCGCCAGCCGGCGACGCCGACCAGGCCGAGCACCGGCGCCCAGCGCAGCAGCCCGTAGTCGCGATCGATCAGCAGGCCGAGCGGGGCACCGAAGATCCGGGCCGCCACGTGGCCGACGTCGTCGAAGAACGTCGGCAGCGACCAGCCGACCTCGGGGAACCACGGCGTCGGTCCACCGAACATCCGGTCGTGGACGGTGATGTAGATGAACGCCGAGATCAGCAGGATCTCGAGCGCGACGAATCCGGTCAGGCCCCGACGCCGGCGCCGCATCCAGCGGATCAGCGCGGCGGCCACCAGCAGCGCGACCGGCGCCAGTGGCAGCCACAGCCACGGCAGCAGGGCGGCGCAGGACGCGCTCAGCACGGCGTACCGCCAGCGCGGCTCGTCACGCACCGAGAGCGCGGCGGCGACCGCGCCGGTCAGCAGCAGCGCGGCCGTCGCGGTCGGACCGACCTGGGTCGCACCGAGCACCGCCGGCGGCGAGATCGCCACCAGCAGCACGCCGCGGGTCGCCCACGGGTCGGGCACCACCCGCCGTGCCAGGCCGATCGCCACCACGAACGCCGCGGCCAGCAGCAAGGCGCCCCACAGCTGGACCGCCAGGCGACCG
>Ga0265296_1005696_pt1 | contig 10070 bp, 10 predicted proteins | sample MunlanPumphouse1_FD_189073 | JGI IMG/M metagenome (GOLD analysis project Ga0265296, IMG submission 189073) | Groundwater microbial communities from a municipal landfill in Southern Ontario, Canada - Pumphouse #1 | ecosystem: Environmental > Aquatic > Deep subsurface > Groundwater | place...
AATCCCAAATACAGTTAAAGTCTTTTCCCCTGGCATCCACACCATTTTACCAAGACGAATTTTTATTGAGGACATTTCTTTGGGCAAGACATGCTTGGGGATGGCATAAATAAGGGATTCTTTTTTTTCGGGGAAACAAAACTTTGAAACTTTGTTTTGTGATGCGTAGTAAAGACATGCCGACGGTTTCTTAGTTTCTCCTTCCTCTGCGTTTCCATCGAAAGCAGAAAATGCAATCAATAAGGCAATAAACAAGCAATTTATCACAACAACCATTATCTTTTTCATTTTGCACCTCCTAAGCAATCTCTAATTTTCAGCAATTATACAAAAACCATCTCTCCAACAACCCATCCTTTTTTGAGGGGTTATGAATTTAACACCTAAAAGGGTATTCTTTGTCGGATATGGATTCTGATATATCCAGCCGCCAACTTCCGGCAAAAGACGTTGATGTGTATAAAAAGCTTACAAAAAATAATCGCTATCTTCTTCATCTTCCCTTTAAAGAAACGCGATTCCTAATTTTCGCTATATCCATTCAGTCCCATCTCCTGAGCGGCCTCATTAATCAACTGCCTCTCTATGATTCTGTATTCATGCCCGAGTCCGCCTAAAAGCGCAGCTGTTGCCAGGCTGTTTATCAGCCTCGGGATACCTCCGGAATACGTGTAAAGTGCGTTTAAGGCATCATCTGTAAACAGCGTATCCTCGCGGCCCCCCACCTTCAGCCTGTGCTCCACATACCCTTTAATCTCATCTTCGCTTATCGGCCCGAGATGATAGAAGAGCCCGATTCGTTGTTTTAGAGGCAGGTATGCCTTATGGTTCAACCTTCGCCTGAGGTCCGGCTGTCCAACGAGTATGAGGCTTAACAGATTTGTGTCATCGAGCTGGAAATTTGTGAGCAGCCTTATCTCCTCAAAGGTATCCTTGTTGGGGATGAGCTGCGCCTCGTCTATGATTACCACAGGCGTAATCCCTGTCTGATAGTCTTCATAGACCTTTGAATAGATGGCCTCCAGCAGGTCATCCTTAAAGTTTGACGGAACATCTATATCAAAACGCTTGGCAACTGTCCTCAGGAATTGGGCAGGTGTAAGTCTGGGATTAATTATAAGTATGACCCTGTGTTTTTCTCCCAATGAATCTATCAGCGCCCGCGTAAGCGTTGTCTTCCCGCAGCCGACATCGCCTGTCAGGAGAATCAAATCTCTTTCTTCAACAGCATACTGCAGCCTTGCGAGCGCCTCTTCGTGCGCACTGCTCATGAAAAGGAATTTCGGGTCAGGCGTCTTGGTAAACGGCCTGAGCTTCAGCCCATAAAATTCCTCATACATTTACAGCACCCCCTTTTATCTTTTGTTTTATAACTGATTCCTCTATGAGCGCATCAACATCTATGACCAGTATAACCTCATGCTTGCCTATCTCTGCGGCCCCTGCAAAGCCGCGAAGCCCTGCAAAATATTCTCCCAGCGACTTGATGACTATCTCGTGCTGGCCGAAGAGTTCCTCTACTATCAAACCATGTTTCCTGTTTCCGGCTCCGACAACAACGGCAAAAAACTTCTCAGATTCGCTTTCTCCTATAGCAAAAACCCTCCCGATGTTTGTCATGGGAAGCATCTCTCCTCTCAGGTTATAGACTTTCTTCCCTTCTACGGTCTGGAGTTCGTTTCGGGTGATAACAACTGTCTCGGAGATGGAGGTCAGGGGAATAGCAAACTTCACATCGCCTACCCTGATAATCAGGGCCTTAATAATGGCAAGTGTAATAGGGATGGTCAGGGCGAATGTAGTCCCTCTGTCTTTTCCTGTATTAACATCAACAAAGCCTCCAATGACTGCAAGTTTTTCCTTCACAACATCCATGCCGACACCGCGGCCTGAAACCTCGCTTACGACTTCCTTTGTACTGAAGCCGGGAGTAAAGATAAAATCTATAATCTCTTTTTCGTCAAGCTCTGCATCCCTTTCTAAAAGACCCCTTTCAATTGCCTTCTCCTTTACCCCTTGAATATTAATTCCGCCTCCGTCATCCTTAACCTCAATAATAACGTGGTTGCCGCGCTGAAATGCCTTTAAGATAATAGTTCCCGACTCCTTTTTCCCCTTTCTTTTCCTTTCTTCTGCAGGTTCTATTCCGTGGTCGATCGCATTCCTTACAATATGCATCAAAGGGTCAATAACCTCTTCCGCAATATGTTTGTCAATCTCTGTATCCTCTCCATACATAACAAGCTCTATTTTTTTCCCTATCTCTCTTGAGTATTTCCTGATAACCTGAGCAAGCCTCGAAAATATCTGGCCTATGGGAACCATTCTTATCTCAAGCACCTGATTTTGAAGTTCTGCCAGCCTTTTCTCAAGTGTCTGAGAGATTTTATGGACATCACTAACGACTGGTGAATGGCCGTAAGTCTCGAACAATTCCTCACCTATCCTTTTTACAGCGCCTTTTGCGAGCGTAAGTTCACCTATGGTATGGAGAATCCTGTCTAACTTCTCTATATCAACTCTTACTGTTGTAGTTGTGCTCTTGAGCATAGCTTCCTGAGTTTTTTGCGGCTGCGGGGGGGCAATCACAACTGCTTTTGGATGGATTAGATTCTCGATATCAAAACCTATCGCCTCTTTAAGTTTTTCTATTGGCTGAAAACTTCCAAACATAAGGTTGAAACCTATTGAATCCTGAGGGACATTTGACGAAGTCGGCAGTGTTGATATAAGCTCACCTTTTGACTTTATCAGCTTTGTAAGTTCTTCGAGTGATTTATCAAAATCAGCAAGATGGAAAACTGCCTTCGCAAGATAAACCCCTTTACCCTCCTGGACATTTGTTTTTAACCTGTGTTCCTCATATTCTGATAAGACCATAAGCATGGAGTCGTCAATGAGACCCTTGAGTTCAAGGCCTTTTGCCTTACCTGTTAGAGAATTTCTGAATACCTCTATATTCTTTAGATGCCCGGACACGTCCTGATCTTCGCCTTCGCTGAGTCCATCAATAAGCGACCTGAGTATGTCAATATTATTGAACAGGAATCTTGCGACCTCATCAGATATATCAACCTTGCCAAGCCTTATCTCATCAAGCAGGGATTCAAGTGCATGGCTGAGGTCCGCAATGCCCTGATGGCCAAAGAGACCTGAAAGTCCTTTTAGCGTGTGTATAGAGCGGAACAGGGCATTGACAGTATCGGGGTTAAGCCCTGTCTGATATGTATCCTGTATCTCGAGAATAAGCCTGCCTGATTCCTCGAGCAGGTCTTCTGCTTCAGCTATAAACTCTTTTTTGGCTAAGCTCATAGGTTTAGAATCTTTCTTATAATGCCCTGTAGTTCCGGGGCCTTAAAGGGCTTTGTCACATAAGCAGTTGCGCCAAGCGCCATACCTCTTTTCTTGTCCTCCTCGCTTCTTTCAGTGGTGACTATTATCAACGGGATATGCTTATATCTTGGATTTCCTTTAACAAAGTTTATTAATTCAAGGCCGTTTATATCAGGCATATTAATATCTGTTACCACCAGATCAAAGTCCTGTGCAGGAAGGAGTTTTAATGCATCAAAGCCCGTAGAAGCTTCGACAACGTCAAAATCACCAATCTCTTCTATAACCGCTCTAATCAGGGAACGCGTAGTTGCTGAATCCTCAACGAGCAGAATGGATTTCACATAACCCCCTTAAATCCCCCCATCCCCCCTTTACTAAAGGGGGGGCGAGGGGGGATTGATGATTTTAACAAAATAACAATAAAAAAGCATCACATCTTTGTTTTATTTTCTATATTACTCTGCATTTCCTGAAGTCTGCGCTGAAGAAGCGCTTTTTCCAGTGCAAGACCTGCCTGGCTGACAAATATCTCTAGCCCTTCTGTCTCTGTTATCGCCTCGCCTGTTGGAAGATTATCACAGTAAAGCATTGCAGCAACCCTGCCTTCTGCAATTATGGGAAATATTGCAACATCCGTTGGCCAGTCGTTGCGACTCGCAGCCGAGCCTCCTCCGATCTCCTTTATCAGAGACTCTGTGATTTTATCTTTCTCCATTGTCCCCCTGTATGTATGCGTCTCATTAACGATCCTCGTCAGGAATGAACTCTCTTTTAAGGAAAGTTTCATCTTTCTTATCTTTTCATCAGCCCTTTCTATCTCTAATCCGAACTGGCCCAACCCATCAATCTCTTTTTCTCCGGCCATAAACAGAATGCCTCTCTGAAAAATATCGCTTGCAAACCTCAGTATAAGAAGCGTTATTTCTGAAGCTGAATTCGGGAATCTCAGTTCCTGCGTAAGCGCCTTAAGGGCTGAGATATCTTTCCTTTCTGCAACCGGCTGGCCTGCCCAGTCTGTTTCCCAGCCGCCTTCTTCTGCCTCACCGGTAAGTTCTTCGTTTGAAACATACGCCTGCTGGCTTGATTCATCATGCACCCTTGCGCCTTCCATGAGAAGATATTCAGGGCTTATTCCCTTTGAGACCTCCCACCCCGGGTCTTCAATCTCTATTTTGTCTTTTATATCAAGGTCATCAAGCTCAAACTGGAAATCACCCTCCTGCCAGAGCAGAAGTTGATAGACAACCCTCTCTATCCTCTTCCTTGAGGCCTTTTCCAGAACCTCCCTGTTTACCGCGCCGAGATCAAAAAGTATCTCTGCAATTGACGTGGCAGGCAGCTTTTTTTTTACTTCCAGCGCCATCTGCAATGCAGATTCCTTTATCGCATTGCCATGCAGAAGGTCATGCCCGATGGTTCCGTTAAGCGCACTGTTCTCTGCCCTGACAACAAGACCATTTTTAAACACGACCATGGCAGAGCCTGCCGTCCCTTTGATGACCAGAGTCCCGGTCTTCTTCCCGATACTCAGTATCTGAAATATATCAGAAAGGGCAAGGTCTTCCAGCCTTCCGACAAGGCTCATTTTATCTCAACACCTTTGGGGATCACAACCACACCGCCGGGACTGACATGAAATCTTTTCCTGTCCTCTTCAATATCATATCCAATTACAGAACCTTCCGGCACACAAACATCCTTGTCTATTATCGCCTTTCTTATTCTGCAGTATCTGCCTACCTCGACATTTTCCATGAGCACAGACTCTCTCACATCTGCCCAGCTGTTAACCCTGACATTAGGAGACAGCACGGAGTTCTGCACACGTCCGCCGCTGACAATACACCCGTCGCATACAACCGAGTCCAAAGCAATACCGAGCCTTCCACCCTGATACTCCTGTGCAAAGACAAATTTTGCAGACGGATACTGCGGCTGGTAGGTCCTTATGGGCCATTCACTATCGTAGAGATTGAACAGCGGGTCAACAGAGGCCAGATCCATGTTTGCCTCCCAATAGCCGTCAATAGCGCCTACGTCCCGCCAGTATTTTGCTTCCTTTTTATTCTCATCCTTAAAGTTATAGGCAAAGAGTTTCTTAGTTGCAATCATATGAGGTAAAATATTTTTCCCAAAATCGTGGGCTGTAGAACGAAGGACATAACTTTTAAGTTCACTCAGTATATCCTGGGTATTAAAAAGATAGACCCCCATTGAAACCAGGGACTGATTGGGATTCCAAGGCATCGGCTTTGGATTTTCAGGTTTTTCTTCAAACCCTATTATTCTTGATTCCTCATCAACTTCGATGACTCCAAAAGATGACGCCTTATCCCTGTCAATCTCTATTGCAGCAATCGTCCCTATTGCGTTCTTAGCGAGATGAGACACAAACATCTCAGAGTAATCCATCTTATAGACATGGTCCCCGGAGAGAATAAACAGATAGGCAGGCTTCTCTTTTTCGATGAAATATATGTTCTGATACACTGCGTCTGCCGTACCTTCATACCACCTTTCATCCACACGCTGCTGGGGCGGCACAGAGATAATATACTCATCCAATTCCGGGTTGAGGAGATGCTCCCAGCCGAGTGCAAGATGCCTGTTCAGCGAAAGGGACTTATACTGCGTAAGGACTGCTATCTTTCTTATATTCGAATTGATGCAGTTGCTCAAAGTAAAATCAATTATCCTGTATTTTCCGCCAAACGGAACTGCAGGTTTCGCCCTGTGAATAGTCAGGGGATGAAGCCTTTCTCCTTTGCCCCCGGCAAGAACAAGGGCAAGAATATCCCTTGTAAGCCTTTCTTTTCTGACTTTACCCATTAAGCAAAAACCACCCTGCATTCTGTATTGCAATTTATACTGCTAGTATAGTGAAGTATATCAGGAAAAATTTAAGAGTGTCAATGAGTTAGGAGTGTTTTAACCTCAGCAGAAATTTTGCTTGCGCCATGATTTGCTCCCATCTGTTTTTCTGTTAAGATATATCTGATTATGACTGACATTAAAAATCTAATCATGCGCAACCAGATTAACGCAAAGATATTCTCTTTGGGCAAAGAGGTCTATATCGTCGGCGGATATCTGAGGGATGTTCTGCTTGGGGAGAAAGCAAAAGACATAGATTATATAGTGCGGGGTGACATTAAAGAATTTGCCCTGGAGTTATTGGTGCAGGAGAGAAAAACAAAAGTGCAGAACCTGTTAGATAACGCAACTATAGTTGAACTGAAAAAAGAGCAGATGATAAGGATTGTCCTTAAGAATGGCATGACACTTGATTTCACAGAACTCAAGGGCCAGCTTGAAGATAACCTCAGAGAGAGAGATTTCACGATGAACGCACTGGCATGGTCTCCAAAGACCGGGATAAGCGACCCAACTCATGGGATTAGAGATATCAAGAGAAAAATAATCAATGCCATATCTATATATAATTTCAGGAACGACCCTTTGAGGCTTCTCAGGGTTTATCGTTTTGTCTCAGAACTCGGCTGGAAGGCAGATTCAAAAACCCGCAGGATGGTAAGTCAGTTAACATTAAATATTAAAAAATCTGCACCGGAAAGGATTACGCAGGAGTTTTTTAAACTTCTTGATTCAAAAGATTATCAAGATGCACTTAAGATGGCATTGGATGATAAATTGCTCGAAAGCTTCATAACAGCATCCCGTAAAAAAATGTCGGAAAATATCAGGGCGCTTTCGCATCTCGAATCGAGAATCAAAAAGCTTCCTCTAAGATACAAGGAGTCCCTTGACAAGCCCTTCTCTCAGGAGCTTACATATAAGGGACTTCTCAGGCTTGAACAGGTGCTGTCTGGTTCGGCACTGAGTGAAAACAGGTTGAGGTTAAGCAAAAATATTTTTGAACGCCTCAAAATGATTCATAAACTTGCAGCTTGCAACTTGCAGCTTACAACTGCCTCTAAAATGTTTGATGCTTTTTCCGAAGCAAAAGATGGGCTGCCCGATATTCTTATACTCACTGGGAATGTAAAGCTCCTGAAACACGCAGAACGCTTTAAGAAAATTTGGAAGAAAAGTTTTTTGACCGCAGAGGGAATAATGAATATAACCGGACTCAAGAGCGGAGTTGAACTCGGCAAGCTGATATACAGATTGAAAAAGATGCAGTTTGAGGGTAAGCTAAAGACCAAAAAAGAAGCAGTAAAGTGGCTGAAGAATACTTTTCAGTAGATTTATAAAATATCCTTTATTGATTTTACGGGCGAATAAAAACCGCTTGCAATCATCTGATTTAATATCACATCTGCCTCATGGCTGTTTATAACTTTCTTTGTTACTGCCTTTATAAGAATGCCTATTGTTCCTGTCAGTTTCACGTCAAGCAAATCTGCCTCTTTCCTTGCAGCCCTATCATCACATGCAAATATATAGCCCCTTGTTTTTGCGACAGCAATGCTTGACGATTCACCGAAACCGAGAGATACAAAAAGCATCTCGAATAAAGTCTTTTCTTTTTCGCCTCCTAATGCTGTCTCCTTAAGCCAACCCTCTTTTAAGGCTTCATTAACTATCACAAGTTTCTTATGGCCACCAAGAATTCCCCTTAAGTTTTCAGCTGCCACAAAAGAACTTACATACGACGAATTTGCGTAGAGTTTTTTAATGACATGCAGGGAATCCGAAAGGGCAAAATTGCTTAGCACACAGCAATCGAAAATAATGTCAGGCATTCAATGCATCCCGCAGAACCTCAGGCTGTTTTTGAGACATAATGCGTATGCCGCATTTTTTCAGATAGAGCCGGGCGCTTATAACATCTATGCCCAGCACTTCAGACAATTTGCCAAGGCTTATAAGACCCTCTTTGTATGCTTCAATTGCAACTGACTTCCTATGCTGAAGGGCATCTTTCCCATAAGTAACATCAAGCGCTTCTCTTACAAGACTGCCAAGGGTGCCCTCTCCCTTCTTCGCATATGACTTAAGCTTCTTGTGCTGCTCATCGGTAAGAATTATATTGGTCCTTTTCATCTCGCCTCCATATGTGTAACTATATGTGTAATATTACCATTGCGGAATATAAGGCGTCAAGAAAGATAACGGCTATGCGTTAATGCGTGAAGGGCCAGAGAATTCAGCAGAAAATGCAGGCGGACATTTTTAATTTTCTTGGAGCTTTCGCGCTTCCGGACTATGGCACTTTCAAGTGTGCGGGCAACTCTCTGTCATGCGCCTTTTTCAATGAAACTAAAGCAGTTATTGCTCCAACAAGTGCAAAGAACATATCAGACTGTGTATCCCAGATATATCCCTGAGTGCCAAGAAATGCTTCTGCTGCATTGCCCGAAAGCTCCGCGACCCACCATTCGACAATTTCATAAGTTGCGCTTAAGGCAAGACAGATGCATATAACTATGAATGAAAGCCACTTCCCATGCTTCACCGGCGACTTTCTGATAAGGATCTCCCTCGCTATAATTGCAGGTACGAATCCCTGCGCAAAATGGCCCACCTTGTCATAGTGATTCCTGCCGAGGTTAAAGGTATCTCTCAGCCAGTTGAATAGCGGAACCTCTGCATAAGTATAATGCCCGCCTATCATCAGAATTATCGCATGCAAAAGTATGAGCCAATAGGCGAGTTTCGTGAATGTGAAGCGTTTGTATGTCGCTGCAAGAATAACAAGTCCCATAATAGCAGGCAGAACCTCAAGAAACCATGTGAACCAGTCATGCGGGTTTATCGCTGACCAGATAAGAACGAGGAAGAAAACAAAGAGCCATGCAATAATCAGCCTTCCTGAAATAGATGTTGAAACGTTTTCATTCATATTTGCTTACCGGTTTTTATTTTAACAGAGAAAAGGGAATTTTTGAGGGGCAAGGCTTGCGGATTTAAAAACAGGCGCTGATTTATTATTTATTTATCTTCATGAAAATGGAATGTGTCCCGGATTATTTATTAATGATATTACTTCAATTAAGCAGTGGGAGTAGAAATGCGAATCGTTTTTTTAATAAAACAACATCATGTGGCCAAAGTTCGATGATTTCCGAATTTTCTAATGATTTTTTGCTCTACTTCCATCATACGCTCGGCCAAGCTGATAATGTTTTCATCAGAGATAGTGATACGCCCATATTGTGTGGCCAGCTCACCTTGATTCATGTACCGAAAATACTCCTCAAACAATCTAATGAATTCTTTAATGTCGGGGTGGTTGGTAAGAGGTTTTCTGATGTTTTCGATTTGAACGCCGGTATATTTAATGTTGGGGGCGGGGATAAAAATAATTGCATCACCTTTCTCCCTCTTGGGTGTCAGGTCAACAAGATTACCTTCTGGGGTTTCCCAAACGCAATGAAATTCGGCTTCGACCAAGACGCCTTTCCAGACGTGGATGCACCATCCAAGCTTTTGTTTTCCGCCGTTTGTAGAAACATGCTCTGGAACGATTGTGAGACATTCATTGAGTGGCTTTCCGGCAATCGGTCGCAATGGGATTATGATGGGTTCATGGTCTGATATTTCTTTGCAAAACGCGCGGATGTAATTTGGAATTTTCTTTTTCATATTTTCAAAAATAACGGCTGAACTGTGCGGCGCAGCTTTTTTGCGTCCGCACCAGTGATTTGATACTCATTAAGGCCCCCCTGAATCGTACCTGAAACAGGTATGATTCAGGGACCCAAATCTTTTTCCTTAAGGAGGCCTCAAATGAGATTTTACACCAAGCAGCATAAATTTTACTGCGGCAT
>Ga0265296_1005697_pt1 | contig 10069 bp, 6 predicted proteins | sample MunlanPumphouse1_FD_189073 | JGI IMG/M metagenome (GOLD analysis project Ga0265296, IMG submission 189073) | Groundwater microbial communities from a municipal landfill in Southern Ontario, Canada - Pumphouse #1 | ecosystem: Environmental > Aquatic > Deep subsurface > Groundwater | place: Canada...
AGCCCGTCTAATAAATTTAACGACAGTTTGCGAAAACTCCTTTTCTTTTTTTCTGAAGCCATGGTTTGCGCCTTTTATCACTATTCCCGAAAAAGATTTTGTTGATTTGGCATTGGCGCGGAAAATTTCAATGAGTTTTTTTGTGGGCCGGTCAAGATGTTCGTCGCGGCTACCTAATATGACGGCAATCGGAGCGCGAACGCTTTTTAATTCTTTCCAGTTTGCTTTTGGGTTGTGATAGGGGAATACATCTTCAGCTTTTCCGGCAACGCATAAACTTACAAATCTTCCGGCGGAATAAATTCCGTATTCCTGCGGCATTAAGACATTTTTACCCCGTTTGCTTAATTTTTTTGCGGCAAGAACGGCCTTTTTAAAGCGTTTTGGACCCAAACGTTTGGTTTCGGCGGATATGTCGCTCAAAGCCCCGGCCAAAATCAGCCCTTTTACGGAATGGTCCTTGGTTTTATATAAATAGTAAAGCGCTTTATTCGCTCCGGTTGAGTGCCCGGCAAGAATGATATTTTTGTAGCCGAGTTTTTTGGCAAGACTTATAACCGCGCGGATGTCAAAAACGCAGTCTTCAAATTTTTCAAACGCAGCTCCCTTGAATTTTGTTTTTTTGGTTTTTTCGTAGGTTACGATATCATGCCCCCGCGTGTTGAATTTGAAATATCCGATATTGTTTTTTTGGCAAAGAGAAGACAGTTCTTTTACGAGAGTTTGGCTGGAATAAAATCGCGAGCTTAAACCATGAAGCCATATCAGGGCAGTTTTGGATTTCCGCTCAGGTTTTATATAAATTCCGTCAAGCCACAAACCGTCGCGGGTTTTGGTTTTCGTAAGAAATACCGGAATCATTGTTTTAAACAAATTCGGAATAGTTTTTGGCAAGTTCGACTATATAGCGCACCCCGACTCCGCTTGCCCCCTTGGCCAGATATTCGCCATCCACGGTTGTCATTCGGGGAGCAATATCTATATGCGCCCAAGGGGTATTACCAATGAATTGCTCAAGAAATTTCGCTCCATGAATTGCTCCTCCCCAGCGGTCTCCTTTTGCAATGTTGGATATGTCGCCGAAAGTTCCTTTGATTTCAGACAAATACTCGTCCCAGAGCGGCAGGGGCCAAACGTAATCTCCCGATTTTTTTCCTATTTCAACAAGGTTGTTTTGCAGTTTTTCTTTATTGGTGAAAGCCGCGGAGCAATAATTACCGAGCGCGACGTGCGCAGCGCCGGTCAAGGTGGCAAAATCAATAATAAATCCGGGATTGTATTTAAGCCCGAAAGTCAGGGCGTCCGAAAGCGCGATTCTTCCTTCGGCGTCGGTATTCAGAACTTCTATTGTTTTTCCGGACATGGTTTTAAGTAAATCTCCCGGGTGATAGCTTGAACCCGAAGGCATATTTTCCACCGCCGGAATCAATCCGATAACGTTGATTTTGATGCCAAGGCGCGCGATTGCCGCCATTCCGGCCAGTACCGCGCCGCCGCCGGACATATCCATATGCATTTCGTATATTGAGTTTTCTGTTTTTAGATTCAGTCCTCCGGTGTCAAAAGTTATGCCTTTGCCGACCAAAACCAATGGTTTTTGTTTGCGCGGCCCCTTTTTATATTCCAAAATTATGAATTTCGGTTTTTCATCCGAACCTTTTGCGACCCCAAGTATTCCGCCCATTCCGAGTTTTTTCATTTCTTTTTCATCCAGAATTTTTACTTTGATTTTGGTTCTTTTTCCGGTTTTCTTCGCGGCTTCAGCCAGTATGGAGGGGGTCATATCTCCGCCCGGGGTATTGGCAAGATCTCTGCAGAAATTTGTTTCTTCCCCGATTATTATTCCCTCCCAAACTCCTTTTTTGACTTCGCCAAGAGATTTATTGTCGGTCGCGAGATAAACGGTTTTTACTTCGGGCCAGCCGTCTTTTGGCTTTTCCTTGTATTTGTTGAATTCAAAATTGGCAAGAATGGCGTTTGCGGAGAATCGCGCGGCCGCTTCTTTTTTGGCTTCGTTTTCAAGCGCGGGCATGCTTGTTGCAAACTCGGTTATCCGTTCTCCTTTGGCGTAGCGCACGTAGTTGCGGGGCAGAAGGTGTTCTTTTCTGAAATTCCATTTAGTTTTTTCACCCAAACCAAAAAGCCGGATTCTTTTTATCGGTCCCTGCGGAAACCACGCGGATTTTGTTTCGCCTTCTTCCCCCTTGAATTCTTCCTGCCAGAGTTTTTTAACCGTTTCTTTGTGGGTCAAAGAAAGGTGCGGAAAAATACTCTCGTTGGCGAGAGGTTCTTTTTGGAAGAGCGAAAGAAAAATATTTTTCTTTCGCGCGGCGTCTTGATACGAGATAGGAATTATTTTCATGCCAATGCGATTTAAATTTTTGAACCGAGCCCGATGCGAGATGAAAAAATTTAACCATCGCATTGAGCACCCCCTTCTTTTCGCGCCGCGCGCAAAAGGAGGGGGTAAAGGTTTTGTTTCTAAAATTACTTCGGCTGCCGCCTCATAATTTTGGACAAAGCCCTTTATTTATGAAGTTTTTTAAGACACTTCACGCAGATTTTCGCTTTTTTTCCCGAAGGCAATTTTGCCCATTGAAGATTGGGGTATTTTCTAATTGTCTTTGTAGGGTTATAATGGCTGCGCAGGAAAGCTCGTTTGCCGCCGGTGACTGAACCCTTTTGACAGATGGCGCATACTTTCATATTTTGAAAATGTAACATATTTTTATGGAGAGCGCAATCCCTTTTTTATTTAATATCGTCATCCTGATTTTTTTGGTGGTAATTCATGAAGTGGCGCATGGATACGCGGCTTTGGCTATGGGGGATAAAACCGCGCAATACGCCGGCAGATTAACTTTAAATCCCTTTAAGCATTTAGACCCTTTCGGTTCCATCGTTATTCCAACCCTGTCTTATTTATTGGGCGGAGTCATTTTCGGCTGGGCAAAACCCGTGCCGTATAATCCCTATAATTTGCGCAATCAAAAATGGGGACCGGCTTTGGTGGCGGTTGCCGGACCTTTGGCAAATTTAACAATGGCAATTATTTTCGGTCTGGTTGTCCGTTTTCTTCCGGACCTTGCCAACGGTCTTCCCGGATTTTTTGTCTTGAATTTTATGACCGTATCCAGCACGATTGTTTTTATCAGTCTTTTATTGGCATTCTTTAATTTGATTCCGATTCCGCCGCTTGACGGTTCAAAAATTCTTTTTGCGGTATTGCCGTATCAATGGAGGAATGTTGTTTTTTTTCTTGAGCGATACGGCTTGATTATTTTTTTGATTTTTATTTTATTTTTCGCCCACTGGCTCATGCCGGTCATTCTTTTATTTTTCCGCCTGATTACCGGAAACTTTCCGATATAAAAACCCACCTTACATTAACTTTAACTTTCGGTGGTTTTTATTGATTTTTAAGAGTATGAATGTTCCGTTTAGCAAGCGACCGCTTGCTAAACGGAACATTTGTGCACTCTTCTTGCGAGATTAATCACAATGTGTTTGCGGTTTTCGGCCTTGATAAGATTTGGGGCGTATATGACACGAAATGGACAAAACTTTTTACCAAAGAATCTTTTTATAGTTCGGCTGGTTATATTTTGGGAGAAAAGAAAGCTTAATTTTTAAACCCCGAACGGGTTTTTGTTTATGTTTTGGTTTGGCGAAAAATTTTAAAATGTTATAATTACCGGAATGCCCGAAGAAAATATCGCGACAAATGAAAATAAAATAATAGACAGCGCGCCGACCGCGCCAGTTGTGTTTAGCGAACCCGTCGTGGCGAACAAGCCAATTATGCCAACCGAGCCGGCTACGCCAACTATATTGGCCGAGCCAACCGCGCAAACCGAACCACCGGCGCCAGCCCCAACACCTGATATTTCGGCATCCGACGTCGGGCATTTGGAAACGTCGGTAGTGGCAGAACCAAAAATAGAAATACCAACAACGTCGCCACTGCCGGAGCCGGCAATACCAACAATACCGCCACAACCAACAACACAATCAACACCGCAAACGCCAGTTCAACAACAACCAACACCACAACCATCAGTAGCGCCGCCGCTGCCACCGATACAAATACAAATACCAGTCACGCCGCCGCAACCGATACCAACACCCGCGTCAACGCCAATACCGGCGCCGATAATAACGCCATCGCCGGTAAAAAATCTCCTAATAAAAGCTCTTGAAAAAATCCGTTTCCGCAAACGCAAAAAACTGGAAAAAATAATCGCCGAAGCGAATAAAAAAGGAAAAATCGCGAACGACGACGTTCAAAAATTATTAAGAATCTCGCATGCCACGGCAACCCGTTATCTGACGCAATTAGCCAAAGAAGGTAAATTAAAACGCGTTGGACCGCCAAATAACGCTTTTTACGAGCCGGCTCGCTGAATTTCGCGAATCACCTGATTCGCGCCGCGACTCAAATGGTGGAATTGAGTCGCGAGTTGACAAGATATCAGTTTTTATGTTAGTATATAGGATAAGTAAACTTTCTACCATTTGCGTAATTTATAAATTAAATTAAGATATTAAGTAGTAAAAATAGCTTTTTCGCTTGCGGAGCAAGCGGAGAGCTGTTAGTTTTTATAAAAATGTCTAAAAAATTTTTAAAAAAAGTTTTGGAGGGAGTTTCAGTTGCGGCGCGAAAAATCACAATCAGCGCGCTCGCGCTTTTAATAGCCGTCCCATTCGGTTTATGGTCGGTTTTTTTGCTGGATGTTAATAGGGCGATGGCAGTAGAATTGCCAGTAACTATTTTTTCGGATAATTTTGACCAAAGTGTAAGCGGTCTGACAAATAAGTGGCAGACATTTAGCGGCGCCTCTGCGCCAAATCGGGATAACGATGATGGAGATTTCAATGATGTGGGAGTTGATGGTACAAAGGGTTTATTAATTGAGGGAGATGACCCGAGTCATACTAATGACCCCGACGAGGGAGCAGAACGAGATATCGCGACAAAGGGATACGCGATTTTATATGTTCAATACTCTCGCGCATTTCACAATAATGCTAATGGCGAAGATGATTCATTTGTCGCAAAATATTCTCTTGATGGGGGAGTCTTTCAAGATATTGAGACCATAACTCCGATTGATACTGCTCCTCAAGTATTATCGCCTGTTTTTCCAATTTCTAATCCTGATCGCCATACAAAATTAACACTCCGGTTTTATGTAAATGGTACTGACAATAACGACCAGGTTGGAGTTGATGATGTTGTAGTTACGGGCGAAAATCCCCCGCCTTTTTATGATGGCTTTGAAAGTAATGATTTTTCAACCGGCGGGTGGACAATAGAAGAAAGTCCATCTTTTGCCCATGATGACGGTAATGATAATAAAGCATGGACAGATAATAATGGTATTGCCGGACACGGCAGTGACACAGACGGCCATGCGGCAGAACTAGACGAGTCGTCCGGATACAGCACTAATCCCGATGATGCTATTGTAAAATCATTTGATACGACCGGATATGAAGATATTTATGTCCGCTACGCAAGACGCACCAGTGGTTTAAATTCCAGCGAAAATTTAAAAACATTTTACTCCGTTTCTGTTGATGGGGGCGGGCAACCGATTTGGGCACAGTGGGAATCTTTTAGAAGCGACAACTATGATTCCGTAAGTTTTGCCTTGCCCTCAAGCGCCGATAATAACCCCAACTTTAAAATTAGGTTTGAGGTTAATGGAAGCAATAGTGACGATAATGCCTATATTGACGATGTGGTTATTTGGGGAACGCCGATGCCAAGCAATCAATCTCCCACAATCACTTTAAATTCTCCCAACGGCGGCGAGGTTTGGAGTGGAACTTATGATATTACTTGGACGGCCAGCGACCCTGATCAGGGTGATATATTAACAATCACTCTTCAAAAAAATACTGATGGGCAAAGTTGGACTGATATTTCCACGGGTGAGGCCAATGACGGAACATATTTATGGGACACAACTTCTGTTTTAGATAGCGTGTCTTATTTAATCAGAGCAATTGTTTCGGATGGCATTTTAACCGCGCAAGACGATTCTGACGCGGTGTTTACGGTTGATAATACTCCGCCAACGCTTACCCCGGTTAATATCCAATCCAATAATGATCAAAGCAATTTGGCCAAAGTCGGCGATCTTATTACTTTAAATTTCACCTCTGATGAATCGCTTCAGGCCCCGATTTTTGGAGATATTATTATTGCCGGCAATCCGGCGTTAGTTTCGGGTTCCGGAACTTCCTGGACCGCCACTACCGCGCTGACCGGCAGTGAAGACGAAGGTATTATTCTCTTTACGATTAATTATTCCGATTTGGCAGGCAATGCCGGAACGCAGGTTATTTCAACCACTGACGGTTCAAGCGTGCTTTTTGATAAAAGCGCGCCAATGACAATAGTAGATACGGGAGTATATGTATTTGGAACATGGACAAGTTCAGATGTAATAGTAACGCTATCGTGTGATGACAATGGCGGAAGCGGATGCGTGAATACATATTATAGCGTTGACGGCGGCGACAATTTCAGTCTTTATGAAGAGCCTGTAATTGTTTCAAATGAGGGTTCAACCGCTTTCGGCTGGTATTCTATTGATAATGCCGGAAACGGGGGAATCGAAAGTTATCAATCAAACTATATAAGAATAGACAGAACCGCGCCCGAGCTTTCACTTCCTCCTGATTTTACCGAAGAAGCCACAAGTCCCGGCGGAGCTGTTGTTAATTATGCCGCTTCCGCTCTTGATGTGGTTGATGGTCCTGTTGCCGTAACTTGCGATCCGTCTTCCGGTTCTACTTTCCCGATTACAACAACCAATGTTTCTTGTTCAGCTACTGATACAGCGGGAAATACAGCCACGGGTAATTTTAATGTGACAGTGCAGGATACTACGGGACCCGATATAGAAAATTATTTAGATATAACAGCGGGAGCAACCGGTCCCGATGGCACGATTGTGGATTATATTCCTCCTTCCGCCACTGATTTGGTTGATGGTTCTGTTGAGGTTGCTTGTACTCTTCCTTCCGGCTCCACTTTTCCGATTGGAACAACACTGGTAACCTGCACCGCTTCTGACAGCCGTGGAAATTCATCTTCCAAGGGATTTAATATTATTGTTTCCGATAACGACGCTCCTGTTTTGTCGCTTCCTTCCGATTTTATCAATGAAGAAGCCACAAGCCCCAGCGGAGCTGTTGTTAATTATGAGGCCTCTGCCTTTGATGTAGTTGATGGCTCTGTAATCGCTACCTGCGATCCTATTTCCGGTTTTACTTTTCCGTTTGGAACCACCCCCGTGTCTTGTTCGGCAACCGATACTGTTGGTAATATCGCCAGAGGCAGTTTCAATGTGACGGTTCAAGATACTATCCCCCCTTCTGTTCCGGAATTATCATCTCCCGCAGACGGTTCAGAATTTAATTACAGTCTAACACTTTCTTGGCTCGCCTCAACCGACTTAAATGGCATAAAAGATTATTTTGTAAGAGCGTTTTTGAATGATTCCGAAGAATCGTATTTTGAAGAAAATACTTCTGATACCAGTTTTGACACAAGCGATGTCAATGATGAAGAAGGACTTGAGGACGGAACTTATAAATGGCAAGTAAAAGCCCGCGACAATGCCGATAACGAAAGCGAATGGAGCGACCTTTGGCAGTTTATTAAAGATACCGTTCGTCCGATAATTTCTCTTTTAACGCCTTCTGAAAATAGCTATCACAATAGTGCGATTAGCATTTCCGGAAGCGCGACCGATGAACCGGTACAAACAATCAAATATGTCCATTTAAGTTATACAAATGACGGAGGAGAAAATTGGACACAAATAGACACCAATTCTGAGTTAGGAGAAACACAGCCGTTAGAAAATACCGGTCCGGACCCGTTTAATTGGAGTTTTCTTTGGACACCAACCAGCGATGGCGCCTATGGCATTAGGGCGCGAGCAGAAGACAAGGCGGGAAATTTCTCTGAAATAATTCAAGTTAATAATGTTATTTACGACACCACCGCGCCCACAAAACCAATAGCTGATCCGATAGGAGGAGATTTTTACAATAATGTTTCCGTAAAAATAACTTCTTCGTCCACTCCGGCTGATTTATCCGGTTTGGAAGGAATTTATTACACTCTGGACGGAACAGAACCGAATGCGAGTTCCACAAAATACAACAGCGAAACTCCGATTGCTTTGGATAAAACCACAACCATAAAAGCAATCGCTTATGACAATGCCGGCAACGCTTCGGAAATAATGACCGAGCATTATGGAATAGCGCCTGTTATTTCACAAGAAACCGTTGTGGCGGTTAGTGTTGGTGAAAATTCGGCGACTATTACTTGGACAACTGATGACCCGTCAACTTCTAGGGTTGTTTATGATACAACTTCTCGGCCCGAATTAGGCGAAGCGCCGAATTACGGCTACGCGAATTCAACAACCGAAACCGATTTGGATCCAAATAAAGTTACCAGCCATTCTGTTACGATTACGGGGTTGTCCGCCGGCACTACTTATTATGTCCGTACTGTTTCCGCCGGTTCGCCGCAAATAGTCAGTGGACAGATTAGTTTTGGCACCGGCTCACCCGCGCCATCCGGCGGCGGAGGAGGCGGGGGCGGCGGGAACGGACCCGTATCTGTCGGGGCGACTTTTGTGCCGCCTTCGGCTCCGCCAGCGCCTTCTAGTGGAGGAGGTTCGGCTTCTAATTCCGGTTCTGGCGGTTCAAGCGGCCAATCTGTTCAAGGAGGCGGTTCTGTTGCGCCAACGCAGAATTTAGTTCAGACAACCGGCGGAGTTTCTCAAACTGGAGGCGCGAGCGTGGGCCACGGAACTCAATCCGCTGGAGGAGCGGCAACGGAAAATTTGAACAGGATTTCTCAGGCAACTGAAAATGCGAAACCAGCGGGCAACGCGGAGCAGGCCAGAGGGGAACAGCAAACAGCGAATATATCCAACGGATTACCGGAACAACAGCCGCAATCTTTATTCGCGGCATTGGTTTCTTTCGGAACAAGAAACACAATTCCTCTTGTTCTGGCGGTTTTGGCTTTGTTCGGAGGCGGATATTATTTCTTCGCCGCCAGACTCAAAAAGAAATTTTAAAAAGCGGGATTGTTAAAAATTTGCCTTTAGCTACGCTTTTGGTATATAATAGAAACAGGTCCTAGAATAAAATTAATAAATAAAGGAGAAAAAAACATGGGAAAAGAACAATTTATTCCAGATGATAAAGCCGGTCCGGAGGAAATAAAAGCAATAAAGGAAGAAATTAATAAAGAAGGGGCAGACCTTTTTATTGGCACCAGGGAGGAAGTAGACAAAGCCAAAGAGAGAGCCGAAAGCGAAGGATATGCGGAAAATGTGGAAAAATATTTGGGTTTGAACAGCGATGTTGTTCTTCCGCACGAAGAATTCAATGAAGAATTTCAGGATAATTTGAAAAGGCTCGGATTTAAAAAGGGTAATTATTTCTTGACAGTTGAATTCTCCAAACCAGCAGAAGAAGCAAAAGATGGCTCCATTGTTTTTTTTGACAAGGACATGAATGTCAAACAGTGCGATTTGGATGTCAAAAAAATCGCCTCCTTTCAGGGGAAAATACAGGAAAATAGAGCCTTCGTGGGCGAAAAGAGGTCGGCGTTTCCGCGTGTTTTGCCCGATTTTTTGGATGAAATGGAAGAAGTTGGTTTTGTGCATGGGAGTCCATCTATACAGGGAAAGGCAAATATGAGCGGCCAACGCAGTTTTTTTGGACAAACCGAAGATGGGAATTTCAAAAACATTATGAATATTTCAGGTAGTGGATTTAAGGAGGCACAAGAAACATGGGGTCTAATTTGGAAAAAGATAGAGGGTTACAAAAAAGAGCAGGAGAACAAGGTTCAGAAAGAAAAAGAAAAGGGGTTTAATCTGTAATCGTTCAAAATGGCTTCAAAATCTCGAAGCCATTTTTTGTTGTACATTTTTCATTTGACATTAGCGGTTAAGATTTGGTATTATTTTCCTATGTAATTGAAATATTATGCCCACAGTAAGCCAGTTAATTAAAAGAG
>Ga0265296_1005699_pt1 | contig 10065 bp, 12 predicted proteins | sample MunlanPumphouse1_FD_189073 | JGI IMG/M metagenome (GOLD analysis project Ga0265296, IMG submission 189073) | Groundwater microbial communities from a municipal landfill in Southern Ontario, Canada - Pumphouse #1 | ecosystem: Environmental > Aquatic > Deep subsurface > Groundwater | place...
TCCCGCCGCTCCCAAACTCCCTATTGAAGAAAACCTAACCGCCGCGCAAATCCAAGCAAAAATAGACGCGCTGGTTGTTTTAGGAGACGCAGGTAAAACAAGCATTCCGGCTGATAAACAAGACCTTTGCGCTGATTATGCAGAATGCAAAACTGAATGCTTAGGCACTCCAGATGATCAAATTGAATGCGCTATGGATTATTGGGAGCAACGCCTAGCTGAACTAGAGTAAATCTCCCTAAACCCCCAAAATCTAAAAATAGTTTAGATGTTTGGGGTTTGACACATAAGGCACATTGTGTTAAAGTAATTATTAAATAGATATTAAATTATAAATTTATGATTAGAACACAAATTTCTTTGCCTGAATCCACTTATGAAGAACTAAAATCCTTAGCTCAAGAGGAAAGCAAAAGCATAGCCGCAAAAATAAGAGAAGTTTTGGGCCAAAGACTAAAAACAGATAAACCAAAAAAGAAAAAAAGGCATTTTCTTGAACTTTTGAGTGAACTCAAGTTCAAAGGCGGGCCAAAAGACGGCTCTGTGAATCATGATAAATACTTGTATAATAACCCGCATAATTTATAATTATGAGCGAAGCGAAGAATTAAAAGGTTCTTGCGAAGCAAGGTTCTTATGAAGCAGCATTTTATAGATGCAAGCGCTTTTATTGCTCAATCCCGCGCAGATGACCAATATCATGCAAAAGCCTTAATAATAGCCAAAAAATTACAAAAAGAAAATTCAATCGGCATTACCACTTTAAGAACTAGAGTTGGGCATCAAGCCGCAATAAAATTTTACAAAGCTGTCCAAGCAGGTTCCAATCTAAAAATTATCTATACTAAGCAAGAGGACTTTGAGCAAGCTATAAAAATCTTTGAAAAGTATTCTGACAAAGACTTTTCTTTTGTTGATTGTGTCAGTTTTGCAATAATGCAGAACTACAAAATTACTCAAGCTTTTACTTTTGACAAACACTTTGAACAAGCCGGATTTGAGATGATAAAATAATCCATATCCAACCAAGCCTAAATCCAAAACCTAAAAATAGTTTAGATGTTGGGGAATTGGGTTTGTTTGCATAAAGACATAATTATGCTAAAATAAACTTAATAATATGAAAAAATCACAAGAAACTGCATCAGCTTTAATGCATAAAGCCTATCGCGACCCTAAATACAGCGGCAAGCATGTTATTGCTATTGCTGGAAAATTATATGCTACAAAAACAGGCCGCGCTAGTTCAAACCTGCTTAATAAACTTCTTGCACAATATCCCAAAGAAACTCCGCTTATTACCTATATCCCTACTGAAGATACGCTCATTCTTATCCTATGAAAACAATCTCCTTCCCCTACGAAACCAAACCATCGCCAATCTTTCAGTCAATCAAACGCCCAATCGCTGAAGTTGATTTTTGGTCATCAAAAAGAAAAAAATGGCTAAAATACACAATGATTGTTGATACTGGCGCTGATTACACAATTTTGCCGATGAAAGCCGCTTTTGATTTAATGATAGATCCTGGAAAAGAATGCCGTAAATATTCTACCAGAGGAGTTGGCGGCACAGAAAATGTTTATTTATATAATAAAAAGATGTTGATTAGAATTGGCGAGTCAAAAACAAGAATTCCGCTTGGATTTTTAGAAAGAAACGATATTCCGCCTTTGTTGGGCAGGCATCAATGTTTGGATTTATTTGATGTGCATTTTGCAAAATTTATAACTTCGTTCGGCAAACTATAAATTTACTTTCTCCATCCCCGCGTCCCAGCCCATCTTTAATCCTAACCCCAAAACCTAAAAATAGTTTAGAAATTTGGGTTCGGGTTTGTTTGACAGGAAAAATGATTGAGGTATAATAGAATTAATGGTTAAAAATCAAAAAATATTTAAATATACTGTTATTATTGAACCAGCTAAAGAAAGCGGCTATATTGCTTATGTGCCGCTTTTGCCGGGCTGCGCAACCCAGGGAGAAACTTTTGAAGAGGTAAAATTGATGATTGTTGATGCAATTAAAGGCTATCTAGAAGTTTTAGCTGAAGATGGCGAAGAAATTCCCCGTGAATCAGAAGAAATAATCGAAACGCAAGTCTCAGTGCCATTAACTCCTAGACTACTTTATAGGCATGAGCAAACTCGCCAATATAAAACCTAAGCAAATTATCAAGGCCTTAAAGAAAATTGGCTTTGAAGAACGCCGGCAAACCGGCTCGCATTTAATTTTCAGACACCCAAAAACCAGAAAAATAACAATAGTGCCAATACACCCCAAAGATATAAAAACTAGTTTGGTAGGAGCAATTATAAAACAAAGCGGATTATCAAGAAAAGAATTCCTGAAAGTCCTCAAAAAATAATCCCTGCGTTCAAGCCGGCGATTTAATCCTAATCCCAAAACCTAAAAAGAGTTTAGGGGTTTTGGATTTTGTGAATAACTTTTTGCCTAGTGTTTAATTTTATGTTATCATTAGGAGGCAAATGACAAAACGTCAAAAACTTACTCTAATCTTAACCCTGACTTTGAGTTTGGTTTTTGTTGTTTTTGTGTCAAAAGCTTTTGCCGTGGATATTGGCGGCGCTATTATGGCAGTTGGCTTAACAGCAACAGTCGGCTGGATATTTGAATTAGTAATGCAGCTCTTGGGGTTGGGTATATGGTTTGGCGGCGCTATTTTTGATATGTTTTTGAGCTGGGGTAATTTTCTTGGCGAATCAAAAGATGGTGGTATCCCAATTATTGTTGAAGCATGGAAAATAATCCGCGATTTTGTTAATGTCAGCTTTATTTTTGTCTTACTAACTATTGCTATTTCAACGATTTTAGGAATTGAAAGATATGGCATTAAAGCTCTTTTTGCTCAATTGATTATCATAGCTCTTTTGGTTAATTTCAGTTTGGTTTTAGTAAGGGTTGTTTTAGACACCAGCAATCTGGTCACTAATTTCTTTATTAAAGGATCTGGCGTTGATGGATTCGCTATGTCGCAAAAACTAGTTGGCAGTTTGGGCATTCAAAAGGTCTGGAGCGCGGCATGGGACTATGATGTTGGCGCCGGCGGTGTGGCCAGCACATTTTTAATTAGTATGATTATGGGCATTGTTGTGCTTTTGGCAACCTTAATTGTGATTTGGCTGGCAGCTGGTCTTTTGGTTGTTAGGATTATTGTTTTGGCCTTTGTTGCTATTTTTGCGCCAGCCGCGTTTTTATGCCGGGTTATACCCGGAGCAGAAAAGTATTGGCAAAAATGGTGGACAACGTTGATAAACTGGGCGTTATTTACTCCGGCTTTTGCTTTTTTTCTTTATTTAGCAATGCGCACAGCTGATACTTTTAGCCAAATTCAAAATTTAGATACAACTGGTCTAAATTATCAAGCAGCGGTTTCTTCATTTTTTTCGCTGGGCAATAATTTGATTCAATATATTTTAGTTCTCGGCTTTACTTTGGGCGGGCTTTTAATGGCTAAAGAATTCGGGGTGCAGGGCGGAGCAAAAGTCTATGGCTGGGCCCAAGCAGGATTGAAAAAAGCAAGCGGGTATACTGATCTTAAAAAATGGGCTTCAAAAACAACTAAAGATCAATGGCGTGATTTCAAGAATAGAGCAGCGCCGAAGATTGGAGACCTAGCCAAGCGATTCCCAAAATGGGCTTATGCCACGCCGCTTGCTCCTGCTTTGCTTGCTGGCCGAGCAATCGGCGCTACTGCCAAACCAGGCCAATATTTGGCCCAGCAGAGAGCAGACATCGCTGAAGAGAAAAAGAAATTAGAACATATGGCTAGTGATGACCTAGCTAAACAGCTAAAAACAGCTAGCGGAAAATCATTAGCTGCTGTAATAGAAGAATTGGCAAAAAGAGGCGACCTTGATGACAAACGTTTGAAAGCCAATAATATTAATGCCGCAAAAATACAAAATATTTTCAAAGACATGGAAAAAGCTGGAGGTAATATTAAAGATATTTTAAGACATAGACCTGATCTGGCTCTTCAAGCAAGAGACGCAAAAGCAAAAGATTACGATGGCTTAACTGACGATCAAGCTATTGAAAAAGCTATTAAATTAATAAAACCAGAACAAGCCAGCAATATTTCTGGAGATGCTCTAACCCCAGATGTAGTAGAAAAATTCCTAACTCTGGCAGGCCCAGCACATCTTGAAGAAATAGCTAGAAAGAATATCCCACTTATGAATAGTTTGCAACCAAAAATTATTTTGGCTAATAATGCTGGACAGCTCCAGCCAAGAATCGCTAATTATATTAATTCCCAACTCGGTCAGGGTTTGGGTTGGCATTTATAAAATATGGAACAAAAGCGTTTTGAGCTACAACAAAAATATCTCAAACTCCCTGAAGAACTAAAAAGAGCGATGTTTAGCGTTGAAAATGCGGAGCATATTCAGGCAATCGCTCAAAAATATCATTTGCAGACAGAAAAAATGCAGTGCTTGGCAAAAACAGCCGGCTTGGTTTTGCTTGGTGAGATTAGATTAGAAGATTTTGAGCAAGAGATTCAAAAACAATGCGGCTTTATCCCTGAAAGCGCCCGCGATATTAGCCAAGATGTGCATCAGCAAATCTTCAGCAAAATTGTAGGAGCAGGTTTTAAACCTGCCCAAGAAAAAAAACCTGTTGTAGGGGCAGACTTTATGTCTGCCCAAAAAGATGTTAAAATGACCCAAGAACCGGATATTAAAAAAGAGCTGGCTAATCATGGAATAGAAATTAAAGAGCCGAAGAGAGAAGATAGGTACAGAGAAGCAATTATTTGAAGTTTAAATTGTATGCAATTTCCTGTTCCACAATTTATTGATATAGAAGACAAGATTATTGGGCCTTTGACCATTAAGCAGTTTTTATGGTGCTTAGCCGGCGCAATAATTTTGTTTATTTTATGGACATTTTTGCCATTGGCTTTATTTATTATATCAGCCCTGCCAATTGTCGGTCTTTTCGGCGCTCTAGCGTTTTATAAACACAACAGCCGGCCGTTTATTTATTTTCTAATGTCCGGCTTAAAATTTTTATTTAAGCCTAAATTATATTTATTCCAAAAAACCGCAAAAAAACAAAAAGAAATTATTGAAAAACCCGTAGAAACAGAACATGTTCTGCCTAAAATTAAACCTCAATTAAGCGATTTGGCCTGGAAATTAGATGTCCAAAGATAATACTCAAAAACTAATAGACATTGCCGATATCCGCGATGGTGTGATCATTTTGAAAAACAAAGCTCTGCGAGCTGTTTTAATGGCTTCCTCAATTAATTTTGCTCTCAAGTCAAAAGACGAGCAAAAAGCAGTTATTTATGCTTTCCAGCAATTTTTAAATTCTTTAGATTTTCCGATACAGATTTTTGTTCAATCGCGGGCCATGAATATTGAAACTTATTTAACAATGCTCAAAGAAAAAGAACAAGGCCAGGAAAATGAGCTTTTGAGAATCCAAACTGCCGAGTATTCTGAATTTGTCAAAGGTCTTGTTGAGATGGCTAATATTATGAAAAAAAGTTTTTATATTATCGTGCCCTTTGCCGCGATTGAAGCAAAAAGAGAATCTGTCCTGCAGAAAGCTAAAAATGTTTTTAGGCCGGCAAAAAAAGCTGTTTTCACAGAAGAAGCTTTCTCGAGGTACAAAGAACAGCTTTGGCAGAGACTTGACCATATTGCCAATGGACTGACTGGCATGGGCTTAAAAGTACAGGCCTTAGATACTGAAAATATTTTAGAATTATTTTACTCTATATACAATCCCAATGGCTAATTTTTTAGAACAAATTACCCCGGCATCATTTAAAACAGCAAGCAATTATTTGCAAATAAATCAAAAATTTTGTCGGACTCTTTTTGTTTTTGAATACCCGGCTTATTTGCACGCGGGCTGGTTAGAGCCAATTGTCAATCTTGATATTAATTCAGATATTGCTTTATTTATTTATCCAGAAGAAACCGGCGTTATTTTGAAAAACCTGCAAAAACAAGTAGCCCGAGTTCAATCGCAAATATCAACAGAGGCTGAAAAAGGCAAGGTGCGCGACCCGCAACTAGAAGCAGCTATCCAAAACATGGAAGGTTTGCGCGATAAACTCCAAACCGGCATTGAAAGAATGTTTAAATTTGGACTTTATGTTACGGTTTATGCTGATTCTTTAGAAGAATTGGATAAAAAATGCGATCGGATTAAACAGATTTTTGAAAGCCGGTTAGTTTTTGCCAAGCCAGCTCTATTCCAAATGGATGCCGGCTTTAAAACAACATCGCCGCTTTTAATAGACAAGCTTCTGATTCACAACAGCTTAAATACCGAGCCGCTTTCTTCAGCTTTCCCGTTTATCTCTTCAGACCTAACCTCTGATACTGGCATTCTCTATGGCATTAACCGGCATAATAACAGTTTAATTTTATTTGACCGATTCAGCTTGGAAAACGCTAACTTTACTGTTTTCGCCACTTCAGGCGCTGGCAAATCTTATTTATGCAAATTAGAAATTCTGCGCTCTTTAATGCTTGGCACTGATGTGATTATTATTGACCCTGAAAATGAATATCAATACTTAGCTGAAACAGTTAACGGCGCTTTTATCAAAATCTCTTTGTCTTCTCCTAATCACATTAACCCGTTTGACCTGCCCCAGCCAAGAGAAGACGAAAAACCAGAAGATGTTTTTAGAAATAATATCGCTTCTTTAATCGGTCTTTTGAGAATAATGCTGGGAGAACTGACGCCGGAACAAGATGCGCTTATTGATATTGCCTTAGCCCAAACCTATGCTTTAAAAGACATAACTCCTGAAAGCAGCTGGCAGGGAAAAGAAACGCCGACCATGTCTGATCTTCAAGTTATTTTAGATGGCATGGAAAATGCCGAAAATTTAGCAATCAGGCTTCAAAAATATACCAAAGGCACTTTTGCCGGCTTTATTAATCAGCCAACTAATATTTCAACTAACAAACAATTAGTTGTCTTTAATATCCGCGACATGGAAGACGAGCTACGGCCCATTGCAATGTATCTAATCTTGCATTATATCTGGAATTTGGTGCGATCCCAGTTAAAAAAACGGCTTTTAATTGTTGATGAGGCATGGTGGATGATGAAACATCCTGATGGCGCTTCGTTTATGTTTGGCATAGTCAAAAGAGCAAGGAAATATTATCTCGGCGTAACAACAATTACGCAGGATATTACTGACTTTTTAAATTCGCCATATGGCAAGCCGATTATTACCAATTCTGCTCTGCGGCTTTTGCTAAAGCAATCGCCGGCCGCGATTGACGAGCTACAGAAAACTTTTTATCTGACTGACGAAGAAAAATACCTGCTTTTAGAAGGCAATGTTGGCGAGGGTATTTTCTTTGCCGGACCCAAGCATGCGGCAATTAAAGTTGTTGCTTCTTATGCTGAAGACCAAATTATTACTTCTGACCCAGCCCAGTTGCTGGAAATTGAAAAAGCGAAAGAAGAATTAGCGCAAGAACAAGAATAAATTTAAAATTTGAGCATGAGCGAATTAGATTGGAAAAATAAATTGAGAAAAATAAGAGAGACAGCTAAAAAAGCAGCTCCTGAAGATGGAGAAAAACCAAAAGTTAAGTTTCCCTTGTTTATGTTAATCACCAGTATATTTGGGGATTTGGTTGGCTGGTTTAATATTTTATTATCTTTGATCACAGCTGGAATATGGCTGGCTATTAGCGAAACAATAGGCAATATTATAGAAACATTGATTAATATTTCTCATTATGTTTGGTATTCTTATTTCAGCGGAAGCGGAATAAGTGTAGCTAAAAAGCAAAAACTAGTAACAAAATTAATTGCTAATAAATTAATTACAATTCTGTTTGGCTGGATACCAGTTATCGGCGATGTAATTCCAAAATTAACAATTAGCACTTTTGTTTTTTACGCTACTCAAAAAGCAATGTCAAAAAGTCCTGTAAAAATATGAAAAAAATCAAAATCATAATCTGTTTGTTTCTTGGAATTTGTTTCTTGTATCTTTTGCCTGTTCACGCACAAGAGCTGGAACTTGACCTCAATTGGCATTGCTCTACTTTAGTGCCAAACTGGTATCAAGGCCGAGCTTTGCCAGTACGCGGTTCAACCCTCACTGTTTCTGCAATAACAACGCAACCGAATTTAATTTATGACTGGTATTTAGACAGAAATTACATAAAATACGCTTCAGGACCAAACAGAGACAGCTTTAGTTTTATAGTCACAGAATGGCCGGGTTATGAGCATAATATTCGGGTTAAAGTTTACAATACTGACCAAACGATAATTGGCTATGCTTCTACAAGCATTAAAGTCCAGGAGCCGGAAGTGCACTTAGGCGCTCGAGAATATGTTTTAAAACTGGGTCAAGTAAAAACCTTTCAAGCAATCCCCTACTTCTTTACCAGCAGTAATTTAAAATATCAATGGCTTTTTGATAATCAAGAGATTAAAGACAAAACAGGTAATCCTGAAATTTTTACTCTGAATATTTCTCCTGATTCTGGACCCGGCATAAGAAAACTGGATATTTTGGTTAGAAATCCGAATAATTTGCTGGAAAGGGCGCAGGAAAGAGTAGTAATTGAGATAAAATAATTTCGATGATAAATATTGCAAAAGCTTATGACTTAATGGTCAAACTGCCCGGCTATGAAGAAGTAACACCGAGTTTAAGCGGCTATCTTCAATGGATGTTTATTTTTATTGTCTCTGCGGCTGGGATTTTAGCTTTGTTAATGATTATGATCGGTGGATTTCAATATATTACTGCGGCTGGCAATGAATCCCGCGCTGGCCAAGCCAAAAGCCGCATCCAAAACGCGATTATCGGCTTAATTCTAGCCCTTTGCTCGTATCTAATTTTAAATACTATTAATCCGGATTTGGTAAATCCAAGTCTGCCGGGGCTGACACAACTCAATCCAAGTGATTTTAGCTGGGATGATTATTTAAAAGAATTCCCCAAAGCCGGCGATGCAAAGCACAACCTGCCCGATGGCGCTTTGTGTTCAAAACATGCTGATTGCTATTACAGCAGAATCTGCGCTGATACTAATTCATTTTTTTGTCCCAATGATCCAGCAAAAATACGCCACTCCACTGCTGAAAAATGCTATGCTGCAAAAAATGATACAGGAGCAACTTTTTGCGATCCAAGTCAAGAGACGTCCAAGTGCATCCAAGGAAAAGTTTGCGAACCAATATTTTTTACTAAAGGAAGCGATGAGGGCAAAATTTTCGATCCCAAAACAAAAACATTGCTAATTCCAACCTTAACGGCTTATGGATTTAAGTGCCAAACAAATGAGGATTGTTTTGATAATATCGGATCAAAGTCTTTGGATATACCAGCTAATCCAAATATTGTCTGCAATCATGGCAAAGGCGCCATTTGCGCTGAAGCAAGCAAATATTGGGACCTTTGTAATCCTGACAAAGCAGATTGCGCAAAAGAAGATAGAGGCAAAACGCTTTTTTGCGATAAGAATAAAGATAACGGACGATGCAATACCACAGATTTGGAACCTCCATCTGACATACCCTCTGAGGGGTCAGATCCAAGCAGCCCAACTGGCCAACTGGGACTTTATCAAGATACGATTTATTCAATAAAATCCTATAAAGAAAAAGATTTTGCGATAATATCTAATTTATACAAGTGGTCAGGTCTTCAAAGATGCGATGCTTTAGAAGGCAATTGGAATGATGCGAGAGAAGATAAAAAATCTATATGCCAATACGCCGATCCGAATGGACCAAAAAAACTCGCTCAACCAGGAACACTTGGTATAAGTTGTGATGGGATAGAAAAATGCACAGCTTATCAGTGGGAAACCATTATGATTGTCGATGCTAGCGAAGGAACATTCCAAAGAAAGAAAGAAGAAAAAGATCGTTGCTCACAAAGATGGGAAGAAGAAACAAATACTCATGATTGCCTTACATATCTTGAGAAAGGTAATCTTGTGCCCAACCACCCTTGTTGCAAATATGATATAGTTTGTTGCGAAAGTATAATCAGCGGCGAAAAAGAATTATGTCAGAAACTCGGA
>Ga0265296_1005700_pt1 | contig 10063 bp, 19 predicted proteins | sample MunlanPumphouse1_FD_189073 | JGI IMG/M metagenome (GOLD analysis project Ga0265296, IMG submission 189073) | Groundwater microbial communities from a municipal landfill in Southern Ontario, Canada - Pumphouse #1 | ecosystem: Environmental > Aquatic > Deep subsurface > Groundwater | place...
TGTAAAGATCGAAAAAGGCAAGAAAATCGATTTAATTGAGGGGATGTCATAATATATGGCAGTTAAAGAAATGAATCCAAGAACGCCGGGGCTTCGTGGTAGAATTGCTCCTGTTTTTGACGAACTTACAACAGATAAACCTGAAAAATCTCTAATGTCTCCTCTTCATCGAAAAGGCGGCAGAGGCGCAAGGGGTAGAGTATCCGTCAGACACAAAGGCGGAGGTCATAAAAAACTATATAGGATCATTGATTTCAAAAGAGACAAAGATAATGTTTCGGCAACAGTTATGTCAATTGAATATGACCCGAACAGAAACGCAAGGATCGCCCTGCTTAAGTATTCTGACGGCGAAAAAAGGTATATTCTTGCTCCATTGGGGGTAAAAGTAGGGGAAGATCTTATGTCCGGCATTGATATCGAAATAAAGTCTGGAAATTGTTCTGCAATCAAAAATATTCCGGTTGGCGCCGTTCTTCATAATATCGAAATGGTGCCTGGCCGCGGAGGACAATTGGCAAGATCTGCGGGTGCGGGAGTATCTCTTATCGCAAAAGAAGGACAATATGCGATTATTAAATTAAATTCAGGTGAAGAAAGATATATTAATATTAACTGCAAAGCAACAATAGGGCAAATCGGAAACCTTGACGCAAAAAATGTTAAATATGGAAAAGCAGGAAGAAGAAGATGGCTCGGAATAAAACCGACTGTTCGCGGTGTTGCAATGAATCCTTGCGATCATCCACACGGCGGAGGAGAAGGAAAATCCCCGATCGGAAGACCCGGACCTGTAACTCCTTGGGGAAAACCTACATTGGGTTACAAAACAAGACATAAGAGAAAGCCCAGCGACAGATTTATTTTAAACAGGGCGGGAGGAGCTAAATAGAATGGGAAGATCTATAAAAAAGGGGCCGTTTGTTGATTATCATGTGCTTGAAAAAATTGCAAAAATGGCTGATGAAGGATCAAAAAAAGTAATCAAAACGTGGTCGAGAAGATCTACAATTATTCCAGATATGATTGGCTATACTTTTGCCGTACATAACGGGCGTAAACATATACCTGTTTATATCACTGAGAATATGGTAGGGCACAAGCTCGGTGAGTTTTCACCTACTAGAACATTTAAGGGACACAGTGCGCCGACCGACAAAGCGACGTCGCTAACTTAAAGAGGAGTTATTTAAATGCAAGTAAAATCTGAGGCAAAATATTTAAGAAGTTCTCCAAGAAAGATAGGAAGAATTCTTGATCTTATAAGAGGAAAATCTGCGGCAAAATCGATATTGCAGCTTAAGTTTATGCCTCACAAAGGCGCGGAGTTGGTCTTAAATGTTTTAAAAAGCGCGGTTGCCAATGCAATCCACAATTATAAGCTAAACGAGAATGATTTGGTTGTTTCAAAATGCCATGTTGGACCGGGATCAACATTCAAAAGATTCAAGGTTCAGGCAAGAGGAAGAATTAATTCAATAATGAAAAGAACAAGCCATATAACTATATACGTAAGCGAAGGAGGAGAGTAGTGGGACAGAAAGTTCATCCAAAAGGATTTAGACTCGGAATTATAGAAGAATGGGACAGTGTTTGGTACGCAAATAAGTCACAGTATCCAAATTTTTTACACGAGGATTTAAAACTTAGAAAATTCTTGAAGAACAAATTATTCAGGGCAGGGATTTCCAGAATCAAAATCGCGCGCAGGGCAAATCAGATTGAGATCAATATTTATACTGCCCGTCCCGGAATAATAATCGGAAGAGGCGGAAAAGACGTTGCTGTTATCAGGGATGAACTTGTCAGAATGACCGGAAAACAAATTCAGCTCAACATATCGGAAGAGGGAAATGTTGAGATGAACGCTCTTCTTGTTGCCGAAAACATTGCGGCGCAGCTTGAGAAAAGAGTATCGTTTCGACGCGCTATGAAGCAGGCTATCATGAAGATTCTCCGATCGGGAGCAAAAGGCGTAAAGATTTGCTGCGGCGGCAGGCTGGATGGCGCCGAAATAGCAAGATCGGAATGGTACAGGCGCGGCAGGGTTCCGCTTCATACGCTCCGCGCAAAAATAGATTACGGCTTTGCGGAATCAATGACCCTTTTTGGTAAAATCGGAATTAAGGTATGGATTTATAAAGGTGATGTTTTAAAAAAAGAATCAGATAGAATTCAGGAAAATGCAAAAGCAAAAAGTATTTCTGTGCAAGAGGTAGTCAGCTAATATGATATTGATGCCGAAAAAAACAAAATACAGAAAAGCCCATCGGGGACGCATGAAAGGCGATTCGCGCAGCGGGAATGAAATAGCATTCGGCGAATATGGTCTGCAGGCAATTGAAAGATCAAATGTTTCTTCCAAGCAGATTGAGTCAGCGAGAAAAGCTTTAACTCATTTTATTAAACGAGGCGGAAAAATATGGATCAGAATTTTTCCGGACAAACCCATGACTCTTCGTCCGGCCGAAACAAGAATGGGCGGGGGAAAAGGCGCTCCGGAATTTTATGTAGCGGTAGTCAAGCCGGGACGCATTTTATTCGAAATTTCAGGAATAAATAAAATTGACGCTGTTGAGGCTATGAGGCTTGCCGGGCATAAACTTCCGTTGTTAACCAGATTTATTGCAAAGTAGAGGTTATTTATGAAAACAGATGAATTGCGCAAATTATCATTAAAGGAACTTGCCGATAAACTTAAATTTTTTGAGAATGAACTTCTTAAACTTAGGTTTCAGATGAAGCTTGGGCAGGCGGCAAACCCTTTAAAAAAGAGGGAGTTTAGAAAAAATATCGCAAAAGTCATGACAATTCTTAAGGAGGCTTTAAGTGCAAAGTAATAGAAAAATAAGAGAAGGGAAAGTAACGTCTAATAAAATGGACAAAACTGCTGTTGTTGCGGTAGAGCGTTTTATGAAACACCCGCTTTACGCGAAAGTTATAAGGGTTTTAAAGAAATACAAAGTTCATGATGAGGAAAATAGATGCAAAGTCGGAGACAAAGTTAAAATTATTGAAACAAGGCCGATGTCTTGTGGAAAGAGATGGAGGGTTGAACTCAAGTGATTCAAGATAGGACTAGACTCGTTGTGGCAGACAATTCCGGCGCCCGCGAAATAATGTGCATTAGGATTTTGAAATCGTCTTACAGGCGCTACGCTTCTGTTGGAGATGTGATCATTGGAGTTGTCAAAGACGCGACCCCAAATATGCCTGTTAAAGATTCCGATGTAGTAAGAGCGGTAATCGTCAGAACAAATAAACCTATCAGAAGAGCGGACGGTTCATATGTCAGATTTGATGACAACGCTGCGGTTATTATTAACGATCAGGGTAATCCAAGAGGAACACGGGTTTTTGGACCTATTGCCAGAGAACTGCGGGATAAAGATTATATGAAAATAATTTCACTTGCACAAGAGGTAGTATAATATGCCGGAACGAATCAAAAAAGGCGATAATGTAATGGTAATATCCGGACGGGATAAGGGTAAAAACGGAAAAGTATTGGAAGTGTTTCCGGATATTGACAAGGTTATTGTTGAAAAGATAGGAACTGTAAAAAAACATCAGAAGCCAACGCAAAAATTTCCCGGCGGAATTATAGAAAAACTAACCAAAATTCACGTTTCAAAAATTAAGTTGGTTTGTCCGAGATGCAATGAACCGTCGCGAATAAAGTCTGATAAGTTAAAAGACGGGTCAAGCGTGCGTGTATGTAAAAAGTGTGAGGAGATAATTGATAAAGTATGAAAACTCTAAAAGAACGATATCAAAAAGAAATTATCCCAGGTCTGATGAAAGAGTTTAAATTTAAAAATATTAATCAGGTTCCAAAGCTTACCAAAATAGTTATTAACAGAGGGGTTGGAGAAGTAACTCAAAATGCCAAGGCAATGGAGATAGCTACCGCTGAGCTGACTTTGATTGCAGGGCAAAAAGCCGCGATTACAAAAGCAAAAAAATCAATTGCGACTTTTAAAATCAGGGCAGGTATGCCTATCGGCTGCAAGGTTACGATTCGCGGCGACAGGATGTTTAGTTTTATGGACAAGCTGGTTAATATTTCGCTCCCAAAGATTAGAGACTTTAGAGGAGTTAACCCAAAGTCTTTTGACGGAAACGGAAATTATTCCATGGGTATTACTGAACAGCTGATTTTTCCGGAGGTCGATTATGACAAAATAGATAAAATTCGAGGAATGGATATCACAATCTGCACATCGGCGCAAAATGACAAGGAAGCCAGATCATTGCTAGAGGCGATTGGCATTCCGTTCAGAAAGGGACAATAAATTGGGAAAAACATCTTGGCTTGCAAAAACCAGAAAAAAACCAAAGTTTAAAGTAAGATCTAAAAACAGATGCAAGATTTGCGGAAGATCAAGATCTTATATTAGAAAATTCGGGATGTGCAGGATCTGTTTTAGATCTTCTGCCCATAAAGGTGAACTTCCAGGCGTTGTAAAGTCAAGCTGGTAAAACATTTAAGGAGGAAATAATGACAGTTACCGATTCAATAGGAGATTTGCTTACAAGAATAAGAAACGCTATAAGAGCTAAACAAGAGACAGTAGAAATACCGTCTTCAAATGTTAAATTGCGGATTGCCAAAATACTTTTTGATGAGGGTTTTGTCAGCAGATGCGAGGAATTAACCCGCGGAAGCAAAAAGGTTATTAAAATCACGCTAAAATATCGCGAAAACAAAAAGAATATTATCTCAAATATTGAAAGAGTCAGTACTCCAGGCAGGCATATGTATGTAACTAAAAACAGAGTGCCTATGGTGCTCCGTGGATTTGGTATCGCAATTGTCTCAAATTCAAGCGGCATTATGACTGACAATGAATGCCGAAAACTTAAAATCGGCGGCGAAATTCTCTGCAAGATATGGTAGAAAGGTAAAAAAGATGTCCAGAATAGGAAATAAACCGGTTCCAGTTCCAAAAGGTGTCGATGTAAAGATCGAAGGAAACAAGATTACAATTAAAGGATCCAAAGGAACACTTTCAAGGATTATTGATTCAAATATCAAATTTGAATTGAAAGATGGATTAATTACCCTTAAAAGGTCAAGTGACATAAAAAAAGTCAAAGCTCTGCACGGATTATCGAGGGCATTGATAAATAATATGGTTATTGGTGTAAGCCTTGGTTTTAATAAGGTGTTAGAGATAAATGGCGTTGGCTACAGGGCTGCAAAGCAGGGCAAAAATTTAAATCTTCAGATTGGATATTCTCATCCGGTCGAGATTATTGCGCCTCCTGGAATTGATTTTATTTTGGAAGGAACTAGTAAGATTACTGTTATAGGAATAGATAAAGAGTTGGTAGGACAAATAGCCGCGGATATAAGAGATGTTCGCCCAGTTGAACCATACAAGGGAAAAGGAATTAAATATCAAGGCGAAATTGTCAGAAGGAAAGCCGGAAAAGCCACTAGCAAGGCTTCGGGATAAAGGATGAATAACTTATGAAAATGAAAAAGAAAAAAATTAAAGGCACCGCGCAAAAACCAAGGCTTCGTGTTTTTAAAAGTCTTGTGCATATTTACGCGCAGATGATCAATGATGATGACGGGGTTACTATTTGCAGTGCGTCAACTCTTGATCCGGATTTTAAAAAATCAACCGCAAAGCTAAAAAAGGCCGAAAAAGCAAAGCTTGTCGGTGAGTTGATCGGTAAAAGAGCAGTTGAAAAAGGTTTGACCTGCGCTGTTTTTGATAAAGGCGCGTATATATATCATGGCAGGATTGCTGCTGTTGCAGACGGAGCAAGATCTGCCGGATTAAAATTCTAACGGAGGTAATTAAGTGGCTGAAGAAATATTTGATGAGTCCGAAAAAGAGTGGAAAGAAAAAGTTGTCCAGATTAGGCGTGTAACAAAGGTTGTCAAAGGCGGCAAAAAGATGAGCTTTAGGGCTCTTGTTGTTGTTGGGGATATGTCCGGCAAAGTTGGTATGGGACTTGGTAAATCGAGTGAAGTATCTCCCGCAATAAGAAAAGCTGTCGAGGCCGCAAAAAAAACCGCGGTAGAGGTTCCTATTGTAGGATCAACTATTCCCCATGATATCATCGGAAAAGTCGGTGCTAGCAAAGTATTGCTGCGTCCGGCATCTCCTGGAACCGGAGTAATAGCCGGCGGCGCAGTCAGAACAATTTTGGAACTATCTGGCGTTAAGGATGTAGTCGCAAAATCACTTGGTTCGCCAAATGCTATCAATGTGGCTTGTGCGACGCTTGAAGCGATAAAATCATTGAAAAAAATTGACGAAGAATCTGCCTTAAGAGGAAAGCAACTTAAGGTAAAATTTATTTATTAGGAGATAGAAAAAATGGGTCTTGCAAGAAAAAAGAAAAAAAGAGTCGGTAGAGGTCACGGATCCGGCCATGGGAAAACTTCATGCCGAGGTCACAAAGGTCAAGGAAGCAGGTCCGGCGGCACAAAGGCCGGATTTGAGGGAGGGCAAACTCCTCTTTATCGAAGGCTTCCAAAAATGATGAAATTTAAGAATTATCCTTTCAAAGTTGAATATTCCGTTGTGAATTTGTCGGATTTAATCAGATTTAAAGAGGGAACGGATATCAACCTGGCGGCATTGCAGGAGATGTTTTTTGGCGGTAAAGACTGCAAAGTAAAAATATTGGGTGACGGTGATTTAAAGAATAAGTTCAATATTGAGGCCAATAAATTTAGTGAAACAGCAAAATCAAAAATTGAGGCTGCAGGTGGTAAATGCTCGGTAATATAGGCGGAATATTTAATATAGCTGATTTGCGCAAAAGGTTTTTGTTCACAATTGCCATGGTGTTTGTGTTCAGGCTTGGAGTACATATACCGGTTGCAGGCATTGATAGTTCAAAACTTGCAAATCTAATCGGTTCCGGAAGCCTTTTGGGATTTTTGGATTTGTTCACAGGGGGCGCGCTGATTAAATTTTCGATTTTTGCAATGGGTATTATTCCCTACATTAATGCTTCAATCATTATGCAGCTATTGACAGTTGTAATTCCTCAGCTCGAAGAGCTTCAAAAAGAAGGGGATTCTGGAAGAAAACAAATTGCTCAATATACCCGCTACCTGACAATTGCGCTTGCAGCTATTCAGGCGGTGGGGATGTCATTTTGGCTTCGAGGAGTTGTAATGCCGGGAACAAATATGACCGTTTTTTTAATTATGTCTGTTCTTTCATTAACTGCCGGAACGGCATTTGTAATGTGGCTATCCGAGTTAATTACGGAGTTTGGAATAGGTAACGGAGCATCACTTTTAATCTTTATTGGTATTGTTTCAATGATGCCCAGCTATATTGGCCAGACGTTTACATTGCTAAAGGGCGGTGCAAGTATTATCGGTGTAATTGTTCTTTTGACAGTTTTTATCGGGATTATTGTTGCCATTGTCGCAGTTCAGGAAGCACAGCGAAAAATACCAGTTCAGTACGCAAAAAAGATTGTCGGACGCAAGGTTTACGGCGGTCAGAGTACCTATTTGCCTTTGCGTATTAATCAGGGCGGTGTCATTCCTATAATATTTGCTTCTTCTGTTTTGATGTTTCCCGCGACAATTGCTCAATTTATACCAAATACTTTTGTTCAAAATATTGCTATGGTAATGTCTTCGGGAACAATGTATATGGTTTTGTTTTTTGCGTTAATTTTCTTTTTTACATATTTTTATACAGCAATAGTTTTTAACCCTGTCGAACTATCTGATAATATCAAAAAATACGGCGGGTTTATTTCCGGAATCAGGCCCGGAAAACCCACGGCAGAATTTTTGGAGCATACTATAACTAGACTAACGCTTGTAGGAGCCCTCTTTCTGTCTCTTGTTGCGATCGTGCCTATACTTGTAGAAGATGTTACGCATGTAACAAGCTTTCGAGGTTTGGGAGGCACAGCGTTATTGATTATTGTTGGAGTTGCAATCGATCTGGTTAGACAGATCGAAACTCATTTGGTTGCCAGGCAGTATGAGGGGTTGTTACATTAATGGCAGTTGTTCTACTTGGAGCTCCGGGATCCGGCAAAGGCACTCAAGCCGAAATGCTTGTAAAAAAATACGGGTTTTGCCATATATCTATGGGTGATTTGCTCCGTGAAGAGGTGACAATTAGCTCTGATATTGGAAAGCTTGCCGGTAATTATTTAAAGGAAGGTAAGCTTGTTCCTGATGAAGTTGTGGAGGGTGTATTGAAAAAGAAACTTGCCAGAGCGAAATGCGGAAATAATATTTTGTTTGACGGCTACCCTAGAACAATCAAGCAGGCCCAGTCTTTACAGACTTTGTTTGAGAAACAAAATATAAATCTTAATAAGGTTATTTATTTTGCTGTTGAGCTTGATCTGGTTGTTAAGAGACTTTCAGGAAGACGCAACTGCAAGTCTTGCGGTAAAATATATCATATTGAGTTTATGAAACCGGAAAATGATGATGTTTGTGATATTTGCGGGGGAACATTGTATCAAAGAGATGATGACAAAGAGGAAACAATAAAAGAAAGATTTAAGGTATACGAAACAAATACAATGCCTCTTCTTTCTTTTTACTCTGAAAAAGGATTGTTGTCTAAGGTAAACGGATCAGTTGACAAAGGCATTGTTTTTGAGGAAATAGATCAATTAATTAAAGCTGACTAATGATACATATTCGGACAGAAGAAGAAATTAAAAAAATTAGACTGGCATGCAAGGTTGCAGCGCACAGCCTGGCCGAGATGAAAAAGAAATGTTTTGCCGGGATTACGACGGGCCAGCTTGATGAGATAGGGGAAAAAGCAATAATTGAAAACGGTGCTGTCCCGATTTTTAAGGGTTATAGGGGTTATAAGTATGCAACTTGTATATCGATTAATAACCAGGTTGTCCATGGGATTCCGGGAGACACAAAGATCGAGGACGGGGATATCGTTGGATTGGATGTCGGAGTTAAATTAAACGGTTATTGCGGTGACGTCGCGGAGACAGTAATTGTCGGAAGAGTCGGGAACAGGATAAAAAAGCTGGTAAAGACGGCACGAGAAGCACTTTACAGCGGAATTAAGCAGATAAAAGAAGGAATAAGGATGGGCGATTTATCTGCGGCAATTCAAAAGTGCGCGGAAAAAAATGGTTTCTCGGTTGTAAGGGATTTGTTCGGACACGGTATCGGTGAGCAGCTTCATGAAGATCCGTTAATTCCTAATTTTGGCAAGGCCGGTGAGGGTGCGCAGCTCAAAGCCGGCATGGTTTTTGCGATTGAGCCGATGTTAAACGAAAAGGGATGGAAGATTGCACTTTTGGATGACGGATGGACTATAGTAACTGATGATGGCGGGTATTCGGCTCATTTTGAACATACTATAGTTGTGGAAAAAAACGGGGCCGAAATATTATCGAGGAGTTAAGTTATGGTAAAAAATAAAGATGTAATTGAGCTTGAGGGTGAAGTGACAGAAGCATTGCCGAATGCGGTTTTCAGGGTAAAATTAGAAACTGGTCAGGTCATCCTTGCCCATATTTCAGGCAAAATTAGAAAGAATTTTATAAGAATTCTTCCTGGTGACAAAGTAAAAGTAGAATTGTCTCCCTATGACCTGACTCGCGGCAGAATTACATACAGGTCGAAATAAACAGGAGTATTTAAGATGAAAGTAAGAGCATCGGTAAAAAAAATATGTGAAAAATGCAAGGTTATCAGGAGAGCTGGAATCGTCCGGATAATCTGCGCTAATCCGAAACATAAACAACGTCAAGGATAAAATAGGGGGTTAATTATGGCGAGAATAGTCGGGGTTGATTTGCCCAAAGATAAAAGAGTCGAAATAGCTTTAACTTATATATATGGTATTGGAAATGCTGTAAGTCGTGAGATTCTTGATAGAACAGGAATTGATCCGGGCAAAAAATCAAAAGATCTATCGGAAAATGAAACAGTAAAAATCAGGGAAGCAATAAAAGAGTATAAGGTTGAGGGGGATTTGAGAAAAGATATCTCATTAAATCTTAAAAGGCTGATTGATCTTGGTACCTATCGCGGGATAAGGCACCGAAAAGGTCTTCCCGTAAGAGGACAGAG
>Ga0265296_1005702_pt1 | contig 10063 bp, 5 predicted proteins | sample MunlanPumphouse1_FD_189073 | JGI IMG/M metagenome (GOLD analysis project Ga0265296, IMG submission 189073) | Groundwater microbial communities from a municipal landfill in Southern Ontario, Canada - Pumphouse #1 | ecosystem: Environmental > Aquatic > Deep subsurface > Groundwater | place: Canada...
GCCCTGAAAAAGTTATTATGTTGGAGGCCGGCGCCAAAGAGGTGCTGGAAGCCGACATGTCGGAGGCGATTGAATTTGGCCAGAAACATCTCAAAGAAGCCATTAAACTAATTGAAGAAGTCGGCAAAAAAGTCGGTCTCAAAAAGTTAAATGTTGAAGATTTAAACGAGCCCTTGGACGACGAAGCTAAAAAAGAACAGGATGAGCTTTTGGCCAAAGCTAAAGATTTTCTGGCGCCGCTCATTTTGGAAAAACTTTTTGTTTCGTCAAAAAATACCAAGACCGCGCGCAAACAGGCCAAAAAAGAATTGGCGGATGCGTTGGACGCGTACTTAAAAGAACAGCAAATTGGAAAAGAAAAACGCAAACTTTTGATCGCTTATGTTGAAAAATACGTCGGACAGGCTGTCGCCGAATCGATCTTAAAAGAAGACAAGCGCGTTGACGGCCGCGGTATCGACGAAATCCGTCCGCTTTCGGCCGGCGTCGCCATTCTCCCGCGCACTCATGGGAGCGCGCTCTTTCAGCGCGGTGAAACCCAGGTGCTCTCGGTTGTCACCCTGGGTTCTCCGGGCGATGAGCAAATTATTGAGGGCATGGAAGAAGACAGCAAAAAACGTTACATGCATCATTATGAGTTTCCGCCGTACTCGGTCGGTGAAACCGGTCCAATGCGCGGTCCGGGCCGCCGCGATATCGGCCACGGCGCTTTGGCGGAAAAAGCCCTGCTTCCGGTGCTTCCTCCGAAGGACCAGTTTCCGTACACCATCCGTGTTTGCTCCGAAGTTTTGGGCTCTAACGGCTCCAGCTCCATGGGTTCGGTTTGCGGTTCATCCTTGTCATTAATGGATGCCGGTGTGCCGATTACCTCCGCGGTCGCTGGTGTGGCCATGGGCATTGCTCAAGATGAAAAAGGTAATTATCGCGTCTTTACCGATCTTCAGGATTTGGAAGATTCAACCGGCAGTATGGATTTTAAAGTTGCCGGTACCGCGACGGGCATTACCGCGATTCAGATGGATACCAAATCAGCGGGGCTAACTTCAAAGATGATTAAAGAAACTTTGGAAAAAGCCAGAGACGGCAGAATAAAGATTTTGGATGTGATGAATGGCGCGCTCAAGGCACCTCGCGCCGAGTTGTCGCAGTACGCGCCCCGCATTGTCAGCTTCAAGATTGATCCGGAAAAAATCCGCGAGGTTATCGGTCCGGGCGGCAAGATTATTAACGAAATTATTGACAAATGCGGCGTGGAAATTGACATTGAGCAGGATGGCACCGTGGCCGTTACCTCGCTTCATGCCGAGGGTATGGACAAGGCGATTGAGTGGATTAAAAACATCGTCCGCGAAGCCAAGGTCGGCGAAATCTTCCACGGCAAAGCTGTCCGCCTGATGGACTTTGGCGTTTTTGTGCAGATTTTACCTGGTCAGGACGGCTTGGTTCATATTTCCGAAATCGCTCCGTTCCGCGTGAACAAGGTCACCGATTTTGTAAATATCGGCGACGAGGTGGCGGTCAAGGTGGTGGAAATTGATGACCAGGGCAGAGTGAATCTCTCCATCAAGCAGGCTCGCCAAGAACTCGGCGAAACCCAGTTTGTGAAGCCCGAGGGTTATGTTGAGGACAGCGGCTTTGGCGGTGGTTTTGGTGGCGGTTCCCATGACCGCGGTCCGCGCCGCGGACCATTCCGGCCGCGGAGATAGGATTCCCGCGGATTGCTAGCAGATTCTCACAGATTCGTAACTCCCCCTACCCCCTCTTATATTAAGAGGGGGTTTTGGTTTTACCTCCCTTTCGGGAGGATTCCGTATCGTGCTGGAGTCCCCGCGAAAGCGGGGGATTTTTTTGTTTCCCCTATTTTAAGCGGTCGCTTACAATAGGGGAAAATGTAGATATCCGCGCAATTCGCTCCGATGCTTACATAAAATTAATTAAGTTGAATAAAAAATTACGGCCTTTCGTCCGTAATTTTTTGTATCCGCGGGAATCGGCTATCATCTGTGGAAATCCAGTCCGTTATTGACAATTCCGCCGAAATCTGTTAAACCAGTAGTAGATTTGTTCATTTCACTGCTTCGCCTGCAGGCTACGCAGTGCAGGCACAGACCACTGAAGGAGGTAAAAATGACGCGAAAGAGCTGTTATATTTGCGGCGACCAGATGGATCCGGCGTCTAAGATTACGATTTGCGGCCGATGCGCAAAAAGTTACGGCCTCACGGGCGCGACCGATACGAACGAGTCAACGGACGACGCGGATGGCGTTCCAAAGGCGTCCCTGGCCCACCAAACAACGGACAAGATGGTTCTTAAAAAAACATATATTGCCAGGACCACCCCTCGTTTTTTGCCACCGCAACTCGTTCCGATGGTTGCTGAATATAACCAAATTGCCCATGATGAGTCTCCCAGGGCGGAAGATAAAGAAGCGCTGATTTACCGGGTGTGGCCGGATTATACGCTAAGACAGGCGGTTAAGTCCGGCCATTGCCACCGCAATCTGGAAAATCTTGACTGGGCGCTTTTTCCCGACCGTCCGACCAAAGAATGTCACGTCTTTTGCGCGCCCCTCTCGCGGAGCGGCAAAATAACCGTGGACAAACAGCGGGCGCATCTTAACGGACTTCGGTTTAGGCATCGTCTTCCGGCGCATCATTTGGCTGATTTTGGCGAGGCAAGTCTCATCGCCCTCATTCTGATTTACGAATCCATCTATGGCGATGACTCCCTTTTGGCCGATGGCCAGCGCGTCCGGACGGAAACCAGGTACGGATATATGTCCAATGCCCGGCGGATAATTCTCTCCTGCCGCGAATACTACGGCACCAAAGAATTATTCTGTCGTATGTCCGATGATAATAATAACGTTGTTCGCAATGACATTTGTTTTGCCATCGGCATTGAGCCGGTTACTTAGGCGGGAGGATTAAAATGCGAGCGACGTGCAATATCTGCGGAGGAGCAGTTGATATTTCATATCCCACCGGCACCAAGGTTTGCAAGTGGTGCGCCATGGCGCATAACTTGGTTTTGCCAGCCGCGCTGACGGACGAAAAAGTCGTCCTCGCTCCGGAAAGTCGCATCTACGCTCTTGATCGCGATCTGACTTACGCCGGCGTAACGGGCAATCCCACTACCGACGCCGAATGGCGCGCCGAGTGGACGCAATTTTGCAAGGATATTTTTCATGAGAATGTGGATTTGTCCGGAATCCGCATCCCCCCAAATCTCGGCGGGTACGATTGGGTGCTGTTTCTCCTGCCGTGGATGACGCAAAACCGGCTTTGGGATAAGTGCACGGTTCTTTTTACAGGCCATTCGCAGTTTGGCGATGATTTAGATAAGTCTGTTCCGACGCATGAGCGGGATGTTGCCAATGGCGCTTATGCCGTCCGTGTTCGTCCCAATGTGGAGGCGGACGAAGAGTTTAAAAACCGTTCGGCTCGTTGGATTGCCGAGCAAAAACTCACGACTATGACGCTACCAGAGCGTCTTATCCTCGAGCCGTGGTACCATTGGAAGACCGGCGGCAAGCATTTGGATATCCAGACCATCACGCTCTGCGCGGGCTCGCGCTTTTCGGACGGCTTCGTGCCGCGCGTGGACTGGCACGACGGGGAGCTTCGCGTCCGCTGGCGCTCTCCTGACTATGCTAACGTCGGCTTGCGGGCTCGCTCCGTAATAGTATAATCATTGTTCCTTTTCACTTCACCCCCACAACCTATGCGTAGGTGTGGGGGCTTAACCCTTGCGCACTTCGCGCGAGGGTTTTTTGTTTTTCGGATTCCCACGGATTCCCGCACCTTTTTATTTTTAACTTAGGGCGACCCGACCTCCGGGGACACCGGGGGCAACTTCGGCCCCGCAGTTGCGGGATCTACGAGAGGTCGGGGCGCTTAAAAGGTGCGGGAATATCTGTGAAAATCCGGTTATCCACAGCGAAAAATGCCGTTTTGCCGATTTCTGTGGATAACTGAACAAAAATTGTGTTCAAAAAATCAATTTTTTAATTTCTAATTTCCAGTAATTTCGCTAAAACAAGCGTAATTATCCAATCTCTTGTTGATATTATTGACAAAGGTCATTTTTTGTGATATACTGGAATTAGATATAGTTCCTTTCAAGGATCCGCCTTTTGCGCCAGAGGCGCATCTGCCTATGGCATGAGGCGGAACATGAGAGAGATTTTTCTGTCTAGAACGGAAAATTTCCCTCTTCTTTACTATTTTTCGCTATACTTAAAACAAAAACAAATATTTTAAAAAGCACGGAGACCCTCGCATAAATAATATTTATTTAGAGGGGAATCTCCAAAAAATGGTAGAGAAGTTATAGTTCATTTGGAAATGGGTTGATGATGTGATTTGGTTCCCGATGAAAGCCCCGTAAACCAAAGTTTGTCGCAAGACTAACAGCGGTAAACGAGGCCTCCACCGGGGACCAACACTATACCCGCATTTCCATAAGGCTCACGCAGCCACAAATTCATTACTTTTTGCGGGCTTCACGTGGGCCTTTTTTTATTGTTTAAGATTGATAGTGCCAACAGCGCGGCCTTTGTTGATTTAAAAAATATGAGTGCGATGAAATGTTTTGGATAACTCTAATGGGCCTCGCGGCCCCACTAATAACACGAATATTAGAGTTATTCGGGTGGGCATAAGCCCATTCGTGAAATCCAGAAGCAACTTTATGCGGGGAGGGTTAATTTTTGGTAGTGCGTTTTATATTGGGCGGATTATACATTCTATTGACTTTTTGGCTAAAATATGCTATAATTTAAGTATAATTAGCTAAAATATGCCAAAATTTGAGTCAATTATGCCCAAAAAAGAGAAGTTTATCCGCGTTGAAACAGAGTACGGTTTTGAAAAGGAAAAGGGTCCGAAATGGGAAGCGGGCGCGGAAACTTCGGCCTCCGAAGATTATGAAGATCATCCGGAAGAAAATCAGGATGCTTTTTTAGTTGATGCCGCTAAGGGTTATGCCGGCGTGTTGGATGGTATGGGAGGTGAGATGGGAGGAGCGACCGCCAGTCATAATTCGAAAAAAATCATCCGCCAATATCTGGACGAATTAAGTCAAAATGCCACAGCGGAAGATATTGAAAAGCAAATTATTTCAGCTGTAAAGGCGGCTCATGATGAGATTCTTGCGGAAGGTAAAAGGATTCCTTCGTTAAGCAGAATGGCCACCACGGCGTCTATTGGAAAGATTTTTAAACACGAAGGAAAAAGGGAGTTGATTTTCGGCAATATCGGCGACAGTCGGATTTATATTGCCCACGCGGATGGCCGCTTGGAACAAATAACCAGCGATGACAGCGAGGTTAATGTTCAGATTGAGACGGAACGGGAGCGCGGAGACGCGGAGGCCGAAAAGAAATATCAAAAAATCGCGGCTGATTTGGATGAAATAAAGCATATAGATTTTAATAATAATGATAATCCCGATCTAAAAATACTTTTTAGATTCCGCAACGTTATTAAGGCCGCAATCGGTCTGGAAAAAAATTTTAGAGTTAAGACTGGCCGAATTCCGCTTCAAGATGGCGATGTGATTTTATTTACATCAGATGGCGTGCATGATAATTTAACGAAAACGGAAATTCAGGAGCTGATTAAACAACATTATCAGGACGGGCCGCAGCGCATCTCTGAAGCTTTGATTGAGGCGGCTAATCAAGTTGTCGCCGAGGGCACCGATAAAAATATCCGGGCTAAGCGCGATGATAAAACGGCGGTCGTTTTGATGTAATAGCGGTCAGTAAATAATAATTTTAATGAATAAAAGACGCTCCGATATCGGAGCGTCTTTTTGGTCATCCTCGCGAACGCGGGGATCTACTCTGTTATTCTGGATTCCCATCTCTTCTGCCACTGGCAGAAACCGATGCGCGGGAATGACACGGATATTATAATCTCGCGGCCACCGCTTCCCAAGCCACGGTTCTAAGGAACATTTTTTTGCCGAATTAAAAAATCCCGACTCCGTCGGGATTAATTGGAAATAATGATCGAGAACTGGGCGAAGTAAATCGCCTCTTTGGCCGGGTAGGTCATGCCGGCGATGTTGAGCGCCAGGCGCTTGGTGACGCGGAACTCGGTTCCGATGTAGAGAATCGGCAGGCCGCGCGTTTCGCCGTAGCGCTCCGGGATAATCTCCTGCAGATCGCCGGAAGTAAGGAGCTTAATATCCTTAGTGGCGGATTCATCAATTTTGATCTTGATCTTGAACATCAGCCACGAGTAGCCGCCGACGATGTACGGGCGGAAACGCCAAACGTTGAACTGCAGTTTGGCGCCGGTCTGGATAAACTGCCAGTTGTAATCCAGGTAGCCGCGCCCTTTAAAGACTTCACTGAAGTCCAGCTTCAGGTCCCCCCACTTTAGGGTAATATCCTTCGGCTTGGCTTCGGATTCATTGAGCGACTGGTACTGGCCGAAAATTTCGGCGCGAAAGCGCTTATGGCGGTAGACAACGACGCGAATTCCTCCGCCGGAAGTAAAGCTGGCTTTGGCGTCAGCGCCAAGAGTGAGGGTGTAGCCGCCGCCCACAGCAATGTCGTGGGAAAGTTTAGAATACTGGGTGCCGACGATGGCATAGATGTAGAGGAAGTCAAACAGCCGGTAATCCAGTTGCGCGAAAGGCGCAACGTGGTGGAACCGGTAGTATGGCCCCTTCACATAGATGTAGCTTGAGCCGAGTTCCAGCCGCAGATTGTGCGGAAGAACAAAGGGATCGCGCTTGGCAAGTTTCTCGCCGAGCGAAGTTTCCTTTGGCGCCGCCGGCTGTGAGGCCGGGGGGCCTTGGGCGTAGATAGCGGATGGGGCGAGCAGGCAAAAAGCGATAATTAGCGCAGCATGTTTCATCGGGTGGCCTCCGTTCGTAAAAAGGACGATAAATTTACATTAACACGGGGGAGGGGGGAGGTCAAATGAGTGTCGGTTGATCAGTTAAGCAGTTAAATAAATTTTAATGTTTGTTCTCATGCTATAATTCTGCAGAATTGTAGAATAAGAACTGCTCGGGATGCGCTTGAAGATTTAGCGCATTTTTGGTATTCTGATTACACGGATGACCGCGGATTGCGCGGATACTGTAAGACACCCGATGTCCCCAAGTCATTGAACTATTGGACATCGGGTGTCCTAAAGTTAAAAATTCGTGAAATTCGCGAAAATTAGTGAAATCCAATTTATGAAATATAATCCCCGGAAAATAGAATCCAAATGGCAGAGGAAGTGGCAAGCGGCCAAGGTTTTTCAGGCTCAGGACGACGCCAAGAGCCCCAAATTTTATTGCCTGGATATGTTTCCGTATCCTTCGGGCGACGGGCTCCACGTCGGCCATCCCAAGGGATATACGGCCACTGACATCGTCTCGCGCTACAAGCGGATGCGCGGATTTAACGTTCTTCATCCGATGGGCTGGGATGCCTTCGGTTTGCCGGCGGAAAATTATGCCTTGAAGCACAAGGTGCATCCGCGGATTTCCACGGAAAAAAATATCAAGCGTTTCAAAAAGCAAATCCAGTCGCTCGGTTTTTCTTACGACTGGTCGCGCGAAGTCTCCACCATCGAGCCGGAATATTACAAGTGGACGCAGTGGATATTTTTAAAATTATTCAAAGCCGGGCTGGCCTATGAGGCGGTGGTGCCGATCAACTGGTGCCCGAAAGACAAAACCGGATTGGCAAATGAGGAAGTGGTGGATGGCAAATGCGAGCGCTGCGGCACGCCGGTGGTAAAAAAAGACATGAAACAGTGGATGTTAAAGATTACCGCCTATGCCGACCGGCTTTTAAAAGATTTGGACGGGCTGGACTGGCCGGAAAAAATAAAAGAGATGCAAAAAAACTGGATCGGCAAGAGCGAGGGCGTGGAAATTAATTTTCGCGGGACTCGCGAATGGATGGATGGCGACAAGCTGAAGATGGAGGAATACGATATTCCGGTTTTTACCACCCGGGCCGATACGCTTTATGGTGTTACATATATAGTATTAGCACCGGAGCATCCACTGGTCGGAAAGCTCGTGGCGCGCGAAATGAAAAAGCAGGTGGATGCGTATTTGAATGCCGTAAAAAATAAGTCCGATTTGGAGCGGCAGGCGGGGACGCTGAGCGTCCCTACGGCCACGCCGAGCGCGGCCGAAAAAACCGGCGTATTTTTGGGCGCCGCGGTCGTCAACCCGATGACCGGCGAAAAAGTTCCGGTTTGGGTGGCTGATTATGTTTTGTATGGATACGGTACGGGTGCGGTGATGGCCGTGCCGGCGCATGATTCGCGCGATTTTGTTTTTGCTAAAAAGTACGACCTTCCGATTAAATGGGTAATTGCTCCGCCGCATGATGTTTCGGAAGCGCGGCACGAGAATGGGGCGTATGAGGACGTGGGTACGATGGTTAATTCTGGGGAATTTAACGGATTAACCTCGCAGGACGGAAAAGTAAAAATTACCGACCATTTGGAATCCAAAAAGCTTGGCCGGCGGCAGATTAATTATCATCTCCGTGACTGGGTGTTCTCCCGCCAGCGTTATTGGGGCGAGCCGATTCCGCTTATCCACTGTGAAAAATGCGGAATTGTCGCGGTGCCGGAAAAAGATTTGCCGGTGAGATTACCAAATGTCAAAAAATACGAACCGACCGGCACCGGCGAATCTCCTTTGGCCGGAATCAAACGCTGGGTGGAAACCAAATGTCCAAAGTGCGGCGGCAAAGCCAAGCGCGAAACCAACACCATGCCGCAATGGGCCGGTTCGTGCTGGTACTACTTAAGATATTTAGATCCAAAAAATAAGCGGGAGATTTCTGACAAGCAAATTGAAAAATATTGGATGACAGACCTCCCCTCGCCCCTCCTTCGTAAGGAGGGGACAACCGACGACAACTGTCCTCCCCTTCAGACTCGCTTTCCGAGCGAGCGAGGAGTGCGAAGGCTTGGAGGGGTCGACTTATACGTTGGCGGAGCGGAGCATGCGGTCTTACACCTCCTATACTCTCGTTTTTGGCATAAATTTTTGTTTGATAAAAAAGTAGTGAGCACCAAGGAACCTTTTGCCAAACTCCGGAATGTCGGACTGATTTTGGGGCCGGATGGCGTTAAAATGTCCAAGTCGCGCGGCAATGTGATTAGTCCCGACGACGTGGTCAAGGAACACGGCGCCGATACCCTCCGCCTTTATGAAATGTTTATCGGCGAGTTTGAGGATACCGGACTTTGGAACACGGAATCCATCATCGGCGTACGCCGCTTTTTGGAAAGAGTATGGAATTTATATGACAATGTCTCCCCCTTCGGAAGGGGGAGCGAGAGGGGGTCTAAATCCGCGCAATCCGCGAAAATCAGTGTAATCGCAGATGTTGAAAGCAATGCAAAGCTCACTAAATTATTGCACAAGACCATTAAGAAGGTGACAGACGATATTGAAAACATGAAATTCAATACCGCCATTTCGGCGATGATGATTTTGGTGAATGAGATGTACAATAGTTGTCCCCCCCTTGGCAAGGGGGGGTGCGGGGGGGTAAATGGCGGACTCCCGAAAGAATCTTACGAAATTTTGATTAAGTTGATTGCGCCGTTCGCGCCGCACCTGGCCGAAGAATTATGGGAGCGTTTGGGACACAAAAAATCTTTGACCTACGAATTCTGGCCGGAGTGGAGTGAAGCGCTCGCCAAAGATGACGAAATCTCACTGGTCGTGCAAATCAACGGCAAACTCCGCGCCACGGTGCGCGTCCCGGCCGGCATCACTGAAGAATCCGCCAAAGCCGCGGCCTTTGCCGATGAAAATATAAAAAAATGGATTGATAAAAAGGAAATCAAAAAGGTCATCTTTGTAAAGGGGAAGCTGGTTAATATCGTCATCTAATTTATGAAAGAAAAATTACCCGCCGCGCCGGCTCCGGCGCCGGAAAAATTATCACACAAAATGGAATTGATGCGCGAGAGCCACAAGCAGGCGCTCGCGGCTTATAATTTGGAAAAGTTGATTGTGGACCGGCCGGATATCGATTATGCTGATATCAAGAATGATCCGGAGATTGATGCGAT
>Ga0265296_1005704_pt1 | contig 10062 bp, 4 predicted proteins | sample MunlanPumphouse1_FD_189073 | JGI IMG/M metagenome (GOLD analysis project Ga0265296, IMG submission 189073) | Groundwater microbial communities from a municipal landfill in Southern Ontario, Canada - Pumphouse #1 | ecosystem: Environmental > Aquatic > Deep subsurface > Groundwater | place: Canada...
AACCTGTTTTCCAGGCCATTGCTGCCAGGGTTGATGATGGTACACCTTGCTGCGACTGGGTTGGCGAAAACGGAGCCGGGCATTTTGTAAAGATGGTGCACAATGGTATCGAATACGGCGATATGCAGCTGATTTGCGAAGCATACCAGGTAATGAAAGATGTTTTGGGAATGACAGCCGGCGAAATGCACGAAGTATTTAATCTTTGGAATAAAGGCGATCTGGAAAGCTACCTGATTGAGATTACCAGTGATATACTCAGTCATAAAGATGAAGATGGGAAACCGCTTGTTGATAAAATCCTTGATACCGCAGGACAGAAAGGTACCGGTAAATGGACAGGTATCGCTGCCCTTGAATTGGGAGTTCCCCTAACTTTGATAGGCGAAGCCGTTTTTGCCAGGATACTTTCCTCGCAGAAGGATGAAAGGGTGGAAGCCGCCAAAGTACTGAAAATACATGCGATAGAATTCAAAGGCGACAGGCAGCAATTCATCCGGGATTTGGGAAATGCCCTTTTTGCTTCCAAATTGGTTTCCTATACCCAGGGATACCTGCTAATGAAAGCCGCTGCGAAAGAATATAACTGGAACCTTAATTATGGTGGAATTGCTTTGTTATGGCGGGGTGGATGTATTATCCGTTCGGCATTCCTTGGTAAGATAAAGGAAGCATATGACAGAAATCCTGCCTTAAATAACCTGCTGCTCGATCCTTTCTTTACAACTAAGGTTTTAGATGCGCAGGAAGGTTGGCGCAGGGTAGTAACAACAGCTATTCAACATGGAATTTCCATCCCTGCATTAGCCACGGCTATAACCTATTTCGACGGTTACCGTACGGAACGTCTGCCCGCGAACCTCTTGCAGGCGCAACGCGACTATTTTGGCGCACATACTTACGAAAGGATTGATAAACCCAGGGGCGAATTTTTCCATACCAATTGGACAGGCCACGGCGGGGATACCTCTTCGTCTACCTATAATGTCTGATCCGGGATAAGTTGACAGTTGACAGTAGGCAGTATGTAGTCAACGGTCAGGAATTTCAATATCAATCCGGTATAATGATCACCTTTTTTGTAGCATGGATATTTCCCTTCCGGGAGATAAATCTGACCAGGTAAATGCCAGAAGGTAGTCCTGTTATCACCTGAATGCTTCCCGGAACACTGCCTAATATCATCATTTCCTTGTTAGTTACCGGACAGCCATACAAATCGTAAATCCTTATTACAAATTTCTCATTAAGGGTCAGGTTATCAGGCATTTCTATTACAAACCGGCCATTATTCGGGTTTGGGTAGATCCCTGGTTCTTGTTCTGAACTTTGTTCTTGTTCGGGGGGCAGTAAATTTAGCAGGGGATTAGCGGTCAGGATACTGGTTTGCCCGAAGTATTCCGTAACGAAGATATATCCGTTACGACAGAAAAGGTCTGTAAGCGGCCAGACTTCTGTGAAACCTTTATAGTCAAGTCCGGTGCGGTAATTGGACAGTTCTTCCAGGGTATTTTTATCCCTCGTAAAAATGCCATATTGGGTATACCCGATATATAAGCCCAGTGAATCGGCTGCCAATGCCTGTGGAACGCCATATGTGAGAACGACATTCCCATCTTCTTCCAGTGACCAGATTCCGCCATTGTTTAAAAGGATATAACGTGTCAGTCCTTTAAATGATACAAACACGAAAACGGTATCCTTGTAAACTGCCATTTCAAGTCCGTTCTGAATCCCGGGAAGGGCTTTACCGGCCAGCAGGTTCATACCGGAATTGGAAACATCATAAACCAGGATTGAATCATCATTACAAACGAACGGCCTGCCCTGGTCATCGACCTCCATATCCCTTACATCGGTGGTCAGGTAAGCCAATAGCTGAGGCGAGGAAGGCTGCGACACATCAATGACCTTGAGCCGTTGTTGCATACCTTCAAAATGGTCGAGGAAGACCCTGTTTTCAAAAACAGCCATCCGGCACCAGCCATAAGTGACCGCTCCTCCGGGCGTCAGATCCCCCAATCGTTCCATGGTTTCTGCATCATATACCCGGAAAGGCTCAGATGTCTGGTAAACTGCATAGATATAGCTCCCGTCTGCAGAAAATTTCACATCCTGGCAAAAGCCCGGCTCATCATTTATGGTGATAAGTTCTGGTGAGATGACATCTGAAATATCATAAAGTTTAAAACCATATCCTTCATTAGCCAATGCCAGCGTGTTACCGTATACATCGGCCTTCATTGCCCATCCGCCGGTAAGCGTATTGCCAAGGTCCTGTTCAGCAAACAGATCAGTAATGTCAATTGTTTTAATTCCATACCATTCAGAAGCGATATAGATTTTGGGTTTACTGATGGTAAGATCAAAATACCACAACCCGGCGTAAAGTTCCGTGATATAATTAACCTGTGGCTCTCTAGCATCATAAACATAGATCTGGCCATAGGCGGGATCGGGGAATACCCAGTTGTGACCGAGCCCGGCGGTAGTAACCACGTAAATCGTGTCGTTCAGGTTTATGCCAATCCTCGCATTGGCAATGGCCAGCCCGGGGAATCCATTGATGGTGTCAGTAAATATAAGCTGAGGAGAGCTGGGGTTGGAAATATCCAGCGTGTAAAAAAGACCGCGGGAATCGAGCGGGTTGGTGTAGTTCTGGGTGCCTCCCAAAACATGCAAAAAGGCAGTATTTTTACCGAAAACGACATTCTCCGGATCACAAAAACTTTGTGGAAAATACGAAACCTGCTCCAGGGTTTGCAGATTGATCAAATAGACACCATCGCTATTTATCGTTCTTCCAATAGTATAGGCGTAAAGAATACCTTTGACATCTCCGCCGGAAATAAAACCCATGCCTGAGATATTTCCCAATTCACCAATCCGTTCATAAGAAGATCCCGTAATTTGCAGCATAACAACCATCTTATTGGATGCAATCAATAAGGTGTCACCATAAAACGAGAGGTCATGCGATGCCTCATCAAGGGTAAGCGGTTCGTAAAGCCATATCAGCTGGGGATCTTGCGGATTGGTTATATCCCACCTGGAAACGCCGTCATGGTTGGCCGCGATGTATAAATACCTGTCATACAGTTGAATATCCGTATAAATGAACGAAAGCGGTATTCAAAAATGAGCTCATAAGGTGGCTGGACGGAGGATAAAGAATACACCCGGAATGTAGTGCCGGTACCGGTAAACAGGAAGTCTTCATCCTGTCCATGGTAAAATTCAACCTGCTGGCAAGCTGCCCCGGTGGTGGCGCCGAGAAAGTATAAATTCTCCTGGCTCATAACCGGGAACCAAAGCCAAAGACATATTAATAAGGTGATTGACCTGATCATGAAGATGAATTTTGATGAATAAAGATAAGTGAATATGTTTGGCGTGTCAAGGGAAAAATTCAATATTGAGGCATCTTCAAACTTAAAATGTAAAATCGTACATCGTCCATGATTCGGGGATGGAGTCACTGATAATCACCTTCCTACAACAAACTTCCCTTTGAAAATTTTCTTTTTTGCATCCTTGCAAACAGCTAGATAAAATCCGGATGATAAATTTGAAATATTTAAAGAAGCCGTGCGGTTTTGGGGAGTGGCTCTGGTTTTCATGACCTCCTGTCCGAAAATGTTGTAGATAGCCAATTCGATACCTCCGGAAGAAACATTATCCGGCAATGTAAGCGAAATCCAATCCCTCGCCGGATTTGGCGAAATCTTTATCGTTGCTTCATATTCCTCTTTGGTAGGTATATCCTCGATATTAACAAACAAACTGCAATCCAAATCAACCGTATCCGAAAGGATTTGATAAGGACAAAGGCTATCATAGGTAAGCGGCTGGGTGTAGAGAGTATCATCTACTAAATCTTCATTCATCTTCCATAGATAAATGTCCCAGTTGCCATCGACATAATATTGACCCATCGTAATAATTTTAGAGTCAAAGGATTCAATTGTTGAAGTTGGAGCATGATTGTCATCGATGAGACGTCTTTGTAATATTAGATTACCAGTCGTATCTGTTTTTAAAATATCACTATAGCCTTCATAATAAGTTGGATCATCCGTCCAGGTTAAACCCACATACAAAATTGTATCATGAATTATTAATAATGATTTTGCACCTCCTCTTTCGATAGTATCTCCCAGAAGAGGAAATTGATTTATTATATCCCCGTTTTCATTGAATTTAAGCAAATATGGGATTCTTGGTAGACCAGGGAAAGTTAAGCCGGTTGCGGTATAAATATTTCCATTAGATGCGAAAACAGACCGGTTAGCATATCCTTCTGACCCAACAGGCCATCGGATGTCCCAAAGTTGCTCGCCTGCTGTATCAGTAGCTATAAAAAACGGCTTGATTGAAGGGCTGAAGCAATATCCTGAGATCAAATAATTACCATTATTAAGAATATTTAAGAACTGCCCTTCTTCATTACTTAATGTTGAATCTTCATTTGCAAGGTGCTTTATCCATATGGGTTCACCATAGAAATTCATTTTTACTAGACTAATTCTGAATTTTTGTTGATGATCGAAATAGTTAATCAAACCCAAATATTCATTTTCGGGTAAAGTAATTATCCCGGCGGCATAATTAAGCCCTTCACATAAAAATATGCTGCACCATTCGATTTCTCCACAAGGATCAAACTTAATAAATAACGGATCATTTTCTATATCGAATTTTGATGTTGACCCACTGATGATCCATCCATTATCTGAGGTCTTATCAAAGTCAAGAAAATAATCTTCCCGGGTTGCATCCCCGAACTTTTTATCCCAAAGGACATTTCCATTTATATCAGTTTTAATGAGCCAACCATAATTAAAATGGCTTGCGTCTTTCATTATGGAACCACAGAGGAGGTAACCTTTATCATAATTTTCTATTAAATCTTCACCATAAGCATCAATATAATCCCCGTATATTTTTGGCCAATTCTGAGCAATTCCTTTGGCTCCAAAGATTATTAAAAATAATGTAATGAATATGATATGGATGGCATTTATTAACTTCATGATAATTTTAACTTATTGTCCATAATTTTTTTTAGTTATAAAAGGGATTAACTGATGGATTAACCCATCAGCTAATCCTATAATAAAATTCTAAATCCGAATTTCAACCGGAATAATATGACACATTTGAGATTTCATTTTAAGCCATTACAAATGGATCACTTCAATCCTTTGGATAATTTCTCACTTTCAATCAATTTGTTATTGATAATCAAACTTACGAAATATATCCCGTTCGGGTAATCAGCAAGATTGATGACCAGTTGGTTTTGTTCGGAATTAAGCGCCAATACTGCTATTCTTTTTCCCATGATATCATTGATTATGATCGTACCCTTCTGTTTAAAATCAATCGAGTTGAAATAGGCAATAACATAATCGCCCGATGGATTGGGGAACAATACCAGGTGGTCTTCTTCAGGGAAACCTGTCTCCTTCGGATCAAGGTAATAATAGTAGGGATAAGATTTCATCCCGAATGGAAAGGATACGGTTTCGGTGAAATCGATGTATCTTCCTTTCACAAGTAATCCTCTTGCAAAAGCGCTGATCAGCGGAAGATTGCTGTTCATGATGATTTTAAGCGACTCAACAGATATAGTATCAAGCTGGCGGGCGTTGATGCTGCTGTCCTTCATCATTTGAAGTATGTCGAAATAATCAAGATATCCCTGATGGATATCCTGTTCAAGGGTTGATAATTCGAAATCAGAAGGAATGGCCGATAAAGTACTCATGGCTTGCTCGTCCTGGTCATTTTCCCAGAGTGTAAAAGCGAGGCGGTATTTTGATTGAAGACCGGATTCATTCTGGAACAGGTTGATCAGGCTGTCCACGGGATCAACAATTGTAGAGTCGGTCAGATATTCGCGGATCAGACGGTTTACTGCCTTCGTACGATACTGCCCCCAATAGCCCATTTTTGATTCAAGGCTTTCCAATGCTCCAATCTGGTCTTTTCCATGCATGATCTCTGCCATCATATAGTCGGGCATCGGGTCATACCGGCTATCCACAGCTTCCAGGATTTCACCTGATTTGGCTGATTGGGGATTAGCCGAGAGTATATCGCGGATCATAGCATTGGGAAGGACGTTCTCTTTATAAATGGCCTGTTTCATGATTGTGTCCGATAAATAAGGAGAATCGGCAAGCAACTGCTCGCGAAGTTCAAGCGCCTCATCAGGATAACTGGAAATGATCTCAGTGTTCAGATTTTCAGTACTTCCTCCATCTATTAATGAATCGTAAGCATTTTGTAAAGGTAAGAGTCGTATTTCAGCTTCTGTTATCTCCAACCATGGATCTTCACTGCTCTTATAATGAGGATTATTGTTCAATCCGGAAGGACATGCCTTTTCTTTTTCAAAGTCCACTTGTTTATTATATAAATTAATTTTTTCATCAGAAAAATTACCTGCGGAGGGATAAGTAGTGAAATCATCATCTTGAGCATGATGATAATAATTGATATGATCGGCATCCTCATGATTATAATAGCTCCAATACCATTTCTTATTTCCGCCATTATCAATTGCTGTTTCTCCCTGAATTTCAATGGTGAACGTATTTCCTGACAGCGCTGAACTTAAAGTTGTATCTGCACCCTGATTTCCTTTTATCCCTATATTTTCCGTGCCTCTGTTTAATAGATCAGGAACTACTATTATATCATTTGTACAAAGTTGGAAATCATTGCATTTCAGGCATAGCCCGGTTTCCCTCCCTTTATTATTACCTTCAGCGACAATTCCTGCATTAAGGCCAGTAAATAAATTATTATAGATCACATTATCCTCCTCACCGGAATTTCTGACATAGATACCAATTTTTGATATGGGCAATGGTGGTGGAGGGTAGCCCTCAACCGACCAAGGTCCATCGAAGTGGTTATTCTCAATATGATAACCTGTTGATTCATCAAGATACAGGCCTCCGAAAAACGTCTCCTCGAGATTTGGAATTTCGTTCTGCCCTAAATGGCTTGAAAAAAACGAAGAGACAATTTCAGGTTGATGAAAGCCGGAAAGATAAATACCGGCCACGTTGCTGTCGAATACGGCAGTATGTACATAAAAACAGTCATTTCCACCTGTACTGATTGCTTTAATTCCATACCTTAAGTTTTCGAAATAACTTGAATCATAACTGTTACATGGAATAATGGCATTTGTACAAGTGCCTTTTACCCAAACCTTTGAGTCAAACGCAAGGATGCCAATACCCCTGTCATTTTTATCAATTGGATAATTCTGCACTTCCTGGGTTTTAAAGGAGCATGAATAAAAATCAACGCCATTAACACCATCCAGTATCACATGTGCAATTGGTCTCGGTAAGACAAATTCCGGATCGTACATTTTAAAAGTACAATTCCAGAAATGGCTGAAATTATCCATCTCTTTCCCGGTGTATGGATTATCATTGATGAAAGGCAGGAATTCCACATCGACTTCATTATTGAGGAAGAGGGCATCTTCACCTGCAACAATACCACCGGAGTAATTAAATAATGTATCACTGGCAGCAATTCTACCGACAAAAACGGCTGTTTTTGCATATTCGATACTTCCACCATTCATAATCTTGAGATAACCTTGACTATCTGTAGGATACTGCGAAAGAGTACTGTCACCCCAAACCTGAATCCCTTTCCAAAGTTTATCGCATGATTTAGTGATTATTCCACCATCTATTATCAATCGCCCTCCTGTTTTAATAATAAATTGTCCTGGAGAAGGAACATATACTGTACCTGTAATGGTTAATTGACCGCCATCTTCAATACTGACCGGATTTTCAATTTTAACGATTCCGGACCAGACCGTATCGGAAGTGATTCTTATGGTGTCATTGCCATAAGTAGAATCACAATCACAGGAATAATCTACTAAATAAGGTCCTTTGGAAGGATTTGAATCATCGCAATCACGTTGAGATGGACAATTCTCATAGCCTTGAGGTTTAGGTCCAATTCCCCACCAACAGTAGCCATCACCATCGGCATCATATACCTGTACAGACGGCTGCACAGGAATCGTTGCAAAAAAAGGATCATGCTGGTTTGTAGCATACCGGTAATTACCACTTACTTGCTGAGTACCGAAACCGTGATTTCCAAAGGCAGTACCCTGACTATCTTTATAAATTATATACAAGGCTTCGCTTGCCTCATCATAATGCCAACCGATAAGTGTTACATGATGGGTGCCATTATTAATTGTGAGTCCTATTGGACCACCTAATACCATTGCTTCGAAAATATCTTCCCAATCTGAAGTCAAACTCCCTTCATATTCAGTATAGGATGTTATCTTGACTTTAGTATCAGGATTTGTACATACAATATCAGGATTCTCACAATCACTATCACTATCCACTGCCAGGTAAGGAGAACACGCCTCAGTTACTACTCCATCATCCTTTAAATATACCAATACCCTATCAATTGGTACTTCACTGCATGAAGCGCCAGGAACACATGCAAGCAGGTGTTGTTCTGATAAATCAAAATCAAGATGTTGATTATAATAAAGATTAATAACGGATTCTAAAGAACCAAGCGATCCGAAGGCGCCACATGCTCCGCATAACTCTGGTTCATCCTGATTTTTAGGTATAGTTAGCCATCCTGTGAAATTTTCAGAATCTCCATCAAAATACCATGTGTCCGGAACATTAGCGCTATGTCTATTTCTCCAGTCCCAATCATGAACTAATGAAAAGTTTGTAACGGGTTCATAAATTTGTCCGATTACCTGATAAATACCCCCTGAATAATAATCATATCCCAGCAGGTTGTATTTTTCATGATAAATCGACTTTTTTTCCTGATAGTACAAATCGACCAGGGATGTATTTCCGGAAATCCAATCCATCTCCAATTCTGCAATCTTTTTATTCATTAATTCAACCTTTTCATGATCTTTTTCTTTTTTGGCCTGGTATTGTAATGATGTTGCATTTTCAACAAATTCTTTATCATATGTTAGGTGGTCCAAATTAATAGTGGCATCAATAATTTCCAGGCGGATGGAATCGGGTATCACACCATCCAGATAGCAAGTTTCGTCACACATATCTCTAAAATCCAGTACTGAGTCAATGGAAATTAAAGGATATATTTCAAAAATCATATATTCCCCCTTATCCGTATTAACAATAACACGGATAAGACTTCTTAAAGAATGCATTTCGACGCTACCACTAATTTTTAATCCATATATTGTTTCTGACTGAGGAAATGCATTAAAGGTAGTATCACTTGAAAATGTCTGGTGCACATAGATGTCCTCTGAAGCCATCATCTTGCTTCCTGTCATAATAAGACAAATGATTACCGTAAAAATAATGAAATTTTTCATGGCGCTTTTGGTTTTAAAGTAAGTATTTGAATTGGTCAATATCTGACTATTAATCGGAAAAACAGGGGGGGGGGGTAATACGATAAATGAATTTATTTTTACAATATATATTGAATATCAATAAGATATATGGAGCTATGAAACTTGATTTGTTTGTGTAACCCCTTCAGGGTATCCGGATGGTATTGGTCATCATTCCTACAATAGTTTATACCCCATGGGCAAGGGCGATACACGATTAAGGAAACTCAAGACTCAATTAACGAAGGAAAGGTTGAAATCAGAATCTTTGAATTTTGAATTTGTTTGGAATTTGGTGCTTGGAATTTGAAATTTAATGTTTGCTTCTCGGATGATACTGCAGAATATTACTCCGGAGGTAATCCCGGTCGAGATGGGTGTAAATTTCGGTCGTGGTGATGGAAGCGTGGCCGAGCATTTCCTGCACAGCTCTCAGGTCGGCACCGCCCTCAATGAGATGGGTGGCAAATGAATGGCGGAACGTATGCGGGCTGATAGTCTTCCTGATCCCCGCCTTTTCAGCCAGGTTTTTAATGATATAAAATACCATCACCCGTGAGAGCTTCTTTCCCCTGTTATTCAAAAAGATATAATCTTCCTGGCCTTTCTGGATATTAATATGGCTTCGTGTCTGGTGGATATAA
>Ga0265296_1005705_pt1 | contig 10061 bp, 5 predicted proteins | sample MunlanPumphouse1_FD_189073 | JGI IMG/M metagenome (GOLD analysis project Ga0265296, IMG submission 189073) | Groundwater microbial communities from a municipal landfill in Southern Ontario, Canada - Pumphouse #1 | ecosystem: Environmental > Aquatic > Deep subsurface > Groundwater | place: Canada...
AGGTTCCACACCCGATCCCATTCCGAACTCGGTCGTTAAGCCCTCCAGAGCCAATGGTACTTCGTCTCAAGGCGCGGGAGAGTAGGTCGCCGCGGGGTCTACCGAACACATAAAATGTCTTCTCATTTCTCTTGTCCTACCGGCCTTCGGTCTACTTGAGGACTGTCTCGAACCTTATTCTTCCTTCACACACCGCCTTGCCGCGGGATGGAGCAGCCCGGTAGCTCGTCAGGCTCATAACCTGAAGGTCGCAGGTTCAAATCCTGCTCCCGCACCCAAGATTTCAACCCGCTATCCAAACCGGATAGCGGGTTTTTCTTTGCCCAAAATCCTGAAACATCACGCCATCCAGCCACAGTCCCAATAGCGTCCACTCCGCAAGCCATGTCCCTCCGCTCGCATGCGGCACAACCTGCGTTGCTCAGCAGCAGGCTTGGCTCTTCGACATCAATGAGGGCTGGCTGTTTGAGCAGAAGCAGCGCCTGTGCTTTCCAGGTCTTTAGGCGAATGGGTCCCGCTCATGGACGGTCACTGTCGGCGAAAATCGGCTGGTCTCAGGCCGTGCCGCTTAAGTTTGTCGTAAAGAGTCTTGCGCGGAATTTTCAACTTCAAAAGTGTTTCGGCAATGTCGCCCCCCAAGACTTCAAGTGTGTCCCGAAGGATGCGGCCTTCGAAGAAGGCGACGCGCTCGGCCAGTCCATTGTCCTGTTCGTCGGCTTCCACATTTTGATTTTCCAGGCCCAGGGCAAAGCGCTGGGCAAAGTGGGATAACTCGCGAATATTTCCAGGCCAGGGCGACTCCAGAAGTCTGGAGCGTATCTCGTCCGTAATCATGGGCGTAACGCCGTTCGGACCAATAGGAGCGCGGGCCAGCAGGCTGGCGAAGAGCAGAGGAATGTCTTCACGGCGCTCTCTCAGCGGCGGCATTCGCAAACGCATTGCGTTGAGGCGGTAGTAGAGGTCCTCGCGCACCCGACCCTCGGCTACTGCCTCGCTCAAGTCGCCGGTAGAGGAGGCCAGGACTCGCAGGTCGACGACACGGGGGGCATCGGATCCGATCGGATGGATCTCGCGCTCCTCGAGGACACGCAGCATCTTGACCTGAACCGACAGGGGCATGGTGTCGACGGCATCGAGAAACAGCGTGCCGTTGTGGGATCGCTCGACATGCCCGACACGGCGACGCGTGGCCCCAACGAAGGCGCCAAACTCATGGCCGAACAGTTCGCTTTCGATCACTTCCAGGGGCAGGGCGCCGCAGTTCACCGCGACGAAGGGTTGGGGGCGACGCCGCCCATTGTAGTGAAGCGCGCGGGCGACGGCCTCCTTGCCTGATCCGGTCTCCCCCTCGATCAGGACATCCATGCGCGCGTCGGCGATCTGGGAGATAGTGGCGCGCAGGCGCTGGATCGGCCGGCTGTTCCCCAGAAGGGGCAACTCCAGTCCCGCCTCAGACGACAGGGCGGTCAGGCGGCGATTGTCGATAACCAGTGACCGTTTTTCAAGCGCCCGCTTGAGGCTTTCATGCAGACGCTCAAAGGCGAAGGGTTTGGCCACGAAGTCGTAGGCGCCGGCGGTCATGGCGGCCACGGCCTCGGCAATGTCTCCGTGGCCCGTGATGAGTATGACGGGGAGGGCGGGATCCAGAGCCTGGAGACGGGTCAGCAACTGTCGCCCATCCATTCCGGGCATCCGAAGGTCGGTGACGATCACGCCGGCAAAATCGCCGCCGATCTCGGCCAGCGCCGCTTCTGCGGATGGGAAGGCGTGAACCGTCAGGTTCTCGAGTTCAAGTCGCTCGACCAGGGCGGTGCGAAAGTCGACGTCATCCTCGATCAGAGCGACGGCGTCGAGGCGCGGAAAGTCCATCATGCGCTCCTCAGCGTGACGACGAAGACCGCGCCGATGTCGCTGGGACGTAGATTCAACTCGCCCTCGAAGGCGGCGGCTATGTCGCGGCTGATGACCAGTCCAAGGCCCAGTCCATTGACCTTGCTTGTGACGAAGGGGGTGAAGAGCTGCTCACGGACGGCTTCGGACAGGCCAGGCCCATTATCGGCGACGATCAACTCCACCTGATGCGCCACGCGTTTGACGGACAGGGTGACGGCGGGATTGGGCGTGCCTTCCAGCGCCTCCAGTGCATTCTGGATCAGATTGACGATGATCTGTTCCAGTCGGAAACGGTCCGCCATGACAACGACGTCTGGGTCCTTGTGCCGGACCAGCCGGACCCCGGCCTGACGCAGGCGGCCCCCCAGCAACAGCAGGGCGCCATCGATGGCTTCGTTAACAGGCACAGAAGACACGCCGGGTTCGCTCTTGCGAGAGAAAGCCCGCAGTTCCTGGGTGATGGCCCCGATGCGTGCGGTCAGGTCGCCGATACGGCTAAGGGCGCGGGCAGCCTTTGGAACCTGATCACGCTCTAACCAGACGGCTGCGGTCTCAGCCTGGGTGAGAATGGCGGCGACCGGTTGGTTGATCTCATGCGCCACGCCGGCGGCGATCTGGCCAAGCGCCGCCAGCTTTCCCGCCTGAACCAGTTCGTGACGCAAGGCCTCGCGACTGGCCTCGGCGCGCATGCGTTCTTCGATCTGACGATTCAGCGCTTCGTTGGCCTCGCTGAGATCGCGGGTGCGCTCGGCGATACGGCGCTCCAAATCCTGACGAGCGGCTTCGGCCGCGCGATCGCGCGCGGCGGCTTGCTGGCGGCGGCGCAGCAGGACGGCCAGAACGCCGAAGACAAGGGTGATGATCAGGGCGGCGATGGCGCGGGCGTTGGCGACAGCCGTCTCGATTGCGCCGCGGGTGGGCGTCAGCAGGTGCAGGGTCCAGCCAGCAGTCGCGGTTTGTGACGAGGCGTGCATCCAGTGGCGAACGGCGCCATCGACCGGCGCCTCGACGAGTTGTGATCTGCCGTCCGACGGCGTGGGGAAGTTCAGAGGCGTCAGAGCTCCGTGGCCCAGGGTCTGATCGGCCAGCGTCAGGCTGCGGCTGGCGGCGTCCATCGGGCGAAGAGTGCGAAAACGCCACGCGGGGACGCTGGTGATTAGAATCACGCCCCCGGGATCAGCGACATAGGCCGGTTCTCCCGACGCTCGCCATTCGGCTTCCAGAGCGTCGAACTCGACTTTGACCACGACGACGCCCAAGGGGCGCCCGTTTTTTTGATCGACGACGCGGCGGGCCAGGAAGAGACCGGGCGTTCGGCTGACTGTGCCCAGCGCGAAGAACGCGGCTGTGCCCTCGGCCATGGCCTTGATGAAATAGGGGCGGAAACTGTAGTCGGCGCCGACGAAGCTGATCGGCTGGCGCCAGTTGCTGGCCGCGCGGGTCACCCCGTCGGCGGCGAGGACATAGATGGCGGAGGCGCGAGTCTGATGCGCCAGCGCCTCAAGGCGCTGGTTCAGCGCCTTTGCATCTGCACCGATCGGGGCGTTCAGCAGGCGAGCCACGTCTGGATCAGTCGCCAGGGCAGGGGGGAGAGATCTGTATTTCTCAAGCTCGCTGCGCAAGACGGCGGCATGAAGCGCTGCGGCGTTTTCCGACTGGCGCGCAAGGGCGACCGAAGCGCTGCGCCGCGCCGTCTCCCCGGCGGCGTAGGCTCCCGCCAGACTAGCGACCACCCAAACCAGAGCCAGAAGCGCCAAAGTCAGTCGGTTTCGAGGAATCGCGGCGGAATGAGGCATGGGTCGATGTGTGCGATATTCCGCACAAATGCGCCATCTTTCGAAGCGGTTTTCTGCACCGAGCTCACTGTAGAGATGCGATGCAATTGAAATATTCGTTTTATATCAATATCTTGTGGGTTTTATGTCGCTGTATTGGCGGCCGGGCGCCACTGACGCAGACTGAGGCGCAAGCGTGACGAAGAGCACGCCGAGGAAATCCGCGAGCGTCTTTGGCTCGCCGTCAGGAGCGACCTTCTTGATCCCCATCGCGTCAGAGACGGCGGCTGTCGTGCGCCGCCCCTTCTATCGGCATCTTTACTTTCAGGTCCTGGTGGCCATCGTTCTTGGCGGCGCCATCGGTCACTTCTGGCCAAGCTTTGGCGAAAGCCTGAAGCCTCTGGGTGACGGCTTCATCAAGTTGGTGAAGATGGTCATCGCGCCGGTGATCTTCCTGACCATTGTCACGGGAATCGCGGGGATGCGCGATATAGGCCGGGTCGGTCGGGTGGCGGCCAAGGCGTTCGCCTATTTCCTCGTCTTCTCGACCCTGGCCCTGATCGTCGGCCTGATCGTCGCCAATGTGGTCCAGCCCGGCCGCGGTCTGAACATCGACCCCGCCAGCCTGGACGCCGGCGCGGTGTCACAGTACGCCCAGGCTGCGCATGAGAGCACCATTGTCGGCTTCCTGACGAGCATCATCCCCGACACGGTGGTCAGCGCTTTCTCGACCGGCAACATCCTCCAGGTTCTGTTCGTCTCCATCCTTTTCGGCATCGCCCTGGCCATGATCGGCGATCTGGGCAAGCCGGTGATGACCTTCCTGGAATCGGTCAGCGCAGCCTTCTTCAAGCTGGTCGCCATCCTGATGAAGGCCGCGCCCATCGGCGCCTTCGGGGCTTTCGCCTTCACCATCGGGGCCTACGGCATTGCGTCCGTAGCCAACCTGTTCGCGCTGATCGCCACCTTCTATCTGACGGCCATCATCTTCGTGGTGGGTATCCTGGGACTGGTGGCCATCGCCAACGGCTTCAATATCCTGAAACTGATCCGCTATTTGAAGGAAGAACTGCTGCTGGTGCTGGGCACCTCCAGTTCCGAAGCAGCCCTGCCCAGCCTGATTTCCAAGATGGAGCGGGCCGGCGCGTCCAAGTCGGTCGTCGGTCTGGTTGTGCCGACCGGCTATTCGTTCAACCTGGACGGCACCAACATCTACATGACGATGGCGGCCCTGTTCATCGCCCAGGCGCTGAATATCGACCTGAGCCTGCAGGATCAGGTCCTGCTGCTGTTGGTGGCCATGCTGTCGTCCAAAGGAGCGGCCGGCATTACCGGCGCCGGCTTCATCACCCTGGCGGCGACCCTGTCGGTGGTGCCGACCGTGCCGGTGGCGGGCATGGCGCTGATCCTGGGCATTGATCGCTTCATGAGCGAGTGCCGGGCTCTGACCAACTTCATTGGCAACGCTGTGGCAACCATCGTCGTGGCTCGCTGGGAAGGTGAACTGGACCGCGATGCGCTGAAGGCGGCGCTGGACGGCGGTCCCCAGCCCCTGGCGGCCGCTCCAGATCCTGCGGCGGGCCCGGGCGACGACCTGGTCATTGCCGACGACTGACTAACCCAATTTCAAGCACGCGACCGTCGGCAACAGGCGGCGCAAGGGAGAGGAAAAAGAATATGAATATGAAATCGAAAATCGTCTTGATGGCGAGCAGCGCCTCGGCCGTCCTGTTTGCGGGGGCAGCGCTGGCTCAAGAGGCCCCTTCCGCAGGTGCTGGCGAACAGGCGTCCCAGGTCGAGGACGTGGTCGTCGTCGGCACCAATATTCGCGGCGCCCGCACCACGGCGGCCTTGCCCGTGGTGGTTGCGGACCGCGAGCAGATTGAAGCGACCGGTGCTACGACCGGCGACGAATTGCTGCGCACCATTCCGCAGATGGGCGACGTCCTGTTTGACTCGGCCAACAATCCCCAGACCTCCAACTCGGCGCGCGGCGACGTCAACTCAGTCAACCTGCGCTCGCTAGGCGTGGGCAACACCCTGGTTCTGTTGAACGGGCGTCGCCTGGTCCAGCACCCGACCAGCCAAGGCACCTCGGACACCGGGACGGTGCCGGTGTTGAGCTACAACTCCAACGCCATCCCGGTTTCGGGCCTGGAGCGGCTGGAAGTGCTGCTGGACGGCGCCGCCGCCATCTACGGTGCGGACGCCGTGGCCGGCGTGGTCAACACCGTCTTGCGCGACAACATCGACGGTCTGACGGTCAGCGCCCGCTATGGCGGCGCCGAGGGCACGCAGATGCGCGATACCGAGCTCAATCTGTTCACGGGCAAGAACTTCGAACGCGGGAATGTCTCGCTGTTCGCCAGCTACGCCGAGCGCACGGCGCTTTGGGCGTCGGATCAGGATTTCACTCGCTCGGACGATAATCGCTCGCTGTTCGCCGATTATCCTGATTTCGCCAACGTCCAGTCACTGGATGGCCGTTCGTCGCACACGCCCTGGGCCCGTCTGTCTGTGGGGTCGCGGGCGGTGATCCGTTCCAACGGGACTGCTGTGACCAATACGGCCGGGGCTTTCCGTTTCCAGCCGACCAGCTTCGGCTGCGGCGTTAACGTCGGGAACGACATCTGCATCGCCAGCGGCAACCATAACTTCAACACCACCAATCGCGAGATGAGGTATGATACGCGTCATGAGACGACGGTGCGTCCATCGGTGGAGCGGCTTAATCTATTCCTGACGGGTCGGTATGACCTGACCGACAATATCGAGGCCTTCGGCGAGATCGGTTACTACAGCGCGCACAGCCGCGCGGTGCAGCCGCCAGTGGTCAACCTGAACCAGATCTGGATTCCGGCCAGCAACTATTACAATCCGTTTGGTCCCGTGACTTTCGCAGACGGTTCGGCCAATCCAAACCGCCTGCCGGGCCTGACCGGTGTTCCGACCGCCGGCCTGCCGGTGTTGATGACCAACTACCGCTTCGTCGACACCGGCTTCCAGGTGGTCAAGGTGGACAACTATCAGGCCCGTCTTCTGGGCGGTCTGCGTGGCGAATGGAGAGGTTTCGACTGGGAAACGGCGCTGGTCTATTCCGAGGCTGAGGCCGAGGACGTTTCGCCCAACATCAACATGACGGCTTTGCAACGGCAGTTGGCCTTGTCCACGCCTGACGCCTACAATCCCTTCAGCGGCGGTTGCGTGGCCACCACCAGCTATGGGGACTGCTCGCCTAGTTCTCAGGCGGCGATTGACGCCATTGTCTTCGACATGCGTCGCCTGTCGCGCACGACCCTGACCATGGCTGACTTCAAGCTGTCGCGAGGCGACTTGTTCAACCTGCCGGGCGGGCCGGCGGGCATGGCCATCGGCATCGAGGCGCGCCGCGAGACTCAGAAGGATGACCGCGACGCCAATGTGGATGGCACCTTCACCTTCACCGACATGGTGACCGGCGAAACCAACCTGTCCAACGTCTCGGCTGTGAGCCCCAACCCCGACACCAAAGGCAGCCGCGAAGTCTTCTCGACCTATCTCGAGTTCGCCCTGCCTCTGGTCTCGCCGGAGATGAATATTCCTCTGGTTTATCAACTGGATATGCAGTTGGCAGGCCGGTACGAGCACTATTCCGACTTTGGCTCCGTGGCCAAGCCCAAGGTGGCGGTGGCATGGGACGTGGTGCCGGGCGTCCGTCTGCGCGGCTCCTATTCCGAAGGATTCAGAGCGCCGAACCTGGAGCAGACCAATGCGACACAGTATTCGCGTCTGGCCAGCGGCATAGACTATGTCCGCTGCGAAGCCGACCTGCGTGCGGGCCGCATCGCCAACTTCGCCGCCTGCGCCCAGAACACGTCCGGCGCATCCTTGTTGGTCGCGGGCAACCCCGATCTGGAGCCCGAAGAGAGCACCAACAGCTCCTATGGCCTGGTGCTGCAACCGTCCTTTATTCCTGATCGTTTCGGCGCCTTCACCTTCACGGTTGATCGCTGGCGCATCGAGCAGGAGAAGATCGTCGGTCTGCTGGGCGCACAGACCGCACTTGCGCTGGACTATCTGAATCGCGTCGAGGGCGGTTCCAATCCGCTGGTGAACCGTCGCGCCGCCACACCCGAGGACATCCTGCTGTTCGAGGGCACCGGTCTGACGCCGGTGGGTGAGGTGATGTCGATCAACGACCGCTTCATCAACCTTCAGCCGCAGACGGTCAGCGGACTGGACCTGGGAATGAACTGGTCGCTGCGGCGTACGCGCTTCGGCACCTTCATCGTCAATGTGAACGCCAGCAAGCTGGACGAATTCTCTCGTGATCCGGGCGACATCGTCAACGCCCTGTACGCCGCTCGCGCCGACGGCACGATTAACGCCGGAACCACGCTGCCGGAAACCGCCCAACTGGTGGGCCAGAACGGTCGTCCGGAGTGGCGCGTCAACGCCAGCCTGACTTGGCGCAAGGGTCCGATCCGTGCGGGCCTGTCCAGCCAGTACATCAGCGACTTTGACCAGCCTGGTCTGCTGAGCGCCTCCAACGAGGCTTGGGTGGTCGACTCGCGGCAGACGATCAATGCCTACGTGGACTATGAATTCCCGGCGGAAACCCGCTTGCGTCTGGGGGTGCGGGATCTGACGGATCAAGGGCCGCCGCTGGCCGACAACGGCTATCGCGGCACTGTGCACAGCCCCTGGGGCCGTTACTGGTACGTCAACGCCAGCAAGTCGTTCTGATTAAGGAGGCGAGGGATGCGCATGATCAAGATCGCGGTCAGCAGTTTTGCTGTCACGCTTGCAGGCGCGCCCTTCGCCGCCGCTCAGGATGCGCCGGCGATACCTTCCTCGTCGGCGCCCGCCCCGGCCGTCTGTCCTGATTTCCTTCCTCAGCAGGCGCACTGCTGGTCGGGGCGGGCGGCCAAGGGCGGTTACTACTGGATCGCCGTTCCGGAAAACTGGAACGGATCGCTGATTGTCCACGCCCACGGCGGTCCCCGAACGGGCGAGCCCAAGGCCGACGATCCACTGGAGGATCTGGAACGCTTCTCCATGACCGTGAAGGAGGGTTTCGCCTGGGCGGGCTCGACCTACCGCCGCGGCGGCTACGGGGTGCGCATGGCGGCCGAGGATACTGACGACCTGCGCCAGATATTCTGGGACGCCTTTGGACGGCCGCGTCGCTCCATTCTTCATGGCCAGTCCTGGGGCGGCAACGTCGCGGCCAAGGCAGCCGAACTCTATGCCCGAGACGCCGAGGGCAAGGTGGTCTGGGATGGCGTAGTGCTGACCAGCGGCGTTCTGGCCGGAGGGACCGAGGCCTATAGATTCCGCGCCGATCTGCGCGCCGTCTATCAATACTATTGTCAGAACCATCCGGGGCCCGAGGAGGTCCAGTATCCCGTCTGGCAGGGTCTGCCTGACGGGGTCCGCATGACGCGCGCGCAGTTGGCAGAACGGGTGAAGACCTGCACCGGTGTTGGTTTGCCCTCGGCCGAGCGTTCGTCGGAACAGAAGCAGCGGCTGGCGAATATCCTGAGTGTGATCGACATTGAGGAAGATCAACTGATCGGTCACCTGGCTTGGGCTACCTTCCTGTTTCAGGATATGGTTCAGCGTCGGCTGGACGGGCTCAATCCCTTCTCCAACCTAGAGACCGTCTATGACGGATCACACGACGATACGGCTCTGAACGCCGGGGTTCAGCGGTTTAGCGCTGATCCGGCAGCGGTGGCGCGTCTTGCCTACGACGCCGACCTGTCGGGCCTGATCGTCGCGCCGACCGTGACCATTCATGGCAAGTATGACGCCACGGCCTTTGTCTCGAACCAGGCGGCGTATCGTGACACGGTGGCGGCGGCGGGACGGTCAGAACTTCTGGTTCAGACCTTCACCAATGAATCCGAACACAGCGCCCTCAGTACGCCGGAATATGTTGCGGTTTTCGAGGCCTTGATGACCTGGATCGATCAAGGCGCCAAGCCGGACCCCCGCTCAGTGGCGACGCTCTGCGAAGCTGCTCGCGTTCGGTACGATGCGGCGTGCCTTTTCGATGAACGCTACGTGCCGAGCGCGGGCCGCCGCTAGTATTTCGAAAACTCGGTCCAAGCCTGAAGGTTCAGCACCCAGAGGCTGCAGTGAGCATTCAATTGAATGAGCGCTCCTTGCCGCAACACCATGCCGAGCTTTGCTTTACTGCGGAAGCATAGGTCGCAGCCTAACCGTGCATAAGCCTTGCCGGGTGCGATGGTTGCGCGACTGAGGACCATTAACTGCGGCTGTCATTTTCCTCGGAACCCTAGGGCGAGCACCGGCTTACTTCCCGGCAACCCCGAAAGGAATTCCAAATGACAAGAGCGATCTACGCCTGGGCGGCGACAGCGTTTCTGCTGACGGCTTGCGGCGATA
>Ga0265296_1005706_pt1 | contig 10061 bp, 10 predicted proteins | sample MunlanPumphouse1_FD_189073 | JGI IMG/M metagenome (GOLD analysis project Ga0265296, IMG submission 189073) | Groundwater microbial communities from a municipal landfill in Southern Ontario, Canada - Pumphouse #1 | ecosystem: Environmental > Aquatic > Deep subsurface > Groundwater | place...
AGCCGTTTACTGAGAACACTTAAAAAATAAAGGATCAGTGTAAACAAAAAAAATGATGTGGCATCAAGCAATTCAAAATCCAATATCATTTTACACCTATCATTTTTCTATACAGGTAAAAACTCGCCAGAAAGGAAATAATAGAACCCAGCAATTCCACAGTTTCTGCTAAATATGTAATTTGAGGAAATAATTGAAACGCAGGTATAAAAAGAAGAATTATGGGAATAAGATAAAAATAATAAAACGTTCTTACACCAAACTTTTTCTGGTAAAAATTAGCTATTGCGGTTATAAAAATCATTATGAAACCCGCTGCAATCCACGCGTATATATTAAGGATTTTATGGAGTAAAATCAAGTCTGTCATATCATTATTTCTTAAAAGCCTCTACAAAAGCCTCAGACGGCGTTTTTGTGGGACTGCCTGATAAAATGCCGGAATATCCGCTAAAAGGCAGTCTTATCTCAACACCTTTCTCACCGATAACAACTTCCCTTATCTCCTTGTCATGGTTGCTGCCTCTCATCTTGAGTACGGATATGGCTTTTCTCATCTCGCTTTTTATCTCAAGATACCGCAGCAGTATAATAGTGTCCATGTATGGGGAAATACCGGTTCCAGTGAGCTGTATTGCGCCTGTAAGGTTTGAACTCTCGTTTGTGTAGAGAGCCGTAATATTTTTATTTTTTAACATGTTGATAATGCCGCCCATATATTCGGGGAATTGCGCGTATTGCGGCAGCATTCTCTGGAGCCTAACTGTCCCGTCCAGCAGCAAACGTTTGGCTTTTATTTTTCCAATCGTTTCCTCTATTTGAATCGCCAGTTCATAGGCATCGGATTCAAGGGGAGATATTATTTTAAGCAGGTTTTTATTTTCAAAATCTTTTAAGTTCCACCCGAACATTTTTGAATTTTCAAGTGTTTGTTCTGAATCCTCCTCAAAGGAAACTATTATGCCTGGTTCATTTTTTAATAAGCCATCCATAATAAATTGTATGCCCGTTGTTGTTTTCCCTGTTCCGCTTGAACCTGAAACCAAGATAGAAGAACCCCGCATAAAACCCCCGCCGGTCATTTTGTCCAATCCGCTAATCCCTGTTGATACCCGTTCGTTTAATATAGATGTCCTTGCAGTTGCATGCAGCCTGGGATATACCACAAAACCATCTTTTGTTATCTTACAGGAATGTTTGCCGCCATAGAAATCCTGTCCCCTCATTTTGAGAACATTCAGGTAACGTATATTCTGCTCGTAAAATGGTTCATTGGTAATATAAATAATACCGTCTGCGAGATAACTTAACGTGCTTTTAACAAGTTCATCTTCAGTAGATTCGCCTGTTAATAATACCAGTGAATTCCAGCCCTTCATACTCGTGAAAAAATCATAATAGAATTGACGCCTGGCTCCTTCATCCAGCCCATACGCAAACACATTAACAGGGTCGATAACAATCCTGTCAGGTCTGATTGCTTCCAGGTTCTTTTCTATTTCTTTTATGATAGCGTCTGAACCCCGATGGATGATGTCAACATCAATAGGCACGTATTTTACATTGCCTTTTCCCAGCAATGAAAAATTATAAAAGGAGAATTTTGACATGAAATTATTAATCATGGCTATCGGCTCGGAAAGCGCTGTGATATACATGCATATCTCTTCTTTTTTTGCGGCATTGAACAGTGATTGCATTACAAAAGTGGTTTTACCTGTCCCGGCAGCGCCCGCTATCAATACAATTGACGGTCGCAGGAAACCTCCTTCCAGCACTGTATCAAGACCGTTTACGCCTGTGGTAACCTGTTTCATGTTATCACCCCGGGTATCAGCCCAGAACCTGCTTTATCCGTTCTGATGCCTTTGCCATCTCTATCAGAACTAACCCAAGACCTGCATCAGGTCTGGTCATAACTAATAGCAGTGCTTTTGACCCGGCTCCGGTTCCAATTATTCTCCCGTGTTTTGATTCTACGATAATCCTGTCAGGAATGCCTTTTCCAAGCTCTGTGGTTGCGGTTTCTGCCGCGCCAATCATTGTAGCCGACATTGCTACAAAGGTTTCAGCATGTTGTTTTTTGGGAATGGTTGAACATATGAGTAAACCGTCCCTGCTTGCTATTGCCGACGCCTCAACTCCCCCGGCGTTGTTAATGTCATGTAAGATTTTTTCAAGCATTTCTGTTGTTGTCATCTGCACACCCATATTAATACAAGCCTTATTAGATATATATCTTCTTATTAATTCATAATCACAATGATGGTCATTTATTGGATATTCTTAATTATTCTATATATATAGCCGGTCTCATAGGCAGCGCCGTGCGGCTTTTTTCCTGTGGGTCGTATCCCGGGGAATCTGCATTGTATATCTCTACATTACAATTAACCGTATGGCTCAGGAATCCCAGGGCTTCGTTTAATGCATACGTTTCATCAAACTCCACTTCAAGCAGGGAGTTCAACAATTCATTATCCATACCCTGTATATCCGTGATTACCTTCTGTGCATATTTTGGAATTTCCTTTGCGTATGCGCGCATCGCCGGATCGCTCATAAGCGCGTTCATGAGCGTTTTCATATCAAGGATATTGTCTTTTTTGATTGTTATGGCGCGCTTTAGAACCGTCTTTTTCCATGAAGCTGAGGTATATAAAATTATGCGTTTGGGCTTTATTTTAATAAGGCGGATAATTTCCTCGATATCCCGAAGTGTATTGCTCAGTATTTCTTCTGCAAATTCAGCGCATTTATCGACAAGCGATAGGTCAGCCTCGGGAAACCTGGACAGGGAGATAAAATTGCCGCCCAGTTTTTCTTCAATCTCATCACATATATGGGGCGTAAAAGGCGCCATTAACCGAACCCAGGTATGCAAGACCTGTTTTCGGGCAGCATTACCTCCGCGGCGTTCATACCACTTCATGTCGTTCATAAGCAGGTAGAAAGCATTCTGGACAGCTCTTCTTGTCTGTATTTTATTAAGCGCCTCCGCAGTTTCCCGAATCCTGTATTGTAACCTGCTTAACATCCATTTGTCAATTAGTTTTAATTCGCCTGTATTTTTTTCACTGATAATGTCGTATGCCATTTTATAAAACCTTTCGACCTGTTTCCTGGTGGCTTCCACATCAGCCGCCCGCCAGTCTGCGTCCTGGACATGCTCAGCCGTGCCCAGTATATAAAGACGGGTTATATCGGCGCCAAACTCTTTTACGGCAGATTTTAAAGTGAGCAAAGGTCCCTTGGATTTACTCATCTTCTCTCCTTCAAGCGATACGAAGCCATTGATAGCTATGGCGCGGGGCCAGTTAAATTCCGGGAAAATCGCAACATGGTGGAAAATGAAAAACAAAAGATGATTTGGGATTAAATCCTTTCCCGAAGTACGAAGGTCAACCGGATACCAGTATTCAAAATCCGACCTGATGCTCTTAATTACATCAAGCGCGATTGCGGTATTTGCCGCTACCTCTTCTGCTTTTCCCTCGCCCAGTAAACAATAATTAAAAAACTCTTCATTTAATTGCCCGGGCTCGAATTTATCAAGGTATTTTGCAATAATATAATAGCTCATGTAGATTGTGGAATCCCCGAGTGATTCTATCATCCATTCCCGGTCCCATGGAAGCCTCGTTCCCAGACCTTTTCGCCGCGCGCATGCTTTGTCTTTTAACCAGTCGATCTTATTTTCAAAATCCACCCTCATTTCAGGCGGGATTACCTGCATTCCGCCAAGGCATTTATAGACCTGTTCTTTCCACTGGGGGTCTGAATAATTTAAGAACCACTGGTTCTCCACCATTTTTATAACGCAGGTGGCTCCACACCTGCATATCACAGGCTGTTCGCTGAATTCATAGAAAACATCGGCAATACCCTGGTCTATCAGGTCGCGTGCCAGCACGTCTTTTATTTTGGAGACTTGCATTCCTGCATATTTTCCAGTAGTCCCTGTCAACACACCGCCGTGGAATTCCCGCCTGTAAACGAGTTTTGTCGCTTCTTCTGCTTTCGGGTCGTTCTGGTCTTTGACTTTTAATTCATTAACAGCGTCAACTGCCGGATATTCCCCGTACTCCGGCACTTTAATCAGGGAAATAAGCGGTATTGAAGAAACATCCTCCGTGACGCCGTATTTTATCAGGTTTGCGCCTTTTAAATCACGCAGCGCAAGATAATCGTACGGCGCATGGGCAGGAACGCTCATCACTATGCCGCTTCCGTTTTCCGGGTTTACAAAGGATGCAGGCAGTATCAAAACATGAGCGCCTGTGATGGGATTTTCCACTTTCTTGCCAATCAGCTCCTCACCACTGACCTCCCCGATGAGTTCTACTTTTTTATCTGTGAATTTGAGTTTTTCATAGGCTTCCTTGCTGACGAGCCATGTTTCGCCGCTGGCTTTTATTTTTACATGGAGGTTTTTCGGGTTTACCCACAGGTTCGTTACTCCGAATACGGTTTCGGGACGCAGGGTGGCGCAGGGAAGAATATCGCCATCGAGCTTGAATTTGATAAGGGTATATTCTATTATGGTGGCATCCTCGCCTTTTAGAATGTCGTGGTCTTCGATAGGATTCTCATCGTTGGGACACCACCTTACAGGATGCGCGCCTTTTACTACCTTGTTTTTACTCTGGAGAAGGTTGAACTGCCATGTAATGAATTTCTGGTAATGCGGGTCTGTGGTGGTAAATTTTCGTCTCCAGTCGATGGAAAAACCGATGCTTTTCATTGCGGCTTCCGCTTCCCTGCTGAAATACTCCACGATTTGTTCAGGGCTCCTGATGTTATCCAGGACATCAAGCGGTATTTCATGCAGCTTATTATATACCCTCATTGTCTCGGGGTCTTTTTTCAGGATTTGCTCAACCAGACCCACTATTGGCGTGCCTGTGGCATGAAAACCCATCGGGAATAAGACATTGTAGCCCAGCATTCGTTTGTATCGCGCGATTACGTCCCCGATTGTGAATGTCCTTGTATGTCCTGCATGAAGGTTGCCGTTCAGGTAGGGGTATGGGATGGTGATGAAAAACTTTTCCCGCTTATCAGGAGAAGGTTCGTATATTTTTGCTTCAGCCCATCTGCTCTGCCATTTTTCATCAATTTCATGCGGGTTGTACCTGTCTTTCATTCCCCTTGTTGCACTACTTAATAGTAAAAAGCTTTAACGGTTCGTATTGAATGAAAAGAAACGCAGATGAAGGCGCCCAGAGTCACGGGCCTCCCGAGTCACGCCTCTGGAGTTGGATGTAAACGGTTCTATTTCTACTTAACAAACCGATTATCGACAGTTTTATATTATAATATGTATGTTAAACTTTTGTAGTACTATGGCGAAATATAATTTAAACATATTCTTAATATCAGTTGTAGGTTTGTTAGTTATTGTTTCGAAATGCGTAACTTCAAATGACCTGCTAATAAAATTTCATAAAGGAGGAATTAGAGATTCTAACAAAAGAGTTTATTGAGGCTTTCATAGAAATATTTAATGCATGCGCTGCATTTATCTTAATTTTCCTCATCGGGCAGATTCTCTTCACGAAAGGCAAGGTGGAAAGGGAATTATCAACTGTTGAATTAGTTCTTAACGAAGCAGTGCTGGAGCGAACCTGGACTTATATTTCAGTTGCCGGAGCAGCATTTGCTCTAAATGCACTAATCAAGTTTATGATTTGGTTCAGAATCGCAGGAGATGCATTTAATAAATATTATATTGTTGAGCTGACACAGATTATCTTTCTTATGGCATTTATCATGGCAGCTTACAATAAGATGCTAATTCTAAAATCACAGAGGGATGATGGGGTGGAAATCTGGAAACGAATGTTTAAAAGTAGGTGAGCATATTTATCAACCGGATAGTTTATTTTATATAGTTCACCCTGTATATCTCCGCAGCGCCCCTGTACACACGTTCGAAATTGGAGGTGTTTTCAAACTTGCGAATGCCAGTCTCTTTATATTTTTTTAATTCAACGTCGCCAATATACACATAGGATACATTATATTTCTTCAACAACGCCGCAGCATCACGATAATCTGAGGTATCGTATATCGTGTTAACGTCTGCAATCCGCTGCGAAATCTCCTCCCAGTTATTGCGCCATGTATATTCGTGCCCATCCCAGCCTAAAACCGTGGGGACTCCCGTAAAAGCCGATATAAGGGACATATCCTTGAAACTTTCACCCGGAGCTTCCAGTATCACTGGCGCACCCCGGATATTCATATTGACCCAGAATATAGCGTCATAACTGCCGAAATTGGTCTTTTTCATATAAGCCATACCATCAAGATTCGGAGCGCGGCTGAACCCTTCCGTCTTTGCATACGTGCCTGTAAAAAGATAAAAAGAGTTAAGCACAAGAAGGATGGAAAGTATTATCATCATAACATTTTTCATGCGGTACGTTTTTTTACACATATCATAAAAAGCATAAGCTGAGGCTGTACCCCATAGAACCCATGCCTGGATATAATACTTAAATACTGTATTCATTCGCTCGGCTGCCCCGCTAAAAGCGTCATCGAAATAGAACAGTTCAACAAAAAGCAGGATGCTAAAACCCAGTACTATCAATGCGGATATGAACAGCCTTTCCATATCCCTGTCCCTGTTAAAAAAATACACACTTATACCAATTAAAAAAGCAAGCGGTACAAACACCGAAAGGGTTTGAAATCCAGGGAAGAAATACAATGCAACGCTTGATATTGCAAGTACTGCCAGTATCCATTTTTTATATCTGAAATCCGGAATATTGATTAACGCGAAAGAGACTATCAAAAATAAAAACAGGTTGTATATCACCAGGAAATTGAGCAATTCTGTCCGGACCAGTACAGGTTTAATCCCATGTATGCCTGCGGGTTTAAAATCCATGAAAAAAAAGATGAACAGCAAAAACCCAAGAATTAGGATTGCGGCGCCAACGCCTGCCTGTTTCAATAAATGAGTAATTTTTCCGCTCCCTGACTGCGGTTTAGACACTATGGATTTTATTATTAAAACCATAACAAATAATGCTGCGTATGTAGGATAATCCCATGAGTTGATGACAAAAAGGGAACCTGCGCTAAGGCTCAGGAAAATAAAGGCAAGAGTTGAAATTCTTTTTGCATAATAAAAATTGAGAATGAGCGTAATCGCCAGCAGCGCGAACGGTATTGCAATCACATGGGCGTGAAGGTCTCCGAATATGAAACTGAAATAGGGGAATTCAGTGATGGTATCAGGTATGATTCTCGACGCGCCCCAGTAATCTATGATAGGGAGCACACTTCCCCATGGGCTGGCGGTCATGCCCAGGATATGAGCTGAAATGACCACGGCAGGATAAAGATTACCTGCAAATACGAGCATGAACATCGTGAAAAGTCCTGCTTTTTTACTGCGCGTAAGATTGTACCCTATTCCAAAAGCAGCGTTTGCTGCAAGGGCTGGAATGAGCGACATGCCAAGATTATAGGCTATACTTGCGGGAATTGCGGTAATTTTTGATAATGTGGCGATGACGTATGTGCCGAAGTAATAATACGTAGTTACCTGAAAACCTGAAAGCCACGAGTCGTGCGGGGGGAGGCTGTCGCTTCTTATGATTGAATTGAGAAGCATGAAGTCGTTAACTTTCTCACCTCCGTGAATATCAGGATTGTATGCCCTTATTATTAAAAAAAACAGGAAAACAAACCCGAATATCAATTCATTCCTTAACAACAGCGCCCTGTCGATGTCCGGTTTTAACCTTATATATGAAAAAATACAAATTATACAAACCAGCAACATGGAAAGAATTATCCCGTATCTGCCGTAGCCGACTGCATACGATATAATCCAGGAAATGTAAGCAAAAAGCAGGAGGCTAAGCGTCTTTGAAACCGAGTAACCACGGTCTGGGAGATTGCCGCATACGTAAGAGGTGACGGGGAGGAAAACTATTCCAAGAAATACTATCAGCAGGTACCATATCGCTGCATATATTATTTGAGACCACAATGCAGCATCCATTGTCAAACCCACAGGAGTTCATACCATAACCTGAATATCTGCGACCCCATGCCGAAAATATCCCTTATTAAATCCACTTTTGTGGTACCGCCGTGCCTCCAATCCACAGGGAACTCCTTTACCTTAAAACCCGCATGCTGGGCGCGGATGTATAATTCCGTATCCCAGAACCAGTGCGTATCTTTTACTTTGTCCAGAAGCTTAAAAAGCGACTCGCGTTTGAAGGATTTGAAACCGCACTGGTGGTCATAGAGTTTCGAACCGAGAACAAAGCGAGCCAGGAAATTGAAACCTTTGCTTGCAAACCCTCTCTTAAATGGTCTCTTGACGTTACTCTCAGGAAGCATCCTTGAACCTGTGGCAAAATCATAACCGTCGCGGATTGATTGGAGCAATTCCCGTAAATACTTCATGTCAGTGGCAAGGTCTACGTCAATATAGCCAAGTATTTCGCCTTTTGAGGCTTTAAAAGCCCGGTTCAGGGCGCGCCCCCTGCCCTGCCTTTCCTCTGAATGCAGGTGCACCACAAAATCATATTTTTTTGCGAGGGCTTCACAAATCCTGTCTGTCCCGTCTTTACTTCCGTCCTCTGCTATTATGATTTCAAACGAAGACGTGATATCACCAAGTGCGGCGGCGGTTCTTTCAACAGTGCTTTCTATCCTCTCTGCTTCATTATAAGCAGGGAGAACAATTGAAACTTCTATTATTTTGATGCCTCCTGATTTGAATTAAAAAGGCGCGAATTTGGCCCAGACCTGATTGTAAGTTTGGAGAACTATTTCATCCCATACACATTCTTTTTTCGCCTTTCAATCGTGTCTTTTAACCTGTCGCGGTCGGAAAAAGGAGGTCTTACTTCCTGGAGCTTTTTTTCTTCCGTCGCGGGAGGCTTGCGTTTCCGGCTTTCCCATATATTATCGTGTACATCAGACATCGTATTCACCTGTTTAATACAGTTATCAGCTTCTTTATTAGTTTCATTCTTAATAAAGCGAGGGGATATTAGCCATCATAATCCGGTAAATACTGTCAATTCCCGCGAACCACGAAGTTTTTTAAAATCCCGATATTCTCTATCTCTATTTCGACCTCATCCCCGACAAACAGTTCGCCTACCCCTGGCGGCGTACCTGTGGCTATAATGTCCCCGCACTCAAGAGTCATGATGCCGGAGATAAATTCAATTAAGTATGGCACATCGAAAATAAGGTTGGAAGTGCTTGATTCCTGCCGCAGTTCACCGTTCACCCTTGTTTTAATAAGGAGGCAGCCGACATCCAGTCCGGCATCCGCGATATAAGGTCCTACAGGCGCGAAAGTATCAAAACTCTTGGCTCTTGTCCACTGGGTATCTTTCTTCTGCAAATCCCTCGCAGTCACGTCATTGAAACACGTATATCCCATTATCACACTGCCTGCATCAGATGCGCGGACGTTCTTGCAGCGCTTTCCGATTATCACTGCAAGTTCAGCCTCGTATTCCACCTGCCTGGTCTTATCAGGATAGACAATTTTTCCGAGATGACCTGTTACCGCTGAGGGGGGTTTTAAAAATAAGAGAGGGTTTTCCGGTATCGACATGCCTAACTCTTTAGCATGGTCTATATAGTTGAGTCCTACGCAAATTATCTTGCTTGGCTGCGTCGGAGGCAGCACCTCAAGTTCCGAAAGCATAAACGTATCACAGTAAAGCCCCCTGTCAACAATAACCCGCTTATCCCTGACAACGCCTGAGAATATCTCGTTCTCGTATTTGAATCTTCCAATCATGCGTATTAACCTGAGTGTTTCTTACTGCTGCTCATGTATATCATTTCTTATTAATATTTTGACTGGGGTGGAATCATGAATTTGTTTTTGAGCGAAAGCTTTATACATCATTAGTATCATAATCATAATCATGGTATGTTTACTGTCATACGGAGGAAAGAACGAAATGAAGATAGTTCATGTCCAATCTGTACTTCCGCAGGAAGATGTAATTGCGCTGAAGGAAAAAGCCCAAGAGTCCTCGGTCAAGGAAGCTATTTCA
>Ga0265296_1005708_pt1 | contig 10060 bp, 11 predicted proteins | sample MunlanPumphouse1_FD_189073 | JGI IMG/M metagenome (GOLD analysis project Ga0265296, IMG submission 189073) | Groundwater microbial communities from a municipal landfill in Southern Ontario, Canada - Pumphouse #1 | ecosystem: Environmental > Aquatic > Deep subsurface > Groundwater | place...
CATTAATCTCATCGGACTCCCTGGTAATGGCTTGCAATATAGCTGCTTTATCACTACCGGCTTTACCATAAAAAAATACCGGACTATATTCCATTATTTCTCTAACAGCATTCATATCCTTACTCTACCAAAAAACCGCCTGATTGGCGATTTTTTAATACCTTTATTAAGGTGCACATTCGCGCTACTGCGCTCAGTACCTCCTCACCTTCGTTCGTCGGCGCGGGTAACGGGATTTGAACCCGTGATCTCCTCCGTGACAGGGAGGCGTGTTAAACCAGGCTACACTATGCCCGCAAGTTTGGACTTTCCCCCTACGGGGGATCTCCCGAAGGGAGATAATTAATTTTTAATTTTTTGAATAAAATTTCTTTCTGCTGGCTGTTTGTTTTTAAATCAAGCTCTCTTTTCCGTGACAGGGAGGCGTGTTTCATCCTACGGATGACCACCCGCAGGGTGGAAACCAGGCTACACTATGCCCGCATAAAAATCCCTTGATGCCGAGGGTGGGATTCGAACCCACGATCTCTCGCTTATGAAACGAATGCTCTAACCAGCTGAGCTACCTCGGCCCGTTTTGTGGCAAGCTAAGCTTACCACAAAAAAACATTTGCAGGCGAGGGAGTCGAACCCTCCCCTCAGGCTTATGAGACCTGCGAGATCACCGGACCTCTTCCCCGCGATAGATATTATAGCAAAAATTAGAGCGCCTGTAAATCGGTCAAGGATTTTTCGAAAATTGCGAGCGTCTTTTTGACCTCGCCCAAGCTCAACCTATAATCAGGGTCGTGCACAACATTATTGCGGGTCTGGTGAGCCAGGCGCGCCTGATCCAAGTTGGGCAAAGAAATCACAGTTAATTTATCCAACCTCTCTCCCAAACTTGCCCCGCCAAAACCCATTCTCTTCAAGACATCTTCCATCATTGAATCGGCTTCCAAAACAGACAATTTATATTCTGCTTCGAGACCCGTATCTAATCTGGCTTTAATTTTATTCCAGTCTCTGTCAACTTTTTTTGTGCCGAAGGGCTTGTGGCGGACAAATTCCTGCAAATCATATAAAATAAACAGTTTCAACCAGGTGGTATGGATTAAAGCAAAAACAATAAAGACGATAAAAAACAGGGTTAATGCCAAGGCGGCAATCTCGGGATATATCAGCCATTTGCCAAAAGGCGGAAAAACGATTAAATTGATTATTGTTTTTATATCCATAATTTACCGATTTCTAAAATTTTTTCTTCTTGAAAATGTTTTCCGATAATCTGAAGACCGACGGGCAATCCCGCCACCTTGCCTATCGGCAAGGAAATGGCGGGCAGGCCGGCTAAGTTTATGGGAATAGTATAAATATCTGAAAGATACATTAAAAGAGGATCCTGGACTTTTTCGCCGATTTTAAAGGCGACTGAAGGAGAAACCGGGGTGAAAATGGCATCAACTTTTTCAAAAACTTTTTCGAAATCCTGTTTTATCAAAGTCCTTATTTTTTGAGCCCTTAAATAGTAGGCGTCGTAATAACCGGCGGACAGAGAATAAGTTCCCAGCATTATTCTTCTTTTAACTTCCGGCCCGAAACCATCTTCTCTTGAATTCAGATAAACTCCCAGCAAACTATCTGCCTTATCGTTTTTATGGCCATATTTAATGCCATCGTAACGGGCAAGATTGGCGCTGGCTTCGGAAGTGGCAATTATATAATAACACGCTAAAGCATACTCTGTATGAGGCAAGCTTACTTCTTCAATTTTCGCTCCCATATCCTCATACTTCTTTATGGCATTTCTGATAATTTTTTCAACTTCAGGATCAATCCCCTTGATAAAATATTCTCGCGGCACCCCGATTCGTAAATTTTTGATTTTGGATTTTGGATTTTGGATTTTGGATTCGACAGACGTCGAATCTATTGGGTCTCTGCCTTTTATGGCATTAAAAACTATTTCGCAATCTTCTACTGTCTTGGCGATTGGCCCTATTTGGTCTAAAGAAGAAGCAAAAGATATCAGTCCGTAACGGGAAACTGCGCCGTAAGTCGGTTTTAGGCCCACTACTCCGCAAAAAGAAGCCGGCTGGCGAATAGAACCGCCAGTATCTGAACCAAGGGAAAAAACCGCCATTCCCGAGGCCACTGCCGCAGCCGAACCGCCCGAAGAACCTCCCGGAACCCGATCTAAGTCATTTGGATTTTTTGTCGGGCCAAAAGCGGAATTTTCCGTAGAACTCCCCATGCCAAATTCATCCATATTAGTTTTTCCTAAAATCACCGCTCCCCTGTCTTTTATTTTTTTTACTACTGTGGCGTCGTAAGGAGCAACATAATTTTCCAGAATCTTGGAACCAGCCGTACATCTGACACCTTCCACCAAAATATTATCTTTTATCGCGCAAGGAACGCCCGAAAGAATATCAATATTTTCTTTTTTGAAAATTTTTTCATCTACTACCCTTGCTTGTGAGAGCGCCGATTCTTCGCAAATAGTTAAAAGGGCATTGATATTTTTATCTTCTTTTTTGATTTTATCCAGATACGCCTTAGCCAAATCAACAGCTGAAAACTCTTTTTTTACTAATGATTGATGTAACTCCCTAATCATGGTTTTTTAAGATTGACTTTACCTTTAGATAACCTTCTATAAGTTTCTTGTTAAATTGAAAAACTTCATCTTTTCTCGTTACATTTTCCAATAAAACAGAATGGGAGGTCGGCTCAACTCCGGAGACATCGGCCTCTTTTAATTTTCCAATATAATCCAAAATCGCGGAAAGTTCCTTCTGATATTTTTCTACTTCTTTCTCGGTCAAGCCCAATCTAGCTAATTTAGCAATGTGTTTTACCTCTTCCTTCGTTAACATTAGAAATTAGTAATTAGAAATTTAACGTGGCGGTTCAAGTTCCTCGGTTTCCACCAAGACCTCTTCTAAGCTATCTAAGTTTTCCAAAACAATTCCCGCACCCCTGACAACAGCCGTCATCGGGTCTTCTATTACTCTCGTTGGTATTTTAGTTTCTTTCTGAATTAAAATATCCAGTCCCCGCAATAAAGATCCTCCACCCGAAAGATAAATGCCATTTGTCATAACGTCGGCCAATAGTTCGGGCGGCGTCTGTTCCACCGCCAGCTTTACTTCGGCCACAATTTGTTTTACCGACCGTTCCAAAGCCCGGCGGATATCTTCATCGGAAACTATAATTTCCTCGGGAAGTCCGGTCACTAAATTTCTGCCTCTCATCGGCAATTCTCTTTTATCCTTGATCGGATATGCTGATCCAATGCCGATTTTCAAGCCCTCGGCCGTTCTTTCTCCGATCAGCAATTTATATTCTTCTTGGGCAAATTGAATGATGTCTTCATTGAGCTTGTCGCCGGCAACTCTCAAGCTTTTTGACAGCACAATGCCGCCCAAAGAAATAATCGCCACTTCTGTCGTTCCTCCGCCGATATCAACAATAAAATTCCCTCCGGCTTCCTGAACCGGAAGCTTGGCTCCAATAGCCGCCGCCATAGGTTCTTCGATTAAAAACACCTCCCTTGCCCCAGCCGATCTTCCGGCGTCAATCACCGCTTTTTTTTCCACTTCGGTCACGCCGCAGGGAATGCCGATAATTACGCGGGGCCGCCGGCTGAAAATAAATTTTCTTTTTTGGGCTTTTTCAAAAAAATATCTCAGCATTTGCTCCGTTACCTCAAAATCGGAAATAACGCCCGATCTCAACGGCCTCGTTGCCACAATATGAGCCGGAGTGCGCCCCACCATTTTTTTGGCCTCCAGTCCGATAGCCAAAACCTGACCGGTTTTTTGGTTAATCGCCACTACCGAGGGCTCTTGTATAACAATACCTCGCCCCGAAACATAGGCCAAAGAATTGGCTGTTCCCAAATCAATAGCAAGATCTTCTGAAAAATAAAATAAAATTTTATCTAATAACCGCATCTTTTTTTAATAATTTAATTAAGTCGGTTAATTTTATTAATTTGGTTTCTGTTTTTCCCCTTTCTTTAACTTCTGCTGAATTTTCTTTCAGGGTTCTTTCGCTGACGACAATTCTGATCGGGATGCCGATTAAATCGGCGTCTGCGAATTTTTCCCCGGCTGATTTATCCCTGTCATCATATAACACTTCAGCGCCTTGCTTCTGCAAGTCCTGATATAATTTTTCAGATTCTTTTTTTTCGCTATTTAGAGAAATTAAATGAACCTGGAAGGGCGCGATCTCTTTCGGCCAGATTATACCCTTCTCGTCATAAAACTTTTCGACTATAGTCGCCATAACTCTTCCAAGGCCGATGCCGTAAGAACCCATAACTACGTATTTTTTTGCGCCATTTTCATCGGAAAATTTAAGATTAAAAGCTTCTGAATATTTCGTTCCCAAGGGAAATATATTGCCGACTTCTATGGATTTTTTCTCTTTTATCAGCCCGCCGCATTTGGGGCATTCTGCGCCGTCTTGAAGCTTGGTGATTTCTTTATTCTCCGAGTATCCGCATTTTTCGCAAACATAAATAGTGTCCTCTCCGGCCTCGCATAAAACCTGGAATTCGTGCGTGTTACTCAGGGTGAAATCTCCGCCCGCCGCCAACGTATAAACAGATTCAAGCCCGCACCGCTTGAATATTTTTTTATAAGATTCGGCCACTTGATTATAATACTTGAACAGATCTTCTTCCGACGCGTGAAAACTGTAGAGATCTTTCATTAAAAACTCCCTGCCTCGCAAAAGGCCTGACTTTGCCCTCGGCTCATTCCTAAATTTAGTTTGAATCTGGTAAACGGAAAATGGCAAATCTTTGTAAGAGCTTATATATTTTGCCGCAATTTCAGATATTATTTCCTCATGCGTCCAACTGAGATTAAAAGTCGGCTCTTTTTTTTCCGCTTCCGCTACCTTAAAAACGACATCCACGCCCCATCGTCCCGTTGCCTCCAGATAATGCCTGTCGTGAAGCGCAGTCATAAACATTTCCTGTCCACCGATAGCATTCATTTCTTGGCGTATTATTGAAGCGACTTTCTGGATCACCCGCCAGCCCAGCGGTAAAAATGAATATATACCGGCAGAATTTTTATAAATAAAACCTGCTCTAGTTAAGAGATTGGCGTTAACAGAAACTTCGTCTTTCGGTGCCTCTTTGATTGTTTTTGTAAAAAGTTGTGATTGGAGCATGTCAAAAAATTCTTATTACGTCTTTTATTGTGATGAAAATCATTAATAAAATTAACAAGCCAAAAAAAACAGAGGTAACGTTTTGTTCTATTTTGAAATTAATGGGCCTTCTTCTGATCGCCTCTATAAGCAAGAAAAGAATTTTCCCGCCGTCAACCGCCGGAATAGGTAAAAGATTGAATAGGGCAATATAAATAGCCACCATGCCCGTAAACTGTAAAAAATAACTTGCCCCCATTTGACTGGCTTGGGTGAAAAGCTGAAAAACGCCGACAGGACCCGTTAAAGTAACGCCCGTAGGCTGCCTTAAAAACATCTTTTTTATCGCCTCTCCATAGCCCCGGATTACAGCTTTAGTCATATTAAAAGCGGCTTGAACGCCCCTCCAGGGCGCCTCATACCAAGGATACGACTGGAAAGCCGTCCTAACCAAAGCTACGCCAATTGCCCCCTCGCCCGCAGGCGGAGCTTCCCTGGGTGTCAGCTTAACATCAAAAACCCCTTTTCCCCTCTCGATTGTCAAAACAACCTCCTTGCCCTTGTATTGTTCCGCCAAAGCTTGCACATCTTTTACTTTTGTAAAATTGGTTATCGTGTCACCCGGCTTTAATCCGGCTTTTTCTGCCGGACTGTCTTTGGCAATAGCGGTAATTTGGACTTTAGGATTTACTAAATTAGAATCGGTTTCATCGGAAATTGCCACCGATGTGCCCATATTAAAAACAATACTGAAAAGAATTATCGACACGATCCAAAAAGACACCACCCCGCCCAGAGCGATTAAAATTCTTTTCAAAACCGGCTGGCTGGAAAAACTGCGGGGATCGTCCGACTCGCCTGTCTCTCCTGGCATTCTCACGAAAGCGCCGAACGGCAGAAGATTAATGGAATAAATGGTCTCCCCTATTTTTTTTCCGATTAATCGAGGAGGATAACCCACCCCGAATTCCTCCACTTTCACCCCGAATTTTTTAGCTAAAACAAAATGGCCGAATTCATGGATAACCAGCAAGCCGATCAGGCCGATAAAAGCAATAATAATATTAAATAACATACTATTCGCTGATTTCTTTTCTTTTTTTCTCCCCTACTCCGTCAATTTTTTTGCTATATTCATCTATTAATTTTTGGAGCTCGTCTTTGCCCCGGAACTTATCATCCTCCCGGATCTGCCCCTCTCTGGCAAGGGTCTGAATTCTTGACCACGCCTCCTCCCGCTGCCTTCTTACTGCCTGGCGGGTTTCTTCTTCTTTTGCGGAAACCAATTTAAGCAAATCCTTTCTGTAATCCTCGGTTAAGGGAGGCAAATTTATCCTGATCGCGTCTTTATCGACAATGGGATTGGATCCTGTTCCGGTCTTAGATAAAGCGGAAACTATCCCTTCAACATAGGATTTATCCCACGGTTGGATTAAAATTTGCCTGGCTTCGGGGGTAGAAATCGACGCCAGTTGTTTCAAAGGAAAATTCTGGCCAAAACAATTTACCACTATATCCTCAACTAAAGCCGGCGTCGCTCTGCTGGTCCTGATTTTAGACAGTTCCCTATCTAAAAAAGCGACTGCTTTGTCCATTTCTGGCTTAAATTTTTCCAAGATTTCTTTGTGGCCCATGTTTAAAATATACCAAAAATTTAATTCTCTGTCTATCAGCTCAGTCGATGAAGCGTTGCTTCATCTTCCTTCGACCTTCGTCCCGCTTTGCGAGACTCGGTAAATAAAGGGGCGGACTGACAACGTCAATCCGCCATAAGAGCGTTGAAACGCTCGATTACCGGAAGTAATTTCCTGATCTTTTCTCCGCCTAAATTCTTTAATGTATTTTCCGCCAGTGCTTTTTTCATTTCCGGACTTACCCCATAGAAACGCATATGGGGTCCGCAAAGAGGCACAGCATTGAACGCCCCTAGGGAAAAAAGAATATCTTCTAAATTCCCGTCGCGGTAGCCGGGGAAAAAATCAGGAAATTCCCGAGATAGTTGGCTAACCGCTCTGTATATTTTTTCCGTTAAGAATCTGCTCTCGCCCTTTCCTGCTCTTATTTTTGTTCCCTCTTTATGCAGACCCGAGAAAACTAATGCAACCATATCGTGGAGCTGTGATTTCACATTCATTGGAGTTAATCCTTTGCTCACCCTTTCAGCCCTCCTTTATTTATGGACGTCGCATCTAGAATCTTTCTGTATACGACAGAGACATTCCTCCACTGATTTGGCATTTTCAAACACGAATGGCTGGGCGGCATGTTCAAGGCATTTTTGGCAAAGCCGCGGAGTGGTGAAAATCTCCACACTGTCAGGGATATTCCGCAACGACTTTGAAAAACTGCCCAGAAGCTTAAGAACATCGTCCCAGTCCTGCACAAGCTCGCACCGCTTATGGCCGTAAGAATGTATTTCTCTGGTACTAGTGGTCATTATGCTGACAAAGAACCTCGGTCCTCCCTGCTCAAAGAAACCTGTCATTGTAAAATACCTCCCTTTTTCAAAACTAATTTATTGTATTATTTCCGTATAAAAAGTCAATCTATAGCTCCAGCATTAAAATTTCCAAGGCGAGGCGGGAATTGACGTTGGTATTGGAAATCAAAGAATTTGTTTCCTGAATTCTCTTTAAAATATTAAGATATCGCCCGACGTCGGGCGATAAAGAAGAACATTTTTCCAATAAAATATTCCGGAAATAAAACAGCCAAGCCGCTAAAATTTCTTTTAAATTATCTTTCTGGGAGATTTCTTTGGCGTATTGAAATCTAGAGGCAAAATCTGACCGCGCCAAACTTTCAGCTTTCTGTATGTTCTCTTTAAAGTCGTCTAATTTCCGTGAATCCATAAAATCGATCGCTCTGCCCGGCCGGCCCAAAGAAATCAGAGATATTTCTTTTGCGATTTTAAGCTCCACCCCTTTTTCTAAAAGCAATTTTTCGATTTCTTTCTGGGACAAGGGCTGGAAATTTATTATTTGGCACCGGGAAATAATGGTGGGCAACAAACTTCCGGAATACTCTGTAATCAAAATTAGAAGAGTATCTTTTTTTGGTTCTTCTAATGTTTTTAAAAAACAGTTTTGGCTTTCTTGATTCATCGCCTGGGCCTGATCTATAATTGCCACTTTCAAAGGGGCGGAATATGGTTTCAGAGATAATTTCCATATTAAATCCCTGATTTGATCAATTTTAATTTCTCTGCTTTCTAAATCCGGCTCAACTAAAATCAAATCGGGATGCGCTTTTTTCCCTAATGCTTCTTTAAATAAAAGGGAGGCAAATTCAAAAGCCACCGCCTTTTTCCCGACTTTTTCGGGCCCGGAAAATAAATAAGCGTGGGCCAATCTGTTTGCCTCAGCGCTTTTTTTTAGAAACTGAATTTGTTTTTTATGACCTATGATCACCTTTTTGACATTATGCTTTTTTTGTAGATATCCAAATTCTCCAGCACTACTCCCGTGCCTTTTGCCACGCAGAGCAAAGGATCTTCGGCCAAAGTACATGGCACGCCGGTAGCTTGAGCAATTAATTCCGGCAAATTTCTTAATAAGCTCCCGCCGCCAGCCAGCACCATGCCTTTATCCATAATATCAGCCGATAATTCGGGCGGCGTTTCCCTTAAAACGTTTTTAATTATCTGGATGATTTCAGCTAATGTGTCGGAAATCGCTTCGCAAATTTCAGCCGAAGAAATTTTTATATTCTTGGGCAAACCTAGAACCAAATCCCGGCCCCTAATCTCTAAAAATCGGTTTTCTTTTTCGGGCAGAGCGGTGCCAATTTTAATTTTTATATCTTCTGCGGTTTGTTCTCCGATAGCCAAATTATGCTTTTTTTTGACATAGTCTGAGATAGCGGCGTCTATTTTGTCCCCCGCCACCCTGACAGAATGCCAGGTTACAATTCCGCCCAAAGCAATTACCGCCACTTCCGAAGTCCCGCCGCCGATATCCACGATCATATTGCCGGAAACAGAATTAATCGGAATGCCGGCGCCAATAGCCGACAGAACCGGCTCCTTGGCGAGATAAACGGCTTTGGCTCCGGCGGCCATTCCCGCTTCAATCACCGCCCTTCTTTCGGTGGAAGTAATACCGGCTGGAACCCCAATCATTAACTCGGGCTTCAAAAAACGAAAACGGCCGGCAACTTTTTCAATAAAATACCTTATCATTGCCAAGGTTACCCTAAAATCGGCAATCACTCCATCCCTTAGGGGCCGATAAATTCTAATAGTGTCGGGAGTCCTTCCTGTCATTTCTTTGGCTTCTTTTCCCACTGCCAAAATTTTATTTTCCGCCAAAGTTACGGCAACAACCGAGGGCTCTTCTAAAACCACCCCTTTTTTAGGAAGAAAAACCACCGAGTTGCAGGTTCCCAAATCTATGCCGATTTTAGTCACGAACATGTGTTTTCATCTTAATAGTTCCGGCCCCAAAAATCAAGACGCCGAAAATAATAAAAATTAAAGGATAGCCCAGAGGTAAAATTATCAATCCGCCGACTAGGGCTCCAATAGCGGTTGCTAAAGGAGCAAAAATCGTATCAACTGCCGCCGACTCTTCGGGATATTCTTTAAGCTTAGTAGTTAACAATCCCGACCGGCCGGAACCTGCCATCAGCCCGCCGACATATTTTCCGAGCATAATGAAAAATACCGAGAAAAAATTCAAAACGCCGGCGAACGCGCCGAGTAAAATCGAAAATATTCCCACGATTTGGCTGCCCAAAGAAACATTCCTTTCGCTTTTTAATTTTGAAATTCGTTTTATAACCCAGATTGAGAGCGGCACAAAAACAAGAGACAATACCGAATTAAAAACTAAAATTTGATTAAAAGAAAGGCCAAGGTTTTTTAAAAATAAAACAAAGAAAGCGTTATTAAACCCGGCTAATACCAAAA
>Ga0265296_1005709_pt1 | contig 10059 bp, 9 predicted proteins | sample MunlanPumphouse1_FD_189073 | JGI IMG/M metagenome (GOLD analysis project Ga0265296, IMG submission 189073) | Groundwater microbial communities from a municipal landfill in Southern Ontario, Canada - Pumphouse #1 | ecosystem: Environmental > Aquatic > Deep subsurface > Groundwater | place: Canada...
CAAGCCCGGCGCGGAGGGTCACGCGAAGTTTCAGGTCGCGGTGGCGATGAACGCGCTGGGGATCGTGATGCGCGATCTTGATGCCGGGGTGCGCGCCGAGGATCGGGCGTTGGCCGATGCCTTGCTCAGCGGCGCGACCACCCTCGCCGAACCCGGATTGCTCGCGAAACTGCGCCGCGCGGTGCTCGATAAATGCGCGGTCGACAGCCCCAAATATGCCGCGCTCGCCCGCGCCCGCGAGACGTGGAGCGGCCAAGAATAATCAGGGAGAGAGACATGGATTTTGCGATGCCCGCCGACTTGCAGGCGTATCTGGACGAACTGGATGCCTTCATCGAGGCCGAGATAAAGCCGCTTGAGGACGCCGACGACAATATCCGCTTTTTCGACCATCGCCGCGAACATGCGCGCACCGACTGGGACAATCAGGGGCTACCGCGCGAGGAGTGGGAGCAGTTGCTGCGCCAGGCCACACGTAAGGCCGATGCCGCGGGGCATTGGCGGTTCTCGGCGCCGAAAAAATATGGCGGCAAGGACGGATCAAACCTGTGGATGGCGGGGATCCGCGAGCATTTTGCCGCCAAGGGGCTGGGGCTGCACAACGATCTGCAGAACGAGCATAGCATCGTCGGCAATTTCCCCTTCGTCGAGATGTTCGAGCAGTTTGCGACAAGCGAGGAGCAGAAGCAGGAGTTCATCCTTGGCGGGTTCGAGGGCAAGCGCCGCACCGCGTTCGGCCTGACCGAACCCGACCATGGCAGCGACGCGACGCATATGGAAACGCGCGGGGTGCGCGAGGCGCGCGACGGGGTCGACGGCTGGCGGATCGACGGGCGCAAGATGTGGATCACCGGCATGCATGTCGCGACCCACTGCGCGACCTTTTGCCGCACCGATGGTCAGGATGGCGATGCGAAGGGGATCACCTGCCTGCTCGTGCCCACTGGCACGCCGGGGATGACGGTCGACGAATATATGTGGACCTTCAACATGCCGACCGACCATCCGCGGATGACTTTTGACAATGTGTGGGTACCCGACAGCGCGCGGCTCGGCCCGGTCGGCGGCGGGCTGTCGATCGCGCAAAGCTTCGTCCACCAGAACCGCATCCGGCAGGCGGCATCATCGCTGGGCGCCGCGGTCTTCTGTATCGAGGAAAGCGTGAAATATGCGCGCCAGCGCAAGCCGTTCGGCGAGGCGCTGGCGCGCAATCAGGCGATCCAGTTTCCGCTCGTCGAGCTGGCGACGCAGGCCGAAATGCTGCGGCTACTGATCCGCAAGACCGCGTGGGACATGGACAATACCCCGCACAAGGAGATCGAACACACGCTCTCCGACAAGGTCAGCATGTGCAACTACTGGGCGAACCGGCTATGCTGCGAAGCTGCCGACCGCGCGATGCAGGTCCATGGCGGCATCGGCTATTCACGCCACAAGCCGTTCGAGCATATCTATCGCCACCACCGCCGCTACCGGATCACCGAAGGGGCGGAGGAGATCCAGATGCGCAAAGTGGGGGCGTATCTGTTCGGGTATCTCGGGCCGCGGCGGGGGACGATGGGGTAAGGAAAATCCTCCCTGTGGCGCAGCCATGGGGAGGGGGACCGTCGCCGCAAGCGATGGTGAGGCGCCGCGACGTTGCGCCAAAGCCCCTCCGTCAGTCCTTCGAGCTGCCACCTCCCCATCGCTTCGCGCCAGGGAGGATTACTTCACGCTACCGTTTCCTTACAAACTCCGCGCGCAGAACCAGCCCCTTGATCCCCTCATGCCGGCAATCGATTTCCTGATCGTCGCCGGTCAGGCGGATCGACTTGATCACCGTGCCGACCTTCAATGTCTGCCCCGCGCCCTTCACGGTCAGGTCCTTGACCAGCACCACCGAGTCGCCGTCTGCCAGCAAATTGCCGACCGCGTCGCGCACCTCGGGTCCGGCGGCATCGGCGGCATCGCGCGCCGCGATGTCGCCCGCCGCCATCCATTCGCCGCTCGCTTCGTCATAGACATAATCATCGTCGGCCATGCTGGTCCTAACCCGGCTTGCGGAAACGCAGCGTGAATTGGTCGGTCTTGCCGCGGATCGCGGGGTCGAAGACGTTCGTCGTGCGCGGATCGTCGGCGCGTTTGTAGAGATCGCTCTTCGCTTCAAGTTTGAACCCGGCCTTGGTCAGCGCCGCGACTACCGCCGCCTTGTCGATGCGGTGCAGGCTGTCGGCCAGCGTCGTCCCCTTGCCGTCAGCAGCACTATGATCGACGATCACCAGAGTGCCGCCGGGTTTCAGCGCCGCGAACAGCGCCGCGCTCGCCTTGTCAGCCGTCCCGGCTGGGAAGGGCTTGAGATACAAGTCGTGGAAATTCTGCACCGTGATGATCGTGTCGAGCGGTGCGGCAAAGGCGGGCGCCGCGAACGGACCGGCGACGGCATCGACATTGGCATAGGCCGCATCGACCGCGGCCTGATCGGTGCCATATTGCGCCTTAAAGGCGATAAACTCAGCGGGCTGGAAGGCGTGGACCTTGCCCGCCGGGCCGACCGCGGCGGCGAGCAGGCGGGTGACATAACCGCCCCCCATGACAAAATCGCCGACCTGTTCGCCCGGGGCGATCTGCGCAAACGCCAGTAGCTCGGCGGGTTTGCGCGCCGCATCGCGCTCGCGGTCGGCGGCGGGGCGCGCCGGATCGGCGATCGCGGCGGCGTAGTCTGTCGGCGCGGCTTCTTTGGCGGCGAGTGGCGTCGCCGACAGGGCGAGCAGCAGGGCGAGGGTAAGCGGACGGATCATGGCATCGACTCCCGTGGTGTATAGCGTCGATATAACAGCATCGCGAGCCGTTCGCCCGTTTATTTGCATCTCGCGATTTTGATGATAGGTTTCTTCGTGAAACTAAAAAGATCGGGAGACTCGGGATGTTTGATCTGGTTATACGCGGCGGCACCGTCGTCGATGGTTCGGGCGGTCAGCCCTTTGTCGCGGATGTCGCGGTCGACGGTGATCGGATCGTCGCGGTGGGCGAAAACCTCGGCGCGGGGCGCGACGAAATCGACGCGAGCGGCAAGACCGTCACCCCCGGCTTCGTCGACGTCCACACCCATTATGACGGGCAGGCGACGTGGGACGCCGAAATGGCGCCGTCGAGCTGGCACGGCGTTACCACCGTCGTCATGGGCAATTGCGGCGTCGGCTTCGCCCCCGCCAAGCCCGACCGCCACGACTGGCTGATCTCGCTGATGGAAGGGGTCGAGGATATCCCCGGCACCGCGCTTGCCGAGGGTATGTCGTGGGATTGGGAGACCTTCCCCGAATATATGGACGCGCTCGAAAAGCTGCCGCGCACCGTCGACGTCGCGTGCCACGTTCCGCACGGCGCGGTGCGCGCCTATGTGCTGGGTGATCGCGAAAAGCCCGGTGCGATCCCGACCGAGGCCGACATCGCCGAAATGTCGCGCATCGTTGAGGAAGGCATCCGCGCCGGTGCGCTCGGTTTCTCGACCAGCCGCACCGTGCTCCACAAGTCGATCGACGGCGAACTGGTCCCCGGCACCACCGCGACCGCCGAGGAACTGATCGCGATCGGCCGCGCGATGGGGCGCGTCGGATACGGCGTGTTCGAAATGGCGAGCGACCTCAAGCGCGAGTGGAACGAGTTTCAGTGGATGGGCGACCTCAGCCGCGAAACCGGGCTGCCGGTGACCTTCGCCGCGCTCCAGTCGATCGCCAAGGAATTGCCGCTCGAGGAACAGATCGAGGAAATGCGGCGCCAGAATGCGACCGGCGCGAATATCGTCGCGCAGATCGCGCTGCGCGGAAACGGCATCATCATGGCGTGGCAGGGGACGGTGCATCCCTTCCGTTTCAAACCTGCGTGGAACGAAATCATCGACCTGCCGTGGGAGACGCAGCTCTCGAAGCTCAAAGACCCGGCGTTTAAGGCGCGGATGATCGCCGAGGACAATGTCTGGCCCGAAAGCGACATCATCGACTTCCTGAAAATCGTCGCGCTCGGCTGGCCGGTACAGTTCGAAATGGACCCCGATTTCAACTACGAGCCCAAGATGGACGAAAGCATCAAGGCGCGCGCCACCGCGGCGGGTGTGTCGCCCGACGAATATGCCTATGACCTGCTGATGAAAGATGACGGCAAGGGCTTCATCTATTTTCCGATCCTCAATTATCGCGACGGCAACCTCAATTTCCTCGAGGATTTGCAGCAGGCCGACGACACGGTGAACAGCCTGTCCGACGGCGGCGCGCATTGCGGGACGATCTGCGACGCGGCGTCGCCGACCTTCATGCTCCAGCATTGGGTGCGCGACCGCGCGGGCAAGCGCATCGCGCTCGAACATGCGGTCAAGCGCCAGTGCCGCGACACCGCGTTGCTTTATGGGCTTGAGGATCGCGGCGTGCTCGCGCCGGGCTATCTCGCCGACCTCAACGTCATCGACATGAACGCGATCAAGCTCGGCAAACCGTGGCTGGCGTTCGACCTGCCCGCGGGCGGCAAACGCCTGCTGCAAAAGGCCGATGGCTATGTCGCGACGATCAAGTCGGGCGAAGTGACCTTCCGCGACGGCACAATGCAGGGGCCGACTCCCGGCGGCGTGATCCGTGGCCCGCAGCGCGTCGAAATGGCGATGGCGGCGGAATGATGCGAGCGGTCCAGCTTCGCGCGCCCGCCTCGCTCGACAATCTGACGCTGGTCGATCTGGCCGACCCGGGTGATCCGGGGCCGGGCGAGATCCGGGTGCAGCTGGCCGCGTCGTCGCTCAACTTTCACGACTATGCCGTCGTCGTCGGAATGATCCCCGCCGCCGACGGTCGCATCCCGATGTCCGACGGCGCCGGGACGGTCGAGGCGGTGGGCGAGGGGGTCACGCAGTTCAAACCCGGTGACACCGTGGTGTCGATCTTCTTCCCCGACTGGATCGACGGCGCCCCGCCCGCGACGGCGTTTCGCGGTGTGCCGGGCGACGGCATCGACGGCTATGCGCGCGAAGTGGTGGTGACGCCGCAGCACTGGTTCACGCGTGTGCCGCAGGGGTATAGCGCCGCCGACGCGGCGACCCTTACCTGCGCCGGGCTGACCGCGTGGCGCGCGTTGTTCGTCGATGGCGTCACGCAGCCGGGATCGACGGTGCTGGTGCAGGGCAGCGGTGGGGTGTCGGTGTTCGCGCTGCAATTCGCCAAAGCCGCGGGCGCGCGGGTGATCGCGACCAGCTCGTCCGATGTTAAGCTCGAACGGCTGAAGGCACTCGGCGCCGATGAATTGATCAATTACAAAGAGGTACCGGCATGGGGCGCCAAGGCGCTCGAACTGACCGGCGGACGCGGGGTCGATACCGTCGTCGAAATCGGCGGCGCGGGCACGCTCGACCAGTCGATGATGGCAACCCGCGTCGGCGGCCATGTCGCGCTGATCGGCGTCCTTGCGGGCTTTGCGGGGCCGGTGCAGACCGGGCTGCTGATGGCGAAAAACCTGCGGGTGCAAGGGCTGACGGTGGGCAGCCGCCAGCAACAGCTCGACATGATCGCGGGGATCGAGGCGAACGGCATCCGCCCGATCATCAGCGACCATTTCCCGCTCGACCGCTTGGGCGATGCGTTTCGGCATCAAGCAGCGAATGGGCATTTCGGGAAAATTGTGGTGGATATTTGAGGCTAGCAGGCTCGTCATTGCGAGCGCAGCGAAGCAATCCAGAGCGATTTACTCTGCCCCGGATTGCTTTCCCCGGCTTTCGCCGGGCTCGCAATAACGACGGCCAAAGACTCCCTAAACCCCGCTGCCATGCCCCGCTTCGCCATGGCGGATGCTATCGCGCTTGACGCCATATTCGGCGCCCCAGCGGTCGGTCATCTTGGCGCGGATGGCCCAGAGTTCGGGGAAGAAGCGATGCCGCGCGCCCGCGTCGAGCAAATCCACCGCGCGGCCGCTGATCGCTTTCGAGCCCATGCCGATCGAACGGTGGACGAGGTAGATGTGGTGGGCGCGGAATTTCTGGAACAGTTCGTCGAATTCGATCAGCGCCTCGGCGACCATATAGGCTTCGTCATGGGCATATCCGGTGTCGTAGATGTCGGTGAGGGTGCGTCCCTGCGGCTCGAGATAGAGGGTGCGATAGGTGTCCCATAGTCCCGCGGGCAGCGTCAGCAGCATCTGGAACCCTGGGCTTTCCTGCCCCGATCCGTTGCCGAGCTGGAGCCGGATCGCCTGATAATCATAGGGGCTCATCGTTTCGATCAGCGCCAGCTGGTCGGTCATCATCCGCAGCAGCATATGGACGCGGCCGAACAGGGTGATCGCGCGCATGATCTGACCATCGCGCATATGCTGGTCGATTTCGGCGAGGGTGAAGGCGGCGAGCTTCATCCACAATTCCTCGACCTGATGGACGATCTGGAATTGCAGCTCGTCGGGGGTGACGAGCTGGCCAAGCGGTTTCTGGCAGGCGAGCAGGCGGTCGACCGCGAGGTAAACGCCATAGTCCTTGAGGACGGGGGCTTCGAGGCGGGCGTGGATATCGGTTTTGTCGAGCATGGGGGTATCCCTTGCAAAAATGGCACGGTTGAGCGGATCGGTACGATCAGTCGTGCGGATACACCCCCGCGGGCGGGCACCGCGGCGATCCCGACTGGCCGAGCCATAGCAGGGACGCCGCCATGCTCACCGCGCTAACAGGTCCGCGGGCAGCGTCGGTTCGCTGACCAGCTTCGCCATCCGCCGCCACATCTCGTCGCGGCTCGGCTTGCCGCGCTCGACATGCGCGCGCACCATTGCTTCGCCCAGCCCATAGTTGATCACATAGCTGCGATATTGGTCGGTGAAGCTGACCGATTGCTCGGCGCGCTTGGGCGAGACGAGCATATATTTCTGGGTGAGCGTGACTGCGGTGGGACGGTCAATCACGCCATCGAGATATTGCTGCGCGATGGTGAGGCGCGCGCCGCCGAGCGCGTCGATAGCCTTGAGCAGCTGCCAGTAGCGGTCGTCCGACGGCACCGCGATTTCGGCGAGCGGCATCAGCACGTCGCGTTCGGTCTCCGCCTTGCTGGCTTCGGGAAAGGCGAGGTCGATGCCGTAGTTCGCCGTCCCCTCGGCGATCAGGCTCTGCGGGCTGTAGAGCGGATAGACGCTGAACTCGCTCCAGCCGCGCTCCTTCACCAGCTTTTCCTCAAGCTTCATGTTGAGCAGATGGTGGCCCGGATAGCCCTCGTGACAGCCGAGGTCGAGCGCGCGCGACAGGCGGATCGGCAGGTCGGTGTTGACCTGGATGAGGCTGTGATAGGCGCCCTGATAATAATTATAGCCGCTCCAGCTTTTGCCGGTGACGAACTCCAGCCGGAAACTTTCGCCGTCGGGCATCGGGATATGCGCGAGGCTGCGGCCGCGGCAGCGCGCAATGGCGACGTCGAACACCTTTTGCAGGCGGCCCTTGGGGATGGTGAAGGCGTCGAGATAGGCCTCGACGCGCGTCGCGAGCGGGCCGTCGCCGGGGACGAGCGCCTCGACCGCGGCGAGGTGCCGGTCGTAGCTGGCGAGGGGTTTGAGCTGCGGACGGACGCCGAACAGCCGCTCGGCCTCGTCGGCGAAGGCAAAGCGGGTGCCCTCCATCATCAACAGCCGCGTTTCGCCGGCGCGCAGCTGGGCGCGCAGGAAGGCGGCGCGGCGACGGTCGAGCGGGTCGGACAGGCGGCGGGCGGTCGCGTTGAGTTTTGCGGTCAGCTCGCGCGTCGCGGCGAGCAAGGTTGGTTTGTCGCGCGGTGCGGCCTCGGCTGCGGTCTTCAGCTCGGGCGGGCCGTAATAGGCATCGATATAGCCCTCTTCATGGGTGCCGACCTCGAGCGTCAGATTAAGGTACGTCGCAGCGATGTCGTTAAGCGCCTGCGCCGAGGCCGGGGCGCGGCGCACGTCGATCGCGGCAACGTCGGTCGGGCCGGACCGGGGCGCGGTCTGGTTCGTCGCGCAGCCGGAAAGAATGGCGGTGGCGGTCAGCGCCAGAAGGATCGGCTTGGGCATCACGCGGTTATGGGCTCCTGATCTTCGGACGTATCTTCGACATCGCCATCGGCGGCAATCTCGGCGTCGGTTTCGCGCTCGACCGCGTCATGGTCGGGGTGGAGCGGCGCGAAGCGCAGGACGGCAAAGCCGACGAGCGCCGCGGCGAGCGATCCCATCAGGACGCCGATCTTGGCTTCCTCGATCAGCAGCGCATCGCCGGGAAAGGCGAGGCCGCCGATGAACAGGCTCATCGTGAAGCCGATCCCGCACAGCATCGCGACGCCATAGATTTGCAGCCAGGTCGCGCCGCGCAGCTTGCCCGCGATGCCCAATTTGACCGCGAGCCATACGCTGCCAAAAATGCCGATCTGCTTGCCGAAAAACAGCCCCGCCGCAATGCCGAGTGGCAGCGGCGCGAACAGCTGTTCAGCGGTCAGCCCGCCGATATTGACCCCGGCGTTGGCAAAGCCGAACAGCGGCACGATGGCAAAAGCGACCCAGGGATGAAGGCCGTGTTCGAGCCGGTGCAGCGGCGAGGTCTGACTGTCGGGAGCACCGGGGGTGCGCTCGAACGGGATCGCCATCGCGGCGAGGACCCCGGCGATCGTGGCGTGGACGCCCGACAGCAGCATCGCGTACCAGAGGAGCAGGAAGGCGAGCAGGTAGAGCGGCAGGCTTTTGACCCCCTGCCGGTTCATGACCAACATCGCGGCGAGGATCGCAGCAGCGGAGGCTAGGGCGATCATGTTGATCTCGGCCGTATAGAAGAGCGCAATGATCGCGACCGCGCCCATATCGTCGACGATCGCGACGGTAACGAGGAAGAGTTTGAGCGATGTCGGCGCGCGCCGACCGAGCAAGGCGAGAATGCCCATCGCAAAGGCGATGTCGGTCGCGGCGGGGATCGCCCAGCCCTGTGCAAGCCTGGGGATCGATCCGGCGATGGCCAGATAGAGCGCGGCGGGGACGATCATCCCGGCCGCGGCGGCGATGAAGGGCAGGCGCCGCCGGTCCCAGCTCGCCAGCCGCCCGTCGACGAACTCACGCTTGATCTCGAGCCCGACGAGCAGGAAAAACACCGCCATCAACCCATCGTTGATCCACAGATGGATGGTCATCGGGCCGAGCTTGTCGGTGAGCACCGGGCCGGTCACCGCATGAATGGCGTCGTGATAAACATCGCCGAGCGCCGAATTGGCAACAATCATCGCCATAATGGCAGCGAAAATCAGCAGCATTCCTCCGGCACTTTCGCTCGCAAGAAAGTTGCGTAGCGCTGAACGTGGCGGATTTCTGCCATTCATGGGTCGATCGTTCCTCTTGTGGTCGGGGGATTGTCGGTGTCCTAGCTCCTGGCGCTCGTCTTTACAAATTCACCTCGGGATATAGCAATGTCGCTGTGGGTGGCGCATGCCACGGTGGCACGAGGCTGGTGGGTGGAGCTGTCGACCGCAAGGCTGGAATGGCTGGTGATGGGGGCCAGCCACGAACTGATGCTGTTCGCGTCGGTGGGTATCCTGCTGATCGGGCTCGACGACCTGTTCTCGATGCGCTGTGGTTAGGGACGCGCGGCGAGCGTACGGTTGACGCGGAAACGCAAGCCGCCGATCGCCGGTACCATCGCCGTCTTCATTCCCGCGTGGGACGAGCATCGCATCCTGGCCGCGATGCTCCGCCGTTCGCTCGCAGCCTGACAAGGCGAAGATGTGCGCATCTACATCGGCTGTTGTCCCAATAACGCTGCGACGCTGTTTGCGATCTCGCCGCTGGTCGCCAGCGACCAGCGGTTGCGACTGGTGGCCAATGAGCGCGATGGACCGACGACCACGGGTGACAATCTTAGCCGGATGTGGGCGGCGCTGGGCGCGGATGAGCGCGCCGAGGGCCTGCGCTTTGCCACGATCGTCCTCCACGACGCCGAGGATCATGTCCATGCGGGCGAGATCGCGCTGTATCGACGGCATTTGAATGACGCCGCGATGGTGCAGATCCCGGTGGTGCCGATCATCGCGGGCGGCGCGCGGTGGATTGGCGGCCATTATGGCGACGAGTTTGCCGAGGCGCATGGCA
>Ga0265296_1005710_pt1 | contig 10057 bp, 10 predicted proteins | sample MunlanPumphouse1_FD_189073 | JGI IMG/M metagenome (GOLD analysis project Ga0265296, IMG submission 189073) | Groundwater microbial communities from a municipal landfill in Southern Ontario, Canada - Pumphouse #1 | ecosystem: Environmental > Aquatic > Deep subsurface > Groundwater | place...
CCCGCCAATTGCCGTTAAGTAGCTTGGATTGAAAGTTCAATCGTTATTGAGATTAAGCGTTTCTTGAATACTCAATTTGCAAAAGGCGTAGGCAGGCGGGGCTTGTAATTTTGGATTTGTAATTTCGTCAGTATGTTTGTTAAAAAAATTGGTATTGACTTAGGTACCACGAGCGTCTTGGTCTACGTGCCAAAACGCGGCGTTATTATTAACGAGCCGTCGGTGGTGGCCATTTCGGCCTATGACCGGAAAATTTTGGCTGTCGGCAAGGAAGCCAAAGAGATGATCGGCCGCACTCCGGATACTATTATTGCCTGTAAGCCCCTAAAGGACGGGGTGATTGCCGATTACAAAATCACCGAGGCGATGCTCAAATATTTTATCCATAAAGCCCTGGGCGGATTTCATATTTTCCGGCCGGAAGTGATGATCGCGGTTCCCGGCGGCATCACCTCCACCGAGCGCCGCGCGGTCATTGACGCCGCCGTCGCCGCCGGGGCGCGCGCCGCCTACATCATCAAAGAGCCGATTGTCGCGGCTATCGGCGCCGACATCCCCATCGCCAACGCTTCGGGCAATATGATTATTGACATCGGCGGCGGCACCTCCGAAATGGCGGTGATCTCGCTCGGCGGCATTGTCTCCTCGGACTCGGTCCGCGTCGGCGGCAACAAAATCGACGCCGCCATTCAGGAACACATCCGCCGCAAGTATAATCTCGCCATCGGCGACCACACGGCCGAAAACATCAAAATTGAAATCGGCTCGGCGATGTATTTGGAAGAAAAATTGTCCGCCGAAATTAAGGGCCGCGATATGGTGAGCGGCCTTCCGCACATCATTAGGGTTACTTCCGACGACCTGACTGACGCTATTCAGAATGAATTAAAGCTGATTATTGATTCCATTAAAGAAGTGCTCCGCAGAACTCCGCCCGAACTTTGCGCCGACGTGATGGATCGCGGCATGGTGCTCTCCGGCGGCACCAGCCAGCTCCGAAATTTGGACCGTCTGGTCGCTGAAGCGACCGGCGTGCCGACTTACGTGGCCGACGACCCGGTCTTGTGCGTCGTCAAAGGCACCGGCATCGCCTTGGAAAACTTGGAATCGTATAAACGAAGCATCCTCGCCACGCGGTAAAATGACAAATTTAAAATCTCAAATCCCAAATAAATTACAATATTTTAAATTCAAATATCAAAACGTTTTGAATTTTAAATTTCGGTAATTTGGATTTATTTGGAGCTTGTAATTTTGGATTTGTAATTTTAAAACCCCCATTTCGGGGGCTTTTTGGTTATTTTTTTTCTGGCTCGTCGTCATCCGCTATCTGATCCCATTGCGCGTCCAGGTTTTTAACGTTGCTGCAAAACAGGGCCGCGAAGATGGCGAAAATCTTACAAAAGAGCGCGTCGGAGCCGCGATTGAGGCGCATAATTATTTCCATGAGGTACTCATTTGCCCGGTCCAGGACCAGCCGGACCGCGAAGGAGTTATTATTGCGGATCGCCTTGATTTCGTTTTTGCTGGCCTGGTCAGTGGCTATCGCTTCGGCCAGTTTTTTCAGGGTAATCGGGCCCAAAAGAAGTTCCATCCGGGTGGGCAGAATCAAATCCCGTTCGCGTCCCTTGGTAAAAAGCAATTCCGTGGCGAGCGAAGTCGCGGCCGCGCAAAAAACCCGGTCCCCGCCGTGCGCGAGGCGCGCGAGCACATCACGGAACTCTTCCGGCGATAGGACCTCTTCCAGCTTTTTTAGCGCTTTTGGGTCGTCTAAAGTCTTACTGGGTCTCATTTTTCACCTCCAAGGAGCTACTTTCAGCATACACCCGTGCCCGCTTTTTGCAAGGCGCGGGATAACTTGACTTTACCGGCGTTTCATGCGATAATACTTCAGGACAAGATCTGCCCAAGTAAAAACGTCGTCGAATTTTACCGGTAACCGATTTTGTTCTCTACTCATCATAATTTTAACTATCATGACAGGTACCATAAAAACTCTCCGTGAAGATAAAAACTTCGGTTTTATCACCCCGGAAGACGGCTCGAAAGATGTTTTCTTTCATGCCACCTCGCTTAGCGGCGTTGAATTTTCCTCTCTTCATCAGGGCGACAAAGTGTCGTTTGAGGTCGAACAGTCGGAAAAGGGTCCGCGCGCAATTAATGTTGCCCGCGCCTAAATCAGCTTCACAAAAATCCTCCTTCAGGGGGATTTTTTGATTTTATCCAAAACTTCATGTATAATGAATATAGGTTAAAAATTAAAAGGTTTTAAAATTTTATGCCAAAAAAATCCCAATATTTAGTCATTTCAGTTTGTTGTCTTCTTGTCATCGGGCTGGCATCTTTTGGCGTCTTTTATAACCAGACGGCCGTTGCCAAAAAAGAACTTTGCGCCCGGGTCTACACAATGTCGACTAATCCCAGCGGCACGCAATGCAGAGGATTTCAGTCGCCCTGTGATGTGCCGACGGGGTGGAAACAGGTTAATTACTGCGGAAATGTCAGGTTTTGTATTCAGGTAATGACGCCGGCGGTTAATCCCAAAACCCAAGAATGCATGTGGTTTCCAACGCCCTGCGATGTGCCGCAGGGGTGGCACGAAGTCAGCCAATGCCCACTTGAGGTTGTAAATTAAATCAAGGGCAAAATTGTTAAACAATTACAAAAACCCCGTCCATTCGGGGTTTTTGAATTTTTCTCCCTTTGATACTCGTGATCCGAGTGAACGAGGAGCGCGAAGTACCCCGATGGCCATCGGGGGGAGGGATTTTTTCTCCCCTCTTAAGTTAAGAGGGGGGTAGGGGGAGTTATGATAACATCCGCGAGAATCCGCCCCGATGCCCATGATGCGGGGCGCTCCGTATCGTCAGCATCGGAGCGCTATCATCCGTGGAAATCCAAAAAGCATAATACATAATACTCGGCGCGTCTCCCTTGAAAAAACCCCCTTTCTCCCGTAAGATAGTGGTATATGGAGAAGAAACTTTGCATAGGCATTGATGCCTCCCGCGCCAACCGCGCCGAAAAAACGGGCGTTGAATGGTACGCCTTTTACCTCATCCAGGAATTCAAAAAGCTCATCCCGAGCGATTTCCGGGTGATTTTGTATTCCGCCGAACCTCTCATGGGCGGACTCGAAGTTTTGCCTCAAAATTGGGAATCAAAAATCATCAAAGGCGTAAATCTCGGCCGGGGCCCGTGGCTTTGGACCCAGCTCGGCCTAACGTGGGAAATGATAAAAAGCGCGCCTGACATTTTATTCGTGCCTTCGCACGCCATTCCGCTCATCCATCCCAAGCGCACTTATACCGCCATCCATGACGTTGGCTTTCGGGTTTTTCCGGAGGCGTATCATTTTTTGCCGCTCATATATCACCGCCTGACCACACGATTTGCCGTGTGGCGGGCCACTAAAATATTCACCCCCTCGGAATTCACCAAACGGGAATTGATAAAATACTACCGCGCCAACCCGGAGAAAATTATTGTGACTCCTTTGGGCTTCGACGCGGATGTTTATCATCCGCGCAATAAAGAGGTTTCTCCTCAACAAGACGTCGGGGTGAAACCTCCCCAAGTCGATATCCGTGAGAATCCAGAAAAACAAATCCCCCCTCTTATCTTAAGAGGGGCGAGGGGGAGTTATAAAACTATTCACGAGCCGTACGTTTTATTTATCGGCCGTATCGAAAAGAAAAAAAATGTGAAAAGGTTAATCGAGGCATTTATTGCATTAAAAGCTGAAGTCCGAAGTCCGGAGTCCGAAGACTTAAAGTTAGTAATTGTCGGCACCCCCGGCTTCGGTTATGACGAGATAAAGGAAGCCGCTGCCAACTCCAAGGACGTCATCTTTACCGGCTATATGCCCACGGCGGATTTGCCCGGCATACTTCGCGGCGCCAGCGTTTACGCCCTGCCGTCGCTCTATGAGGGCTTCGGCATTCCCATCTTGGAAGCTTTTGCCTCCGGCGTCCCCGTCTTAACCTCCAACACCGCCTCCATGCCCGAAGTCTGCTGCAAAAAAGCGCCCGGGTCGCCCGAGGCGCCCCGGTCGCCCCAAGTCGAACTTTCTCCCCCTTCGGAAGGGGGAGCGAGAGGGGGTCTAAATAACTCCTCTCCACAGGTGGGAGAGGGTAGGGAGAGGGGGAACTGTGCCGCCTGCCTCGTCGACCCCTTATCCGTCGAATCAATCAAAGAAGGATTAAAAAAAATACTCATGGATCAAGCGTACCGCGACGATTTAATAGCAAGGGGGCTTGCTCGCACGAAAGATTTTTCATGGGAACTAACCGCCCAAAAAACGCTCAATTCTGTAATACATGATAAATAGGATTTAAGGGGGGCGGTATAGCCAAAACCGTGAAAATTCATCTTTTTGAGCACTTTTTCACGGTTATGTTGACAAAACCGTGAAAACGGGAATCCGAAAAAATAACCCCCTACAAAGAGGGGCACCGTGAATTTGAGCTATTTTTTGATAAAATTCACGGTATATTGACATTTTGGCGTGAATATGCTATAATAGTAGTATAAATTAACGCGATAATAACAACAATCCTATGGCCATTACAAAAGACATAAAAGAAAAAATTGATATCTTGAAACGAGAATATGATTCTTTAAAAAAAAATAAAGAATCGCTTTTGGATATTGTGTTTGAGGCAGAACTGCCGGAGTCTGTCTATAACTCTAATGCCATCGAAAATTCCACTCTTACTATTTCTGAAACGGAAAAAATTCTTTTGGATATGGAGATTTCCCGCAATGTGTCGGTGCGAGAAGTCTTTGAAGCGAAAAATTTGGCGCGGGTATTTGAATATATAAAAGATAAAGTAAACACTAAAAATATTGACAAGGATTTAATTTTGTTGCTGCACAAAATGCTGATATCAAATATTAACGAAAATATCGCGGGGAGGTTTAGAAAACAACATGAATATGTTCGCGTGGGAACATATATCGCGCCGGCGCCGGAACACGTTGAGGCCATGGTTGATGCTTTACTTTTGGAATATTCAAGTCGCCACGCGGAACATTTTCTTGAAAAAATATCCGAGTTCCATCTTGAATTTGAGCACATTCATCCGTTTTGCGACGGTAATGGGAGAATCGGACGGATATTAATTAATTACCAATTGATACAGCTGGGATTTCCGCCGATTATTATTCGCGACAAGGAAAAAGCCGCTTATTACAAGTCCTTCGGAGAATATAGAAACAGCAATAAGAAAAAAGCCGCAGTCATGGATAAGGTTTTGTTCCTGGCGCTTTTGGAATCTTTTCATAAAAGGATCGCCTATTTGAGCGGCGCAAAAATTGTCAGACTTTCAGAATATGCCAAAAAAGAAAATGAGTCCGTGTCAATTCTGCTCAATAAAGCCAAACGGCAAACTATTCCCGCTTTTCGTGAAAAAGGAGTGTGGAAAATCGGAATAGTTAAATAATTTAATTATCTTTCGTATGAAAAAAATTAAAAAAAAGTCATCACGGACGACGCTTATCGCAACAGCTTAATCGCCAAGGGCCTAGAACGGGCAAAAGAGTTCTCCTGGTCCAAAACCGCCGAGAGCACTCTTTAAAATATAATATAATTTGATGATGCTACGACATTCCAACATTCTTGAGAATGTGAGAATGTTATTTTCTTATTTTTTCCGTTTTAAAATTTCAAAATCCGCAAATTAAAATTATCTCGCAATCCAAAATCTTTATTCAATCATCATTCGCTCATTCGCGCGAATGAGCGAATGATGAAAATATCCAAGTCCAACTATTCTCTAATTCGCGCGCCTGCCCGCCTCTGGAGGGAATAGGCGAATAGTTTAAAATGATAATATCCAATAAACGATTTGACTAATGTCATCCGTTGTTGTTATATATGGATATATGAAAAACAATATTAAAAATATGGGATGTCCAAAAATCGATGAGGGCGATTTTTATAAGATTATTAACGACGCCATTTCAAAGGAGCGACACTCGGAATATCTAAAAGATGTCATCGTGCAATATAAAAAATATAAATCGGTCATGTCCGATGTTTTTTTGCAAGACGACATTCCGTTTTTGGCTATATTTAAATTTAGAATTGAATACCTGCTCAAAAAGCCCGTTTGGCGGGAGATAGAGATATTTGGCAGTCAGACCTTAGAAAATTTTGCTGAAACAATTGTTGATTCAATGGGGTGGCTGAATGATCATCTTCACGCTTTTTATCTGCCGGAAAAGAGGGGAACAAATATTTTTGGGTATAATTTCTCTCCGTATGGCATTAATTCTCAATATTTAGAAGATGATCCGTATCCGACTTACAAAACCAATCAAATACGCGTTGCTAACATAGATTATGTGAAGCACCCAAAGATGGGTTTTGTTTTTGATTTTGGGGACGGACATGTGTTTCATGTCATTTTTCGAGGGATGAGGGCGGCGGGTGAGCGCGACAATATTGAAGATTTTCCGAAATTAGTTGATCAGCGCGGCGTGGCGTCCGAACAATATCCGAATTATGAAGAGGCATAGAAATATCCTCAATCAGTATAATAGAACAGCAAATGTAAAATTATTAATATGACCCAAGCTCAAGCGCTCCAAATTTTAAAAACCGGCGTGAATGTTTTTTTGACCGGCGAGCCCGGTTCCGGCAAGACGCACATTGTCAATCAATATGTGGCGTATTTGCGCGCGCGGGGAGTTGAGCCGGCCATCACCGCCTCCACCGGCATTGCCGCGACGCACATCGGCGGCATGACCATCCACTCGTGGAGCGGCATCGGAATTAAATCCAGGCTAAGTAATTACGAGCTTGATGAAATCTCGTCAAATGAATATATCGTCAAGCGTCTTCGCCGCGCAAAAATTTTGATCATCGACGAAGTATCAATGCTGCTCCCCGAAACTCTGTCTTCAATTGACGCCGTCTGCCGCGAGGTTAGGCAAAGCCGCGAGCCGTTTGGCGGGTTGCAGGTTATTTTTGTCGGAGATTTTTTTCAGCTGCCGCCGGTGATGAAAAAAGACATGGAAGAAAACGCGCAAACCGCGATTATCAAAGAATTACCGGCCCGCTTCGCTTACGACTCACCGGCGTGGACGCGCGCCAAACCAATGGTTTGTTATCTGACAGAACAATACCGTCAGGATGATGATAATTATCTCGCGGTGCTCACGGCCATTCGGCATGGTGTTTTTGGCGATGAGCATTTGCGCCACCTGGAATCAAGAAAAGTCGGAGCCCGCGGCGCGCCTGCCTGTTCGGTAGGCGGGCCGGAGCAAGCGCCAAAACTTTTTTCGCACAATGTTGATGTTGATCGCGTTAACGATGAGATGCTGGCGAAATTGCCGGACGCATCCAGAAAATTTATCATGTCGGCGCGCGGCCGGGACAGGGTTACCGACGCTTTAAAAAAGAGCTGTCTTTCGCCCGAGACGCTGGCTCTTAAAATCGGGGCGGCGGTGATGTTCACAAAAAATAATCTCAAGGAGGGTTTTGCCAATGGGACGCTCGGCACGGTTTCTGATTTTAACGAAGACAGCCGTTATCCGATCGTGAAGATGCGGAATGGCCGGCAGATTGAAGTGGCGCCGATGGATTGGATGGTGGAGGATAACGGTAAAATTATCGGCCAGATTTCACAGTTGCCGCTACGTCTCGCCTGGGCGATTACCGTGCACAAAAGCCAGGGGATGAGCATGGATGAGGCGGTGATGGATTTGAGCGATGTGTTCGAATTTGGGCAAGGATATGTCGCGCTCTCGCGGGTGCGGCGGCTTTCGGGTTTGTATCTTTTGGGCTGGAATGAGCGGGCGTTTCAAGTCCATCCGGAAGTGCTGGTGAAAGACGGTGAATTTCACGCCGACTCGGAGGTTTCCAAAATAACGTTTTCGCGTCTTCCTCCGGACGAACTTCAAAAGATGCAGGATAATTTTATCATCGCTTTGGGCGGACAATTAAAACAATCGGATGAACAAGATTTGTGTACACACAAAAGGAAGAAAAAGAAATCAGATACGTATAATGAAACTCTCGCGTTATGGAATAAAGACAGGACCGTGGCGCAGATTGCCAAAATGCGCGGTTTGGGAGAACAGACAATTTTGAATCATATTGAAAAGTTGGCTGCGAAAAAAAAGATTGACCGCGCGGGAATTCTTTTGCGTCTCTTCACGCCCGCGCTTTTTGGCGCCCTGCCAAAAATTCACGCCGCCTTCCGCGAGCTTGAGACCGCCAAACTGGCGCCCGTTTATGAAAAACTGGACGGCGCGTATTCATACGACGATTTGCGGATCGCGCGGATGGTGCTTGATAAAGAACCCACGTAGGTGTTTTTTCCAAAAAGAAAGAATATTAAAATACTCATTTATCATTCGCTCATTCGCGCGAATGAGCGAATGATGATTAAATCTTCGGGGAGGATAAGAACACTATTTTATGGATAAAAAATTATTAGAGGAGCTTGGGGCCGAGCCGATGGACGTTCCATGGCACATCAGATTGTTGATGAAATATTGGCCGGGAATGGCCATGCGGGTTTTGGCAAAAAAATTTAATTTGGGAACGCCGGTTTTTGATAAATTACATGAGGTTTTTGCCGCCACTGAGAGAATTGATTTTTTTCCGAGCGAATCCGGTTCGCGCGGATTTTTAATTGTGTTAGACGGCAAGACGGCGCTCTATTTCAATCAGGACGGCGACCATTTTATTTATGACGGATTTGAAATGGGCGAGTATGATAAAGGCGACGTAACGGTTTTAGATAAACTCAAATAGTAAAGTCATTCGCTCATTCGCGCGAATGAGCGAATGTGGTATAATGTGTCTGTATGATTAAATTGGAAAGAATTTTGAAAGCCGTGGCGAACAAGCGGCGGCTGGCGATCCTCAAATATTTAAAAATCGCGCGCGAGGCGCCGGTAGGGGACATTGCCGGGCAAATCAAGTTATCGCTCAAGGCCACCTCAAAACATCTGGCAATACTAGATGGCGTTGATATTTTGGAAAAGGAACAAAGGAGCAAGCAGATGTTTTATCGCCTGGCCGGCAATCAGACTTCGCTTATTAAACACCTCCTCTCAATTTTATAGATTTATCATTCGCTCATTCCCTCCAGAGGCGGGCAGGCGCGCGAATGAGCGAATGATAAAAATGCCAAAGATTAACTATTTTATAGTTTTTATAATTCGCGCAAGCATATGAAATATGATGTCGCGGTAATCGGCGGCGGACCGGCGGGGATGATGGCGGCCGGTCGGGCGGGGAGCTTGGGCGCCCGCGTTCTTATGATTGAAAAAAATCCAAGCCCCGGGAAGAAGCTCTTAATCACGGGAAAAGGCCGATGCAATATTACGCAGGCCGAATTTGACGACCGGGAATTTGTGAAAACTTTGGGGAAAAACGGAAAATTTCTTTTTTCATCTTTGGCGGTTTTTGGTCCCGCCGAAGTGGTGGAATTTTTTGAGGATTCCGGGCTGAAAACAAAAGTGGAAAGAGGAGGAAGGGTTTTTCCGGCATCGGATAAGTCGCGGGATGTTTTAAATATCCTTTTGCAATATTTGAAAAAGAATAAAGTAGAAATAATGCTCGGCGCCGGGGTTTTGGGTTTTGATTCAAGCAACCGCCACATCAAACGCGTAAAATTGGCGGGCGGCCCCGGCATTGAAGCCGATAATTTTATTATTGCCACCGGCGGAAAGTCGTATCCGGCAACCGGCTCAACGGGAGACGGCTATGACTGGGCTAAAAGTTTAGGGCATACCATCGTGGATACGCGCCCATCGCTTACGCCAATTAAAATCCGGGAAGCATGGCCGAAAATCCTTTCGGGCTTGAGCCTTAAAAACGTGGCCATTAACATTTATCAAAACGGAAAAAAACAGGACTCGCGTTTTGGCGAGATGCTTTTTACGCATTTTGGAATTTCCGGTCCGATTGTTTTGGATGCCAGTAAAAAAATCGGGGAATTGCTCCAAAACGGGGGAGTGGAAATTCAGATCGATTTGAAGCCGGCTTTGGAATTTGCGCGTCTTGACGAACGGATTCAAAGAGATTTTAAAACGACCG
>Ga0265296_1005711_pt1 | contig 10056 bp, 19 predicted proteins | sample MunlanPumphouse1_FD_189073 | JGI IMG/M metagenome (GOLD analysis project Ga0265296, IMG submission 189073) | Groundwater microbial communities from a municipal landfill in Southern Ontario, Canada - Pumphouse #1 | ecosystem: Environmental > Aquatic > Deep subsurface > Groundwater | place...
ATTATGGGGTCGGTTCCAGCGACAAAGGTATTATTGGCGCCAACATCGGCGTAGATGTCCACCGAGGCATAAGGGGCAAATCCGCCACCAACAATGGTTATCGTAGTGCCCGCAGCTCCAGTGGTTGGGCTGATGGATATGGTTCTGCCGATAGCATAGGCAGCATCTGCCACTTCACCGGCTTCCACAGTGGTGAATACCAATACCTGATAGTTTCCAGCAGTGGACGGATTCACAATGGCCGCTGCGGTATTGAACTCCACTGTGATTAATGCACCAGCGGCTAGAACGGCCGCCGATGGGTTAACGATGCTCACACCTCTGGGATGGGTAGCAGCGCTAGAAACGGAGGTATTGGTGAACACGTACGGCGCCGAGCTCGGAACCATACTGTTTACCCGCACATTACTAGCCGCAATGTAATCGGGTACAGTAGTTCCTAGTGGGAACAATATCGTCAGTACACCAGTACTCACGGGCACATTAACTCCGGGGGTAAAGGCGATGGTGTATGCCGCAACACTGCCACCTCTGGCCGGTGCTACAGTTGTCGCTCCAGTCGTAACATACCCCGCCCCAGTGATATTGTAGAAGGCTGAGTTGACCGGAGTGGTCTCCTTTGAGGTTACTACCTGAACACGGTAAGTTCCCACAACAGGGTTGGGGATACCACCTGCAGCAGCGGCTCCTACGATTGTGAAGCTTACTGCTACTCCTGCACCAGCCGCAACAGCCACTGGTGATGTTATGGTAACTACTTGACCGGCTGTGGCAGTTGCCAGACCGGCATTGGTGGCGTTAACGGTTACTGCAGCAGCGCCAGCAGCGGTAAATTGTGCTGTGGTCGGCAACCCATAGGCTGCGGGGAAGGTAATGCTGATCGTGTCACCGATCGCTAAAGCAGTAGCGTTTGTAAAGGCTATGTTCTGCACTGAGTTTGCAGCCGCCACTGCGCTGGTAGCCGGCGTCAAGGTCACAGCAGTAACGGTAGCACCAGCTGGCGCAGCCATTATAACGCACAGGGTGGCCACCATGGCCAGGATCAAGAGCACGCTAAGTATTCTGTGCTTTGTATTCAAACTTTTTCTCCTTTTTCCTTAAATTAGATTCTCTCCGGGAAGCTTTCTCCCTGGAGACCCCCTTTGCGGGGGATTTTGTTTACCTCTGGTATATTTATTTCCCCTTTATCTCTCCCTGCTTTCACCTCCTTTTTGTTTTGATTATTGTATTTGGCACTCGCAGGGGCAGGTCTGGAACCTGCCCAATCATAAAAAAGCGCAGGCATTAGACCTACCCTTTCATAATATAGAGACGTATTTGGTTGTCAAAATGTTCCATCTTTTTAACACCTAAATCCCTCCCGGCCTCCCTTTTCCAAAGGGAGGAGAAATTTTCCCCCTTTAGCAAAGGGGGACTAAGGGGGATTTGATTCTGGCCCTTCCCCAGTGCCCCTGCCAGAGCGAAGCAATCCCATTTCATCGTCAAAATATTCCCTAAAGTTGTTTAAGAATCTTTTCATAATTGGCATGAGAGCCAATCCAAAACCAAATGATGGTGTCTTGCCTTTTCACCCCAAGCGCTCTCCACCCAATTCCAACCCGGACAGAAAAGGCTAGAGACCTTTTGCCTACTTGCTTAAAATCAACTCCGGGATGGTAGGGATTGTTCTGCCAGAGTCGATAGTTCTTTCGGGCCAGTTTCCTGACGTGCTTAGGCAACCGTCTGAAGGAATCAACAAAATCATCGGTAACATGGGATTTCACAGCTCGTCAAAACCCTTCTCGTGAGTCTTTCCCGCTTCAAACTCGCTGATAGCATGGTTCGCCATTCTTTCAAGGAGATCTTGCGAATTCAAAAGAGTCTCATCCCATTGTTCCTCCCATGTAATTTCTACAAGCAGCGTTTGAGCAATTTGGTCCTGAAGGTCCGCAGGCAACTTGGAAGCTTTTTCAAAAGCATCTTGCAGCAATGAAGTCATTTTTCACCCCCTCTCGCCTAAAACTGCTCTCCCAGATTAAATCAGTCATTTCCCCAGTTCCTGAAGTAGATCCGCAACATTTCCTCTAGAGACCGTCCCTTTTCTATATTCATCGAGACTTTCCTTGGCGTTACGCAGAATATCTTCCCGCCTCTTATCGATATACCTGCTTCGGAGGATATCGATGATCATGGTTTGATCTTCCAGAGTTGGAAATTCTTCTCGGCCACCTTACGGACGTCGCCGGGCAAACTCCAGTAGCACTGCCAGAAGCGCTCCGTCGTCCGGTGCATCACAGTGCCTTCAGCCTTTTCCCCCTTTTGGCATCCGTCGCTCCCTCAATCAGAAAGTCAAGCTTGCCAGATTCGGAGTCTTCCCCGATCTCTTTATCCCATCTTTCCCAATCCCTTTCCAGAAACCAGTGACGAAACTGGCGGTATTCCCCTTCCGGCAAGGCGACGACCCCCGTTTCCAATTCTTCGAGTTTCATTATCCTCTCACCTCAGCATTCACTGTATCGCACATCTTTTCCACCCTCCCTCCAGGTCCCCCCTCTCCCTCAATGGTATTGTCATTCCCGCGAAACTTGTCCTCGACCTGATCGGGGAGCGGGAATCCACCGTTCTTCCCCTGGATTCCGGATCAAGTCCGGAATGACATATTAACCTAATAAATCCCTCCCAGCCTCCCTTTTTCAAAGGGAGAAGAAACTTTCCCCCTTTCGAAAAGAGCCTGTCCTGAGCATAGCCGAAGGAGGGACTAAGGGGGATTTGATCGGGGGACACCCCCAGTGCCCCGGCAGAACGCTTCCTGTACCTCTTTTCGGATAGATTGTTAAATCCCTCCCGGCCTCCCTTTCTCAAAGGGAGAAGAAACCTTCCCCCTCTTCTATCGATTCGAATAGTGAAACCTCATTTGAAGAACTTTAATGCCGCGTTCTTTTTTCAAAACCTGATAAACACATCTATCAGTCCGGCTTATCCTTCGTGACATACAACCCGAAAGATTGCCCCTAAGCCATTCTGGATGACCCACAGCTTCAAGATTTGTTGGGTCATCCCCCAACTCTCGAAGAACCAGCAAGCATTTGTTAAATATCTGAAGATCAGTCCTGCGCCAATATTGCAGGTCCTTTTCGGCCTGAGGCGTCAGTTTAACCCTCCATTTCATTGAGAATATCTTTCAGGTCCCTGCATTTATCAAGTGGTTCGGTAAGGGCTTCTTGCAGGATTTGGGAATTCTTCGCCGAGGAAAGCAAATAGGCCGTCTCCAGCCAGCCACGATACTCCTCTTCTTTAAGGATCACAAACCTTTTTCCTTCGAGGTTGATAAGTATAGATTCATCTGCCCCTTTACCGGCCAAATCATCGAGGGCCTCAAGAACCTCACAGCTCAGTTGTTCTGCAAAGATGGTCTTCATCAGCCACGCTCCCGAATCTTATCTTCCCGGCCTCGCACTCTTGCAAACTCTCCTATTATCCCCCTCTCTCTTGAGGGCGCTGCCGAGCGCCCCTACAATCTCCCGCCAGCGGGCGAGAGATTGCTTCCCCCCATCATTTGATTCAAGTCTTCAGGCATATATCAACTTACCCCTGGGCTCCGGCACCTTCCGCCCCTCAATTCCGGCAGTCTCGATCCATTCGGAGATAACAGATTCGGCATTTTGCAGCGCTTCTTTATAGCTTGATCCGTCAGCCATGCAACCGGGAAGTTCAGGAACCTCGGCTATATACAACTGATCTTCTTCGCTCCAGTAGATGATCATTTCATACTTATACATCCGCTGCCGCCTCGTGAATTCTGTATTTCAGGATTATGTTCCTCACTTGTTTAACCTGGTATGCCTTAGCCCTCCCATTTTTAAGAGGCTGAAGATTAATGATTTCTACGATACCGGTTTTCGTGAAAATGAAATGGTCTCCTTTTACCCTTTCCTTGAAGCCGAGGTCCCGGACGAGATTTCTCAATTCATTGAACTTGATATTCTTATCGGAAAGTCCGGCAAGCACTTTTACCAGAACCTTTTTATCAATCATCTCCCCAGACGCTCTCAGCCATAGCAAAGGCGGATTTGGTTATCAAAAAGTTCCATCCTTTTAACCCTCTCTATGGTATTGTCATTCCCGCGAAACTTGTCCTCGACCTGATCGGGGAGCGGGAATCCATATAACGAACCCTGGATTCCGGATCAAGTCCGGAATGACAGATTAGCCCCCGTAGTGCGAGCCCTTCGCTTTGTGTCATTCTGAACGAAGTGAAGAATCTCTTCGCCGCTCAGAGCCTGCCCTGAGTCTAGCGAAGGGATAAACTCCGCGAAGCAATCTCTTATTCCCATCAAGGGAGAAAGGCCCAAGGCTAATACACTTCATCATGCTTGCCTATGTCAATCAAAAGAACTTCTCCTCCCTTCAAGAATCGGAAAACAATCCGACAGTCATATTCAACGGTGAAAGCCCATAACCCCCTCATTTTACCACTGAGCTTGTGCGTTTGTAAGGAAGAGGCAAAGGGATCAGCAACAAATACCTGCAGCGCTTCGCCAATTCTGGATTTCATGGCTGGATTAGCTCTTGCCATTTTCTTATAGGCTCTTTTGAAGCTGCTGCCCCATACCAGAACAATCATTCTTACAGTTCCTGAAGCAAATCCTCAACACTTCCTTTAGAGACCGTCCCCTTTCTATATTCCTCAAGACTTTCCTTGGCGTTACGCAGAATCTCTTCCCGTCTTTTATCGATACACCTGCTTCGGAGGATATCGATAATCATGGTTTGATCTTCCAGAGACATTTTTTCTGCTTTGGTTAGTATCTCATCAAAAACATTCATCGATCGCATCCTGCACCTCTTTTCGGACAGCCTGCTAAATCCCTCCCGGCCTCCCTTTTTCAAAGAGAGGAGAACTCTTCCCCCTTTAGCAAAGAGCCTGTCCTGAGCATAGCCGAAGGAGGGACTAAGGGGGATTTGATCCTGGTGACACCCCCAGCGCTAATCTCGAACTCTCCTTGCCTCAATAATGGAACGAAGGGCATCATTTACGGCCTCATCCGTTGGAAAGGCTTTCGCAATATCAGGGCTGAGCAATGCCAGGTTAGTTCCAGCCCGGTATTCCTCCAGATACTTGCCTCGAACACCGGGGCCAAGGTCTTCGCGCCGGTACTCTGAGCGCACCCCTTCCAAATTAGCCTTCCTCATATATCCTTCTCTCTCGGCGTGTCATAAGACGCGCACTGATGATCCTGACTCTATTCCTACGGTCCGTGTGCGAAACGACTAATGGTCTGTCAAATATTGATAGGCCAAAACTGAGGAATCGTTCCTCATCTTCAGAATGGTCGGGGTCGACAAAAGTAATTGCCATCGGATCGCCAAAAACAGTTGCTGCCTCATGGAAAGTGACACCATGTTTATGTTTGTTTCCGGCAGCCTTTTGGTGGTCCCACTCAAATTCCATTCCATAATACCTTCATCAATACCGACTTTCGAACAACCTGCTAAATCCCTCCCGGCCTCCCTTTTTCAAAGGGAGGAGCAATCTTCCCCCCTTTAGCGAAGGGGGATTTGAATCTGGGGGACACCCCCGAACCCCCCGTGTGCAGGGGCACAATTCATTGTGCCCTCCGTACTCCCGAAAACAGCTACCGTCATTCTGAGCCCTTCGCTTTGTGTCATTCTGAGCGAAGCGAAGAATCTCTGTGCCGCTCAGAGCCTGCCCTGAGTCTATCGAAGGGATAAACTCCGTGGAGAATCTAGATTCTTCGGTCGCCACTCTCCCTCAGAATGACAAGGCAATGTCGGTTTATTTTGTTCATGACCCTGAAGGGTCGCCTCCTGCGAGGCTAAAGCCTCGCGCTACATTTCTAACCCTCTCTTATCCCCCTCTCTCTAACTCTCTCCCGCCAGAGGGAGAGAGAACATTCCTCTCCCCTCGATTGGATTCAACCGACCTCAGCAAGATCGTAAACAGGCACTTTGATAGTGCGCCTGGGCACCCTCCCTGACCAGACCAATTGATGCATCCTTTCCAAAACTACGGGGCGAAGAAGCACTTCGCCACACTGAGAGCATACTTCAGCAGGGATATTCTCTAGAATATATACCTTGCCCTCAAACGATTGGGGGTGAGTGATAATCTTCTCCTCTAATTCCCCGCCGCAAAATGGACATTTAGCCATTGCCCTTCACCTTCCTTGTTCTCCAGTTGACCCACTCACCGGGGTCGGGATCATAGGCAGTAATGACTGCTACAATCGGTGGATAGGAGCACCCAATGTGCAAAGGCCGATCTGCCGCTGTAACGCCTAAAACCAAGCAACTGGGACCGCGAGGATCGTCGGGATAAACTTCGACCACCTCAGAACCTCCGGAGAGAATAGCTTCCTTAACCTCACTAACAGAAATATGCCGTTCAATCATGCGTTCACCAGCGTGGAGTGTAAACCGATGGGTTTCGCTTCTGACCTCTGCCTGAATTCCATCGAGCAGACCCTTTATCAAAATATGCTCCCATGCAGCCTAATCCATATAGAACTACTGCCCCATACCAGAACAATCATTCTTACAGTTCCTGAAGCAAATCCGCAACACTTCCTTTAGAGGCAATCCCCTTTCTATATTCATCAAGGCTTTCCCTGGTGTTACGCAGAATCTCTTCCGCTTTGGTTAGTATCTCATCAAAAACATTCATCGATCGCATCCTGATTTTTCAGAGGGTTGGGCTCATCATCTTGGCAGCCACTGTATTACACATTTTACCGTCATTGCGAGCTGAGCGAAGCAATCCCTTATTTCCCCTCTCTCTGACCCTCTCCCGCGAACGGGCGAGAGGACATCCCTCTCCCTTGATGAGAGAGGCTAGGTGAGTGTGAATTATCCTCACACCGTTTCAAACTCCAATTTCCTCAGCATCGCGGGTGAGACACGTTTGCCTATTTCAAGTATCTCAATCCCTACCACTGTGTCATCAGCATTATAATCTAAAATAACACCGGGGCTAATTTCCTCCGACTCTACTATGGCTGATTCATCCAGCCTGAAATATAAAGCATCACTTTTTTCGTCTACCTTAAGCCTCATGCCTGCCTCCTGAGCCTGCGCTCGAAGAAAACGGTCACAACCCTATTCGGATGGACATCCTTGCCTTGTCACAATGCGCAAATGACGATTCCCCCGTTCCTCAATGGACTTGATATAATGGATTGTCCCATCGTCTTTCGTCTCTTTTCTCTCGGGTTTCTCCAATGCCAGCCTGACCCACGCTTCTTGAATGCCCCGCTCTTTTAGCACATCATAAGCATGTTGCGAAAATTCATAACTAAGCATGCGCCTAAGCTATACCCCCGAACTTTATCGCTCCCGCCTTATATAGCAAAGGGGGACTTGGTTATCAAAAAGTTCCATGTATTTAACCCCCTCTTATCCCCCTTTCGAAAAGGGGGAGGAAGGGAGTTGATTCTGGGGGACACCCCCAGACCCTCGGTAGGAAGCGTCCTGCACCTCTTTTCGGACAACCTGCTAAATCCCTCCCAGCCTCCCTTTGAAAAAGGGAGGAGAAATCTTCCCCCTTTAGCAAAGAGCCTGTCCTGAGCTCGCCGAAGGAGGGACTAAGGGGGATTTGAACTTGGTCACCACCCCCGTAGCGCGACCCTTATGGTCTTATACGAAATATAGTGACATTCTCGCAAAATATACTTCTCCGTTCGCCCTGAGCTTGTCGAAGGGCCCGCTCATGGTTCGACAGGCTCATCACGAACAGGCACATTTTCGTCCTTGCTATGGGGCTTGTCATATTAAAAAGTGCAAAACCATCAGGGTCGCTTCCCGCGAGGCTAAAGCCTCGCACTACATTTCTAAACGGCTCTTATCCCCCCTCTCTCTAACTCTCTCCCGCCAGCGGGCGAGAGGACAACCCTCTCCCTCGATGGGAGAGGGCAGGGTGAGGGTGATTGCTTCGTCGCTTGCGCCGACAGGAAAGGCTACTCGCGAAAAGTCCAGCCTGCTGGCATTTGCCAACCATTCGGGACTGTTGCGCAAGGCTGGCTGGAAGTTGGGAGTCCCTTTATTGTAAATCATGGACTTGCATCATTTTTAGCACTTTTTAATGCATTTGTCAATCCCTTTCCCAAACGTGACATTGGCTGGGGGGACTCCACCCCGCACATGTGGAGAGTTGGTGGTCACATCTCCCTGGATAGCGAGGCCAGGAAATCGGCGTTGGTCTTGGTTTTGGCCATGCGGTCCAGGATACGCTCACTGGCTTCCGTGGAATCCGATCCGCTGGAAGAGACCAGCGCCATCATGCGCCGCAGCAGCCAGACCTGTTTCAAGGTGTATTCATCGAGCAGGAGTTCCTCATGGCGCGTGCCGCTGCGCTGGATATCGATGGCCGGGAATATGCGGCGCTCGGCGAGTTTTCGATCCAGGTGAAGCTCCATATTCCCTGTGCCCTTGAATTCCTCGTAGATCACCTCATCCATCCGGCTGCCGGTATCAACAAGGCAGGTTGCGATAATAGTGAGGCTGCCCTTTTCTTCAGCGTTACGGGCCGCGCCGAAGAACCTCTTGGGCGGATAGAGAGCGCCGGTGTCAACGCCGCCGGTGAGGGTGCGGCCGCTGGATGGCATCGACAGATTGTAAGCTCTGGTAAGTCTGGTGAGCGAATCGAGAAGGATCATTACGTCAGTCCCCAATTCCACCAGCCGCTTGGCTCTTTCCAGGGCTACTTCCGCCACCCTGGTATGTTCCTCTACAGGCTCATCGAAGGTGGAACTTACCACCTCGGCCTTGATCGATTTTTCCCAATCGGTGACCTCCTCCGGCCGTTCCCCGATCAGGCACACAATCAGGTGAATATCATCATAATTGGCAAGGGCCGCATTGGCGATGTGCTTGAGAAGGAAGGTTTTCCCCGCTTTGGGAGGCGACACAATGAGTCCCCTTTGCCCCCGGCCAATGGGAGAAATCAGGTTGATCAGCCTGGTGGAAAGGTTTTTGGGATCGGTCTCCAGGTTAATCAGCTGCTTGGGAAAGATAGGGGTCAAATATTCAAAATGAGGACGAACCTTGGCAGCCTCCGGATCGACTCCGTTTACGGCTTCAACCCTGAGGAGTCCGGCATATCGCTCGCCATTTTTGGGAGGCCGCACCTGGCCGGTAACCATATCGCCATTGCGAAGAAGGAAACGGCGAATCTGGGACTGGGATATGTATATATCCTCCACCCGGGAACGAAGATTATCCTGGCGCAGGAAGCCATGCCCCTCCGGCATTATCTCAAGGGTACCGCCCCGAAAGGTGTGCCCCTGCTGCTCGGTGTAGCCCTGAAGCAAACGAAGCACAAGCTCCTCTTTCCGCAAGGCAGAATACCCGGAGAGGCCTAATTCCTTGGCCATATCGACCAATTCATCGCGGGTCTTGCTTTCCAGCTCAGAAAAATTCATGATTCGCTCCTATCAGCCGGCAATGGGCCACTTAATTTTGGTTTCTCTTTTGCGGGACAATGGATTTGGCCAAGGGGAGAGCGATTTGCGAGCGCACCCCTGCAACCACCCCTTGGAACATTAACTTAAGGTTCTCCCATCAAACTGGGGATATAAAATACCAGTGAATTTGTTGAGGAAACTCGCCCTCTACCTTATTGAGCCAATGGTTGACAGGCCGCGGTGCTGAAAGGTAAGCGATCAATGCAAGCAGGTAACCATCAACAGTTTTAGCGCCTAACGCCGGGCAACTTTTTGCCAGTCCGTAGCAAAAAGGGCAATGCCTCGGTCGGTGAGGGGGTGTTCTATCATTTGCTTCAGCACCTTAAAGGGAACAGTAGCGATATGAGCGCCTGCCCTTGCTGCCTCAACACAGTGCAAAGGATGACGAATGCTGGCAGCAATCACCTGGGTAGTTAATTCATACTGTTCAAACACATTGACAATATCCGCAACAAGCTCAATGCCATCATGCCCGATATCATCCAGCCGTCCCACAAAAGGGCTCACATAAGCTGCCCCGGCACGCGCTCCCAACAAAGCTTGATTAAGCGAAAAACACAAAGTCAAATTGAATTGTACCCCTTTGGGGGCAAGGGTG
>Ga0265296_1005712_pt1 | contig 10055 bp, 6 predicted proteins | sample MunlanPumphouse1_FD_189073 | JGI IMG/M metagenome (GOLD analysis project Ga0265296, IMG submission 189073) | Groundwater microbial communities from a municipal landfill in Southern Ontario, Canada - Pumphouse #1 | ecosystem: Environmental > Aquatic > Deep subsurface > Groundwater | place: Canada...
GCGATGACGACGGTCAGCAGGAAAAACGAAATCCGGGTAACTCTTTTCATCTTATCCACTCCTTTACATCTCAATTTCATTTGTGGCAAAGTTATGGTCAGGCCGGTGTTTTTTCCAACATGATTTTTCCGGGACGGAGCATCCGGACGCCGTGCGCGGACGGAATGAAAAATCCGTTTCGGTTCAGGGTAAAATGGCATAACTTTTGTCGCCTTTGTAACCGCTTTCGGACAATCGTAAGAACTTGACAACAGTTGTAGAGGAATAAATGACGCGTATCGATAAACATCCGATCCTGGAAATTCCCGAAAATAGAAAAACAGTCGGTTTCTTTTTCAATGATAAGGAATTGGCCGGTTACGAAAACGAACCCGTTTCGTCCGCGCTCATCGCGAACGGCGTTCAGGAATTTTCCATTCACAAACGCGGCGATACACCTCAGGGACTCTTCTGCGCCAACGGTCAATGCTCTCACTGCACGGTGATCATAGACGGTTTTCCGCAAAAATCGTGCATCACACCGCTCAAATCCGGGATGAAAATCCGGACGTTGAAACATCTGCCCGAACTTCCCATCGACAACCAGCCACTCAATCATTTCCACCCGAAAGAATTGTCCTGCGATGCGCTGGTTGTCGGCGGCGGTCCGTCCGGACTGACGGCGGCTATCGAACTGGCGAAACTGGGTTTTTCGGTCGTTCTCGCCGACGATAAAGCCCGGCTCGGCGGCAAACTGCTCCTGCAAACGCACAAGTTTTTCGGTTCTATCGAGGATTGCTTCGCGGGAACGCGCGGCATCGACATCGCCGTCAAGTTAGAGAACGATGTTCGGAAATATCCGAACATCCGAATCTTCACGAATACATCTGTCGTCGGAATCTTCAAAGACCGGAAAGCAGGCTTATTCGTGGATAATCGGCAATATGTTATCGTCGCATTTCAGGGATTGGTCGTTTCGCCGGGCGCGCGCGAAAAAATGCTCGTCTTTCCGGGAAACAGCCTGCCGGGAGTTTACGGCGCCGGCGCTTTTCAGACGCTGGTCAACCGCGATCTGATCCGTTCGTCCCGGCGCGTCTTTATCGTCGGAAGCGGGAACGTCGGACTGATCGCCGCCTATCATGCGCTTCAGGCGGGAATCGGCGTCGCCGGAATTTGCGATATTCTTCCGAAAGTCTCCGGCTATCGGGTTCATGCCGACAAAATTCGCCGCATGGGCGTTCCAATCTATCTGGATCATACGGTCGTTTCCGCCGAAGGTAACGGCAAGGTCGAGCGTGTGACGATCGCCGAAGTGAATAGCGCCTTTCAACCGATTCGCGAAACCGCTAAAACATTCGAGGTCGATACGTTGCTGATCGCCGTCGGGCTGACGCCGGTGGATGATTTTTACGAAATGGCAAAGCAGTTCGGGTTCGCCGTCGTTTCGGCAGGTGACGCCAACGAGATTGCGGAAGCGTCGTCGGCAATGTTCGGCGGAAAGATCGCCGGACTTCAGATGGCGGCTTTACTTGGCAAAGAGACGCGAATCGATCCGGCATTGATGGAAAAATCTGAAATCCTGAAGAGCAAACCGGGACAGATATTTTCGCCGAATGCGGTAATCCTTGACGACAAGTTTCAGCCGATCATTCGTTGCGACGAGGAAATTCCCTGCAATCCCTGCACTTCCATTTGCCCGGTTCATGCGATCCGGCTGAGGAAGAATCTGGACAATCTTTTGGATATTCCAGAATACACCGGTGGTTGCACGGGTTGCGGCTTGTGCGTGCTGGTCTGTCCGGGTCTGGCAATTACGCTGGCGAAAAAGCGCGATGATAAAATTGCCGAAGTCGTTTTGCCGCATGAATATCTCCCGGACTTCAAGATCGGCGACCGGATTCCGCTGACCGACCAAACCGGCAATTATCTCGAAGACTCCGAAGTCACGAAAATCCGGTTCAACAAGAAATTCAAGACACATTTAATAACCGTTTTAACGACGGTTGAAAACGGAGCGAAAGTCGCCGGCATCCGTGTGCAGAAACCTGCGGTCACTCAGCCGTTGCCGACCGCCTCGTTTACGGATTCGGCAGACGACGGCATCGTTTGCCATTGCGAGATGGTGACACAAAAAGAGTTGGTGAAATATATCCGGGAAAATCACGTCCGCGATATCAATCAGTTGAAGCAGGCGCGGGTCGGCATGGGCGCGTGCGGCGGGAAGAATTGTTCCGTCGTGCTGTCGCGCATTTTTGCCGCGGCTGGCGTCGATTGGAAAGAGGTGGCGCCCGGTCGAAAGCGTCCGCTGAGCGTCGAAGTGCCGATGTCGGTCATCATCAACGAGAAGGACGGTGAATAAGATGAAAAAATTTGACGTAGTCATTATCGGCGCGGGAAGCATCGGCGTTCCGTTGAGCTTTTATCTGGCAAACAGGGGACTGAAAGTCGCCGTTCTCGAAAAATTCCCATCGACCGGACGCGGACAGAACCGCGCGGCGATCGGCGGCATCCGGGCGACCTTTTCCGATCCCGCCAAAATCAAGATCTGTCTGCAAACCATCGAGATCATGAAAAACATGAAAGCCGAACACAGCATCGATGTCGATTGGATCGCGGGCGGCTATCTCTATCCCGCTTACGACGAAAAAACCGAGATCGCCTTCAAGCAACTCCTCGATTTCCAGAAACAGTACAAACTGAACAACCGCTGGATAACGCCGGATGAAATCGACAAATTGGTTCCCGGCATCAATCGAGAAAACCTGCGCGGCGGAAATTTCTCGGCGGAAGACGGTTCGGCGTCGCCGCTCAAAACGACGGCGGCTTTCACGTTGCTTTCACGCCGACGTGACACGGAATTTTTCTTCGACGAAGAAGTCCGCTCGATGAAAATCGAAAAGCGGAAGATCGTTTCCGTCGAGACATCCAAAGACGTCTATTCGGCGGGCTTGTTCATCAACGCCGCCGGAGGCGACGCCAAATCGGTCGGGGCGCTGGCGCATGCCGATATTCCGATCTACACCGATTGCCACGAAGCGGGCGTCACGGAAGCGGTTCAGCGCTTCTTCGAACCGATGATCGTCGATATTCGTCCCGACGGAAACTCTATCAACTATTACTTCTATCAAAACGCAGAAGGACAAGTCGTTTTCTGCATCACGCCGGAGCCGAAAATCCTCGGCGCCGACATCGACAATACTTCGACATTTCTTCCGCTTGTCGTCAAACGGATGGTTCAACTGTATCCCAGACTCCGCCATCTGCGCGTGCGCCGGACGTGGCGCGGGCTTTACCCGATGACGCCCGACGGCTTCCCGATTGTCGGATTTACAAAAGAGGTCGAAAATTTCTTCCTCACCGTCGGCATGTGCGGTCAGGGATACATGATCGGTCCCGGACTCGGAATGATCGTCTCTGAAATTCTTGTTGACAAAACGAACCGGCATGACGAGATTCTGACGCAATTGACGCTTTATCGGAAATTCACCGGTAATGAAATGTTGAAGTAACTCTCAAATCCAATCATTCTGGAGCACTTATGACTATCGTACTCTCGCATCGAGCCAAAGCGCTCAAACCTTCCCCGACGATGACGATCTCCGCGCTGGCGACAAAAATGAAGTCGGAAGGTATTGACGTCATCAACTTCGGCGTCGGCGAGCCGGATTTCAACACGCCGGAATACATTCGTCAGGCGGCGAAGACGGCGATCGACGAAAATTTTACGCGCTACACGTCGGCGCCCGGTATTCCTGAACTTCGCAAAGCCATTGCCGACAAACTCTTTTGCGAGAACCGATTGTCGTACAAACCGAGCGAGATCGTCGTTTCGCCCGGCGCGAAAGCCGCGATCATCAACGTGCTGATGGCGGTCTGCGATCCGCGCGACGAAGTGCTGATCCCGGCGCCTTACTGGGTGAGTTACACGTCGCAGGTGGAAATGCTCGACGCCATTCCGGTTTTAATGCCGACGGACGAAACGACCAATTTCAAAATCACCGCCGAACAACTCGAGCAGGCTATTCGGGAATTGCCGAATCCGAAAGTTCTCATCCTGAATTCTCCGAACAATCCAACCGGCGCCGTTTATACGCAGACGGAATTGGAACAGATCGCCGCTGTCTGTATGAAGTATCGACTGACGATCGTTTCAGATGAAATTTATGAAAAACTGATCTACGACGGCGAAGTTCATCATTCGATCGCCGCGATTTCCGACGAAGTCAAGGCGCAAACAGTCGTCATAAACGGCCTTTCCAAAGCGTTTGCCATGACCGGCTGGCGTGTCGGTTATGCCGCCGGACCGGCGGAAATCATCGCCAGCGCCGTACGGATTCAGGAACACACCACATCGTGCGTCAATTCCATCGCCCAGAAAGCCGCACTCTGCGCGTTGACCGTTAAAAGCGACGAGATGGAAATGATGCGGAAGGAATTCGAGAACCGCCGGAACTATTTAGTCGCCGAACTGAACAGGATCGAACAAATCCGTTGTCCATTGCCGGGTGGCGCATTCTATGCGTTCCCGAACGTCTCCTACTATCTAAAAAACAACCGGAAAAATATCCGCAATTCCGTCGAACTCTGCCAGTTACTTCTGCAGGAATTCAAAATTGCGCTGGTTCCCGGCTCCGGTTTCGGCGCAGACAATTACGTCCGGTTCTCTTACGCCACGAGCATGAAAAACATCGCCGAAGGCGTTAGCCGCTTTTCGGACGGTTTAAAGGCGATTCTCTGAGGCGTTCTAAAGTGCAACCAAAGACAAAAGGCGCTGATTTCGATGTCTGGGTTTACGAAACCTTTGTCGAAGAAACTGCCGATCTGAAACGCATGTTGCCGTCGCACATCCGCGCCGGATTCACCGAAAAAACCATTCAGGAATCGGGAGACGAATTTCCGCGTGCGCCAATTCTAAGCGTCCGTTCGCAATCCATCATTCCGGTTCAATGGGCAAAGAAGCTTTCCGGAATTTTGTCGCGAAGCACGGGCTACGATCATCTGGAACGTTATGTCCGCGATACCGAAAAACCGATTCCATGCGGTTATTTGCCGCTATACTGCAACCGCGCGGTCGCCGAGCAGGCAATGCTGTTATGGATGGCGTTATTGAGAAAACTTCCACAACAAACTCGCTCGTTCGGAACGTTTTACCGGAATAATCTCACCGGAAACGAGACCGCGGGGAAAACGCTTCTCGTCGTCGGCGTCGGAAATATCGGCTCGGAAATCGTCAGGATCGGCGTTGGACTCGGCATGAATGTTCTTGGTATCGATCTCGTCGAAAAGCATTCGTTCGTCAACTACACAACCTTTGACGACGGAATCGGCAAAGCTGACATCATCGTCTGCGCGATGAACCTGACGAGCGAGAATGCCGGATATTTCAATTACGAACGATTCCTGATGGCAAAGAAAAGCGCGATTTTCATCAACATCTCGCGAGGCGAGATCTCACCTTCCACCGTTTTACTTAAAATGATCGAGGAAAATCGGCTCGGCGGTGTCGGACTGGACGTTTACGATCACGAAAGCGAACTCGCGGAATCTCTGCGCACCCGTAAAAAGAGCAATTCGCAGGAGGTTCGCGCCACGCTCGCGCTCGCTGAAAAGCCCAACGTCATTCTCACGCCGCACAACGCATTCAACACGATCGAGGCGGTTGCTCGCAAAGCGGAACAGAGCGTCCGGCAGATCGATCACTTCCTCCAAACCGGGAAATTCCTCTGGCCTGCGCCAATCGTCCTTAACGATAAAAGCAATTGCCTCTGACCTCAAATTTTCCATTTAACCAAATCGACCAACCGTTCGTCTAATATCCGATTTTTATAAACAGTGAAATATTCGGAGAATAATGGAGCATACTACCGAATGAAAAAATTCAGTGTATTTATCTATCTCTGCCTTTTCTTCTCTCTGGCGTCGGCACAGGCGCCGCAACGTCCGGCCGGCAACCGATCCGGTTCCTCACAACGCCCGGCAGTTGGCAAATTGACAGGCATCGTTATCGATGACCGCACCGATAAACCGATCGAATATGCCGCGACGATCATATTAAACGTCCGGGATTCGAGCATCGTCACCGGCACGATTACCGATCCAAACGGCGTCTTCATGCTCGAAAAGATTCCGTTCGGGCACTACCGAATCAAAATCTCGTTCATCGGTTATAAACCGCGCGTCATCGAAGATATCATTCTAAGCCCTAAGAAAATGGAAATGAATCTCGGAACGATCCGCATTCAATCGACGGTTCTCGATATGAAATCCGTTACCGTCACCGGCACGATGAAGCAGATCGAATACAATCTGGATAAAAAAATCGTCAAGGTCGATAACGAAGTCGCGACGATGGGCGGAACGGCGCTGGATGTCATGCAAAACATTCCGTCGGTTACCGTCGATCTCGATGGAAATGTCAGCCTGCGCGGTTCGTCGAACGTGACGATCCTGATTGACGGTCGTCCCTCTCAGATTTTAAACCTGGAACAGATTCCGGCCAGTATGATCGATCGGCTGGAAATTATTACCAATCCCTCTGCGCGATACGATCCCGAAGGCATGTCCGGAATCATCAACATCGTCATGAAAGAGAAACAGACGCCGGGATTGAACGGAATGGTTTTGCTGAATGCGGGCACCAAAGACAAATACAGCGGCTCGCTGAATCTGAATTACCGCGTGAACCGGCTCAACCTGTTCGTTAATTACGACGGCCGATTTTCACACATGAACAACTGGATGACGCGGAATCGCGAATCGACTTTCACGGATTCCGTTTCCGTTCTCGATCAGGATGAAAACGCGCGGCGGAATATGCAGTTCAGCAACTTCAAAGCCGGCGGCAATTATGTCTTCGATCCGTTTCATACGCTTTCCTTTTCTGTCGTGAAAAACATTCACGGAATGAGCGGAAACGAGACGACCGATTACGAGACCCGCGACGGGCTTGAGAATCTGACGAATGCTTATACACGTTTCGTCGATGAAACCGATGATGAATCCGGCTCGGAAGTCGCGCTGAATTATAAAAAGACCTTCGCGCGCGAACTGCAGGAACTCACCGCGGATTTCTTTTATTCAAACCGGCTGGGCGATGAAAACATGGAAAGCGTTCAGGAAGATTCCATTGTCGATCGATTGCCGATCGAGACCATTATTCCTTTCCTGCAAAACACATTCACGGATTCCAAAGGCAGAGTGGCGACGATCAAGACGGATTATACGCATCCTTTCCGGAACGGACTTCGCGTGGAAACGGGCTACAAGGGTACTTTCCGCCAGAGTGATTCCGATTATCGGCTGGAAGATTTCGTTTCGGACGAATGGGTAGTCGATTCCGCCGCAACGAATCACTTCATCTATTCCGAACAAATCCACGCCGTTTACGGAATTCTGGCGGGCACACGCGGACTTTTACAATATCAGGGTGGCGTTCGTGTGGAATATGCCGCCAGTTCATCCGATCAGGAAACGACCGACGAGACTTTTTCGAATTCCACCTTCGATCTGTTTCCCAGTCTGCATTTACAATACACGTTGACCGAGCGGCAGGGTTTGCAGTTCAGTTACAGCCGACGTATCAACCGGCCCCGAAGCCGGTCGTTGAACCCGTTCATCAACTACGAAGATCCGCAGAACCTTTCCGCGGGAAATCCCGACCTCAAGCCGGAATACATCGACGTCGTCGAAATCGGTCACTCGTTCGATTCGCGCCCGACATCCGTCAATACGACGCTCTTTTATCGGCAGGTGACCGGCATGATCACGGGCATCATGAAACTGCAGGCGGACGGCACGACGCTGACGACATTTGAAAACCTGAATAACGGGAAATCGGTCGGTCTGGAGTTGGTCGTCAATCAACAGATCTTCAAATGGTGGCGATTCAACGCGAATTACAGTTATTTCCTAACGGAATTGTCCGGACCGGGACTCCAATATGCGCAATCCACCCGGAGCGACGGATGGACGCTCAAATTCAATTCGTTCACGAGTCTCAGTAAGCGGACGAATTTGCAAGTATCGTTATTCTATTTCTCACCGACGATCTCCGGTGGCGATTTATCCCGTCAGGGTCATGGCGGCCATGGCGGCGGCGGAATGATGCAGGGCAGAACAAAGGCGAATTTCTTCGCGAATGTCGGCATCAAACATGAATTTATGGATGGCAAACTGACGGCGACGCTTCGTATCAGCGATTTGCTGAAATCGACCAAAATGGGCATGACAACCGTCGGTGAAAATTTTGTTTCCACCACACAACGCCGCCGCGAAGGACAAATCGTCTATCTTGCGCTTTCGTACAAGATCAACGAACCGATCCGTGAGAAAGAACGGAAGTCCGAAGACGAGGAACCGGAAATCGATATGGAAGATTTCTAACCGGCTTTAGCGATTCTTACCATTTTTCGTCGTATTTCGTCCAGATTTCATCGCCGAGCCGCCACGCGCGTTCGACGACTTTGTCGCCCCACTGGACGGTATAGTTCGTCAGGAATTTCCGCGCCTCCGACGGATTTTTCTTCAACAGGCTAACGGCTTCCTGCTCGATCTTCGGCTGGTCAGCTAAGAGTTGCTCCTGTATCGGTTTCCAGACGGCAGTCACATCTTTGCGCATGTCGCCCCAACGCTGAGCGGAAAGCGTTCCCAGATGGTTGAACGCCCACCACGCCGACTCGCGGGAAAAACCTTTAACCCTGCCATCGACTTTATACGGCTTCGCCAGATCGGTGACCGAGCAATAAATCGGAATATAGATCGATGAGGCAACATTATCGAGCGCCAGCCAAACGACACCGCCGACTTCGTTCGGCAACCAGTCGCGCGATTGAGTAATCGTTGCGTACATCGTGTACCAGCGGGCAATCGGCCGTTCTCCAAGCGCACCCCAGCCGCCATTGATCTTGAAAATCGGGTTCATTTCATACGGCATGAACGGGTTGGCGAACGGTGAAATCTCGGTCTTTCCCTCTTTGTTCGTCCACGTAATATTCTTGACGAAATTGAAATCCGTTCCTTCAAAAAAATCCTGAAACAGCGCAACCATTTTCGGCAAATCAACCGGCGCGTCCGGCTTGACCGAGAACGGATAATTCTCCGAATCGGGATGAAGTTTCAGCGACGGAGCGACAAGATCGAGCACACGCCATTCACGGCGACGCGCGGCATACGAAACCCGTCCTTCGGGATCGTAAGCGTAACAAAACTCGAAAGGTCCGTCGTTCGGATTCCACCAGCCGCTGTCCTGCGCAACTTTATATATGTTTTCGGACGCCATAAAATAATCCCGGTCGTTCAGATCGATCTGCCGGATTCGGCTGGCGTTCGCATTGATGGAAACGTGCCCGTCCGGAACGCGGCGCGCGACCCAAATCGAGCCGACGTTTCCCTTGCCGGGACCGACGATTTCCAGATGCCAGACCTCTTTGGTGTCGGCAATCGTCAGGCATTCGCCTTCATCGTTATAACCGTACTTTTTCGTTAACTCGCCAGTCAGACGAATCGCGTCCCGCGCCGTCGTACTGCGTTCGATCATCAGTCTCACCAACTGCTGGCAGTCGATCAGGCATTTTTCCGACCTCAGCGACTCGCGCCCGCCGAATGTCGATTCGCCGATCGCCAGCTGACGATCGTTCATACATGGATAAGCCGTGTTGATGAAGCCGAATGTCGATTCGATCTGCGGAATCTCGCCTTGCGGAATGTAAGTATAGGACGGCATCGCCAAGGAATCATAATCGACGCGCTTGACAATCATTGTCGTCGATCCTTTTTTGAATTTCTGCGGCGGCACGATGTCGATCGATGAGCGCGTACGGTGACTGTCGCATGTATGCGATGTCATCACCGAGCCGTCGACTGACGCTTTTTTCCCAACGGTGATCGATGTGCACCCATCGGGACGATCATTGACCCAATCGGAGTAATTCATTCGCGTCTGCCCAAAAAGCAGGCTGGAAAATGATAACACCAAAGCGCCAATTCCTAGTAAAACAAAATTCTTCCCTGACTTCATTATTTTTCTCCTACTAACTCAGCATTCGCAACCAATTTTCAATTTTCATTTTTAAACTTTT
>Ga0265296_1005714_pt1 | contig 10054 bp, 7 predicted proteins | sample MunlanPumphouse1_FD_189073 | JGI IMG/M metagenome (GOLD analysis project Ga0265296, IMG submission 189073) | Groundwater microbial communities from a municipal landfill in Southern Ontario, Canada - Pumphouse #1 | ecosystem: Environmental > Aquatic > Deep subsurface > Groundwater | place: Canada...
CCGTTCTTCCAGATCGGCGAAACCAAATATGGCCGCCCGATCATCGTGCGATCCTATGATCCGGCGATGTCGTTCGAGGATGCAGTCAAGCTGCTGTGCGTTTCGTTCGATTCGACGATCCGCGCCAATGCGGGGGTTGATTTGCCGATCGACCTGAAAATCCACGAGCGCGACGATTATACGACGGTGCGCGAACGGCGCTTCGAGCGCGGCGACCCCTATTTCGACAGCGTCGCCAACGGCTGGGCCGAAGCGCTGGGGATCGCGCTGGCCGAGCTTCCCGACTTTCATTTCTGATCGCCGTCGGCCACCGTCGTTCGGTGCCAGACCGGGAAGGATTGCCATGATACGCTGGATTGCCGCCGCGCTTGTTTTGACGGCCACGCCAGCTGCCGCCGACGAGGCGCGCTTTGACAAGGCGCTGGACGATTTTCGCGAAGTGAATCGCGCTGAAATGCGCAAGGCGAATATTGCGGGCAGCAGTTTCTATGTCGTGCGCGACGGTCGGACGGTTGCTGCCGATCACCTGGGTGAGCAGGATGCCGAGGCGCATATGTTAGTCGATGCGCGGACCATCTATCATTGGGCGTCGATCACCAAGACGATGACGGGGATCGCGATCATGCAGCTGCGCGATCGCGGACTGCTGTCGCTTGACGATCCGATCGTCAAATATGTGCCGGAACTCGCGGCGGTTCATAATCCCTATGGCGATACGGGCGCGATCACGCTGCGCCAGCTGATGAGCCACAGCGCGGGCTTTCGCAGCGGCACCTGGCCGTGGCGGGATCACGGCTGGCAGCCGTTCGAGCCGGCGGGCTGGTCGCAGCTGGTCGCGATGCTGCCCTACACCGCCGTGGAGTTTAAGCCGGGCACCCGGTTCGGCTATTCAAACCCCGGCATAGTTTATCTGGGACAGGTGATCGAACGCCTGTCGGGCGAGGATTATGAAGTTTATATCGATAAAAATATCCTGAAACCGCTGGGCATGCACGACAGCTATTTCGACCGCACGCCGCCGCACCTGCTGCCGCATCGCTCGCACAGCTATTTTATCCGCGACGGCAAGCGGGTCGCGGCGCCCTTCGATGTCGATACCGGGGTGACGGTGTCGAACGGTGGGCTCAACGCGCCGATGCCCGACATGGCCAAATATCTGGCGTTCCTGCTCGACGACTCGTCGCAGCAGCCTGCGTTCGACCTCGTGCTGAAGCGGCTATCGCTTGAGGAAATGTGGGCGCCGCAAATCGCGGCGGGCGAGGACTTCACGCAGGGCCGCATGGCGACGACGACGCAGAGCGGCCTGTCCTACTTCATCGATCGCAGCGCGGGGGTGCGGTTTGTGGGGCATAATGGCGATCAGAACGGCTTTCGCGTCTATCTTAGCTTTTGCCCCGATCAGAGGGTCGGGAGCCTGCTGGCGTTCAACACCGAAACGCGCGGGGTGCAGAACAGCGCCGCCAATCGCGAAACGGCCGAATCGCGGATCGCGCTTGCGACCGACGGCTTGTGCGAAGCGCTGGCGAAGTAGCATCCTTGTCGTCGTCCCGGCGCATGCCTTGATCTCACCCTATCGGCACAACTCACCGGCGAGATCCCGGCCTGCGCCGGGATGACGATTGAGAGGTATCGGACTGTTGCGGAAGTATGCTTACCGGTTCTTCCGTCCCTCGATCAATCCATCGACGAGGCTCGGATCCGCCAGTGTCGAGGTGTCGCCGAGCGACCCAAAGTCGTTCTCGGCGATCTTGCGTAGGATGCGGCGCATGATCTTGCCCGACCGCGTCTTGGGCAGACCCGGCGTCAGGTGGATATGGTCAGGGGTAGCGATCGGGCCGATTTCCTTGCGAACTTGCTGCCTGAGCGCCGCGGCAACTTCGTCGGTTGGCTCGACCCCCGCGTTGAGCGTTACATAGGCGTAGATGCCTTGGCCCTTGATGTCGTGCGGGAAACCCACGACCGCGGCCTCGGCAACGTCCTCGTGCAGCACCAGCGCGCTTTCGACTTCGGCGGTGCCCATGCGGTGACCCGACACGTTGATGACGTCGTCGACGCGGCCGGTGATCCGCCAGTATCCGTCGGCATCGCGGCGGCAGCCGTCGCCGGTGAAATATTTGCCCTTATAGGTCGAGAAATAGGTTTCGGCGAAGCGGGCGTGGTCGCCATAGATCGTCCGCGCCTGCCCCGGCCAGCTGTGCGTGATGCAGAGATTGCCTTCGGCTGCACCGCCGGTCTGTTCGTCGACGAGCACACCGCCCTCGGCATCGACGAGCAGCGGACGGATACCGAAAAAGGGCTTGCCCGCGCTGCCCGGCTGCGCGGGATGCGCGCCGGGCAGGGTGGTGATCATGATGCCGCCGGTCTCGGTCTGCCACCAGGTATCGATGACGGGGACGCGCCCTTTGCCGACGACGTCGCTGTACCAGCGCCATGCCTCGGGATTGATCGGTTCGCCGACGCTGCCGAGCAGGCGGAGCGACGACAGGTCGTGGCGCGTCACATACGCATCGCCCTCGCGCATCAGCGCACGGATCGCGGTAGGGGCGGTGTAGAGGATGTTGACCTGGTGCTTGTCGACGACCTGCCAGAAACGGTCATGGTCGGGATAATTGGGCACGCCCTCGAACATCAAAGTCGTCGCGCCATTCTGGAGCGGGCCGTAAACGACATAGCTGTGGCCGGTCACCCACCCGATGTCGGCGGTGCACCAGAAAATCTCGCCCGGCCGATAGTCGAAGCCGTAGTGGAAGGTGCTGGCGGTCCACACCGAATAGCCGCCCACCGTATGGAGCACACCCTTGGGTTTGCCGGTCGATCCCGAGGTGTAGAGGATGAACAGCGGATCCTCGGCGTTCATCGCCTCGCACGGGCATACATCGCCAACATCGGCCGACAGCGCGTCGTACCAATGGTCGCGGCCTTCCTTCATGTTCACGTCGCCGCTGGTGTGGGCGATGACGAGCACGGCTTGGACGTCGACGCGCTCGAGCGCCTTGTCGACATTGGCCTTTAGCGGCACCACCTTGCCGCCGCGCAGTCCTTCGTCGGCACAGATCACCCAGTCGCTGGCGCAATCCTCAATCCGGCCATGGATTGCCTCGGGCGAGAAGCCGCCGAAGACGACGCTGTGCACTGCGCCGATGCGCGCGCAGGCGAGCATCGCGACCGCGCCCTCGGGGATCATCGGCATATAGATTGTGACGCGGTCGCCCTTTTTTACGCCCATCTTCTTTAAGGTGTTGGCGAAGCGGACCACATCGGCGAGCAGCGCCGCATAGCTGATCGTGCGCGTCTCGCCGTCGGGCGCGTCGGGTTCGAAGATGATTGCGGTGCGGTCGCCGTGACCCGCGGCGACATGGCGGTCGACGGCGTTGTGGCAAAGGTTGAGGACGCCGTCCTCAAACCATTTAATGCTAACCACGTCGTAGGACCAATTGCCAATCCTGGTGGGCGCGGTCATCCAGTCGAGACGCTTGGCTTGCTCGGCCCAGAAGGCGTCGGGATCGGCGATGCTTTGCGCATAGAGCCGATCATAATCGGCGGCGGTGCAATGTGTGTTCGCGGCGGCGTCGGTCGGGACGGGGATCAACGGTTCGGAGGGGGGTAGGTCGGACACGTCTGCTTCTCCCGCTTTCGATTTGACTCGGTTGCTGGCTGCGATAACCCGCGATCGACAAACTGCAAGGCGCGATGGCGCCGACGAAGGGGCGGAATATGGTTCAACTGGGCCAAGCGATAGGTGATCTGCTCGACCGGCTGGGCGTTTCCCGCGCGGCGTGGATCGAGGGGACGATGCCAGCCGTGACGCCGCTGACCGGCGAACAGCTTGGCATGATCCAGACCGTCGATGCTGCGGCAATCGACGAGCGGCTCGATCGGGCGAGCGCCGCGTTCCGAAGCTGGCGTCATGTTCCCGCCCCGCGCCGCGGCGAACTGGTACGGCTTTGGGGCGAAGAATTGCGTGCCGCGAAGGACGATCTGGCCAAGCTCGTAACGATCGAAGTCGGCAAGATCCCGTCCGAGAGTGCGGGCGAGGTGCAGGAAATGATCGACATCTGCGACTTTGCCGTCGGTTTGTCGCGTCAGCTTTATGGCCTGACGATCGCGACCGAGCGGCCGGGGCATCGGATGATGGAGGTTTGGCATCCGCTGGGCGTTGTCGGAGTGATTTCGGCGTTCAATTTTCCGGTCGCAGTGTGGGCATGGAACGCGGCGCTGGCGCTGGTGTGCGGCAACAGCGTGGTTTGGAAACCGTCCGAAAAGACGCGGCTCACCGCGCTGGCGGTGCAGACCTTATTTGATCGCGCGGTGGCGCGGTTCGGCGATGCACCCGAAGGCCTCTCGCAATTGCTGATCGGCGGGCGCGAGGTGGGCGAGGCGTTGGTCGACGACAAGCGCGTTGCGCTCGTATCGGCAACCGGATCGACCCGTATGGGACGTAGCGTGGCGCCGCGGCTGGCGGCGCGTTTTGCGCGCGCGATCCTTGAGCTCGGCGGCAACAATGGCGCGATTGTTGCGCCGTCGGCCGATCTCGATCTCGCGCTACGCGGGGTAGCGTTCGGGGCGATGGGGACCGCGGGGCAGCGTTGTACGACGACGCGGCGGCTGTTTGTCCATGACGGCATTTACGACGGCTTTGTCGCACGGTTGAAAGCCGCCTACGCTAGCGTGGGCGTCGGCAATCCGCTGGAGAGCGAGGTGCTCGTCGGGCCACTGATCGACCGCGCAGCGTATGAGGCGATGCAAAGCGCACTCGCGGCAGCGCGCGCCGCGGGCGGGGTAGTGGCTGGTGGGGACCGGGTTGGCGACGGCGCAAGCTTTTATGTGCAGCCCGCGCTGGTCGAAATGCCCGGTCAGGTCGGGCCGGTGCTCGACGAGACCTTTGCGCCAATCCTTTATGTCATGCGCTACTATGATCTGGACGCGGTGATCGACCTGCACAATGATGTGGCGGCGGGGCTGTCGTCGGCGATCTTTACCACCGATGTACGCGAGGCCGAGCGTTTCCTGGCCGCAAGTGACTGCGGCATCGCCAACGTCAATCTGGGGACGAGTGGCGCCGAGATCGGAGGGGCGTTTGGCGGGGAAAAAGAGACCGGCGGTGGGCGCGAAAGCGGGTCGGATTCGTGGCGCCAATATATGCGGCGCGCGACGAACACGATCAATTATTCGGATGCACTGCCGCTGGCGCAGGGGGTGAGTTTCGAACTTTGATGGCGAGCGGCCACTCAAAACCCCGTTCGTGTCGAGCGAAGTCGAGACACCGTGAAGCCGTACACGCCCGAGGGGCATCTCGACTTCGCTCGATGCGAACGGAACAGGGAGGGCGGCGTCAGTTCGCCCGCCAGCGGAAGCCTTCTTCGAGCGCAACGACTTGGCCCACTGTGCCAACCGGCTCCTGTATCCCGTCGGTCAAAAACGCCAGCATCGCCGCATCGCTGACATCGACATGCGCAAGCGTGCGATTCCCCGCGGGCGTCCGCGCGACAACCACGCCCGCTTTTGGCGCCCCGTCACGCCCATAAAACACTGTGTAGCTTTCGATCGTCGCCGGTCCGGCATAGTCCTCGGTCAGCTCAGGTACCGGGCCGCGCTGGGCTTCGGCCTCCGCCTGATAGTCGAAATCCTGGGGGAAGCTGGCCGCCGCGATCGGCTCGCGCCCCAGCACGATGCAATGATTGTCGGTCGCGAAGCCGCCATTGGCGAACAGGAAGCCATAGCGGCCCTCGGCGCGCAACCGATCGACCATCGAGACGATCGCATGGCTCATATAATTGGCGATCGGGCCGCCGCCAAAGGTCAACCCGCCGAACACGGTCGCGGGGCGCTCGACCGGCCAGCCGAGGATGCGCCGCGCCATCTTGGGGACGCAGGGAAAGCAGCTGTAGAGTTCGACATGGTCGAAATCCTGCGCCGTCATGCCGTTGAGCGCGAGGGTGCGGGTGATCGACGTTGCCATGCTGATACTGCCGTCATAGCGGTCGCGGTGGAGAATGCTCGCGGGCTCCTTCGCCGCGGCACCCATGCCGACGTAGATCAGCCGGTCTTCCGGAATGCCGCGCCGCCACGCTTCGGCAAGGCTGGCGACGATGAAGCCCGCGCCCTGGTTCACCGACGAATTGGCGACCATCAGTTTAGAATAGGGGAAGGCGATCGGCCGGTTGCGTTCGTCGACGCGCAGGATGTCGGCGGGCGTTGCGGGCTTGCGGATCCACGCGCCGTCGTTTGCTGCGGCGACTTCGGAAAAACGCGACCAGATCTCGGCACTCTCAAATTGCGCGTCTTCCAGGCTCTGGCCCCATGCGGCGCGCGTTGCGTTCTCGTACAGCGGATAGACGTCGACAGGCGCGGCGAGGCCGTGCAACTGCGCGTAATTGGGCTCGCGCCGGGTCGCGACCTTACGGATCGCGTTGTAGCTTTTGTCCTCGCCGCTCGCGGCCTTGGCGGCGCGCCCTGCGGCAGTCCGTAGCGCCTCGGCGCCGACAATCGCGGCGAGTTTGACCTCGCCCGCGCCGATGCGGTTCGCAGCCTCGTTGAGCAGACGAACTGGCGTGTCGCCGTGCGGCGCGGCCGACTGATAATTGATCGCGGGGGTCGCGCCGATTGCGGCGGCCAGCGGTTCGCACAGCTTTCCAAGATGGTGAAAACTGATCTGGTCGACGATCGCCAGACTGTCGAGGTCGGCCAGCGGAATGCTCGCGTCCTCGGCCGCGACCTTGAGCGCGGCGACCATCAGCCCAAGCGAATCGAGACCGTCGTCGGGATCCTCGGGCCGGTCGTTGACCTGCCCGACGCCGATGATGACGGGAATGCGCTCGGGGTCGGTCATCGTCATGTCAGCGCGCCTTCCATTCGGGCTTGCGCTTTTCGGCAAAAGCGCGCGGGCCTTCGCGCGCATCCTCGCTGCGCATCAGCGCGGTGCGTTCGAGGGTGTTGGCTTCCCAATAGGGCGCATCCGCGGCGATACGGCCATCGTGGATGCCGAGCGCGACGCGCTTCGATGCCTGTACCGACAGCGGCGCGTTAGCGGCGATCTTTTCGGCGAGCGCGATCGCGGTGGGCAGCAGGTCGGCAAGCGGGAGGACATGGTTGACGAGGCCGAATTTGGCGGCGCGCGCGGCGGGGATCGGGTCGCCGGTCAGCATATATTCCATCGCGAGCTTGCGCGGGATTTGCTGGGCGAGGCGGAAGGCGCCACCCGCCGCGGCGAACAGCCCGACCTTGACCTCGGGCAGGCCAAACTGCGCATGATCGGCCGCAATGATGATGTCGCTCATCAACGCAATCTCACAGCCGCCGCCGAAAGCGAAGCCGTTCACCGCGGCGATGATCGGCTTCGAAATCGGATGGGAGACCATACCGGCGAAGCCCCATGCCTGCTGCGCCGGATCGTCGGGGTAGAGGCTCTCGCCGCGCGAGAGGGCGACGAGGTCGGCGCCGGCGCAAAAGCTTTTGTCGCCCGCGCCGGTGATGACGACGACGCGGATTTCGGGATCGGCCTCGGCCTCCTCCAGCGCGGTGCCGATTCCGATATGGACCGCGGCGTTGACCGCGTTGCGCGCCTCGGGCCGGTTGATCGTGACGATCAGGATATACCCGCGGCGTTCGGTGAGGATGGTCGTGTCGGTCATGGCGAATCTCTCCCTTTGGCGGGAGTATCGCGGTTGGTTGACGTTTACGTCAACCGCTAACGTTGCCCCCGCGAAGGCGGGGGCCGCTTTCGGCCTTGTCCGGCATCGCTGCGTAAACCGCGAGCGGCCCCCGCCTTCGCGGGGGCGACGCGGATCAGATCGACTGCCCGGTCTTCGCCCAGTCCGCCAGGAACCCCTCAATACCCTTTTCGGTCAGAATATGCTTGAACAACCCCTTGATCACCGACGGCGGCGCGGTCATCACGTCGGCGCCGATCTTGGCGGCTTCGAGGACATGGATGCCGTGGCGCACACTCGCGACGAGGATTTCGGTCTCATAGCCATAATTGTCGTAGATCAGCCGGATGTCGGAGATCAGCTGCATGCCGTCGAAACCATTGTCGTCGTGGCGGCCGACGAAGGGCGAGACGAAGGTCGCGCCAGCCTTGGCGGCGAGCAGCGCCTGCGCCGCCGAGAAGCAGAGCGTCACATTGACCATCGTGCCGTCGCTGGTCAGCGCCTTGCATGTTTTCAGCCCGTCGATCGTCAGCGGCACCTTGATGCAGACATTGTCGGCGATGCGGCGGAGGATTTCGGCCTCTTTCATCATCGTGTCATGGTCGAGCGCGACAACTTCGGCCGACACCGGGCCTGTGGTCAGCGCGCAGATTTCTCGGGTCACTTCCTTGAAATCGCGGCCCGATTTGGCGATCAGCGACGGGTTAGTGGTGACTCCATCGAGCAGCCCGGTCGCGGCGAGTTCCTGGATGTCGGCGATTTCGGCGGTGTCGGCGAAGAATTTCATGGCGCGGGCTTTCTGTCGGAAGGGCGATTCGGTGGTTGCTGATTGCCCTAGAGCAATGGTGGAGAAAACTGAACCGTCGCCTCGGCTCGTCATTGCGAGCGAAGCGAAGCAATCCAGGGCGGTTTACGCCACGCTGGATTGCCGCGTCGCTTCGCTCCTCGCAATGACGAGGAAAGTATCTACTGGCGTTCCATCTTTGTTCCGATTATGCGAACCGCATGGCCAAAGTGAAACGCCAATATGTCTGTCAGAATTGCGGCTCCGCCACCTATCGCTGGCAGGGGCAGTGCGCCGATTGCGGCGAGTGGAACACGCTGGTCGAGGAAGCGGGCGAGACGGTCTTTTCGGCTAAGCACGACCTGAGCAAAGGCGGGCGGACGATCGCGCTCGAAACGCTGAACGCCGAAAGCAAGATGCCAGAGCGGATGCTGTGCGGAATCGCCGAATTCGACCGCGCGCTGGGCGGTGGATTCGTCGCGGGGTCGGCTACGTTGATCGGCGGCGATCCGGGGATCGGCAAGTCTACGCTGTTGTTGCAGGCTGCGGGACGGCTGGCGCAGGCGGGCAAGTCGGTCGTCTATATCAGCGGCGAGGAAGCGGCGGCGCAGGTGCGGCTGCGCGCGCAGCGGCTGGGGCTGGGCAACGCACCGGTCGCGCTGGCGAGCGCGACATCGGTGCGCGACATTTTGGCGACGCTTGATCGGCAGACCGCCGATTTCGTCGTCATCGATTCGATCCAGACGATGCACAGCGACCTGATCGACAGCGCGCCAGGCACGGTCAGCCAGGTCCGCGCGAGCGCGCAGGAACTGATCCGCTATGCCAAGGACAGCGACGCCGCGATCGTGCTGGTCGGCCATGTCACCAAGGACGGGACGATCGCCGGGCCGCGCGTGCTCGAACATATGGTCGACACCGTGCTGGCGTTCGAGGGCGAGCGCAGCCATCAATATCGCATCCTCCGCGCGGTGAAGAACCGTTTTGGCGGCACCGACGAGATCGGGGTGTTCGCGATGGGCGAAGAGGGGCTGGGCGAGGTGAGCAACCCGTCGAGCCTGTTCCTGACCGACCGAAGCCGCGACGTGCCGGGATCGGTGGTGTTTCCGGCGCTGGAAGGCACGCGCCCGGTGCTCGTCGAGGTGCAGGCGCTGACCGTGCGGCTGGCAAGCGGGGCGACCCCGCGCCGCGCGGTGGTTGGCTGGGACAGCGGGCGGCTGGCGATGGTGCTTGCGGTGCTCGAGGCGCGCTGCGGGCTGCAGATGGGCGCCGCAGAGGTCTATCTCAATATTGCGGGCGGTTATCGACTAACCGATCCGGCCGCCGATATGGCGGTCGCGGCGGCGTTGATCTCGGCGTTCACCGAACGACCGGTACCCGCCGACGCGATCGTCTTTGGCGAATTGTCGCTGTCGGGCGAGGTGCGGCAGGTGTCGCACGACGGGCTGCGACTGCGCGAAGCGGCAAAGCTCGGTTTTTCGAGCGGCTGGGGGCCGAAGGGAATGAAGCCGGTCGGCGGAATTTCGGTGACCGGTTTCGAACGACTCGGTGAACTCGTTGACCTGATGCTCGGTCGCGACTAGCCACCCCTGAATGGGAAGTCTGACAGCTCTGGATATCC
>Ga0265296_1005715_pt1 | contig 10054 bp, 6 predicted proteins | sample MunlanPumphouse1_FD_189073 | JGI IMG/M metagenome (GOLD analysis project Ga0265296, IMG submission 189073) | Groundwater microbial communities from a municipal landfill in Southern Ontario, Canada - Pumphouse #1 | ecosystem: Environmental > Aquatic > Deep subsurface > Groundwater | place: Canada...
GGATTAAGGATATATTCCTTTCCTTCATAGTTTCTATGTAATACAATTGCGGTTTCTTTCGATCGATTTAATCTCCGAAGATCCATCCACCTAACTCCTCTAAAAAGCAGCTCTTTTTTGCGTTCATTAAGTACAAATTTTAATGCCCCCTCCTGGTTCAATACTGGAATGGACACAGCACTCTCTCGCTTAAACCTACTTGTCAGTAGCCTTTTGAGGTATGACATGCCTTGATTTATCTCCCCTTTCCTGACTAAACATTCGGCCAGCGTAAGGTAAGACTCATCTAGGGATAATCCCGAAAAATCCACGTAATTTCCACCATATGTACCTCTGAACGTTATTTTCTCCGGATCCTCCGATCTAAAAAACAGGGCTTTTCTCAGATCATTTTGATCAAAGGAATTATAAAAGACATCCGGAATTTTTGCATACGTTTCGCTTATCAGTTCGGCATAGTCTGGCATATCATAAAATAATATTTCCGTATTTCCTGATCCATAGGATGGAAATGGAAAATTCAAATTCGGATCAAGGCTATTGTAATTTAGTAATGTATGATCAGCCTGAATCGTCTTCATGGAATAGACAGAAGCACTATTGTAATCTTCAAGAACGAGATAAACTCTGGCAAGCAAGGCCTGTACGGCAACTTTATCAGCTCTATAAATCGAAAGTCCTTCCTGTGGCAAAAGCGATTCTGCCTCCAACAGGTCTGCTATTATCCTATCATAAGTTTCCTGAACAGTATTTCTAGCATTTTTTTGTTCAGGGTCACTCCCTGTACGCAGCGGAATTCCATAAATAGATCGTTGCTTATCTGTGGGCAATCCAGCAAATTGCATCGCCAAATTAAAAAACATTAAAGATCGTTGAAACAAGCATTCACCTTTAATACGATCATAACGTACTTTATTTATTTCATTTCTTGTGATCTTTTGCAGTCCTTCCAAAATAATATTACAATACAATATCCTACGATATGCACCGTTCCAGTCTTCGCTTTCTGCGTTTCCAAATATATCCTGTTGCCATAAAAAAGCAGCCCTTTCGAAATCTCTTGAGACGAGGCCTACGGAGGCATCACGAACTTCGTACTCATCGCCACTTATCATTCCTAATGTATGACTTGAAGACTGGTTCATTGTCATTGAATTGCCTAGCAAACCATCGAAGTCATCCAGCGTTGTAGGAACGGTTTGACTTTTGTCCCGTTTTAGATCCAGATAATCCGGATTACATGCCAGCAGAAACATGCTGCACAAAAATAATAGTAATGTTTTCATTTTATTAGCTCTTAAAAATCAAGTTGAACGCCTATTGTGTAAGTTCTTGGTTTAGGATAATTAGCCTGATAAAAATCGGGATCCAATCCTGATTTATTCGCTCTATACAGCATGCCTAAATTATTAACGACAGCAAATACCCGGGTTTGAACAAATTTTACATTCCTCCATTTGAAGGTATAAGCCATTTGTATATTCGAAAGCCGTACAAAATCACCTTTCTCAATCAATACCATCGAGTTTGCATAAAGCGCATCCCTTCTATTATCCACGTTTGTGGGCGTAGCAGGCACCGTCGTAAACTGCTCATCCCCTATTTTCTGCCAACGTCGTTCATAGTCACGATTGCCAATACCATTCGCAAAAAGTTTGCTATAATCAATAGATGCTCTTCTGAGGTAAAATCCCATTTTAAACTCGATGTTTGCATTTAGTTCGAAACCCTTATAATTAAAGCTCTGCATCAGACTGCCCTGCCAGGGCGGGAATCTGAGACCTACATATTCGAGGTCTTCGATCTTCGCATTGTTCATATATTTCAGGTAATCCTGATCACCGCTCGGCGTCAAGATCATTCCATTTTCGGCACTTAGCCCCCCAAATTTCCATGCGTAAAGCTGATCAAGAGACTTTCCTACTGTCGGAACAGGACTAGTTACATAGCTTGAAGTCGAGACACGAGAAGCAGCCATATAATCCGTCACCTTATTGCTTGTATAACTCAATAGTGTGTTGACTGACCATTTAAAATCACCCTGCAATAGCAAAGCACGTAAATTGAAATCAAGACCTTTGGTGATCATGTTGGCATAATTCACTGAGTTATCGATGTAATAAGTACCATCTACCGGACTAATTCCGGTGGTGGGGTCATACAATTTCTGCCCGATGAGATCGGTTCCTTTTTTATGGAAGTACTCGACCGAACCAGTTAGTCGCTGTTTCAAAAAGCCAAAGTCTAGTCCAAGATTTAAGATCTTTATTTTTTCCCAACGAAGATTTGGATTGCCCGCACTGCGGAGCTGACTATAAGGCAAACCGGTCATCAGATCATAATTATTAAAGAAGGCCGAGGGCAGTGCACTCAATGCGGCATTGATATTTCCATTGACTCCATACGTAGCCCTAACATCCAATTGCGAAAGCCAGTTATTTTTAAGGAAGTCAAAGGCAATTAGCTTTTCCTTGGCACCCAAAGACCATAGCGGTACACCTTTTTGATTGGTCTTTACACCAAAGATATTCGAGGCATCCCAACGTACACTGCCGCTGAAACTGTGTCGGTCTTGTATGGTTAATGAAGCATTTGCAAAATAGGACAAGAATCGCTCGGTGATATCCTGCATATTATTGGGCGGGACAGGAACACGGGCCGAACCGTTTGGTCGCAATTTGTACAGGGTAGTATAATCGAAAGCAATCTGATTCGTCAATATATCTCTGTTGTAATCAAATAAACGAAATCCAGGCAGATCTTTCGTCAGGTTGGCACTGATCTCCGCTCCAGCCAATGCACTGAGTTCATAATTAGTAGCAAACTTTTTCTGATAATTTCCTTGCAAACGAAAATTATGATTAACAATATTACGGTTAGTTCCACCTTCCAATATACCACCGTATGGGATGATCCGCGTCATATCGGTCTGCGTGTATTGGTTGACAAGGTTACGTACATAATAACTGTCCTTATCGTACCAATTCTGCGAGCTGTTGCTTATATTCTGGTATTGATATTTGAGATCCAGAGACAATCCGTCAAGCAACCTATAATTTAATCCGGCCGCGAGCAACAGATTCTTGCTTTGGGTCGTTTTATTTAAGAGCTCACGGTCTTCCAATGGCTTAAAATTCCAATTGAGCAAGCCTGTGCTTTCAGCCTGTTCTACATATTCCCGTAGATATTTATAGTTGGTTGAAGCCGCAGTGCCATCCACATTACGCAGAAAAGTATATGGGGATAAGGTTCTTGTTCCGTTCAGATTCGTCAGGTTATAACCATTATTGGCATTGTCTAACCTTGCAACCTGCACTTCTGCATTCAGTGTTAGCTGGGATGTTAATTTAAGCTCATTGGCTCCACGCAGCGTGTACCGCTGTGCTTTATTACCGATTACATTCAGTAGATCCTTATTGAAGCTACCCGAAAGCACAAAACGGTTTTTGGCAGAACCACCGGAAAGCATCAAGTTGTAACGCTGCGTTACTGCCTGACGATACAGTTCCTCTCTGGCTTCCTGCCGAATATCCTGCATTTCCATGCGGTTTTTGATCTGGTCAAATTCGGTCTGATTGATCTTATTTTCCTTCAATTTGAACAAGAGCGAGACATAATCGGGCAGCATTGTCTGATTGGCTTTCTTATAATAACCACGGTCGAACAATGTTTTTTCGACCTCCATCATGCTTTTGGAATCCAGAAAATTGGGATTGTAAAAAAGGTCGGGCCGATCGGACAGGACAAGCTGAGTACCGAAGCTTACTTTTATGGCATCGCCTGCCCGTCCTTTTTTTGTTGTAAGCACAATCACTCCGTTACCAGCACGTGCCCCCCATATACTGGCGGCAGCGGCATCTTTTAATATCGTGATACTTTCAATGTCATCAGGATTGATCGTATTGATACTTCCTTTGTATGGAAAATTATCGAGGATAATCAATGGCTCAGTGCTTGACTGAATAGAACTCAGGCCACGAAGTCGTAAAGCAGGTTCACCTACATTTTCATTGACATTAAACTTCCGATCGAACTGGAGGCTTGGAGTAATCCCTTCAAGTCGTTCAATGATGCTACCATTGGGATTAAACTGCAGCTGTTTATTGTCAATAGTATTAAACGAACCCGTTACACGACTTTTGTCGACCTTGTAATAACCCGTATTAACCAATACCTCGCCCAATTTTTGTTGACTAGCGGATAGTACAACCTTAATATACTGGTCCCGACCCTGTTCCAGTTCTATTACCTTGCGTTCATACCCAACCATACTAAATTGGATACGGGAGTTACTGCCCAGGAGGAAAGCAAAGGAACCATCCTTTGCGCTCGATCGCTGCAGCCCTTGGGGCAACAACACAATTGACACCTTTTCTAAGGGATTTCCGATACTATCGGACACTATCCCGGTGACCCGATATTGTGCCCATAATAGTACTGGGAAGAAATAGATATAGAGTAAAATGATACGTTTCATTTTCTAGCAAAGATTAAGGATTAACGATTGATTTTTTTGACTTGCGAAACGCGTAGCATAGGTACTTTTTGATCCATGATAACGATTTTCATACCGTAGCGTTTCAGTTCCTGTTGTACAGATTGTAGCTCCGTTGCTTTTCGCATGGATTTAGGGAATGCAAAAGATGCCATGAAATCGTTTGGTATATCCGTTTCGTTAATGACAGCATTTTCATCTAGCTTGAGCTGTTTCATATTTCTGAGCGGTGCAGAAACAAATAGCTGAAAATGTGGCTGATCAAAAAAGGCAACCTTTGCCTGTACAGTATCTGCAGATTGCTTTGCTGATAAGGGCTGCTGCAATAGCTGTTCTACGGCCGATAATGGCTTAAGTCTTTGCAGTGCAGCGTACCGCTTTCGAGGACCGCGAATAAGCTCTACATTTAACCCAAAATGAGCAAGTATTGCCTTTTGAAGCCTCCGTTGTAAGAGATGCCTAGCGTCAGCATCAGTATACGATGCCGGTAGTTGTAGGGCATAGCTGTAATAATTGTGCAACATCCAATCCTTTACTTTCAAGTCCTGTGCATAGTCGCCTTGATAGCTTGGTACAGGTTCATGAAAAGATTGTTTTTGCAGGATAGATGGCGATACATTCCACTGAAAAGCTGATATAATATCAAATAGCTGGAAGACATCCTGACGAAAAGCCTGATAAATAAGCTGGTCCAATGGATTATTGATTGAATAGATCAACATACTATCCCTGCCACGATGAATAGTCAGGGGAACCGTAAAATATTGATCCACAAAACCAGCCATCTTAAAGCCCTTTTGATCTACCAAAAGACCTGCTCTGCCATTATCAGCTGTAAACAAGGACTTGTTTGGATCTATAGCTTTAATAGCATTGTTCTGCACCATCTTGGGCATATCATCATGTAGGATCAATGCTATATTCTCCTTGGAGACATAATCTGACTTGGGTTTGGCAACCACCTTCCCTTTGTAGATCCAGATCATATGCGGTAGGCTTTGGTGCGGAAACATTTTGGCCAATACCGTATCCTCGGTAATGGATCGATAGTCCCAAGCAAAACGCTCGGCTATCTTGATCAGATCTTTACTAGACTGATAAGCAACTGGGATGATCTTTACTTTGGACGGATCCAATTCTCTGGAGATGGAATCCATTTTCATTAGGTAGTACAGACAAGGCTTACACCAGTTGGCCCAAAAGTCCAATACGATTAACTTGTCATGATCGGCACTCAGATCACTGATTGATTCAGCTTTAGATTTAAGGTCAAATAACTTATACTTTGTTGTATAAAAGTTTTCCGGCACTTTATCGCCTACATATAAAGAACTCGAATCGGGCGTATAAAATTGTGCTTTTAGCATAGTAGGAAAGTACAGTGAACATACAGCAATTAAAAGATTCAGTTTTTTAATTGCTGATCTTGAAAGTAGCCCATCGGCCCCGCTGTCCTTGTGGGGCGTCTGAGCTGATAAACTAAACATAGAAACTAGAAGGTATAAGATCACAAGTACCGTGGTCTTTAGTATTTGGGTATATAGCAACGCGCTGCTATTGAATTGTAGTTTTAATTTTTTCATCATTTTAGGAATTGGTATTGGATTGGGATATCCGATTAAAGAAATCGGAGATTGCTTTAGAAGTATTTATCGTTTCTTTGTTTACCTCAACTGAAATAGATACCTTACCAAGATCCAATTGAGTCGTGTGGATCATTAAATAGGCTATCAGGACGCGGAGAAGATCAACAGAAAATGTAGACAATTCATCAACACTGTAATTCCTTTCTGTGACATCAGGTTGCAATGCAACAATATGTTCATGGATCGTACTCAACGAATACTTCTCCCAGAAATTCTGTACATTCTGAATGGGGTCATATTCTTCCCTGTGCGTCTCATAGATGACCATGTCCAATAGGATAAGGTGAGCATAATTAGATTTCATTCTTTAGATTTTTAATGGCGAGTTTAGCACATACCTATTCCATTCCGATTGAATCGGTTACTTTTTAGGCCGTAAACTGCCCGAAATAAATTGGTTAATTGGGATCGCTAGAATTCTTCTGAATGAGTATCACAAGGTAAATAATTGGGCGTCTCGAATTCCGTAGCTGATGTGGCCAGGCCGTTGCTGGCTGAATCGCACCGATCTACTCGGGGGATTTAATAAGGTTTTTTGTGATTTGTTTTCTCATTTGATATAAAATATAAAAAGCATTGATTACACTATAACAATACATGTAATCAATGCTTTTTGTAGTATTTATACAACAAAAGTTGGGTGATCGCTTACTGTCGCCGTAACAAAAGCCCTGGCGAGGCCCCTAACCTCTGAGGAGCGATTAGGATGACAATACGGCGCTGATAAGTAAGCGTCAACCCTACCCCAGGAAATATTTTCCAAAGATAATGAATTGACGCATTACCCACACTCGTATTGTCATTAATTAAATCGCCAGATTTGTTACGAGTATTGTTATGAGTCTATATTTATTAGCTTATGTTCTTATTAATGTCTTTTCTAAAATTTATTTTTAATTCAATAACAAAGATAAAGTTAAAATGTAATACATGCAATACATTTTAGTAATTTTTTTTGAGGTCTTTAGCTTTTATGGAGAGTAAAGCAAAAATTAGTAAAATTGAACAATATATTATTGACTTCATTTATAAACTAAGAAAAGAGAAAAACTTAAATCAAGCTGATATCGCCACTATTATTGGAGTAAGTAGGGTTTTTGTAACTAATGTAGAAAACCCATCAAATAGAGCCAAATATAATATCGATCATATCAATGCTTTAGCTGACCATTTTGGGATGTCTCCAAAAGATTTTTTACCAGAAAAAGCTATCAATTGATTATGAAATTTGAATTCTGCAAATCCCAATATAATTTCACCATAAATTTTGCAAAAAATTTAATGGCATCGTTTTCAGCAACGATAACCTTATTTCAACATAGATACTTTTCAAAAGGATAACTTTTTAAAATGTTATATTAAAGCACTAAGCTTATTTTTGTAAAATGTTATTTTCAATTCATCTTTTGGGCACTTAGGCTCATTTTTCACTCTGCTAATATACTCTCTAATAGCTTGTAAATCTTTAAAATAGGAATGAGAATTATCGCGAGTTAAACTAAACTTGATATCAATATCAGCAAGATTGTTAAAATCACCATTTTCCTTAAAAAAATTGAAGCTATCATTTGACCTCACGTGAATATAATTGGATAAAATAAACCGAGAGTGTAGTCCCTCAAAATTCCGTGGATAAAACGCTTTACAATGATGAACTAGATTTAAATTATATTTCGAATAACCCTTCTGATCTAAATATTTCTTTAACTCATAATATTGCTTTGTAATATCATTACCTTTAAACTCGCTTATTATCATAATATCGATAATTTCATTTAACTCTAAGATACTTTCTATGAAAACATACAGATTATTAATTAATAATTGATTAGATTTATTTGAAAAAACATACTTATCAAAAAGAACTATAGAATCACAGTGCTTAAAAAACCGCGATATACATTTAAAACTAACAAATCTCATTTTCGGAGGAATAGCATTATCTTTAGTGACTTTCAGACTCTTTGACAAAATAATGTCAGAATATAATTCCCAGTTCTTCAGTAACGATAAATTAAAAAATAAAATACCATGACTAGATAAATAATCGTTACAAATTTTATCACTTAGCATTGATAAAACAATTGTTCTCTTTGAAGATAATTTTAACAGATCTTTATTTTCTAGAATGTTAGATAGATCACTAACAAATTGGATTTGGTTAAATTTGTCTAATAGCAGTTCTAATAATGGATTTTCTTCTGAAAATAAGATAAACTCCCTTTCATTATTAAAGTCAGTAATTAATGTATAATCTCTAAAATATTTTTTAATGAATTCGAGAAAATTTTTAAACTCATCCTCCCGTATATACAGCTCATCAAGAATTCCTTTTTGTAAAACAAAAGTTGCATCCATCATCTCATATTCTTATATTTCAATAACTTATATTTTAACTCTGCAGCCTCATCATAAAATCCATCTCCAAAGTCATTAGACAAAGTCCCATTTTCACGTATATGGATTTGCAATATCTGTTGTGAACTCTTACTAGGAGCATTGAAATAATAAATTGATGTTTCCTTACTGTTAATAGCCTTTTCTGCTGTAAGTAATTGCATTTTTCTAATTATATATTCACTATGAGTCTCAACAATTAATCTAATTTCAAAAGTTTTCACAGCATCGACAAGAAAATCGGCAAGTAAAGACTGTAATTTCGGATGAAGATTTGTCTCGGGTTCTTCTAGAAGAATGGTTTTCTTGACGACCCTATAGCCTCTATCTCGGATTGGCTCTTCGAGAGAAATACGCATAATAATTGGCAAAAATTGAGTTATTCCATATCCCAAATCGGCCAAAGCTATTTTTTCATTACCTCGAATTAGAAAAACTGTATTCGCCACTCCTTCAATGTTGATAAACTCTACATTATCAGCAATCTCAAACATTTTCAACCATTTATTTATAAAAGTTATTGATTTTTGACTAATGTCACGTGAACGATATTCTAATATTAATTCATTAAATGATGTTCCTTGAGAATCATTAGTATATAACCTTTTTGTATTGGCTCGTACTGCCTCAATGTATTCTGTATTGTCTAAAAGCGAAGAGAAATCCTTTAAAATTCTCCTTAAAGGCATCCCCTTTAAATACCTGTGGATCTGTTTATTTATCGTTAATTTAACATTTGATTCTATAAATTTTTCATATAAATGAGAGAATACTAATGTTGGCTCATCATAATATTTTTTAACATTATTTTCACTAACATTTAAATTAACGCTAGTTTTGTAATTAAAATTAATATTTTTTTTATCGATAATATATTTATCCCTAAATACGTTCCTAAGAAATATCTCTTCAAGCACTTTATTCTTTAAAACCATTATATGATTAAAAAATAATTTATGGTACTCATCTTCTGGTGATCCGATCTCCAATCTGAAAAAGGATTTATCATCATTCTCTTTAAAAATTTCTATTTTCCTAAGTTTTCCGCTAGTATCATTTTTAACGTAGGTAAGAAAAATCTTCAAAGAAACCTCTTTCGCCGCATCTTCAATTAGAATATTATATATGCTTCGACGAGTTGTGAAGGGTAATTTATTGTAGCTGTATTGAACATCGTCATTCACAGTTGCCTCGAATCCGAATGTCAATGAATCCGTCTTGCAATTTTTATTAATAGTATTATCAAATGATCCAAGATTATGCTTTGTATTTGAAAAATCCAATATTTGAAGATCATTGGTAACGTTACTTTTCAGCAATAGCAACGCCTTAAATATAGAGCTCTTTCCAGAAGAATTCGGACCTATTAAGAAATTAATCGGAGTTAATTCAAATTTGTTTTCGTGCTCAAAAACCCTATAGTTGTTAAAATAGATGGAGTTTATTTGTGACATGGCATTAATAACGTGATATAATAAGATGTTTCTAAGTTAATATTTGGCTTTTCTTATAAAAT
>Ga0265296_1005716_pt1 | contig 10050 bp, 8 predicted proteins | sample MunlanPumphouse1_FD_189073 | JGI IMG/M metagenome (GOLD analysis project Ga0265296, IMG submission 189073) | Groundwater microbial communities from a municipal landfill in Southern Ontario, Canada - Pumphouse #1 | ecosystem: Environmental > Aquatic > Deep subsurface > Groundwater | place: Canada...
TTATAATTCTGATGAACAAGGGAAGGTAGTGGTTACTATAACTGTTGATAAAACAGGGAAGGTGGCAAAAGCGGTGGCCGGTGCAAAAGGCACGACTATAACTGATAAAACACTTTGGAAACAGTCAGAACAGGCTGCATACAAGGCTAAATTCAGTTCCAAAACTGATGCCGCTATTGAACAAAAAGGTACCATTACCTATATTTTCCTGAAACTGAACTGATGAATTATCAGGAAACATTGGATTACCTTTTCTCTCAACTGCCCATGTACCATCGCATAGGCTCAGCAGCATACAAAGCAGACCTGAATAATACTCTTGCTCTTTGCGAACTTCTTGGTAATCCTCAAAATAAATTTAAGTCCATCCATATTGCCGGAACAAACGGAAAAGGGTCGGTTTCGCATTTTCTCGCTTCCATATTTCAGGAATGCGGCTATAAAACAGGATTATATACTTCTCCGCATCTTAAAGACTTTCGCGAAAGGATACGAATAAACGGCAATAAAATACCTGAAGAAAAAGTAAAAGATTTTGTAACGCAGCACCGGCAGGTATTTGATAAAATAAAGCCATCTTTTTTCGAGTGGACGGCGGGGCTGGCTTTTGATTATTTCGCTGAAGAAAATGTGGATATAGCGATTATAGAGACAGGCCTTGGCGGCAGATTGGATTCAACAAATATTATTACTCCCGAATTATCTGTAATCACCAATATAAGTTGGGATCATGCCAATCTGCTGGGCGATTCGATTGAAAAAATTGCAATTGAAAAAGCCGGAATAATTAAAAAAGGAAAACCTGTAATAATCGGACAAACGCAAGCTGATATACAGCATGTTTTTATTAATAAAGCGCAAAAGGAAAACGCGCCTATATATTATGCAGATAGTTATTATCATGTATTGCAAGCCGAAGTTGTGTACAATCACCATACAGAACTTATTATAAAAATACAATGCAGAAATGGAAGCGGTTTAAAGCATATTTTTGATGATGATCAGGTTATTCGCACTTCATTAACCGGCTATTACCAGGTAAAAAACATCGTATCCGTTCTTATGGCTTCAGATATTTTATACAATAAAGGTTTTACTTTAACTGCAGAGGGCGTCAAAAAAGGTATTGCTAATGTTGTTACAAATACGGGATTAATGGGACGCTGGCAAAAATTAGCTGATAAACCATTAGTAATATGCGATACGGGGCACAATAAAGATGGAATAAAAGAAATACTCCGACAAATAACATTCACTCCGCATAAAAAATTGCATCTGATACTAGGTTTTGTGAATGATAAAGATGTAAATCCCATACTTGAAATGCTTCCGAAAGATGCCGCATATTATTTCTGCAAAGCGTCAATCCCACGTGCATTAGACGAAACCATACTGGCAAAAGAAGCTGCACTATTTAATCTGTCAGGTAATACTTTTTCTACTGTTAAAGAGGCTTATGCTGCCGCACAAGCTATGGCAGAGCAAGACGACCTTATATTTATTGGCGGGAGCACATTTGTTGTTGCGGAAGTATTATAGTTACTATTCAGGTATAAAGGTATAGGTTATAAAGGTATAGGGGTGGTGAAAGTTATAGGTCTTTTCCCTTATACTTCTATTTCCCTATACCTAAATAGTTATAATCTTTTTTTCTCCATGACCAAAACCTTAAACTAAACCGGTCGCTCTGACCATAAACCTTCAACCCGAACAATTACGATATTTTTTAAAAAAATCTGTTTGGACTTACCAAAATTACCTCTATATTTGCAATCCCAATTGGGAGAAAATAAATAATTTCGGGAGTTTAGCTCAGCTGGTTCAGAGCATCTGCCCTACAAGCAGAGGGTCACTGGTTCGAATCCAGTAACTCCCACAAACAAAGCCATCGAAAGATGGCTTTGTTTTTATTTATGAAGCAACAGAAAAGAATTTTCATGTTGCGGAATAAATAAAAACATAAAAGCTGCAGAGCAGGTTTTGTTTGTACACCCCCAAAATGGATCAGCGAAGCTAATCCAGTAACTCCCAATTTTTGTTACCACCTGAATTACGCAACCTTTTCTTGATATAAATATTTTTGAAACTCTATAAACAAATCCCTGATTTTGCTTACCCCGCCTAATTTTTCTGCGGCATCGGTTACAGCCTGATATTTCAGTTCCAACAAACCTGGCAGTTTTTCCTGGTCGAGTTCTTCTACTCCGGTTTCAATGTATTTTGTAAGCACAAATTCTAAAAATTCTTTTTGATTGTTATTGAGCAATGCAAAAATATTCTTCTGTGCTGTGGCAACTCTTTCTTCCCTTGTTATTGGATTTACAGCATAAGCAATAAACTCAAGTACATCAAATAAATCGCTTCTATCGGCATCAATAAGTTTTTGCAGCGAAGCCAACTCATCTTTCCCGAAACCTGCCGCTGTTAATTTATCGAGTAGCGCTTTTCGTGTTAAGGGATTTGACCAGATGTTTCGTAGTTCATCTTCGCTTTTAAAAAATGATGGTAACGTTCCAAAAAGGTTATTTAAAAACTCCTGCACAGATATTGGCTTGCCATCCGGACCCCAAAATGTTGATGCTACAGTATGTGTTATTTTATATTCTTTCCCATTACCCAGCTTGATTTTTATTTTTGGTTTGGGTTCTGATGGATATTCAGGTGAATCAGGTTCTTTGAGGCCTTCCGGTTCGGGTTTGGGATCTGTGATAATTGGTTCAATAGGTTCGCCATCCCATTCCGGATCATTAAACCTTGCGCTGGCGTTTACAAAATCATAGATAGTAAAATAGTTTTTCCCGTCAAACAATCGTGTTCCCCGTCCAATAATCTGTTTGAACTCAACAATGTTATTTACAGGACGCAGTAATACAATGTTTCGGATATTCCTTGCATCAACACCTGTTGAAAGTTTTTGCGAAGTGGTTAAAATAGTTGGTATTGTTTTTTCATTGTCCTGAAACTGTCTCAAATACTGTTCTCCCAACTCGCCATCATTGGCTGTAACCCGTACACAATAGCTGGGTTCTTTGCTTTTTTTTATCTGGTTAATCAAATCCCTGATTGCTGCTGCATGATCTTGTGAAGCACAGAATACAATAGTTTTCTCATTTTGATTAATCAGTTCCATTAATAATTTCACGCGTTTATCTTCTCTGGCTTTTATAATAATAATCCTGTTAAAGTCAGCTTCTGTGTATACTTTTCCAACTTCTATTTCGCCTTCTAAAACTGTATCATCCGTATCGTAGATGTATTCATCCAGAGAAGTTTTTATTTGCTTTACTTTAAAGGGGGTAAGGAAACCATCGTTAATCCCATCTTTCAGCGAATAGATATAAACCGGTTCGCCAAAGTATTTGTAAGTATCAATATTTTCTTTACGCTTGGGAGTGGCTGTTAAGCCTATCTGCACAGCCGGAGCAAAATATACCAATATATCCCGCCATGTACTTTCGTCATTTGCTCCGCCACGGTGGCATTCATCAATAATTATAAAATCAAAATAATCGGGCGGGTATTCTCCAAAATGGGGCGTATTATCGGGCCCGCTCATAAATGTCTGAAATATGGTAAAGAAAATACTCCCATTTGTAGGTACACAGCCTTTTTTGCGAATTTCCTTCGGGCTAATGCGAACAAGTGCATCTTCGGGGAAAGCTGAAAAAGCGTTGTAGGCCTGATCTGCTAATATGTTTCTATCTGCCAGGAATAATATGCGTGGCCTGCGACTGCCATCGTATTTTAAATTCCAACGGGTATGAAACAGTTTCCATGCTATCTGAAATGCAATGAATGTTTTTCCGGTACCGGTTGCCAGCGTTAATAATATCCTGTTCTTTTTTTCGGCAATGGCATCCATTGTTTTTTCAACGGCAGTTTCCTGGTAAAAGCGACCTCCCATGCTGCCGCCCTTATCCTCATAAGGAATCTCGTTAAATTTTTGCTGCCATTGGTTTTGAACAGGAAATGATTTATTCTGCAATTGTTCGGGGCTATGGAAATTATTAACTAAACCTTCTTTGGCTGTTTCCATATCAATATGATAAATTTCTCTGCCATTAGCGGCATAAGATGTATCTATCATTAATTTTTCGGCATAGTCTTTTGCCTGAGCAACACCTTCGCCCACTTCCAGTTCATCACTTTTTGCTTCAACCACTGCCAGCTTGCGACCATTGTATGCCAAAACATAATCAGCAATTAAAGGTTTGGCGCGGCCACCGCTGGCTTGTATTTTACCTAATGTAATCGGATATTCACGATGCACCTTAACACAGGGAGTTACTTTGGGATCCCAGCCATCATCCTTTAGTTTAGGATCAATTAATTCTGCTCTGGTTTCGGCTTCGTTCATATTGTCAGAATTAGGATTTTTAGGATTGGATGATTTTAGGATTATTTTTTATGTACTCCTTATTATCCTCGTGATTAACATTATAAACTCTTTTAAACTCTAAACTTTTTGAGCCAAAATTTATTAGTAATCCAATAGGTAAGCCGTATGCCTGGCAATAGTTCATCGCCTGAGCCAGATGCACATCTTCCAATTTGATTAATGCTTTTATCTCAACCATTATGTTTTCTTCTACAAAAAAGTCAACCCTTCGAGTGCCAATATCAATACCTTCATAAAATATTGTCATTTCCATTTCTCTTTGAAATGACAAACCTTGCTTACTCATTTCGATAGCTAATGCTCTTTGATATATTACTTCCTGAAATCCATTACCTAATGTAGTATGCACTTTCATAGCACACCCTATTATTTTTCTTGTTACTTCTTCGTGTTTCATCCCATACTTTTTTTATCCTATCATCCTAAAATCATAAAAATCATAATTCAGACAGTTGCCCGCTAAATGCCTTCTGCAATATGCTTTTCTTTAATTCCTCTAAATTATTAATTTTTTGTTTATAAATAGTTTCCAGCTTTTTTGTTTCTGTTGAAAGTGCATCGAGTTTTTTGACGATGGATTGCTGTTCTTTTAAAGTAGGACAAGGAACAAGTAGATTTTTCAAATCATTGATTGAAAGATTTGGTTGCATTAATGTATTGACATTAGCCAATACATATTTTGCTACTCCATCAGTTGTTAGAAAATTGTACAAATACCTTTGATTTACTAATTTCTCATTTGGGACTAATGCAGCAACTCGTTGATTAATTAATGCTCCATCATAACTTTCAGGAACAACCGCAACTTTTAAACCTGCTGCAATTATTGTTCTTGTTAGGGCTATAACTATGTTGCCTTCTTTAACTTGAAATTCTTTAAGTGTTTCTTTGAATTTTTCAGGAAGATAATTATTTGTTTCTTCTACAAATTCTTTTACACCAACATTTGTAATTTTAATTGATTTGATTGTGTTAGTTGACTTGAAATTATTGCTTGCAAAAGCATATCCATTTACAACTTTAGTAATTTCTTGAACTTTCTTTTCTTCCCAACCCTTACCTTTCTTAGTAAACACACTATTCAAATAACTTTCAAAAAGTTCTTTTGCGTTTTGCATATTGCGTTTTGCTCTGGTTTCGAGAGCCTCAACCATCGCAAAGGCTTCATCTAGGATGGCTACTATGCGTTGTTGTTCGGGAAGTGGGGGGAGTGGAATTTCTATTGCTTCAATTTGTGATTTATTAATTGAATTGAAAACCGCACCAGCATTTCCTACAATTTCATTTTCGTGTTTCAATAAAAAATTATAAAGAAATTCTTTATCTATAAATTTACTTGCTCTTATTGCTGCAAGACCACGACCAATGCAAATTTTTTGAGTTGAAAAATTAATAGGGCCAACCGGTGCTCTCACTGACATTAAGATATCATTTGCTTCTGCTTCTTTTGTTACTTTAGTTGTCCAAGTTGTAGGTTCACCAATGAATTTTTCCGTGAACTCTTTTTTGCCTTGATAAAATGGCAAACCACTTCCCTCTGAATTATAAAACGTCCCTTCAGGTGATTGCCCCGCTATAACCGTACATACTTCTCCCAACTTTTTTATTTCCCAATTCTGTTTCATAATTTGTTTTGGTTGTTGCCTTCGAGTGCCTCAGGCAACAGTGTTTTTTCGGTGGTTGAGGCTCTCGAAACCACCGTATTCAAATCTCTATAAGCCATTGATAATTTCGGCAATTTGTTGTGTTCACTGTTTATCAAAGCTTCTTTTTTAGCTCTGCTCCATCCTTGCACTTGCTTTTCTCTGTAAAAAGCTTCATCAATTCTGCTGAATTCTTCAAAGTAAACTAATTTCACAGGAAGCCTTTTTTTTGTGTGGTTTGCTCCTTCTCCGTTTTGATGTTGTTTAATTCTATGTTCCAAGTCATTGGTACTGCCGGTATAATAACTACCATCTGAACATTCTAAAATATACATATATCCCTTCATACCAACTCTTCTACATGTTTGAGAATTTGATTTGCTTCTACATACAAGGTTTTCATTTCTTTTTAGGAGCTAAATAATTTTGTCCGGTTATAACATTTTTACCTGTTTTTTGTTCCAATGAAAGTCGCGCCTTTTTAGCAATGCCTCCGCCTCTTTTACCAGCCTCTTTATTTTGTGGTAATCCTTTTGCTTGCATGGTCTCGGCTATCTGTCTTGTACTCATTTCTGCCAAAGCGGTAAAAATTAATTCTGCTTCGCTCATGTGGTCGCGCAGATTTTGTGTTTTCAGGGCTTTCAGCTTTTTATGTTCTTTTACCGTTAGTCCTGCCCACTCCTGGTGTATGATATTTGTAAGTATGGCAAATTCTTCGCCTTCTTTTATGTCGTGTCCTTTCCAGTAGTCGGTTAATTTATTACGCGTTTCCTGCCCCATCATGCGCTGCTGTATCCATTTTTCGCTGCGTCCGTGATTTTGCCAATTTTCCCTTGCCCTGTCAATTGATTTTTCGGGATCTGCCATTTCCTGCATGCGTTCATATCCTACTTTAGCCAGCCATAGTTTTATGGGTTCTGCCTTAGGGCTGGGTACGGATTGAATAAGACGTAAAAGTGTTTGTGGGTTTGCTGCATCGGTGTCCCTCATTTTTCCATCCGCTGCCAACATTTTCAAACGGTTACAATTTGTAACCGTTTCGCTTCCCTCTTTGCTTAGACGGTTTTTCAAAACCTTCCAGTAGTTTCTGGCTGCCTGAAAATCCGGTTGCTGTGTTAATGCCTGTATGATATCCACCACGGAGAAATACCACATTTCTTCTTTTTCATCATACACTCTGCGAATTTTAAATTCTTCAAAAATGGCTAAGTTATTTTTCATACCAATTGATTTATGGAATTTAATATATCTGCGCTTTCTTCATCTAACGCTTTTATTTCTTCCAGTATCTGCTGTGGTTCGCGCAAAGCGGCTTCTTCTTTTTTATTGGGATTTTTTACAGAAAGGTCGTACCCTTCGACTTCGCTCAGGGTACGGACGTCAACTGTCCATGAGTTATCACTCTTGGCTTTGCTGGCTTGCAACTTTACAAATTCCGCCAAATCGTTTTCATTTAAAGGATTTCCTTTGCCTAAATTCCTTTCTAAATTCAACTGGTAAAACCACACCTTGCGTGTAGCTGTGCCTTTTTCAAAAAATAAAACAACTGTTTTTACACCTGCTCCGGCAAATACTCCGCCTGGTAAATCAAGTACCGTATGCAGGTTGCAGCTTTCGAGCAGTGTTTTACGTAAATTTATTGAAGCATTATCAGTATTGCTTAAAAAAGTATTTTTAATAACCACACCGCATTTACCGCCAGCTTTAAGCATTTTAATGAAATGTTCTAAAAACAAATAAGCGGTTTCACCTGTTTTGATTGGGAAGTTTTGTTGCACTTCAGCCCGTTCCTTGCCGCCAAAAGGTGGATTAGCCATTACTATATCGAAACGGTCTTTCTCCTGCACATCAGCAAGGTTTTCAGTAAGGGTATTCGTATGTATTATATTAGGCGCTTCAATACCATGTAAGATCATATTCATGATACCAATGATGTAAGCCAATGATTTTTTTTCTTTGCCGAAAAAAGTATTTGTCTGTAATTGCTTATCCTGTGCGGTAGAACGTGTTTTGTATTTTTCCTTTAAGTAATCAAATGCTTCCACAAGAAAGCCGGCAGAACCCGCAGCGCCATCATAAATTTTATTTCCAATTTCGGGATCAACCACTTTAACAATAGTTTTAATCAATGGGCGTGGTGTGTAATATTCGCCACCGTTACGCCCGGCATTGCCCATGTTTTGAATTTTAGATTCATACAAATGGCTCATCTCATGCTTTTCGGCATGTGTGCGAAAACGGAGTTCATCAATATGGGTGATCACTCCACGCAAAGTATAACCGCTTTGTATTTTATTTTTCAGTTCGCTGAAAATCTCGCCTATTTTGTATTCAATGGTATTAGCAGAAGCAGCATCGGTTTTAAATTTCTTTAAATACGGGAAAAGTTTAAGGTCAACAAAATCTTTCAGGTCGTCACCACCAAGCGCTTTGTGATGGTCGAGCTTTCCATCGCCATTTTTAGGAGCTGCCCATACTTCCCATTTGTATTCGGGGGCAATCAACTCATTGTATTTCTTCCCTGCAAGTTCGGCTTTTGTTCTGCGATCTTTTTCCAGATCATCCAGATATTTCAGGAACAGCACCCATGAAGTTTGCTCCACATAATCCAGCTCACTGCTACAACCAGCATCTTTGTGCAGTATATCGTCTATGTTTTTAAAGGTTTGTTCGAACATGGGATTTTTTTATTAATTTCAAAGTTATATAAAAAGTCGGAGTAGTGGCTTTCCCGTTTTTTTTATTTTATACATTCATGATATATTATCTAACTTATAAGGGGGTAAGACACTTTAACGGCCAGTAATGCCACCCTTTTGTTAAACAATTTAACTAAAAATCAATTTCGGTCTTGTTAAGAATTAATAGATTCGCATTTTGTTTAACTATACTAAGTATCATTCCCAATTCTTTCTGTCCTGCGGAAATATATAATTGAATTCGCTTTTCGAAAATTATATATTGTAAAGTAAAGTCGTTCACTATTTCCGTTCGGTGATTTAATGGTTTATTTAAGATTTCTGAATTAATATCGAAATTATTTTTTAAAGTTTCAAACTCAATCAATAATTTCACCTCGCCAGTTATAAAGGTTTTAGGACCTTTTAAACTTTTAATTTTTCTTTTACTGTCAGGAAATTTGGATAAGCACTGCTTATTAATTTTTCCTGCAAATTCAAGAATTTTGTCCAAAGCATAAATAATATAGTCATGTTGTAAACATATAACATCGCCTGGTTTGAAACCAAAGGCAGGATAGGTTTTTGAATAAATTGCATCGCAAATACCATTTCTATGGACAAATAAATGTCTTCTTTCGTGTATTTCTTCAATATCTTTAAAATCAATTCCTAAATTTTTAAAATTAATATCAAATCTTTTTAAAAAAAATTCTTCCGATTTTTCAAGTCCACCACTTGTGAGCTTTCTTATATCCTTGTTGAGCAAGTCGTCTTCAATACTTTTAATTGTAGAAAAGTTTAAGAGATGATTTCTGAAATACTCCACTTTTTCGTTTTCATTTTTAAATGGTTCAATATCTCTCTCAGCAATTTCACGTACTAAATTTGTAAAGTACACTTCTAAATTCGTAATTAAATTTATAAGAATTAAATGTCTAAGTTTGTTGGGATAGTTTGTTTGAGTATAAACATACAATGAATTTAAACTATGTGATGTTGCTCCGATTTTTGTTGTTACACTTATTAGTTTTTTTTCTTTAAGGCTATGTTTAGAGAGTTTTTCTTTTATAATTTCATTTTCTTGCAAATAGAGATGGTAGGTAAAGTCGTAAATCTGTCTCAGGTTTTTTATCTCACTCTTTAGTCTATTATAACTCCAAAATCCAATCATTTTTATTTTATTTGTCTGTTTAATTAAATGTAATTAGGGATATTCGTTAAAGCCATAACTATCTGGTTATTAACAATTTATGTTGATAACTTTTGAAATAAAAACCCCGAAAGAAGCCAAAAATGAGGTAATTTCGGGGTAATTTATTTTATAGAC
>Ga0265296_1005717_pt1 | contig 10045 bp, 9 predicted proteins | sample MunlanPumphouse1_FD_189073 | JGI IMG/M metagenome (GOLD analysis project Ga0265296, IMG submission 189073) | Groundwater microbial communities from a municipal landfill in Southern Ontario, Canada - Pumphouse #1 | ecosystem: Environmental > Aquatic > Deep subsurface > Groundwater | place: Canada...
CGGCCACGCGCTCCCGATCCCGCGCGCGAGGTACGTGTACGCTCCGGCCGCCACGAGGACGGCCGCGAGCGCAACCACCCCCTTGACGACCATGCGCATACGTGATACCATAGACCTGCGCGAACAATGATTCCGTTGCGAATCGCGCAGCGTTGGAGCGGATCAGCGTGAACAAAACGGAGCGATATCCACAGGATCTCGTGAGTATTTGTGAACGCTGAGCCGCCCGACGATGCACGATGCAGCAGGAACTCATTGCTCAAGCAGGTCTTAATAAACAGTAGCAGTTCGCACCTTCCCGCACGAAAGGAGAGCAGCAATGGCAAGCAAGAGGGCGATGAGCAGGAGCACTCTCTGGAGCGTATTCCGGCAGTTGTACATGAACGCGATCGCCTGTGGCGCGCCGTCGGAGCGCGTCGAGGAACGGCGCCAGCAGTTCGTCGAACACGGCGGCGCGAGCGACGAGGACGTCATCCACGCGCAGGACACGGGCAAGCGGCTCCTGCGTGCCCGGGTGGCCGCCGCCATCCGCACGGCGAAGTGCGAGCTCGGACTCCGCGCGCTGGCGGCCATGGTTGCCGAAAACGCGACCCTCGAATCCATCGAACTCATGCGCGCGCGGAACGCCGCAGACGGCATCGGTCCCGAGACGATCGGCGCGGCGTACGACCTCGGCTACGCGCAGTTCGACGCGGCGCGCAACGCGCAGCAGGTCGCGACGGCCTGAATCAGGCCTTGAGCGCGGGGCGTCCTTGGGCTGAGCAATGTCGTTCTCACGGGGTCCCTCCTACCCTGTCGGAACGCGGCCACAGCCGACCCGGCGTGACCGTTCATGCGGTCACGCTCGGACGCCCCGCGCTCGAGCTTCCACTCACCGACCACCGCTCCCCGGAGCGGTGGTTCTCTTATTTCGCAGCATGGCGGCCGCAGAGAGGCCGACCGCGACGACTGCGAGGACGCCGAGCGCGACGAGCTTCTCACCCGCTTGGAGGACGAGCGTCGTCGTCCCGAACCCCGCGGCGAGCGCGTAGAGGAAGAGCACCGCGCCGCGGTGGGAGAACCCGAGATCGAGGAGCCGGAAGTGGAGGTGCGAACGGTCGCCTCGGAATGCGCTCTCGCGGCGGACGACGCGCTGGACGATGACGACCGCGACGTCCACGACCGGAATCCCCATCACGAGGAGCGCGGTCGCGATTTTCCCGCCGGAGATGATCGCGAGGACGCCGAGGAGGAACCCGCAGAGCGTCGAACCGCCTTCGCCGAGAAAGATGCGCGCGGGGTGAAAGTTGAACGCGAGAAACCCGAGCGTGGCACCGGCGAGCGCGAGCGCGATGACCGCGACATCCGGCTGCCGGTACCGCGTCGTGAGCGAGAGCGCGGCGATCATGAGCGCGCCGATCGCGGTGATGCCGCTCACGAGTCCGTCGAGCCCGTCGAGGAACTTCATCGTGTACGTCGTCCCCAGCAACCATGCGACGGTGAACGCGACCGTCACCCACGGCGCGAGTCGGAGCACGCCGCCGAACGGGTTGGTGATCTTCGCAATGCCGACGCCCGCAGCTGCGACAACGGCAACCGCGAGGATCGGGAAGACGAGCTGCCGCGATGCGGCGAGGCGGTACCGATCGTCGAGGGAACCGCCGACGACGAGCATGAGCCCGCCGAGGAACACCGCGCCGAGCTCAAATGGACTGATCCGCCCCTCGAACGGCGCGCGGGTAAGTACTGCAACAAGACCGAGTGCGAGCACAAATGCGGCGTACAGCGCGACGCCGCCGAGGAGCGGGGTCGGGTGAGCGTGGATCCTCCGGCCACCCGGAGGATCTGGTGCATCTACCATCCCCCGCACCCGCGCCCATGCTGCGACGCGCGGGGTGAGCGCCGCGACGAATCCGGCACTCGCGAGGAATGCCGTGGCGATGACGATGCTCACAACGCCTCCGCCTTCTCAATCGTGATCGCCCCGCCCGCGCCGAGGACTGCGGTATCGCGGCGGCCGATCTTGTTCTCGAGGAGGAAATTCGCGAGCGCATCCTGCACGCGCTCCTGAATGACGCGACGGAGCGGCCGCGCGCCGAACTGCGGGTCAAACCCCGCTGCCGCGAGCTCCGCGACCGCCGCATCCGTCACACGGAGGTGAATCCCCTTCTCCTCGAGCTGCTTCCCGACGCCCAAGAGCATGAGCCGCGCGATCGCGAGCACCTGATCCCGGCCGAGCGGCGTGAACACAATGACGCCGTCGAAACGATTGAGGAATTCCGGCCGGAAGATCCCCTTGAGCTCCGTCTCGAGGAGCGCGCGCTTCATCTCGTCCACGTTCCTCCCTTCCTGAACTGCCGCCTGAATGTACGGTGTCCCCGCATTCGACGTCGCAATGATGATCGTGTTCGTGAAATCCACCGTCCGCCCGGCGCTATCCGTGAGTCGCCCGTCTTCAAATACCTGGAGGAAGAGGTTGAGGATGTCCGCGTGCGCCTTCTCGAGCTCGTCGAGGAGGATGAGATTATACGGATTGCGCCGCACCGCTTCCGTGAGCTGCCCGCCGCTCTCCGCGCCGGAATACCCGGGCGGCGCGCCGATGAGCCGCGAGGCACTCGACGCATCCTGGTACTCGGACATGTCGAGCCGCACCATGGCGTCCTCTTTCCCGAAGTACGTCGCGGCGACCGTCTTCGCGAGCTCGGTCTTCCCGACGCCCGTTGGCCCGAGGAAGAGGAACGTCGCAATCGGCCGCTTCCCCTCGCGGAGCGCGACCCGCGCGCGGCGGAGCGCAGCGGCGATCATCGCGACCGCCTCGTCCTGCCCAATGATCCGCCGGTGCATCTCCTCTTCGAGGTGGAGCAACTTCTGCGCCTCGTCGGCCGTCACCTCCGCTGCGGGGATGCCCGTCTTCTCCTCAATGATGGCGCCGACATCCGCCGCGGTGACGATCTTTCCCGAACCGCGACTCGTCCGCACCATTGTCGCGACTTCTTCCATGAGCGCGACCGCTTTCTCGGGGAGGGAGCGATCGTGGAGGTACCGATCGCTGAGCCGCACGCACGCCTCGATGGCGCCGTAGGAGAAGAACACGTGCTGCTGCCCCTCAACGAGGATGGAGCGCGCTTCGATGATCTGAATGGCGTCGTCTCCCTCGGGTTCGTTGATCGGGATGCGTTCGAGGATGCCGCCGAGCGACGAACGTTCAACGAACTGGCGGTATGCATCCGGCGTTGTCACACCGACGAGAACGAGCCCGGTCCGCTCCATTTCCGTCGCGAGGACGTCGCCGAGGTCAATCGCCGCCGCGCCGCCGCTTGCCCCGCCGACGAGGTGTTCGAGCTGCTCCACGACGAGCACAATGTTCCGCGAATGTCCGGCCTCGGCGAGCGCGGCGAGGAGCCGCTCCTGCGCGACGGCGGGCGCGACGCCGCTCGTGAGCCGAGCGACCGAGAGCCGAATGAGCCGCTTGTCGCGCAGCGGTTCCGGGACATCATCCGCGGCCATGCGCTCCGCGAGCCCTTCAACAATCGCACTCCTCCCGACGCCGGCCGCGCCGACGAGCACGACGCCGCGACGCCCGCTCTCGAAGATCCGGAACACCTCGCGGAACTCGCGCGCGCGATCAACGACCGGCCCCACGTACCCCGCCGCGGCGAGCGCGGTGAGGTCCTCACCGAACGCGTCGAGGATCGGCGTCGCGATCGCGGTCATCGCACGGTTCATCCCGCCCTTCGGACGGAGCGCGCCGAGCGAGCGGTACCGGCGGAAACGTTCGCGAATGCGCTCGCGGACGTGCACCCACGTCGCGACGTTCACGACGTGCTGGTGCGTGATCCCGAGGTCATCGAGGATGTCGCGGACGATGCCGGTTCCCGAAGAGAGTGCAACGAGGAGGTCTGGGATTCCGACGGGATGCCGTCGTCCCGCCGCAGCGATGTACGCGGTGAAGATCACCTCGAACGTCTCCGGCGCGACGACGACCGCCTGCTCGAACGTCGGCACCTTCGCGAGCGCGTTCTGAATCCGCGCGGTGAGCCCCTCGAAGTCCGTCCCGAGGCGCCCGAAAATCGTCGCACCGTTTTCGGAACTCACGGTGGCTGCGAACACGTGGAGTGGGAGCACCGCAGGATGGTGGAGGCGCTCCGCGATCGCGCTCGCACGTTGCAGCGCCACAACGGTTTCAATACTGGATTGCGCAGCGACGTCGCGTTTCGGCGTGCTCGCCACCGTCGCCCACGATGTCGGCGTCGTCAGCGGCGGCGGCTCGGTCGGCATCGTCCCTCCGCCGAGTGCAGCGCCATCCCGACGGTCCGTCGTCCGCGCCGCCTGGACGCCCGCAATCATGAGGAGGAGGATGCCGAACCAAAACGGAAGGACGTCGGGCATCGGGAATACGAGGAGGCGGACGACCCGGAACACGCTCACGCCGACGAAGGCGGGGAAGAAGAACCACGCGAACATCGCTCCCGCTGCGAGCACGCAGAGGAGCGCGACGACCGCGCGGACCGTCGCCTCCATGCGCCGTCCACGCGCCGATCGGCGATCAATCGGGAGCGACCACGTGAGGATTTCGCCGCCCCACTGGACCGCGGCGCCGTTCCCCGCGCACGCACGGCACGCCACACCAGCCACGCGCGCGGTTCCGCGGCACCGATCGCAGATGAGCACGCTGGGCATACTCATCCAAGTGCCGCGAGCACGATCTCGAGGAGAACGAACGGCGGGAGCGCGAGGTAGACGGCGATGACGATGAGCACCGCCGCGGACCCGAGGAACACCTGGAGCAAACGCCCGATGAGCACGACGAGGCGCATGGAGAAACTAATGATGCGCCCTTGCCAATCGGTCTGCCCGAACATTGGGGTGAAGAGGTGCTTCGCCCAGAGGCGCAACCCCACGGCGCGCTCCCATCCGCGGAGCGTCCGGCGCATCCAAGCGCCTGCGCGTTGGAGCCCGCGCGTATACCACCACCGCGGGAACGTCACGATCTCGAAGAGCGCGACGAGCATTGCGTGTCCGATCTGCGTGAGAACGGAATCCATAGTCCCCTATCCTACCATGATTTGCGCCCGGAGTTCACGCATGCAACCGAGGTAGAACGTGAGGTTGTGCACGGTTGCGAGCCGCTGTCCGAGCGGTTCCCCGATCGCCGCGAGGTGGCGAAGGTACGCGAGCGTATGGTTTCGACACGTCAGACACGCGCAGGTCGGATCAATGGGTTCGTCAATGCCCTTCCACCGTTCGTTCCGAATGTTGATCGTCTCGTACCACGGAGCGGAATTTGAAATCTGGAATCTGCCTGCCCCGACCGAAGCATCGGGGGAATCTGAAATCCGCCGGTACAACCGGCCGTGCCGCGCGTCGCGCGTTGGGAGCACGCAGTCGAACATATCAATCCCACAGCGAACCGCATGGACGATGTCGTCCGGCGCACCGACGCCCATGAGGTAGCGCGGGCGATCTTCGGGGAGGAACGGCACCGTCACCTCGACCGCCCGGCGCATCTCCTCCCTCGACTCGCCGACTGCGACCCCTCCGATCGCGAATCCGTCGAACGGCAGCGCGGTGATTGCCGCCGCATGCGCACACCGGAGCGCGGCGTCGGCTCCGCCCTGCACGATGCCGAAGATGCGCATGTGCGAACGCGCACCCGTCGCTTCCGCGTGCGCAATGGATCGCTGCGCCCACGCCGTCGTCGTCGCCACCGCGCGCGCGAGCGCATCGGGAGCGCACGGCTGCGGCGGGCACACGTCGAGCACCATCGCGATGTCGCTCCCGAGTTCCCGCTGGATGTCCATGGCGCGTTCCGGAGTGAGTTCGTGCGTGCTCCCGTCGAGGTGGGACCGGAATCGAACCCCGTCGTCCGTCAATGCGACGAACCCCTTCGCGCCGCGCGATTCGACCTTCGCCCCGAGCGAGAAAACCTGGAACCCCCCGCTATCCGTCAGCAGCGGCCCATCCCATCTCATGAATTGCTGGATACCGCCGCGCTCCGCAACGTGCTGAGATCCCGGGCGGAGCATGAGGTGGTACGTGTTCGCAAGGATCATGGTCGCGCCCATCTCGCGGAGTTCTCCCGCGGACACATGGTGCACGGCACCGACCGTTGCGATGGGCATGAAGCACGGCGTCGGGACATCCCCGTGCGCCGTCCGGAGCACCCCGGCGCGCGCAGCGCCGGAACACGCGGTGACGGTGAAGTGCGATGGCATGTTTTCGTCCCTCCCCCTCTCCGCTGGGGGAGAGGGGGAGTTGGAGGGGGAGAGGTGGCTTGAAAAGGTACCGCCTCCCCCTCATCCTCTCAGAAACAGCAGCGCGGGAGAACCGGATGGCTCTCCCGCGTTCCTCGGTACTACCCGCCGCAACCATTTCCTCGCGCTCCCCCACGACGGTATGAAAACGAATGGGTGAGCAAAGGAGCAAAGTCGTGGGGAAACGTGAAGGATGGTTGTTTGCACTGAGCTACCGCGCTGCGACGATACCCGCGGACGGCTCGAGGTACTTGACGTGGGCGACCGGCACGTACCCGAGGTCGGCGACGCGGGCGGTGAGCGTGTCCATCGCCTGCGCATTGATGCTCTGGAGTTCGAGGCGGCGTGTCTCCTGACGGAGCGTGTCCACCCGCTGCTCGAGCGTCCGCAGCTCGTACCCGACGGTCGCGTTCTCATTGGTGAGCGCGAGGTATCCGACGGTGAGCACCGCGAGGAGCATGAGGATGGCGATGTTCCACCGACGCGGGTCGGCGCACGCGAGCGCGCGGAGGGCGCCAGGAGACGACGATCGCCTGCGGAGACGGTGGTGTCGGAATGGGAGGACGAACGTCACCATACGCTACCCATGTTCAATGACTCGTAATTTTGCGCTGCGGCTGCGCGGGTTGCTCGCGATCTCCTCGTCGGTCGGTCGGAGCGGCCGTTTCGTGAGGATGCGTCCGGTGCCCAGCCGTTCCGCCGTGAGGAATCGCCGCTTCACGATCCGGTCCTCGAGCGAGTGGAAGGAAACGATTGCGAGGCGGCCGCCGGAGCAGAGGAGATTGAGCATCTGCGGGATCGCTGTGTCGAGCGCCGCGAGTTCGTCGTTCACCGCGATCCGGAGCGCCTGGAAGACGCGCGTTGCGGGATGGATGCGCCCGCGGCGCCGAATAGCGCGCCCGATGATCTCGGCGAGGGCTACTGTCGTGGTGATGGGCCGCCGCCGACGCTCCGCAACGATCGCGCGGGCGATCGGACCGGCCGCGTGCTCCTCACCGTACATTCGGAAGATACGTTCAAGTTCTTGCGGAGAACGTGTTCGAATGATGTCCGCAGCGGTCTCGCCATCTTCCGTCGGATCTCCGCCCGAGGCGGATCCGCCTTTGGCGGAGAATCGCATGTCCAGCGGCCCGGACGTCTGGAAACTGAACCCGCGATCTGAACTGGCGAGCTGCGTGGAGGAGAGTCCGAGGTCGGCGACGATCCCGCGAGGATGCGCGATGCCCTGCGATGCGGCGACCCCCGCGATATCCCGGAAGTTCGCGTGGACGAGGATGAGCCGCGCACCTGCCGTCCGAACCCACGTACTGACCTTCGCCCGCTCGATCGCATCGGGATCGCGATCGAGCGCGAGCACGCGGCCGTCCGGCGCCGTTGCGTCGAGCATCGCTCGCGTGTACCCCCCGCCACCGAACGTGCAGTCAATCGCGTCGTCTCCGGTCCGGAGCGCGAGCCCCGTAATGACTTCATCGAGGAGAACGGGGACGTGACCACCCGATTGCTGATCGCTGGCGCCTGCTGCCTGACGCCTACTAGCTGACGCCTGACGCCTCTCGCTCACACCCCGAGTTCACCCGCGAGCGCCTCCGCGACCTCCGTGCTCCCCTGCTCCGCAGCGCCGCGGTACCGATTCCACTGCTCCTCGTCCCACACCTCAAAACGGTTGTAGAGGCCGGCAACCACGACGGATTTCCGGATCCCCGCGAACGATCGGAGGTACTCCGGGATCATGATCCGTCCCTGCTTGTCGGGCTCCACGTCCATCGCACCGGCGAGGAGGAACCGAGCGAACGATCGGGTATTCGCCTTGCTCAGCGGGAGCGCCGCAAGCCGACCCGCGAGTTCCTCCCACGCAGAGGTCGGGTAGATGAAGAGGCAGCGATCGAGCCCGCGCGTCACGACCGCACCACGAATGAGCTGATCGCGGTACTTCGTCGGGATCGCGAGCCGTCCCTTCTCGTCGATCGAATGGCGGTACTCACCGATGAACACATGACGTGATCATTCATTTCTGACAGCGCTGAGGTCTGAGCAAATCTTCGCATTCGTGCACATCCAGTGTTCGGTACGCACAGAAATGCTCACTTATCCCCATTCTTATCCACCTCACCCCACTGCATAGCTATTTTACCCCACTTCTCACCACTCGTCAACGAAAAAATCCTCGCGAAAAACGAAAAACACCCCCCGCGGGGGGCATTGGAACGCCGAAACATCAGTGCCTCAAAAAATTGCCGCACCGTCCCCTCTGTAGGAGGAGAAGGTGCGGGGGTAGTACCGCGTCATGCGTGCGCTCCCTCGGACCCGTATGAGTATGTGTATTGGGTTGCAGCGATCCCGTGGCGAGACCGTGCGTCAACCGAGGAGCGACCACCATGACGTGGCACCCGCAGTATAGGAAGCGCCAGCAACCGTGTCAATCCCGGGAGCACAGCGAAAAAAGACGGGCTGCGAACAACGCGTGGAGAACAGGTGTACAACAGGCATCAGGCGTCGGGTGTCAGCTGTCGGAGCCATTGCGAGCACGAAGGGCGCCTTCGCTGTACCGACCGCGAGGGTTCCAGAGCATCCAGCCGATTGCGCCGGAGTCCTCCCCTGCGCGCTGCTGGAGCACCACCTCCCGCGTACCGTACGTGGCCCCAATGTTGAAATCCTGAAGCCATGGACGGATCGCCGGACGCTCCTCCACGGGCAGCGCTGCGAGTCGTTCTCCGCCTCGCTGCAATGTCGCAAGGATGATCTCGTACGGGTGCGCTGCGGGATTCGCTTTCCCGAGGAAACCGCTCCGGTAGTGCGACGGGTATACCATCGGCGCGATGACGTCGAAGGACGGCGCGAGTGCCTCGAACTGCTGGCCGATGCCGAGGTCGTCCCGATTCCAGAGCACCTGACCGAATACATCCGCAGAGATCCGAATCCCCCTCCCCCGCACCTCCGCGTCCAGCGCGCGCGCGAACGCGCGAATGACCTCGTGCTTCTTTTGTTTCCCATTCCACCTCGGGTATCGAATTTCGCGGAATCGCGGCCCCTCCGACGGGAACCGGATGTAGTCGAAGTTCACCTCATCAAACCCGATCGCCGCGGCCTCATGAGCGAGATCAATCGCGTACTGCGTCACCGATGGAGACGCGGGATCGAGCCACGCATACCCGAGGCGATCATGCCACACTGCGCCGCCGGGCAGCTGGAGCGCCTCCGCACGGTGCGCCTCCGCGTACCACGAGTCCTGGAACACCGCGATCCGCGCGATCGCGAGACCGCCGCGGCGATGGATCGCGTCAACGCGTTCGGGGAGGTCGCGGATCGTCACGCGCTGCGGCGCAATCCGCCGAATGGCCTCCGTGACGGGGCGGAACGCGAGCCGCCCGTTCGCATCCTTGAGGTCAATGACGAGCGCGTTCACGGCAGTCGTTTCGAGGAGGTCGAGGAAGTGGTCGAATCGTTCGCTCGCGGCAATGCCGGAGGTGAGGTAGAGCGCGCGGACCGGCTCAATGGAGACGAGAACCGACGGTCCCGAGGGACGCATCGGGACCGTCGGGGCGATGTCCTGTGCAGCGCGAACACCGCTCGCGAGGAGTAGCGCAGCCACGACGAGCGGCACGAACATACGCCACCAGTATACCTCAGAAACCTCTGCAAAACTCCCCACTCCCCCTCTGTCATTGCGAGGAGCCGCGCGACGAAGCAATCCCGGCCTACTGGCGGTTTCAACTTCCCAGCGCAACAAATTCCTGTCGGTGCTGTTTGACAAGTTCTCCGAATGCTTCGGCGGGTGTCCTCCAGTTGAGCACCGCTCGCGGTCTGCCGTTGAG
>Ga0265296_1005718_pt1 | contig 10044 bp, 6 predicted proteins | sample MunlanPumphouse1_FD_189073 | JGI IMG/M metagenome (GOLD analysis project Ga0265296, IMG submission 189073) | Groundwater microbial communities from a municipal landfill in Southern Ontario, Canada - Pumphouse #1 | ecosystem: Environmental > Aquatic > Deep subsurface > Groundwater | place: Canada...
ACAATTACGATGAACCACAGTTCTTATGATTTATCAATATATGGCAATTATAGTGGTTCCGGTACTTTTGCGGGGTTTAATAATTCTTCTGTATATTTTAAAGGAAGCAGCAACATTACAATTTCAGGTTCACCAACATTTCCAATACTTTGGATACAAAAAAATGCTGTTACTAATACAGTCACTGCAAACAGCAGCATAACATCTTCCGGATTATATCTGAGAAAAGGCACTTTAGATATGGGCGGCAGCAGCGGTTATGATCTTACGACAACTTCTTACAGCCCTGCTATAGGCTTGGATGTAACAAGCGATGGCAAACTGTACGTTCATGATGCCAATACTTTAGTTCAGATTCAGGGCGCCGGTAATCATTTGACTATCTATAAAGGGGGTACGCTTGATATTGATGCAGGTGAATTAAAGATAACAAATGCATTATTTAATATTGATGGTGGTACGCTTGATATGTCTGGAGGAATAATCCGTCAACAAACATGGGAAGGAACGGAAGGTTATGGTTCGCAATGGGGAGGAACTAATGGATGCAATATTACAATTAGCGGTGGAGATATCTATTTTGAAAATTCTCATTTTACTATCGGAGCAACTACATTTGTAAATATTACCGGAGGAACCATTCATTGCGCCAACAGCATGTGGACATCTACCAGCGCAAACTGGAACCCCTCGGCAGGCACCGTTGAAATGTACGGCTCTGTATATGATGGTCAACTTTATAATTCTGATGATGAAAACAGTTGGCTGTGGGATTTGAATATCACCAAATCCGCTCCTAAAAAAGTTTATCACGGAGGCCCTGCAACTACGGCTTATGACGATATTGTTGTTAAGAATAACTTGTATATAGCGAATAGCTCTACACTCTCTGCGAAACAAGGGATAGCCGCTAATTACCAGGGGAAAATTATGGTGTACAATAATTGGGACAATAATAATGGTGGCACTTATGAAGAAGAATCAGGCAAAGTAACTTTTAAAGGCGCTCAGAACAGCACAATCTATAGCCCTGCAGGAGGAGAAACTTTTTATAAACTTGTAATTAATAAAAGTAATAAAGCTTACACTGTTAATTTAACCGATAATATTACAGCAACTTATCGCTTGACTTTAACAACAGGAACTATAACCACCGGAGTCTATCAGGTATATTTATCAAGCGATTGGGACGACAATTTAGATGATGATCAGGGAGGCGGAACAAGCAGTATTTTTGCAAACAGTTGGGTCTATGGCAATTTAAAACGAGCAATTGATAATCCATCAAGTGCCGGTGATACATACTGGTTTCCTGTGGGTATCAGCAACAGATCCAATCCTACAGTCCTTATTGTAGGAGCAAGCAAATTAAGTGGAATATCCGATATTACCTGTTATTTTAAACCGACTCCCACAACGCCGAATCTAAATTTTCCGTCTAATCTGACGGAAGGCGGTCAGACCTATTTGGGTGTCAGCGAAGAAGGCGTATGGGTTTTCAACCCGGCCGGAACTATGGCTGGTAACTATAACCTGAAATGTTATTTTTCTGGATTCAGTGGACTGGAAGATGGTAAATTCAGCATTTTAAGCCGTCCGGCTGACTTAAATAACGGAACCAACTGGCAGCTTATCGGAACGCCTTCGAACACAACTGTAGCTTCAGGTTATGCCTACCGGGTTAATTGTACTTCATTTTCTGAGAAAGGGATAGGAAGAACCCCGGGTGTTTTACCTATAGAACTATTATCTTTTACCTCTGAATGCGATAATCAAAAAATAAAATTGTTGTGGAGCACAGCCTCTGAAACAAATAACGATTATTTCACCATTGAGAAAAGTAAAGATCTACAAACATGGAATATTGTGGCTACCGTTAACGGCGCAGGTAACAGCAATAACTATATTTATTACTCTGCCGAGGATAATGAACCATACTCTGGCAATTCGTATTACAAGCTAAAACAAACCGATTACGACGGAGCATTTACTTATTCGGAAATTATTTATTCCTCTTCTTGTGACAACACGTCCTTTGAATATATTAGTGTATATCCGAATCCCGCTTACGATCATTTAAATTGCGATATTTTTTCAGAAGAAAATACTGTTATTGATATAAACATTACAAACACCTTAGGTCAGAGCGTTATTACCAAAAAAGTTGATATTAAAAAAGGCGCGAATTCCTTTTCAATAAATGTTTCAAAATTAATGTCTGCAACGTATTACTTTGAGATAAAAACAGTGAATGGGCTTTTTAAATACGGAAAACAAATTTTGGTCAGATAGAAAAATGATATTCATTGATCCGCTGGCGGAGGAAATTCATTGAAACTAACAAGTTCTAACTAATGACCAATGACAGTGAAGCAAATGACAATCAATGACAGGGGAAGAATTTTCGGGTTACTTACTCAAATCAATATTAAACACTACCTGTTCATCACTACCGCAGTGCAGCACACATTGGTCGCATATTGACAGTTCGCCTTTCAGCCTTTTATTTACAAGCCGGCAAATTTTTTCGCGTAATGCATCAATAGAAATTTTTGTTACTACTTCATCCGCAAAAGCATACATTAGCAACATCTTTGCGTTGTCTTCTCCAATGCCGCGCGACCGCATGTAAAACATGGCATCCTGATCGAGTTGCCCGACTGTGGCGCCGTGGCTGCACTTTACATCATCGGCATATATCTGAAGATTCGGCTTTGTGTTGACTGTGGCTTCATCCGTAAGAAGTAAATTTTTATTTGCCTGGAACGCATTGGTTTTTTGAGCTTCTTTTCTTACAAGTATTCTTCCGCTGAAAACAGCTTTTGCCTGTTCATCTATTACTCCTTTAAAAAGCTCTTTGCTTGTGCTGTTTGGCTTGATATGATCAACAAAGGTGTGATTATCCACAAGCTGGTTGCGGTCGGCAAGGTAAATACCGTAAAGGTTCGTTTCGCATCCTTCACCGTTTACTGCTACATTCAGATTATTTCTTATTAGTCCGCCGTTCAGCGTGATTGTGTTGGTAGTAACACGGCTGTTGTTTTCCTGATGAAAATAGGTGGTAGCAATCAATGCCGAATGATTGTTGTTATTTTGCATTTTGTAATGATCCACCACGGCATTTTCGTCAACGAATATTTCGGTTAAAGAATTTGTAAGCGTTGGATTATGTGAAAATATATCATCACAATGCACAAGTGTAAGCTTGCTGTTTTTTCCGACTATCACAAGATTTCGCAGCTGCACAAGCACATTTTCCTGCCTGTTCAGGATATCAATGATCTGGATAGGCTTATCTACCCCCACATTATCCGGAACAAAAATAAAAATGCCATCTTGGGCAAATGCTGTATTCAGGGCATCAAATGCATTGTTGTCAATATCTGAATATTTTCCATAATGTTTTTTTACAAGTTCAGGGAACTCTTTCATGGCATGCAAAAGGCTGCCAATTATGGTTCCATCCGGAAACTTTGTGACAGGTGCATTCTTATAAACAAACCAGCCGTTAAGTAATATGGCAGTATATGTATCGAGATCCGCAACATTGCAATGGAAGAATTTTTCTACGTCAACATTTCCTCCGGTGTTTTCAAGACAGATCGAATAATCATTTTTCAATACGGCGGAAAGGCTAGTAAATCGCCATTCCTCAAGTTTGGTATGTGGAAAACCAAGTTTGTCAAATTGATCAATAGCTTTATCTCTGATATTTTTTTGAAAAATAGTCTTTTCAAGGAAATCCCTGTTATTCCGGAATGTTTCAAGAATTTTTTCTTTAAGCATTATTTCTGTCATAGTCCGATCTTCCTTATAATTCTGAATTTTCCAGTTCCTTCTTTATCCAGTCGTAGCCTTTTTCTTCCAGTTCAAATGACAGTTCTTTACCTCCGGATTTCACGATTCTCCCATTATACATCACGTGCACAAAGTCAGGAATGATGTAATCAAGCAAACGCTGATAGTGAGTAATAATAATAAATGCATTGTTTTTTGTCCGTAATTTATTCACGCCATTGGCAACAATTTTAAGGGCATCAATATCAAGTCCTGAATCGGTTTCATCAAGAATAGCAAGGGTTGGATCAAGCATGGCCATCTGGAAAATTTCGTTTTTCTTTTTTTCTCCGCCGGAAAACCCTTCGTTAACTGAGCGATTTGTAAGCTTTGCCTGAAGTTCCACAATCTTCTTTTTCTCATCCATTAGTTTCAGAAATTCTGATGCCGACAATGGTTCAATGCCTTTGTATTTGCGATGCTCGTTTACAGCGGTTTTCAAAAAGTTGGTAATGCTTACGCCGGGAATTTCCACCGGATACTGAAATCCAAGAAATATTCCTTCTCTTGACCTGATCTCTGGCGCCATCCCCAGCAAGTTTTTACCTTTATAAATAATTTCTCCTTCAGTAATTTCGAGATTTTCCTTTCCTGCAATAGCAGCGGCAAGCGTACTTTTTCCCGTACCATTCGGACCCATGATAGCATGTACTTCCCCTGCTTTCACTTCAAGATTAAAGCCATTGATGATCTTTTTATTATTAATGGAAACTTTTAGATTTTTGATTGATAACATAACCTCTTATTTAACATTTAACATTTATCATTAATAATTTACCCCACACTTCCTTCCAAACTTATCGCCAAAAGTTTCTGTGCTTCCACTGCAAACTCCATTGGCAACTTATTTAACACTTCTTTTGCATATCCATTCACAATTAATCCGATTGCATTTTCCTTGTCAATTCCGCGTTGCAGGCAATAAAATAATTGGTCTTCCGAAATTTTTGAAGTAGTCGCTTCATGTTCTGTAACAGAAGATTTATTCCCGACTTCAATATATGGATATGTGTGAGCGCCGCATTTATCGCCCATAAGCAGTGAATCGCATTGCGAAAAATTTCTTGAATTAAAGGCGTTCTTTGTAATTTTTACAAGCCCTCTATAACTGTTATTGCTTTTGCCAGCCGAAATTCCTTTGGAAATGATAGTACTTCTGGTATTTTTACCAATGTGTATCATCTTTGTTCCTGTATCAGCTTGCTGATAATTATTGGTAACGGCAACAGAATAAAACTCTCCCGCCGAGTTGTCGCCTTTAAGAATACAGCCCGGATATTTCCATGTAATAGCAGAGCCTGTTTCCACTTGCGTCCACGATATTTTAGAATTGTTTCCTTTGCAAAGCCCTCGTTTTGTGACAAAGTTATAGATACCGCCTTCGCCTTCTTTATTTCCCGGATACCAGTTCTGAACGGTCGAATATTTCACTTCCGCGTTTTCCATTGCAATTATTTCAACAATGGCTGCGTGCAACTGATTTTCATCTCTGCGCGGCGCAGTACATCCTTCCATGTAACTGACATAACTATCATCATCAGCAACAATGAGTGTGCGTTCAAACTGCCCGGTATTGGCTGCATTGATGCGAAAATATGTGGATAATTCAATCGGGCATCGAACACCTTTAGGGATATAACAGAACGAGCCATCACTGAAAACAGCAGAGTTTAATGCCGCAAAATAGTTGTCAGTGTAAGGAACTACGCTGCCAAGGTATTTCTTCACAAGTTCCGGATGCTCTTTTACAGCTTCGCTGAACGAACAAAAAATAATGCCTTTTTCTGCGAGTGTATCTTTAAATGTAGTAGCTACAGAAACACTGTCCATTATCGCATCTACTGCAACACCGGTTAACATTTTTTGCTCATAGAGCGAAATGCCTAATTTGGAAAAAGTATCAAGCAGCTCAGGATCGACTTCATCCAGGCCGGATAGCGCTTTCTTGGGCTTTGGAGCAGCATAAAAGATTATTTCCTGATAGTTGATAGGCGGATGATGCAAATGCGCCCATCCCGGTTCTGTTATGGTAAGCCAGTGTTTGTATGCTTTCAAACGAAATTCAAGCATCCATTCCGGTTCGCTTTTTTTAGCTGAGATATATTTTATTATGTCTTCACTTAATCCCTCTGGCGATGTTTCCGTCTCAATATTGGTCGTAAAGCCCCATTTATACTCGCTTTGGGTTACTTCATTGATAATTTTATTACTGTCTTTCATAATTAACTCTCTCTGCTTTCTTTATGATAATATACTTTGAACGGTCATAATTTGCGTTGTATTATCCCACCGAAATACGAACGCATACAAAACTACGAACTACGAAATTCGTATGTTCGTACAAAATTAGTACTTCGTTGGGATTAGTAAAGAATGTCAACTAATACCCGTATACAGTATAAAGGAAAACTCAAAGTATATTAATTTAGATTAAATCAAAATAATATGCAAATGTATAAAAGGAAATTAATGCTACAAAGAAAAAAATAAAAAACCTAAATTTGTACTAAAAAGAAATGATTAATTTGTAAAATCAATTGGTAGTTTTAAGAAGGACGAAGGCAATAGACTTACCACAAGGGGAACCCTTCGAGGATGTGTATTATTTTTTAAGTTTTTAATTTATGCTGTGCGTTTGAGTTTGCAAGGATACCAGCTATTACAACAACTGAGCGTTGTATCTTTTATTATTGATGCCTTGTTGATATTCAACGGATGTCATTTTAAGTATGTCCAAAGGTATTTTAAATCTCCTAATAGCTTTAATTTCAGCATCCATTGTTAAATCCGAACGTTCAATAAAATTTTTATTTTTAAAGGAATTTGAAATCAATATCAGGTCAATATCGCTGTCAGGTGTTGCAGTACCTATCATTTGAGAACCAAACAAGGCAACACCATTTAATTTAATTCCTTTTAATTCCAGTTCAGTTTTTAAAAAATTGATTATTAATTTTATTGCTTTTTTATCCATTGTTGAATTTCTTTTGTGTTATTAAGGATTTGTTCAGTAGTTTCAAGATTATATACCTTGATAAGTTTCTTTAATTCGTCAGGATAGCGTGTTGTAATAGAAAGAGCATTTAATTTATAAATAAATTTAAGTTGCTCTTCTGTCATCACAAGATTAAGTTCATCAGCCAAAAAAATCAGGTTATGAATTTTTGAAGGTACTTTATCAAACTTTTTAACAAAAAGCCCTTTCAATGCTTTTTCAAGCGCCAGGTGGCACATAAAAACACAATAAACAAATCGCCCTGTTTTTAACATTGCATCAGCCGTTTCAAGATCATAGTCAGATTGAATGAACCACTCTTTAACTTGTTTATTTTTCATTTCTTTCAACCCTTTTAATTGAATGTAAAATTACATATTATTTTTTACCTGTTCAAATTATTGTGCATAATTTATTTCTGCGGTAAGGAAACCGGAATTTAAGAAGGACGAAGGCAACAATCTTCGCCTAGAGGAGTGAATAACCACACATTAATATTTCTACCCCGACTGATTCAAATTCTGCGAATTTGTGTAAATTATTTTATAAATTTGGGGAAAAATATAATTATGGCAGGAAGACAAAAGGATGATGATATATTTAAAAAACTTAATAATTACAGAAATTTTAAATCATTAAAAGCAACCAATTTTTGTCCATTACACCGGATTTTATTAAAATGAAGGCGTATATTTGCAAGTAAATTTCACCAAAAATCAAATTAAATACCAAATTATATGAAAATAAATGCTGTACTCAAAACAATTATTTACCTGATTTTATTTTGGATTATTATAAATTTTAGAGCGTTTGCTCAATACGGGGTGTCCATAAATACAACAGGAACTCCTGCCGACAGTTCAGCAATGCTGGATGTTAGCAGTGATTCGATGGGTCTTCTGATTCCCAGGATGACTGAAGCACAAAAAAATGCTATTGTAAATCCGGCTACAGGATTGTTAATCTACCAAACCAATAATGCCATTGGTTTTTGGTATTACAACACATCAATACCTGCATGGGTACAGGCAATAGGACTTCAAGGTCCGACAGGAGCGACAGGTACTACTGGAATTACAGGTACCATGGGGCAAATAGGAACTACAGGAGCTACGGGGGATACAGGGAACACAGGAACGACAGGATTAATCGGTGCTACAGGTGCCACTGGCTTAACCGGAGCAATAGGACTAACTGGTACAACTGGAGCTACAGGTTCCTCAGGCGGTCCTGTGGGTCCGACAGGACCTAACTGGACCATTACATCCGATAATTTCAATGCAAACGGTACTTTATCTATTGTCACATCTATTCCATCCACTATCACATCTACAAATGCTGCATGGTTAGTTGGTGGTAATTCTTTAGCTGCAACAGGTATATTTGGGACTACAACTAATCAACATATTGATATTTATTCTAATAATGTAGTAAAAGGAAGAATATCGAATCTTGGAGAATGGACTTGGGGTGATACATCTACAGCAGTGGCTGGGGATATGACCTCAACTGTTGCGAATGCTTTATTTCCATGGGCTCTCAATGGCTATACAAGTATTTCAGCTAATGCTGGTGCTGTTTATGGGTATGCTAATGGAACAGGAGCCAGTGCTATCTATTGTGTACAGGGAGAATATGACGGAGATCAAGCATCAGGAGCCGCAGTCAGAGGTATAGCAAAATATGCACCAGCGATAGGGGTTCATGGCCAGGAAGTAACCTATACAGGCTGGGCAGGATATTTTGATGGGGATGTTTATGTTTCAGGAGGTTTGGCTATATCTGATTCAATAATCAAGAAAAATATAAAAAAATTAAATGGTTCTCTGGACAAATTAATGTCTATTTCCGGATATGAATACGATTTCAACACAGAAAAATATGAAAATTATTCTTTAAATCCCAGACATCAATATGGGGTGATTGCACAGGAAGTAGAGAAAGTATTTCCAGAATTAGTTGTTGAAAAAACAATAAACTCTACAAATTCATCAAGAGCAAGTATTAGTAACCATGAAAGCATGAAAATAAAGACTGTAAATTATAATGGATTAATACCGATCACCATAGAAGCAATAAAAGAACAGCAAAAGCTAATCGATATATTTTATGCAAAAAATATAGGGCAGCAAAAAATGATTGACAGTTTGCAGTCGGCTATAAAACAACAAAAAATAATAATTGATCAGGGACAAGCCGAAAATGGCAACCAAAATACAGCAATATCAGGCATAAAAGCTGAGAACGACACTCTTAAAACCAAATTATTGCAAATGCAACAGCAGTTGGATAGCATCCTGCAAATGCTGAAGAAATAATTTTTTCAGTATAGGAGATTCTCTTTTTCCCATTTGAAGGGGTTTAAGGTTTTTTATCTGATCAATTGTAATTACTTTTGCTGCATGCACAATAAGGAAAACATCAATCGCACCGAATTATCAGACCTCGGCGAATTCGGTTTGATCAGGCGCCTTACTGATGGGATTGAAATACATAAAGCCACAACACTAAAAGGTATTGGCGATGATGCTGCTGTGATCAGCAGTGAAGGCGGAGAAATACTTGTTTCTACAGACCTCCTTATAGAAGGTGTTCATTTCAATCTTTCATATACTCCGCTAAAACACCTGGGATACAAAGCAGCAGTGGTAAATTTCAGTGATATAGCGGCTATGAATGGGGTGCCTGAACAAATAACGGTTAGCATTGCTGTATCAAATCGTTTTTCGCTTGAAGCCATTGAAGAATTATATGATGGAATTAAGCTGGCTTGCAGGAAGTACAATGTGGACATGGTAGGCGGGGATACATCATCGAGTGTTTCCGGATTATTTATTTCTGTAACCGTTATAGGGCGTGCAAATAAAGAAGATATCACATACAGGAATGGGGCGAATATAAACGATCTTTTGTTTGTTTCCGGTGATCTGGGCGCTGCATATATGGGCTTGTTGCTGCTGGAACGCGAAAACCATGTGTTCCTGGCAAACCCTGGCATTCAACCAGAACTGACGGGGCATGATTATATTTTGGAACGTCAGTTGAAACCGGAAGCGAGGACAGATATAGCTAAACTTCTGAAAAACTTTTGGGTAAAACCCACAGCTATGATCGACATTTCGGATGGACTTGCTTCGGAAATTCTGCATATTTGCGATGCCTCAAAAAAAGGTTGCACAATCTATGAAGATAAGCTCCCTATTGATGCTGCC
>Ga0265296_1005719_pt1 | contig 10043 bp, 11 predicted proteins | sample MunlanPumphouse1_FD_189073 | JGI IMG/M metagenome (GOLD analysis project Ga0265296, IMG submission 189073) | Groundwater microbial communities from a municipal landfill in Southern Ontario, Canada - Pumphouse #1 | ecosystem: Environmental > Aquatic > Deep subsurface > Groundwater | place...
CCCGAAGGAAAAGTTCGTCCATGCTCTAATGTTCCTGAAATTTTAGGAGATTTGAAAACCCAATCTTTTCTCGAGATTTGGAACAACCATGAATGGATGAAGAGATTACGTAAACGCGATTACGAGAAATGTGTAAATTGTCGATTCAAAAACATTTGTGGTGGTTGCCGAGCAATGGCAAAACATCACACTGGTGATTGGTGGGGAGTTGATCCTGATTGTTGGATTTAGATAAAATATATAAATAAAAAAGAGCCCGAAGTTAATAACTAACGGCTCTATTTTTTATTATCAAGATCACTATGTATAAATGGCGGGGTGGAAGGGACTCGAACCTAATTAATAAATTTTTCTCCATCTTTTAAAGGACGAGACATCATCTCGGCTCAGCTTAAACCACTCTCCCTTCATTCTTTTTTCTTTGAATCTATTGTCCCAATACAACTCAACACCAGTAGGATCGTCAGTTTTTATAGTATGAATCATTACGGGGTCTGAAGGAGTTTGTAATTTTAATTCTGCTCCTCTACGGAGACTGTCTTTGCTTTTTCCAATTTTGTAATGACTATCAACCTTATAAAGATATACCTCACCCACAGTTAAATTACTGCCGATAATTTTATCTTCTTTTCCATCTGATTCCTTGAAAATAGGAATGCATATTTTTAATATGTCGTCATGGCCTGGATGTTTCTTACAATAAGTAATTAGATCGCTAGCGAATTCATGTTTCTTTTTTTTATCTATCGCTGCGTAGTGAAATTTTGGATTTTCTACGAATTCAATACGCATTTCGCCCTTTGTAAAGTATTTACCTAATTTTCTTATTAGATATACCGCATCTTTTTCGACAACTCCTTCTTTATATTTTTCCCAAGGTCTATTACGAGCAAAGCCAGCTTCCTCAACAGCATCGCCCCATTTTGACCAGTATCTGCTCCAATCCCAAGGACGAATGTCTGTTTCATTCCGAAAATTTTTTGCACCCAAAGGTTTGCCACCGTTTTCGTTGGCAGTTCTTTTAATTTCTTCTAAGATTTCGTTTTTTGTGAACATAAAAACTCTCATTGATATCGGAACCCTCGTGCATATATTAGTGGTCGCTGGTGGGCTTGAATCAGTGGCCGACTTTATATCGGGACTGTGAATCAGTAAAAATTCTGGCGGGGCCGACCGGGCTCGAACCGGCGACCTCCTCCGTGACAGGGAGGCGCTCTAACCAACTGAGCTACGGCCCCAAAATATTATTTATCTAATAAACTTATTATTGCGTTCCTTATTTTTCTACCAAATCCAGTTTTATAAAATTTTTCTCTCTTAAGCGCGTCTGACTTGCAAATATATTCTTCATAATATATTAACTTAAAGGGTTTATTTTGGCTTGTAAAAATGTTACTACCATGATTGTGTTCCTTTAGACGTTCTTTTGGATCTTTTTCGGTAAAGCCAACATATACCTTGTTTTTTTTTATACTTATAAGAAAATAAATGTAATACATTTAAACTCTAACCTCCGCCAGAGGCGGATCAGCCTTTGGCTGAAGCTGAGCTACCACCCCACGCCTTAGATAAATACCAAGACACAAGAAACAAGATACAAACAAATCACAAAATTCAAACAACAAATTAATTTTAACAGATAAAGTAATAAATTTCAAGGTCAAAAAAACTTACATCGAAGATTGATGGTGTCGACTTTTTCTGTGAGCGACTTTGATTCTTGACAAGGAACGTTCCAATGCCGCCGTAGCGTCAGCAAATTCTATCTGGTCTTTGGCTTCAGAAACTGCTTTTTTCGCGCGTTCTTTAGCTTCATCTGCCCTTCTTTCATCGATTTCTTCGGCCAGCTCAGCTGCCTCAGCCATTAAACTTATCTTATTATCTGAAATCTCTAAAAACCCGCCCATAACTGCCATATGATGGGTTTTACCTTCTTGTTTGATCATTATTTCACCTGGTTTAATGGCGGTAATTAAAGGAATGTGATTTGGCAAAATAGTAATCTCTCCTTCAGTTGTGGGAAGAGTGAGAGATTCTATTTCCTGATCAAAAACAATTTTATCAGGTGTTATTATTTTAAAATGTAGTTTAGGCATTGTTATCCTCTAATGCCTAATTCCTAATTGATCTAATTGACCTAAAAATATTAATCATTTTTTAGAAATTAGAAATTAGAAATTAGAAATTTTTATTTAACTTCATCTATGCTTCCAACCATATAAAACGATTGTTCTCCCTTGCTATCATGCTTACCATCAACAATTTCTTTAAATGAACGTATGGTGTCCTCAAGTTTTACATATTTTCCTGAACGGCCTGTAAAGGTTTCGGCTACGAAAAATGGTTGGGACAAAAACTTTTGAATTTTCCTGGCCCGAGTAACAGCTAATTTATCATCATCTGATAATTCTTCAACTCCCAAGATCGCGATAATATCTTGAAGATCTTTATATTTTTGTAGAACTTTTTGCACATCACGAGCCACTTTATAGTGTTCTTCGCCAACAATTTTTGGATCAAGAATTGTAGAAGTAGAATCAAGTGGATCAACAGCTGGATAGATTCCTAATTCAGATAACGGACGTGAAAGTACTACAGTCGAATCCAAGTGTCCAAAGGTTGTGGCTGGCGCTGGATCGGTTAAGTCATCGGCAGGAACATAAACAGCTTGAACGGAAGTAATAGACCCTTTTTTTGTTGAAGTAATTCTTTCCTGAAGTTCTCCCATCTCATTTGCTAAAGTTGGCTGATATCCTACTGCTGAAGGCATACGTCCCAAAAGTGCCGAAACTTCCGAGCCAGCTTGAGTAAAACGGAAAATATTATCAATAAATAGAAGCATATCTTTATTTTCTTCGTCACGGAAATATTCTGCTAATGCTAGTCCGGTTAATGCAACGCGCAAACGTGCTCCCGGTGGTTCGTTCATTTGACCAAAAACCATTGCTAATTTATTTATGACACCCGATTGCTTCATTTCATGATAAAGATCGTTTCCTTCGCGAGTTCTTTCACCAACGCCGGCAAAAACAGAATAGCCGCCGTGTTCTTGAGCGATATTATGGATTAATTCTTGGATAACAACGGTTTTTCCTACTCCAGCACCGCCGAACATTCCTACTTTTCCACCTTTCGAAATTGGACAAATAAGATCAATAACTTTAATACCAGTTTCTAAAATTTCTACTTCGGTTTTGAGCTCGTCAAATTTTGGTGCCGAACGATGAATTGGATATTTTTTAGCAGTTTTTGGTGTTGGTAAATTGTCAATTGCATCGCCAGTGACATTAAAAATTCTGCCCAAGGTTTCCTTTCCCACACAAATAGAAATTGGCCCACCAGTACTAGTTACTTCCATACCTCTCTTTAATCCATCGGTGGTGCTCATCGCAACTGTTTTAACTTCATTCCCACCGAGATGTTGTTGAACTTCTAAAACAAGCTTATCGCTTATTGCAGATTGCTTATCGTTTTTTTCTACGATAAGAGCATCATAAATTCTTGGCAGATTACCGTCAGAAAATTCTACATTAACAACTGCTCCAATAATTTGTGAAATTTTACCTTTGTTTTTTTCTTCCATATTATCTCCGTTTGATCATGCAACATTTAATCATGTAACATGTAACAATTTATTAAATTTGTTTTTATGTTCTAGTGTTTACTTGTTTTTATGAACGCAATGCTTCTGCTCCAGCAGAAATTTCGCTAATCTCTCTGGTAATGGCAGCTTGTCGTAAGCCGTTATATGTTAAAGTTAGATCATCTATCATGTCCGAAGCATTGTCGGTGGCGTTTTTCATTGCCATCATTCTAGCTGATTGTTCGGATGCATTTGATTCCAAAAATATTTGGTGAATTTGTGTTTTAATAACTTGCGGCAATAAAATATCTAATATTGAATCAGTATCTGGTTCGAATTTGTACTCAGAAGACGTTAGACGATAGACGTTAGACGATAGTAGTTTATCAGATTCAGTTTCTTGTTTTTTTTCTAGCGTCTGTTGTCTAGCGTCTAGTGTCTCGATATTCGGAATCGGTAAAATTTGTCTTTGTGTCGGTTCCTGCTTGAGCGTAGAAACAAAATGATTATAAAATAAGTGAACTTGATCGTATTTTTCGGCTTGGTAATCGCTGATTAGCATATTAGCAACTGGCAAAACATCGATAAATTCTGTTACTTTATCAAAAGCAGGAAAGTCAGCGACTAAAATTTCTTTAAAATATCTAGCGGCGAATAATTTACCCTTGTTTCCAACAGTGATTAATTTAACATTAATATTTTTGTCTTTCATTTCCTTAATGTAGCTAAAAGTTTTTTTGATAATTTGTGAGTTAAAGGCGCCACACATTCCCCGATTCGATGTTGATAAAACGATTGCTACTTTATTAACTTTACGTTCGGATAAGAGATTGTGAGTAGATAATTCAGTTTTACCTCGAATATTTTGGATTATTTCCCAGGCCAAATTTGAATAGTTGCGGCTGGTTTCCGCAGCTTTAATGGCTTTTTGCATCTTAGAAGCAGCAATCATCTGCATTGCTTGGGTAAGCTTTCTGGTGCCTTGAACTGATTTAATTTTTTTCCGTAAATCTTTTAGCGAAATAGCCATATTAAAATACACCCTTTGTCTTGAAATCATCCAAAATTTTCTTTAGTTCATTTTCCAATTCTTCGGTTAATTCTTTCTTTTCGTTAAGTTTAATATAAAATCCTTTATGTGTTTCACGAACGAATTTATGTAAAGACATCTCGGCATCTTTGATCTTTTCAACTGTAATTTCATCCATGAAGCCGTTTACTACTGCATAAATGGAAACAACTTGCTCGACAACTGGCAATGGTTCAAATTGATCTTGCTTTAGAATTTCTGTTGTTCTTTTACCTCTTTCGATTTGTGACTTAGTGGCTGCATCAAGATCAGAGCCAAATTGGGCGAATGCAGCCAATTCTCGATATTGAGCTAAATCCAATCGCAATTTTCCAGCTACTTTTTTCATCGCCTTTGTTTGTGCAGCAGAACCTACACGAGAAACTGATAACCCAATATTTAAAGCCGGGCGAATACCTTGATAAAACAAATCATTTTCCAGATATATTTGCCCGTCAGTTATTGAAATTACGTTCGTAGGAATATAGGCAGAAACATCGCCTGCTTGAGTTTCGATAATTGGCAATGCAGTTAGGGAACCTCCGCCATTATCTTTGTTTAATTTCGCGGCTCTTTCTAAAAGTTTAGAGTGGAGGTAAAAAATATCGCCCGGATATGCTTCTCTTCCTGGAGGTCGGCGAAGTAAAAGTGAAACCTGTCTATATGCCCAGGCATGCCTTGATAAATCATCGTAAATTATTAAAGCTTCTTCGCCTTTATCTCTAAAATATTCTCCCATGGCGCAACCAGCATAAGGAGCAATATAAGATAATGCTGCTGGTTCAGAAGCACCAGCAAGCACTATAATTGTATGATCCATCGCGCCATGTTTTTCTAAAGTTGCTACTAATCTTGCTACTTTCGATTCCTTTTGACCGATAGCGACATAGATACAAACTAAATTTTTACCTTTTTGATTAATTATAGTATCAATTGCGATAGCAGTTTTTCCTGTTCCCCTGTCACCAATAATGAGTTCACGTTGGCCTCGTCCAATTGGAATTGCGGAATCAATAGCTTTGATCCCAGTTTGTACTGGAGAGTTCACTGACTCGCGAGTAATAACGCCAGGAGCGATTTTTTCTACCAAACCAAATTTATCAGTTTTGATCGGACCTTTTCCGTCTATTGGTTCACCTAGTGGATTTACTACTCTTCCAATTAATTCTTTGCCAATTGGTACAGAGAGTAATCTGCCAGTTGATTTAACGATATCGCCTTCTTTGATAGAATGATAATCGCCAAGAATTATAGCGCCCACATTATCTTCTTCTAAATTCAAGGCGATTCCCATCACCCTATTAGGGAATTCCAACATTTCCGAAGAAGCAACATCGGAGAGCCCAAAAATTCTGGCAATTCCATCACCGATTTCTATGACAGTTCCGGTTTTCTCCATTTTGGTTGTGCTGGAAAAATCAGCGATTTTCTTTTTTAGATCTTCTACTATTGCATCTTGTTGCATAAAACTCCTTGGGATTATTTTGTGTTAATCCCCACGAATCTATTTACACGAATCGCACAAATGATTTGTATAATTTGTGTAATAAAATTTGTGGGGATTATTACCTTATTTTATCAACTCTTGTCTCAACAAATTTAATTGATTTTTTAAACTGGCATCAATTAATTTATCTTCTATACTAATTATAAATCCGCCTAAAATATTTTTATCAACTTTCTCACTCATATTGATTTTACTTTTAAAAATATCTTCAATTTTCTTTTTTATTTCAATTCTTTCCTGATCATTTAAGGGATTTGCTGTTGTTAAATTTGATTCTAAAATCCCATTTTCATAATTTATTTTTTTTCGCAGTCCGTTAATAATTAAATTAAATTTAGATAAATTATTATTTTTTTTCAGTAACAACAATAAATTTATGTTTTCTTGACCCAAATTTAGTTTTGCTAGATTATCCATTTTTTCTTTATCGCTCAAATTTGGATCATCTACCAATGGTTTAATCAAGCCAAAATGTTGGTTTATTTTTTCCAGCTCGTTGATATTTTTCTCTAAGTCATTTTTCTCTTTCGCTAGATCAAAATATGCTAAAATGTATTGTTTATTTGATATTTTCATTCTTTTTCAATTTTTTCCAAATTTTCCATAATCAATTTTTTTTGTGTTTCATTATCAATATTTTTTCCTAATAATTTTTCAGTAGTAGCGATGGTTAAATTTACTGTTTCTTTTCTTAAATCTCGTACCATCTCCTCACGTTGTTTGAGAATCCTTTCCTCTGCTTTTTTCATCAATACTTCTGCTTCATGACTAGCTTGTTCAAGAATCTCCTTGCGATTTTTTTGGCCTTGACTTTTGCTTTCATCCAAAATGGCCAAAGCATCTTTTTTGGCTATTTCCATTATTTCTCTATTTTTGATTTCCAACTCCTCGGCTTCTTTTTTGGTTTTTTCCGCTAAAGAAGTTGATTCTTCAATTTTCTTTTTTCTTTCGTCGAGAATGTTAAGAATGGGCTTATATAAAACCCAACGTAAGATCAAAAATAATAACAAAAAATTGATTACTTGAACGAGTAAAATTTTCCAATCTATCCCAATTGCTTCCATAATGCACTCCGTTTATCTACTAAATACTAATTAATTAGGTTTATTAGATTTAAGCGACGAACTTAATTATTAAAGCAATAACCAAGGCGTAAATAGCGATAGCTTCAGCAAATGCCATACCTAAAATCATCGAGGTTTGGATTTTTGATGAGGCCTCAGGATTTCGGCCAATTGATTCCATTGCTTTTGCTGCGATCAAGCCAATACCAATAGCTGGACCAATTGATCCTAATCCGATTGCTAAGGCGGTTGCTAACAATTTCATTGTTTCTGCGTCCATGTGAACTCCTTTTCATGTAACATTTAAACCCCGGTAGTAGAATCTCTGATTCACTACGGGGTAGGCATGTAACATGTAACAATTTCTTATTAATTTAATTTATTCATTTACAAAAAATTTATTTGTTGTTTTGTTCTTGTGTTTTTATGTTCTCGTGTTCCTCATGATCCATGCTGGCAATTGTCATAAAAACTAAAGTCAACATAGAAAATACCAAAGCCTGGATAAATCCTACAAACAATTCCATCCCGTAGAATGGGACAGGTATTATGTAAGGTGCAAGGAAGGTAATGACTATTAATAAAACTTCGCCGGCGAATATATTTCCAAAAAGACGAAAGGCAAAGGAAATTATTCTAGCTACTTCAGATATTAATTCTAAGATTCCTACAAAGAATTCAATTGGGCTGGAAAAATTAATGAACTTTTTTCCGTATTTAATAATTCCTATCGCAATAATTCCGAAAATTTGAGTCATCAACGCAGAAATCAAACCTAACGCCAAAGTCGTATTTATGTCAGTATTTGCCCCTCGTAATATTGGAATAAATGCTTCTTTCCCATTCTCGATTCCACGTAAGCCGATTGAGCCGAATCCGGGAATTAACTCCATCCAGTTGGCGATTAGAATAAAAAGGAAGAATGATGCAATCCAAGGGAAAAAACGTCGAGATTTTTCTCTATCGTGAGTAATGCCATCAACTAAATTAAGCAATGATTCAATGGCAAATTCCGCGATATTCTGTAAGCCTTCTGGAATGTTTTTTATTTTTCCCAAAGATAATCCAATAATAATCAGCGTAAGCATTGCCAACCATGTCGCAATAATAGTATTAGTAATAGCGAATGGCCCAATGTGGAAAATAGTTTGTGACGCAAGTGAAATTGGTTCCATTATTTACCTTCGATTTTTTTGATTTTTTGATAGATGACTAAACTGGAAGCAAAGATGGACAATCCAATCCCCGCAATTAAAAACATTGGAGACGTGTGATAAGTTTTATCAATTTTAGCGCCAAAATAAGCAAAGACCGCAACTGGTACAGCAATAATAAAGCCTAATTGTCCGATTTCCGATAATACAAACCAAACATTGTTTTTCATACCCAGTATATCAACTTTCAGAAGCAAATCATAAATGATTTGCATAGTTATTTTTGTTTATTTTCTGAATATATTTTTTTTGAATTATTCCAGTCAGCTATACAAACTTTTTAAAAATAACTGAAAGTTGTATTACTGGGCATAAATTTTCAAATAAAAATATGTGGATGTCGTCCAGATTTTAATTATAACTCATAATTATTTAGGTTGCAAGAGAAGGAATTAAAGTACTCAAATCTTGATCACTATTACAAGTCCACTTTAAAACAAAAACCGCCCAGAGGCTAATGCCAGCGGACGGTTTTTGAATATTCTTAGTTCAGATTACCAGCGCAAATGTTCGTCGAGTTTTCCGTTTATTTTATCTGCTGGCTTATTTTCCTTATCGATTTCTTTTGAAGTTACTAATGGTTTATTTCCTGCACTTTCCCCGTCGTCAGCTTTAAACCAAGATAAGTAACCGTAATAAGCACCGGCAAGGATAAGTAAAGCAATAATCACTGTGAACAAAACCCACCATTTTGCTTTGCCAGATTCAGTTGTTGGTTCTGAACCAATAGTGCTAATTTCCGCACCTTTTATCTGTCCCTGCGTGTCGTCAACAACAACTTGACTATTGTCATTTGCTGATGTCACACTACTTGATCCAGATGAAGAATTACTCGAAGTCGTCCCACCAACTGCGGTAATGACATTAAAAGTATCGGAATCAGATTTCGATCCTAAAGTTGCTGTGACAGTTATGCTTGAACCAACCACAGTTCCAGTCAAAACTCCATCTGTGCCAATTGTAGCAAATCCAATTGGAAAAATTGACCAAATTACAAGTGAGGTTCCGTCCCAACTGTTACCATAAGCATCTTTGAATCTAACTTGATATTGATGAGTATTGCCAACCATTATCTCTGCAATATTATTAACAATTTCAACGTCTGCAACAGTTGCAGAATGGTTAACAACATTTACTGTGGCAGAGGCAGTTTTACCTAAATAATTTGCCACAATATGTCGAGTGCCAATTTGACCGGCAGTATATCTGACATAAGTAGAAAATGTGCTTAAACTTCCGAAAGCATCATTACTATCAAGAGAATATGAGGCAATGGTAGAAATATCCCAGCTATTACCGTCGGCATCATATGCCGCTGAAGTAAAGTTATAATTTGTTCCCGAAGTTGCATTATCAACTATTGATGGAGAAATGGTAATATGATCGACAACACCATGAGAAACATTAACTGTCACATTATCAGAATTTAATAATCCCAGTGTGGCAAAGATTGTCCAAGAACCGACTTGACCAGCGTTATATGTGTTGCTTGTGAAAGATCCGACTGGATCATTTTCATTCCAAGTCACGGACGAAGTAACATCCCAAGTATTGCCGTCAGCATCAGTGGCGGTAGCAGTAAATGCTTGTGATTGATCGGCTGTCA
>Ga0265296_1005720_pt1 | contig 10037 bp, 10 predicted proteins | sample MunlanPumphouse1_FD_189073 | JGI IMG/M metagenome (GOLD analysis project Ga0265296, IMG submission 189073) | Groundwater microbial communities from a municipal landfill in Southern Ontario, Canada - Pumphouse #1 | ecosystem: Environmental > Aquatic > Deep subsurface > Groundwater | place...
ACATGGAACAGGAGATGTCCGGATCGTCAATATCCGGAAAATAACTGCGGCCATTGGCCTTGATGTGCCAGCCGGAGCGGCGGAACAATTCCAGAGTGGCCTTTTCCAGGCTGCCCTTGGGAAGACCCAATCGTAATTTACCCACCCCGATATACCTCCTGGGGATCAAAGATTAAGGAACCCACCACCTGCCAGCCCGCACCTTCCCGGCGGCGGTAAAAGCAACTGCGGTGGCCGGTATGGCACGCGGCCCCGCCTACCTGCTCCACCTGCAAGAGCACCGTATCCTGATCGCAATCCAGATAGACGGCCTTAACCCGCTGCACGTGACCCGAGGTCTCACCTTTGCGCCAGATTTTCTGGCGGGTGCGGCTGTAATAATGGGCTTCCCCGGTTTTCAGAGTCAGGTCCCAGGCCTGGGGGTCCATGAAGGCCAGCATCAACACCTCGCCCGAGGCCGCGTCCTGGACAATGGCGGGGATGAGCCCCCCCATTTTGGCGAAATCCAATATCTCTTTTTGGTCCATATCCAGAAAAACTACCCTTTTTCGTTTTAATCTGCAAGGTTGGATGCTAAATTTTAAGCAAGTTACCGGGAGGGAATATGGGCATCGTCATCCCCTATAGCGATTTGGCGCGGCAGCACCAGCTCAATCTCCTGGAGCACAAGCGCCGGGAATACCGGGAACGGGAAGACTACCTGGCGCACCTCCGGAAATTGCTCTTTAAAATCGAAGGCCAGATGCGCCAGGCGGAAATCCTGCAACTACAGGTCTTCCGTGACCTGGCCGAAAATTTCAAAATTCCCCTGGCCTTTCCCGACCTGGGTGACCGGATCGGGCTGCAAGAAATTTTTACGGAGAACCCTTTCCTGGCTAATTTAGTGGCCTATCTGGGAGGCCGCCTCACCCCGGAAGAGTGCCACCGGAAAATCATAGACTTGCGGGCAGAGGGCCGCGACCAGGACCGTTGACCCGGCGCCGGAGTATTTATTTGCCCTGTCCCCGGCTCAGGCCCCGGTGGCTGATCAGCCCTAACGCCCAATGCTAATGCCGATGTTAAAGCCCCATAAAACGATTGCCGGAATGGCCGCCAAGGGCCCCGCCCCGCTGACGGTCAGGAAGAATAATTTTGATTTATTGAGACTTTTATTAGCCTTCTCAGTTTTTTATTATCACTGCCATGTCTTGACTGGCAATAGCCATCTCAGTCTTTTCAGTTATTTATTAAATAGCGAAAGGGCTATTCAGGGTTTCTTTGTCATCAGCGGTTTCTTAATCTTTATGAGTTACGAAAAATCCGGATCAATGGGGGAATATTACCAAAAGAGGGTGCGAAGATTATATCCGGCCTATTTCTTCACCATCATCTTGTTTCCCATCGCCTTTTCCTTAATTTCCACCGATAATTCCCTCAATTACTTCACTTCAGTTAAATTATATAAATATCTATTATCCAATTTGCTATTCCTTAATTTCTTACAGCCTTCCCTACCGGGGGTTTTTCAGAACCATCTCATCAGTGCGGTAAACGGGGCATTATGGACGCTTAAAATTGAAGTGGCATTTTATATCATTGTCCCATTCATTGTATTTTTACTCCGGAAATATAATAAGGTATTAATATTCACTACAATTTATATTCTATCAAGTCTTTATCTTTATTATTTTAGGAACATTTTCGTTAGTGATGTGATTGCCAGGCAATTGCCTGGGCAATTATCTTATTTCTGTCTTGGGGGCATGGCCTACTATTATTTTGATTACTTCAATAAATACGGCAGGTATCTATTTTTTATTGCCTTAGGCGGATATATTGCCAACTATTTTATAAATTTAATATATTTTCTGCCGATATTCATAGCCATCATCGTCATTTACTTCGCTAATTGTTTCTATTACCTCGGAAATTACGGTAAATACGGAGATATTTCTTATGGCGTATATATCTACCATTTTCCCATAATACAACTATTCATCTATTTTGGTCTTTTTGAATCTAACCCATTCCTCAGCCTAATAATTACTACCATACTATTAATAATCTTGTCGTTATTTTCCTGGCACTTTATCGAAAGGAAATATTTATTGAGATCATCCCACTATCTCCATGCCACCGCAAGATAATCGGCGATTTTGCGGTCTCCGGAGCCCCTTACCCCCCGTTAACCTCCACGCCTCCACGGCCCCGGCCCGCAGAGACGCCGCGGTTCAGGCTCCGGTGATAATCTTTGCTGGAGAGGGAACTGGTGGCAGGATGCCTGGCCCGCAAAAAAAAAGAACTGGCCGGGTGGGGGAGGAACCCGGCCAGTCGGTGAAAGGAGAAAATGGTATACGAACTTTGATTAAGGGGGGGATGTGGGTACCTTAATAGGGTCCATATACTTGCCTATTTATAATGCAGCAAACGTGCCAAATATATATTTTATTTAATCTGCCGTTATTCCAGTAAGTTACAAAAAAATCCCCCCCAGCCCCCTTCCCTTCAGTTCAATAATTTTTACCGGGGGATCGCCCAGGCAAATTTTCTAGCCGGGCAATTCCTTATAATCAGTGGGGATATTGGCTTTATCAGGAATTATACTCTCCCCAATAAAAAACTGGCCGGGTGGGGGAGGAACCCGGCCAGTCGGTGAAAGGAGAAATGGTATATGAACTTTGATTAAGGGGGGGATATGGGTACCTTATCTATGGTCATATACTTGCCTATATAACATGCAGCAACCATGCCATGATTGTCATTTTAAATAAATGCTTAATTACAGGTAGTTACCCCTAGCTAAATCCCGGCTCGGCCGTTTTTCCGTTCAATATTTTGAACTATGGCGGCCTAAAAGAACAAAATATTCTTCCTCGGTGAATTTGCAGGCTTGATGACGGTTAGCCTGAGGAAGGAAGCCGGGGACCACTTAGCTGAACAGCCGCCAGGCCCCAGCTTAAAAATCAAGACCCGAAGCAATCCCTCCCGGGCCTTTTTCCCACCCGCAAATTATGCAAAGTTCCTGATGGGCACCTTCTCAACCTTGAACTTTGAACTTGGAACTTGGAACTTTTCCAAGGCTGACCTGCATTCCCCCCACCGTCCCTCAACGGCTCAGCAACAGGTGCCCCTGGGGGAGAACCTCCGCCTGGAAACCCGGCAGAATCAGGAGGGTGGCGTAATCCTCCACCACCAGGGCCGGGCCGGAAAAGACGTCTCCGGATTGCAGTTCCAGGCGGTTATAAAAGGGCACGGTTACCGAACCCTCCGGGAGCCACACCTGCCCCCGGGAAGGCAGAGACACCCGGGCAGAAGACACCGGCTCCAGCCGGGGCAGTTTTGCCGGAGGCCCGGAGGCCTGAAAGTGCAGCCCCAGGCTCACGGCTTCAACCTCCCGGTCCCGGAACTCATGGCCGTAGAGGCGACGGTGCCGGGCGTGGAAAGTTGCCAGAAAATCCGGCCGGCCAGGGACGTTGACGGTGTCCGTCTGGCCCCGGTAACGCAAGGCCAGTTCACCGGCCACGGTCAACCCCTGCTGCGGCCACCCCTCCCGGCGCACCTCCGCCCGCGCCTGTTCTTCCAGGGCCCGGAACTCCTGTTCCAGCCTCTTCCAGGTCAGGCGGGGGCCGGACCAGAGCAGGGTCCGGGTCCAATCCCGGCGCAGGCCGGCCAGGGCCATGCCCAGGGCGGAGAGCACCCCCCCTTGCCAGGGTACGAGTATTCGCCGCAGATCCAGCTCCACAGCCAGTTCACAGACCTGGAGGCCCGCGGCCCCGCCGAAGCAGCAGAGGGTGAAATCCCGGGGATCAAAGCCCCGCTCCAGGCTCACCGCGGCCAGGGCCTTGGCCATATGGCTGTTAGACACCCGGATGATGCCCAGGGCCAGTTCCTGGGGGGAAACCGCAAGAGAAGCCGCCAGCCGGGCCATGGCCCGGGCCGTGGCCCCCGGGTCCAGGGGCAGGCGCCCGCCCAGGAAATATTCCGGCCGGACGCGCCCCAGGAAAAGCTGGGCGTCCGTCACCGTAATCTCCTCCCCCCGGCCGTAACAGACCGGCCCGGGCACGGCCCCCGCGCTCCGGGGCCCCACCCTGAGCGCTCCCCCCCGGTCCTTGAAGGCGATGGAGCCGCCCCCCGCGCCAACGGTATGGATATCCATCACCGGGATGCCCAGGGGGTAGCCCTCCAGGAGATACTCCCGGGTAAAGGGGATCTCCCCGGCCAGGAGGGCCACATCCGTGGAAGTGCCGCCCATGTCCAGGGTGAGGAGGTTTTCCAGCCCCAATTCCCGGCCCAAGCGCCAGGCCCCGTAAACGCCCCCCGCGGGTCCTGACAGGATGGTCTGGAGCCCCCAGGCCGCGGCCTGGGACCCGGGGAGAAAACCGCCGTTGGACTGCTGGATAAACAGGGAGGCCCCGGGCAGCCTTTGGCGCCAGTCAGCCAGATACGCTTCCATGACCGGCCCCAGATAGGCGTTCAGCACCGTGGCCGAGGTGCGTTCATATTCCCTGATCTCCGGCAAAATCCGGCTGGATAGCGAGATGGGGATGCCTAAATCCCCCAGGGCCGCGGCCAGGCGCTCCTCGTGTCCCGGGTGGGCGTAAGAGTGGAGGAGGCAGACGGCCAGGGCCTCCGGGGCCGCATCCCGGACCCATTGGCGCACCCGGGAGATTTCCGCCCCGGTTAAGGGGGTGAGCACTGAGCCGTCCGCGGCCAGGCGCTCCTTCACCCCCAGGACCCGCTCCCGGGGCAGGATCTCCGGCGGCTTGGCCACCTGCAGGTTAAAGAGTTCCGGCCTGGTCTGGCGGCCGATAAAGAGCACGTCTTCGAACCCGGCGGTGGTCAACAGGGCCGCGCGTGCGCCTTGGCGCTCCAAAAAGGCATTGGTGCCCCGGGTGGTGCCGTGGACCACCTCCACCCCTGCCAGTCCCTGGGGGCACAACTCGGATACTCCCGCAAGAATCGCTCGCAAAGGATCGTCCGGTGTGGAAGGCACCTTATGCACCCTGCCCTCCCCGGCCCCCAACAGGACAAAGTCCGTAAAAGTGCCGCCGCTGTCAATGCCGAGTCGCATAATGATCCAGAATCAGGGTGGGCATGGCCCACCTTTTGGGAGTGAAGTTTGATGGTGGGCCATGCCCACCCTACTCTTTACTTCCCCTGGCCTACTCCCAACCAGAATAAGTTTTTATCAAAATGGCCCTTGAAATTATTCCCTGAACACTTATTATATTTGCAACTCAGTTGTTTTTGGATTATTTTACCCCATATGCGCGATCTCTGCGATTTTCCCCAATTACTGGCCGGCCGGGGGGTGAAGCCCACGGCCTTGCGCCTGGCGGTTATGGAGGTCCTGGGGGCCGCGCCCCGGGCCTTGCGGGCCCAGGAAATTCTGGAAGCCATCCGGGCGCAACGCCGCGTTAATAAAGTCACGGTTTACCGCATCCTGGACGACCTCACCCGCCGGGGCCTGCTCCGGCGGGTGTCCATCGAAGACCGGGTCTCCCACTACGAGCTGGCCTGTGAGCATCACCCCCCCCACCCCCACTTCCAGTGCCACCACTGCGGTCAGGTGCAGTGTCTGCAACCCGCGCCCCTGGAACAGATGTGGTTGGAACTGCAGGGCCCCCTGGGCAATCGCGCGGAGCGCATCGATATCCGGGTGGAAGGGGTCTGTCACAAATGCCGGGAGAATGGCTGATGAATGCAACTAAGTTGCTGATGAGAAGGTTTGCGGTTTTCGGTCTTCGGTCCTCGGTTTGGGAAAGGGCTTTCCCCTCAGCCCTTTATCAGGCTGTTTTACGCAATATCCTCTTAGCAGGATGCTGCTTGGGAATCCTGCTGGGAGTGGCCGTGGGGAGCGCCGCGGCTGCGAAGATGCCGGTGGCTGCCTCCATCGCCCCCCTGGGCGACTTCTGCCGCCACCTGGGCGGAGACCTGGTGGAAGTGCAGGTGCTCATCCCCCCCGGGGCCAACCTGCATGCGTTTGAGCCAGCCCCTTCGGTAATCGCCAGGGCCAGCCAGGCCCGGATCTTTATTTACATCGGCGCGGGCCTGGAGCCTTGGGCCGCACGGGTTTTGCACGTCCAGGAGGCTAAAGATAGGGTGGTCGTGGCAGCCGCGGCCGGTATCCCCTTACTGGAGGCCGGGGACCACGGGCATGGCCCGGAAGAGGCCCATGAAGGCAAGGGCCCCGGGCCTCATGAGCCGGAGGGCGAGCATCACCATAAAGAGGACAAGCATCAGCACCAATCTGGCAACCCCCACATCTGGCTGGACCCGGTGTTGGCCAAGGACATCTGCCGCCGCGTCAGCGCCGCCTTGATTAAGGCGGACCCGGCCCATGCCGCCCGGTATGAGGCCAATCTGCGGTCTTATCTGGCCGCCCTGGATGAACTGGACCAGGAATACCGGACCCAGATCAACACCTGGAGGCAAAAGGCCTTCATCTCCTTTCACCCGGCTTTCTCTTATCTGGCCAGGCGCTATGGTCTCCGGGAAGTGGGAGTGATGGAGGTGACGCCGGGCCGGGAGCCCACCCCCCGGCATATGCAGGGGATCGTGGCCGCGGTGCGGCACTCTGGCGTCAAAGTAATGTTCACCGAGGCCCAGTTTAACCCCCGGGTGGCCCAGGTGATTGCCCAGGAGGCCGGGGTCAAGGTCCTCGTGCTGGACCCCATGGGCGGCAAACCCCCGTACGGGTCAGACTATCTCCAACTGATGCGCCATAATTTGGCCGTGATGGCAGAGGCCATGAAATGAGCCGGATAGGTTAGGTTACCGATGGAAGAGCTGGCCGTTGAAATGAAAGGCGTAACCGTTGCCTATAACGGCGTTTCGGTCCTGGAGGACATTAACCTGGAGATCAAGGCCGGGCGCTACGTGGGCATCCTGGGCCCCAACGGCGCGGGCAAGAGCACCCTTTTGAAGACGATCCTGGGATTGATCCGGCCAAATCAGGGGGAAGTGGCGGTTTTCGGCCAGTCCCCCCAGAAGCTCCGGTCGCACGGACGGCCGGTGGGCTATCTGCCCCAACGGCCCCTGGGCAATCCCCATTTCCCGGTGTCCGTCCTGGATGTGGTGCTCATGGGGCGTTACGGCCGCATCGGCCTCTGCCGCCGCGCCCGGGAGGAAGACCGGCAATCGGCCCGCCGCCAGTTGGAACTCCTGGGGATTCCCCACCTGGCCGGCAAGCTCATCGGCGAGATCTCCGGGGGGGAGCAGCAGCGGGTCTTCATCGCCCGGGCCCTGGGCGCAGAGCCCCGCCTGCTGGTGCTGGATGAGCCCACCGTCTCCCTGGATGTCTGCGTCCAGGACGAAGTCTTTGAACTGGTCTTTGAGCTGAAACAGAAGCTGGACCTGACGATTCTGGTGGTGTCCCACGATATCGGCGCGGTGGCCCGCCACGTGGACGACATCATCTGCATCAACCGCCGGATCCACGTACACCAGCCGCCGCCCCTGGGGCGCCTGGGACTGGAGAGCACCTTCGGCTGCAGCGTGGAATATCTCTTCCATGGCCAAATTCCCCACCGGGTGGTGAAAGCGCAAGATGATTGATCTTTTGAGCCTGGGATTTCTCCAGCGGGCCTTGCTGGCCGGGGTCCTGGTGAGCTTGCTGTGCGGGGTGCTCTCCATTTTCGTGGTTCTCCGGCGCATGGCCTTTCTGGGCGCGGGCATTTCCCATTCCGCGTTCGGGGGGGTTACCCTGGGTTTCCTCTTGGGAGTCAATCCCCTGTGGACCGGTATCGGTTTTTCCGTGCTGGTGGCCCTGGCCATCGAATGGGCCCAGACCCACACCCGGGTGGAAGAGGATACCGCCATCGGCATCTTCTTCGCGGCCTCCATGGCCCTGGGGCTGGTCTTCCTGCACCTGTCCCGCTCCTACAATGCGGACGCGTTCGGCCTCCTCTTCGGCAACATCCTGGCCATCGACCGCACCCAGGTGTGGCAAATCTTCGGGATCACCGTGGCCGTCCTATTCATCATCCTGGCCTTTTTCAAGGAAATGGTTTTCTTAAGTTTTGATGAGGAAATGGCCTGGGTGAGCGGCGTGCCGGTTAAGGCCCTGCGTTACCTGTTCCTGGTGATCATGGCCCTGGTGATCATTGTCTCCATTTATCTGGTGGGCATCATCCTGGTTTCGGCCCTGCTGGTCATCCCCGGGGCCACCGCCCAAAACCTGGGCAAGCAGTTGTGGAATATGCTCTTGATCTCCGCGATTGTGGCCGTGGGTTGCACTGCAGGCGGGCTCTTGCTCTCCTGCCTCCTGGACTTCCCTTCCGGGGCCACCATCGTGCTGCTGCTCTCCCTGGTTTATCTCCTTACCACCGCGGTTCCCTGGCTGCGTTCCCGCCATACCGGGAGGTGAACGGGAGGGCGTTCCTTATCGGCCCTATTGTCAACTCTTTCCCCAATGATTATTTTTCAAGATAATGCAGACTCTGGGCGCAAGAAGACCGGACTCTTCCCTTGCCCCATTAATCTCTCTACGCCAAAAGGAGGCAGATCGTGAAATATGGGACGCTGGCAGCCGCAATAGGATTATGCTTGTTATTCATGCTGGGGTGCGGTGGCGGAGAAGTTGCGCCGGAAAAGGCCAAGGCCACCCTGGTTAACGCCCAGGGGCAAAAAGTGGGTGAGGCCCAATTGGCAGAGACTGCCCACGGAGTCAAGATCAACCTCAAGGTGGAAAACCTGCCTCTCGGGGTGCATGCCTTGCATATCCATGAAAAAGGGGATTGCCATGGCCCGGATTTCATGAGCGCCGGGGGCCACTTCAATCCCTTCGGCAAAAAGCACGGCCTGAAAAATCCGGAGGGACCCCACGCCGGCGATCTTCCCAATCTGGTGGTGGGTGAGGACGGCAAGGAGACTTTGGAAACCATCGCCACCCTGGTGACCTTGAAACCGGGGAAGAATTCGCTGCTCCAGCCCGGGGGTACTTCCTTGGTGATCCACGCGGGGCCTGATGATTATATGACGGACCCCGCGGGCAACGCCGGAGCCCGCATCGCCTGCGGCCTGATCGTCAAGCAGGAAAAGTAGGCAGGTGGAGCTCGATCCTGAAGGAATGGGCCAGGGGCCGGTAGCCCAGGCTTTCCAGCCTGTGGGCCCTTGGCCCCTCCCCCCCCCAACTCTCTTTTTCAGGCTACCCGGTTGCCGCCGGCGTTCCTGGCCTCCAGGAAGCGCACCAGGCGGCTCACCGCCTCATTATAAGGGGTGGGCACCCCCGTTTGCCCGCCGTAACGGCAAATAGGGCCGTTTAAGGCCTCAATCTCGGTGCGGCGGCCCGCTTGCAAGTCCTGCCACATGGAAGGGAAATGCGCGGCCGTGGGGGGCACGAGCTCTGCCATAAAATGGCGGAAATAAGCGGCAGCCCCTTTGGGGCTTAAAGGTATTTTCTTGGCCCGGGCCACCCGGTAAATCTCAAAAATGATGCGACGCATCAACTCCCGGGTCTGCCGGTTCTCCCCCAGGGCCCCATAAGGCGCACCCAGCACCGCGCCCAGGGGGTTGAGAGCGCAATTATATAAAACCTTACCCCAGATGTGGGTGAGGATGTCCGGGACCACCCGGGTGGGGATACCGGCCCGGTTAAGATCCCCGGCCACCTGCTCCAGCTTCCCCAGGGGGCAGTCCGGGGCAATGGCCCCCAAAAGCACCGGGGCCGCATAGACCGTGACCGTCGCCAGGCCCGGCCTGGGGACCCGGGCCCCGAAGATGACCCGGGGCCGATGGTCCGCGCCGCGCTGGCCTCTTTGCTGATAATTTCCAGGTTGCCCAGGCCGTTCTGCATGGAAATAATCAGGCCGTCCGGGGCCAACAGGCCCTTGACCCGGCGGCACGCGGCCAGCGTCGCGAAAGACTTGACGCACAGCAGGATGGCATCGTAGGTTTCCGGCTCAGGTTGCCTGACCTCCGGGGTGTTTACCGGGCCCAGGTGGTATTCCCCCCAAATGCCATCGATGCTCAGCCCTTGGTTGCATAAATGCTCGAAATGCAGCCCCCGGCCCAGAAACGCCACCTTCTGGCCGGAATGCTGCAATAAGCCTCCGAAC
>Ga0265296_1005721_pt1 | contig 10036 bp, 10 predicted proteins | sample MunlanPumphouse1_FD_189073 | JGI IMG/M metagenome (GOLD analysis project Ga0265296, IMG submission 189073) | Groundwater microbial communities from a municipal landfill in Southern Ontario, Canada - Pumphouse #1 | ecosystem: Environmental > Aquatic > Deep subsurface > Groundwater | place...
GGTCGTCGTCGACATGCTGAACGACTTTGTCCGTCCCGGCGCCCCCCTGAAGGTGCCGGAGACGCGTGCGATTCTCCCGGCGCTGCGCCGCCGGATCGCGAAGGCGCGGCGGGAAGGGGAGCTCGTCGTGTACGTCTGCGACTCCCACCGAAAGAATGATCCCGAGTTCGCGCGAATGGGGTGGCCCCCCCACGCCGTGGAAGGGACTCCCGGCGCGGGGGTCGTCGCCTCCCTCGCCCCGGAGCCGGGGGACGTCGTGGTGGAGAAGCGCACCTACTCCGGGTTCCACGGCACGCCGCTCCACTTCATTCTCCGGCGACACGGGATCCGAAGCCTGACGCTCGCCGGCTGCGTCACCAACATCTGCATCCTCTACACCGCGGCCGACGCCGCGATGCGCGGCTACGACGCAACGGTGGATGAGCGGTTCGTGGCGGGGCTTGCGCCCGACACGCATGCGTTCGCCCTCGATCAGATGGAGCGCGTGCTGGGTGTCCGGGTGGTCCGCCGCCCGGGGAGGAAGGCCCCCCGCCGTTGATCCCCCCCATCAAGGAGGCTCCAATGGATCTCATCCCGACCCGCGACGAGATCCTCCGCGGGGAAACGACCGACGTCTACTTCCGCCGGACGATGGAGGTGCTGCGCGCGACCGGGAAGGACCGTGTGCGCGTGACCGCCGAGGCGATCGTCAAGAAGTTCCCGGCCGGCTACGGGTATGCCGTCCTCTCGGGGATGGACGAGATGCTGTCGCTGCTCGCCGGGATCGATGTCGACGTGGAGGCGATGGAGGAAGGGAGCCTCTTTTTCCCCTTCGAGACCGTCTTCTCCATCGAGGGGCCGTACGGCGCCTTCTGCGAGCTGGAGACGGCGATGCTGGGGACGATCTGCCAGGCGTCGGGGATCGCCACGGCGGCGTCGCGGGTCAAGCACGCGGCCGGGGAGAAGCCGGTCTTGAGCTTCGGGGCCCGCAGGATGCACCCCGCCCTCTCCACGCTGATCGACCGGAACGCGTTCATCGGCGGCGCGGACGGCGTCTCCGCGATCCGCAGCGCCGCGTTCCTCGGAGAAACGCCGCAGGGGACGATGCCGCACGCCCTCGTCCTGGTCCTCGGAGACACGGTGACGGCGATGCGCGCCTTCGACGCGGCGGTGGACCCGGCGGTTCCACGGGTCTGTCTCGTCGACACGCTCCAGGACGAGAAGTTCGAGGCGGTGCGGGTGGCCGAGGCGTTGGGGGAACGATTGTCCGCCGTCCGTCTCGACACGCCGGGGTCGCGCCGGGGCGACTTCCGGCGGATCCTTCAGGAGGTGCGATGGGAGCTGGATCTGCGCGGCTTCCGGCACGTGCGCCTGATCGCCTCCGGCGGGCTGGGAGAGGAAGAGGTGCGGGCGCTTCGCGACGTGGCCGACGGCTTCGGCGTCGGGACCTCCCTGAGCAACGCCCCCACGATCGACTACGCGCTCGACATCGTGGAAGTGGAGGGCGTCCCTTTCGCGAAGCGGGGGAAGCGGTCCGGCCGCAAGCAGGTGCACGCGTGCGAAGCGTGCGGCGCCCGGACGGTCTTCCCCGCCGCCGACCCGCCGGGGCGTTGCCCCTGCGGCGGCGCCCGGGAAGCGCTCCTGCGGCCGGCGCTGCGCGCCGGACGTCCGGTGGAGCCTCCTTCGCCTCCCCGGGCGATCCGGGACCGGGTGCTCCGGCAGGTGGAGCGGTTCCACGCGCGGGAGGCGCGCCCTTGAGCGGGGCGTTCCGGACCATGGCGTGGGAGGGGGACGCCCTGCTGCTGCTGGACCAGCGCGTGCTCCCTATGGTCGAGTCGATGCGGCGGTGCCCCGACCCCTCCTCCGTGGCGGACGCGATCCGGACGATGGTGGTGCGCGGCGCCCCGGCGATCGGCGTGTCCGCGGCGTTCGGCCTGGTCCTCGCCGTCCGGTGCGCGTGGAAGAAAGGGAGGTCCTGGCGTAGGGCGTTCGACGAGGCGGCGACCGAGCTTGCGGGGACCCGTCCGACGGCGGTCAACCTCTTCTGGGCGATCGACCGGATGCGCCGGGAGGCCGCGGCGCTGCCGGACGATCCCGCCGTCGCGTTTTCCCGGCTCGAGGAGCGGGCGGTCGCCCTGTTCGAGGAGGACGTGGCGGCGAACCGGGCGATGGGGGCTCACGGGGCGAAGCTCCTCCCCGCGCGGGGGAACGTCCTCACCCACTGCAACGCGGGCGCCCTCGCCACCGCGGGGTACGGGACGGCGCTGGGGGTGATCCGTTCCGCCGTCGCGGCGGGGAAGCGGATCCACGTGTACGTGGACGAGACGCGGCCGTTCCTGCAGGGGGCCCGGCTGACGGCGTGGGAACTGATGAAGGACGGCATCCCGTGCACCCTGATCACGGATAACATGGCCGCGTCCCTGTTCGCCGCCGGAAAGATCGACGCCGCCGTGGTCGGGGCGGACCGCGTCGCGGCGAACGGGGACGTGGCGAACAAGATCGGAACGTACGGCGTCGCCGTCCTGTGCAGGGCGCACAAGGTCCCGTTCTACGTGGCCGCCCCGGTGTCGACGATCGACCTGAAGCTTCCGACCGGGAAGCGGATCCCGATCGAGGAGCGCGATCCCTCCGAGGTGACGCACCTGATGGGGAGACGGGTTGCGCCCGACGGCGTCCACGTGTACAACCCCGCCTTCGACGTGACGCCGGCCCGCTTCGTTTCCGCCATCGTGACCGAGAAAGGGGTTCTCAAGCCGCCCCTGGCGCGCGCCCTTCGGAACCTCTTCCGTTGAACACGATTCCCCCCGCCGGGATAAACGGCCCCACCGCCGATCGCCTTCGGGAGATCGGCGTCCGGGACACGGCCCGCACCCTGTCGCTGCTCTCCGAGCTCCTGCACCGCCTTCCGCGGGAGCATGCCGGATGGGATCGCATCTGCCGCGCCGCCGCCCCCGCGCCCGACCCGGACCTTTTCTTTCTCAACCTGTCGCGGTGGGTCGATTCCCTTCCCGGCGCCTTCCTGAAGCGAGCGTTCGCCCGGGAGGACCTTCTCCCGTTGATCGGGGCGCTGCTGGGGGGCTCGGAGTTCATCCCGGAGCAGATCGCCAGGCGCCCGGAGATCTTCGAGTTCCTCTTCCTCGAGGACGGGGTGCTTCGGCGTCCCGGGCCGGAAGCGCTGGGGCGGGAGGCCCTGGAGGCCGCGGACCGGTGCGCGACGGAGGAGGAGCTCAAACGCGACCTGCGCCGGATGAAGCACCGGGAGATCGCCCGGATCGCGGCGCGCGACCTCTCCGGCGTCGCCCCCCTTCCCGAGGTCACCGAGGATCTTTCCCGGCTGGCGTCGGCGGCGCTCGAAGGGGCGGTCCGCTTCTCCCGCCGGGCGCTCGACGCGCGCCTCGGCGCGCCGGTCGCGATCCTTCCCGACGGGACGCGACGCCCTGGACGATTCGTCGTGATGGGGATGGGGAAGCTGGGGGCGCTCGAGCTGAACTTCAGCTCCGACATCGACATCGTCTACCTCTACGAAACGGACCAGGGGGGGACCGAAGGGGCCGCGCGATCCGTTTCGCTGCACGAGTATTTCGTCCGGCTGGGCGAGGCGGTCACCCGGATCGTTTCGGAAGCGACGGAGGACGGGTTCGTCTTCCGGGTGGACCTGCGGCTGCGCCCCGAGGGGACGCGCGGGGAGCTCGCCAACTCGCTGCGCTCCGCCGAGATCTACTACGAGTCGTGGGGGCAGACGTGGGAGCGCGCGGCGCTCATCAAGGCGTGCCCCGTGGCGGGGGACCTCTCCCTCGGGGAGGAGTTCCTCCGGTCCGTCGTCCCCTTCGTCTACCGCAAGTACCTCGACTTCACCGCGATCGAGGAGATCAAGGGGATGAAGGACCGGATCAACCTCGCGGCGGCGCGGTCCCGGAGGGACGACCGGGACGTGAAGCTGGGCCTCGGGGGGATCCGGGAGATCGAATTCTTCGCCCAGGCGCACCAGCTGATCTACGGCGGGAAGGAGCCGAAGCTCCGGCGGCGCGGCACGGTGGAGACGATTTTCGCCCTGTCGCGGATGGGGATCGTGACGGAAGAGGAGCGGGATCGGCTTGCGGCCGCCTACGACTTCCTGCGCCGTCTCGAGCACCGCATCCAGGCGCACCGGGAGCGGCAGACCCACGTCCTGCCCCAACGGGAGGAGGACCTCTCGAGGCTGGCGCGGGCGATGGGCCTCGCCGACCCCCCGGCGCTGCTCTCCGCGCTCGACCGCCACGCCGCGACGGTTCACGGGATCTACGCCCGGCTCTTCGGCGGCGCGCGGCGGGAGGAGTCCCCGGGGATCCCCGGGGAGGTGCAGGCGCTCTTCCTGCACGGACGCGCCGCGGAGGATGCGCCTTCGCTGCTCGCCCGGCTGGGGTTCCGCGACATCGAGGCGGCGCAGAGGAACCTGGAAGTCCTCCGGTATGGCCCTCCCCACGTCTGGATCCCCCAGCGCGCGCGCCACTACCTGGACAAGATCGGTCCCGGGATTCTCCACCGCGTCGCGATGAGCCCCGACCCCGACCTCGCGCTCACCCACGTGGAGCGGTTCCTCTCCGCCATCGGGGCGCGGACGATGTTCTACGCACTCCTGTACGAGAAGCCGAAGGTCATCGAGGCGCTCGTGCGCCTGTTCGGAAGCAGCCGCTTCCTCTCCGGCTTCCTGCTGCGCCACCCGGAGCTGCTGGACACGTTTCTGCGGAACGACCTCTCCGCGCTGGTCAAGTCGAAGTCCGACCTGCGCACCGGCCTCGCGGAGGCGCTGAAGGGGTGCGACGACTTCGAGCAGGAGCTGGACGAGCTGCGGCGCTTCAAGAACCTCGAGACGCTGCGGATCGGCATTCACGACATGGCGGGGAGCCTGTCGCTGGAGGAGGGGATGTTCCAGCTCTCCGCGCTGGCGGAGGTTCTCCTCTCCCACGCGGTGTTCCTTGCGATCCGCGAGGTGCGGCGTCGCTTCGGCGTCGCCATGGAGGCGGCGACGGGCGCGGAGGCGTTCTTCTGCGTCCTCGGGATGGGGAAGCTCGGGTCGGAGGAGCTCTCCTATCACAGCGACCTCGACATCATCTTCCTTTACTCGGGCCCGGGGGAGAGCGCCCCGGAGCCCGGACGAAGCGGCAGCGACTTCCGGAAGCTTTCCAACCACGAATATTTCGCCAAGGTCGCACAGCGGATGATCTCGATCCTCACGACCTCGACGCGGGAGGGGCTCGTCTACCGCCTCGACACGCGGCTGCGCCCCTCGGGGAACGCGGGCCCGCTGGTCTCCTCGCTGGAGGCCTTCGATCGGTACCACCAGGAATCCGCGCACCTGTGGGAGCGGCAGGCGCTGTTGAAGTGCCGGTTCGTCGCGGGGGACCGCGACTTCGGAAAAAGGGTCGAGGAGAAGACCCGGGGCTTCATCTACGGACGCCCCCTGCCGCCGAACGCGGCGGAGGAGATCCACCGGCTGCGGATGCGGATGGAGCAGGAGCTGGGCCGGGAACGGGAGGACCGCCTGAACCTGAAGGTGGGGCGGGGGGGCGTGGTGGACGTGGAGTTCGCGGTACAGTACCTGCAGCTCCTCCATGGCGGCTCGCACCCTGCGGTACGGGCGCGCGGCACCCTGAAGGCGCTCTACGAACTGCAGCGCTCGGGGATCGTCACGCTCGAACAGTACAAGGTGCTGGACGAGGGGTACCGCTTCCTCCGGTCCCTGGACGTCCAGCTGCGGCTGGCGCACGACGCATCGATCGACAGCTTCGACCCGCAGTGGCTGGAGCCGGAACGGCTGGAACGGTACCGGAAGGAAACGGACAGGATCCGGAAGGTGTACCTGGAGCTGCTGGGGCTGCCGGTTTAGCCGATTTCGTCGTCGGGGAAATCGAAGGCGGGCAGCCGCTTGATCCACTCGGCCACCACGGCCTGCACGGGGCCCGCGGGCTTCCCCCCGTCTTCCACGGAGAGCATCGCGTTGCGCAGCTCGGTCAAAAGGTGGGTGTTGAACCCTCCCGCGTCTTCCCAGCTGGCGTTGCGATCGCCTTTATTTTCATAGAAATTCGCCATCTTCTCTCCTGCTATCTAAGACGGACGGGTGCCGGAAAAGATTCATCCGTCCCGTTCGGGGGCTTTTGGGACTAAGACTGTAGCGGCGGACGTCCCCCCTGTCAACAGGGAAAGGGTCAACTCCTTCCGTTTCAGGGAGAGAGGCGGCCCTTCCGATAGTCGGGCCGGGTCTCGTACGGCAGGGGGTCGGGGACCCCGGCCTCGGCGAAGGCGCGCAGCCGAAGGGCGCACGAATCGCAGACCCCGCACGCCTTCTCCCCTTCCCGGTAGCACGACCAGGACCGATCGAAGGGGACGCCCATCGATTTTCCCATCAGGACGATGTCCTTCTTCAACAGGTGGACGAAGGGGGCCTTCACGACGATGCCGCTCCCTTCCTTCGTCCCCCGCCGGATCGTCTCGTTCATCGCCTCGTAGAATTCGGGGCGGCAGTCCGGGTAGCCCGAGGAGTCGGCGGCCACGGCGCCGATGTAGATGTTCTTCGCCCCGATTACCTCGGCCCACGACACGGCGATCGCCACGAGGTGCGCGTTGCGGAACGGGACGTAGGTGACGGGGACCCCCTGGCGGCCGGGATCCGCACCGGGGACGTCGATGCCGTCGTCCGTCAGGGCGCTCCCCCCGATCCGCTTCAGGTAGCCGATGTCCGCCACGAGGCGCCGCGCGACGGGGACCTTCAGGTGCTCGGCAACGGCGTGGAAGCAGGAGAGCTCCTTCGCCTCGGTGCGCTGTCCGTAGTTGACGTGGAGCAGCGCGAGGTCCGACTCCCGCGTGCAGAACTCCGCCATCACGAGGCTGTCCATCCCGCCGCTGACCAGCGCGATCCCGATCGGCTTGCCTCCCGTCGTCACCTCCTCACACCCCTCTCCGGTCCGGTCCCCAGACGAGCTTGTGGAGCTGCAGTTGGAGCCGGGCGTCGAGCCCGTCCCCGACCATCCACCCGGCGAGCCGTTCGGGCGCGAGGAACCCGAAGGCGGGAGAGAGGAGGATGCCCCATTTCCTTTCGCGTCGGTACCGTGCCGCCACTTCCTTCGCGTACCGGTAATCTTCCTCGGAGGAGATGACGAACTTCACCTCGTCCCGCTCCGTCAGGTGGCGGAAGTTCTCCCACAGCATCTTCCGGTCCTCGCCGGAGGAAGGGCACTTCACGTCCATGATCTTCACCGCCCGCGGGTCGAGCCCGGAAAGGGGAAGGGTGCCGTTCGTCTCCACGAGCACTTCCTGCCCGCGGTCGAGCAGCGTCGCGACGAGGGCGGACGCCTCCTCCTGGAGCAGCGGCTCCCCTCCGGTGACGCACGCGCGGGTGAGCCCGAAGGCGGTGACCCGGGAGACGACCTCCTCGAGCGGGAACTCCTCCCCGGCGTCGTAGGCGTACGTGGTGTCGCAGTACCGGCATCGGAGGTTGCACCCGGTGAGCCGCACGAAGGCGAACGGGTACCCCGAATACGAGGTTTCCCCCTGGACGCTGGCGAAGATTTCCGTGATCTTCAGCATTTTTTCATTATACCACGGGGCCGCGCAGGTCCCGGCCGGCGCGCCGAATGGGACCCGCCAGGATGTGGTATCCTTGCAATCGCCGGAAACGGTGTCCAATCACCTGTATCCACCCGCAGGGCGCTGCCGCGCGCGGGGAAAGGACGCACGAACTCTTGCCGGAAACCACGGCCGGTACCCCGGAGAACCGCCGGCTTCGCCTGCGGACGGCCCGTTTCTCCCTCGGGAGCGCCGTCACCCTCTGCCTCCTGAAGTTCGCCGTGGGGATCGTCTCCGGCTCCCTCGGCGTCCTCGCGTCGGCCCTCGACAACGTGGCGGACATCTTCATGTCGGCGGTCAACCTCCTGTCGATCCGGAAGGCGATGGACCCCGCGGACGAGAGCCACCCGTACGGCCACGGAAAGGCGGAGACGCTGGCCACCTTCTTCCAGGGCGGGGTGATCGCCCTCACCGGGGCGGGAGTGGTTTGGGAGGCGGTGCGGCGCCTGCGCGAAGGGAAGGCCCCCGAGGGGGTCGGCCTCGACGTGGGCATCCTCGTGATGATCTTCTCCGTGGTCGCTTCATGGTTCATCTCCGCCCGGATCCGGAAGGGGGGCGAGACCTCGCGCTCTTCGGCCCTTGCCGCCGACGCGCTCCACTTCCGGACGGACGTCTACTCCGGGAGCGGGATCCTCTTCTCCCTCGTGCTGTACAGGGTCACGGGATGGAAGTGGCTGGACCCGGGGGTCGCGCTGGCGGTGGGCGTCTACATCTTCGCCGCCGCCGTGCCGCTGCTGAAAGGAGCGGTGGAGGACCTGATGGACCACCAGCTCCCGGCGGGGACGGTGGCGCGGGTCACGGCGATCATCGAGGCGCACCGGCCGATGGTGGTGGATTGGCACGATCTGCGGACGCGCCGCTCCGGGTCTTCGATGCAGGTCGATTTCCACGTGGTGGTGTGCCGCGACCATTCGCTGGAACAGGCCCACCGGGTGGCGGACCACCTCGAGATGGAGATCCGGGAGATGCTGGGGAACGCCCACGTGGTGACCCACATCGACCCGTGCAAGATCGAGTGCCCGGGTCCCCACGAGTGCGCCCGCGCGAAGGGGATGATCTCCGGGCTGCACAGCCCCGAGCGGGACACGAAGGAAACGGTTTCCTGAAAGCCTTGAAGGAGGAAGGGAAATGAAGGCGGTGCTCCTCGTTCTCGTGGTCCTGTTGGCGCTGGTCGCGGCGTTCGCCGTGCAGAACCCCGGCATCATCGTCGTCCGGTTCCTGACCGTTTCGGGCTACACGTCGCTGCTGGTGGTGATCGTGGCCGCGTTCGCCGCCGGTGTGGTCTCGGCGGGGCTCGCGGGACTTCCCGGGTTCTTCCGACGCAGGTCGGAGGCCGGCGCCGCGGCGCGACGGATCCGGGAACTCGAGGCCGAGGTCGGAGATCTCAAGGGAAAACCCGGTGGGCCGACGCCCCCCGGGCCCGGGGGAACCCCGTGAGCGATCGATCCCTCTCCGGCAACGAGCGGAAACTGCTCCATTCCCTGCTGCGGTTCTACCGCGAGATCGGGCCCGGCGCCACGCCGGGCTTGGAAGGGCTGGACGAGGAGGCCGGGCTGGAGCGGTGGGAGATCTCCGAGGCGGTGTCCGGTCTGCGCGCGAAGGGACTGATCGAGTATTGGGAACTCCAGCCCGCGGTGCGCCTGACGCCCGAGGGGCTACGGGCCGTTCTGCATCTTCCGGAAGAAGGGGACGCCTGATGGCAGGGGCGGTCCGCGGGCTTTCCGCGCGTCTTCGCGAGGTCTCCGGCCTGCTCGCCGAACGGTTCGGCCGGCCCGAAGTCTGCAGCCACGAGACCGACCCGGTCCGCAACCTCGTCCTGACGATCCTCTCGCAGAACACCACCGACGCCAACCGCGACCGCGCGTACGATCGCCTGGCGAAACGGTTTCCCACGCTCCCCGCGCTTGCCGCCGCGCGGCCGTCGGAGCTCGAGGAGGCGATCCGGGTGGGCGGGCTCGCCAAGGCGAAGGCGAAGTCGATCCTCGGCGCGCTGGCGCGGATCCAGGAGGAGCGGGGCGGCTACTCCCTCGACTTCCTGGGGGGGATGCCGCTTCCCGAGGCGAGGGAGTACCTCACCTCCTTCCCCGGGGTGGGCGTGAAGACGGCGAACATTCTGCTCCTGTTCTCCTTCGGCATGCCCGCCTTCCCCGTGGACACCCACGTCCTGCGGGTGACGAAGCGTCTCGGGCTGGTTCCCGGCACGTCGGACCTGGCGAAGGCCGCCCTCTCCCTCGAGCCGCACGTGGGAACCGGGGACCATGGGCCGCTGCACCTCAACCTCATCCGTCTCGGGCGGGAAGTGTGCCGGCCCCGCGATCCGCTCTGCGCGGAATGTCCGCTCCTGACGGTGTGCCCGGAGGGGAAACGCAGTACGGAAGGCGCACGCAACAGGAGGGTCCGGCGGAGTCGCCGCAGGAGGGGGGCGCAGTGAGGTAAAGCGCAGCCGTGCAGGTTC
>Ga0265296_1005722_pt1 | contig 10034 bp, 11 predicted proteins | sample MunlanPumphouse1_FD_189073 | JGI IMG/M metagenome (GOLD analysis project Ga0265296, IMG submission 189073) | Groundwater microbial communities from a municipal landfill in Southern Ontario, Canada - Pumphouse #1 | ecosystem: Environmental > Aquatic > Deep subsurface > Groundwater | place...
ATCCTTTCATAAGATCTCGCGAGAGAATCTTTTTTGTTTGAGCGCTTTTCCACAAACCAAAAACTCCCAATGGAACGGGAGTTTTGGGACAGCCTCTAATGATCCGACGGTTTTTATTTTTTGAGCATTATTCCGCAAGCACTTGATCCAACATGGTTTTGATCGTTTCGTAGGGAAGAGCTCCTTTGATAGGTGTGGCGCTTCCTTTGGTATCAATGATGAATGATCCTGGAGTTCCGGTAATCCCTGCGCTGATACCCCCCTGATAGACAGCGGTCACCGTAGCTTTTTTATCTCCATTGTCGATGCAAGATTGAAAGGTCGTTGTGTTGAGTCCGAGTTCTCTGGCAATGGAAAGATACATATCTGCTCCAAGAGCCGTGTGATTTTCCACAAGTTTGTCCGCATACTCCCAAAACTTTTCTTGATCAGCCGCACATTCGGCAGCTTCAGAGGAAGACTGGGCGTTTTCGTGGAAAGAGAGAGGGAAATAACGATAGACCCAACGAACTTTTCCCGCATAATCTGTCATAACCTGTTGCATGGTCTCGTGAAAATTGGCGCAGTAAGGACATTCAAAGTCTGAATATTCGATGATGGTGATGGGGGCATTCTCGTCTCCGCGGATATGATCGGTACTGGAGACAATAGGGATCGCGGCAGGTTCATCTGCGGTGGGTTGTACAACAGCAGCGTCATCTGCCGTATCAGCTACGGCGACATCTGCCCCTCCTTTTCCATCCGCTATTCCAAAACCTGAACAGCTTCCTTTAAGAAAACATCCGCCGAGAACAATGAATCCAACGGTTCCAAAAACAAGGATGGCGCTCAAAAAACCGATACCAAACGCCATTTTGGAATTCACGGCGTCAAAAATTGTTTTATTTTCCATAGGTTAAAAATTCATGGATTACGTGAAGTAGACTATCACAAAAGAGCTGTGAATATCAACGGCGACGGAAAGATAAAAGCGTCGTATAATAAAGATAGAAAATTTCCAATTTCCAATATCCAATTTCTAATGTAGGAAGGGTGACAGATAATCATGATATCGTCGTCAGACACCGTCATTGTCCGGCGAAGCCGGATCCGCCTTTGGCGGAGAAATTGGATATTGGAAATTAGAAATTTTCAGTAATCACACCTTATGGCCAAGACCAAGATGGATCAGTACATCACCGAGTTTTTGGAGTATCTCGAAGTGGAACGCGGGAGGTCTCCACGCACCATTCGCAACTATCATTTTTATTTGCGTCGGTTTGCCGATTGGGCGAAGATTTCCTCCCCCACGTTGTTGACGACGGAGATCATTCGCAAGTATCGCCTGTGGCTCAATCGTCTTGCCCAAGGGCGCGAAGAGGAGTTCATGAAAAAAAGCACGCAGAATTATCATTTGATTGCTCTGCGATCGTTTCTTAAATATCTTTCCAGGCGCGATGTGCCTTCCGTGGCTTCTGAAAAGATTGAACTTTCCAAACAATCACAGCGTGTTGTGGAGTTTTTGGATGAGGATGAACTTGCGCAACTCCTCGTCCAACCGTTTCGTATTTCAACAGGATTGGTGGCACTGCGAGATCGGGCGATTTTAGAACTTCTTTTTTCTACGGGAATGCGTGTGTCTGAAGCCGCGAATCTTGAAATCGAGAAGGTGAATTTAAAACGTTATGAGTTTACCGTGCGTGGAAAGGGAGATAAACCGCGCCTGGTTTTTTTAACCGATCGCGCCAAGCAAGCCGTGCAAGAATATCTTTCCAAACGTCGTGATCTTTCTCCGTTTATGTTTGTCTCCCATGATCGTGCCAAGGGAGGGCGTAAAGAAGTCGGGCCGCTGACTCCCCGTTCGATTCAGCGGATGGTAGAGCGATGCGCGATGGCCGCAGGGATTACCAAGCACATCACCCCGCACACTTTGCGTCATACGTTTGCCACCGGACTTTTGCGCGAAGGTGCGGATTTGCGCAGTGTCCAATCCATGCTCGGGCACGAGTCGATCACAACGACACAGATTTATACTCACGTGACAGATAAACAGTTGCGGGACGTGCACAAAAAGTTTCATCCAGGAGCAAAGGGATCGTAATCTGCCACCCCTGCGAAGGCAGTCCCGCCGCTTGCGGGATCCGCCTCTGGCGGGAGGGTCCCTCGCTTTCTTACACGAGCACTTAAAATGTGATGGATCCTCCCGCTGTCTTGTGTGGATCCCGCCAACGGCGGGACCACCTTCGTGGGGATGGCGAGGAGAGGAGAACAACAAAAATTTTTTGACACTCATTCATTTCTTCCGTATCGTTTGATCCATGCCCCGGTAGTTCAATGGATAGAACTGTGGACTTCTAAGCCACTAATGGGGGTTCAATTCCCTCCCGGGGCACCACGTAAAAACACCAGCTCATCTGGTGTTTTTACGTGCCCCTCCGAAGCCCCGCTCAACGGGGCGAAGGGGGGCTCTGTTGTGTCCTGACCGCTGGTGTTCACGTGGCAAGCCACGTAAAAAGCTCCGCTTCACGTGGCTTGCCACCGAGCTGAGCTCGGTTGGTCGTGCATAGCCAAAGCTGAGCTTTGGCCCGAAGACCATTCGACTACCTTTGTACTTCTGTGAAAGGGAGTCGAATGCCCTGAGCGACCAACAGGAGTCGAAGGGCTCTGAAATGTCAGTGGCAGACAACCGCTCATGGTCTTCGACCACATCACAGATTTATGCTCAGCGAGGTGATGCCAGCTTAGCTGGCCCATAAGAAAATTTTCGTGAGGAAATTTTTCCTTCATACTTCATCCCATCCTTCTCTTTATGAATATTGAACTTGCAAAAAACGTAGCTGCTGAAACCGTCAAGAAAGCAGGTAAGGTGCTTATGGATAACTTTAATAAAGTGACCAATGTATCTTTCAAGGGCAGAAGCGATATCGTAACGGAGATTGACCTTGCGTCCGAAAAAGTGATTTTGGAATCCATTAAAACTAATTTTCCCGATCATAGTATTTTGTCTGAAGAACATGGATTGATTAACAATGGCGAAAAGTATATTTGGATTACAGATCCCATTGATGGCACGATAAATTACTACCATGGAGCCGCGCCATTCAGGGTGGGATTGTGCCTCTTGGAAGATAAAAAACCAATCATTGCGGCAATTTATAATCCCATTAAGGACCATTTGTATTTTGCGGAAAAGGGCAAAGGAGCGACTCTCAATGGCGAAAGGATCGCAGTCAATAAGAATTTTGAGTTGAAAAATTCTGTTGTCATGACTCACCTTTCTTCGAAAAAAGAAGCGAGAGTTCGAACGATTCTTGCCCTTGAAAGCATATTCAACAAGAGTATGCATATGAGAATGTTTGGGAGCGGACTTGCCGCAATGACCTATGTCGCAAGCGGAAAGTTTGATGTGTTCCTTAATGTGCAAACGAATCCTTGGGATATTCTACCCGGGGCACTGCTTATTGAAGAAGCGGGTGGCACGATTACGGATATCAAAGGGGAAAAAGTTGGCTATGACACGATTTCCGTACTCGCGACCAATGGGAATGTTCATGACCAAATGTTGAGGTTATTGGAGGATATATAAAATGAGATAAGCTAGAGCGAGGTGAGGCCAGCTTAGCTGGCCTGCTTCAGAGAAGTTAAGAAGAAATTTCCTTTCTGAACGAAATTTTAGAATTATGACAACTCAGACGCGTCAAAAATTTCCAAGGGGAGTTGAGGTAGTTGGGTCTTCAATTATTGAAGATCATGAGGGAAATGTTCTTTTGGTTAAATCTCCAAAATGGCATGATAAATGGATTATGCCGGGTGGACATATCGAACCAGGTGAAAAAATTGAGGAAGCCTTACTTCGAGAAACAGAAGAAGAAGTCGGTCTGAAATTAACATCGATGGGAATTGTCACTTTTGGCGAGCTTATTGATTCAAAAGATTTTCACAGGTCAGCCCATTTCATCTATTTTGACATTGTCTGTCAGACAGATGATAAGAATGTGAGACTAGATGGCAAAGAATTAACAGAATACGTCTGGGTTGATCCAAAACAGGCGCTCACAATGGATTTGGCAGAAGGATATGAGAAAGTTATTCAGGACTATCTGAAGTTCAAGAAATAGAAACCATTTCAAAAAGTAGCGGACAAACCGCTTCTTTTGTTTTACAATAGAGCTAAGATTTTTAAAATTTGACGGAGAACATATGCTTTCGCGGATCAACCAAAAAATTAAAATTGGAGATGCGGGACCAAAAGGAAAAGGTTTGTTTGCTGAGAAGTTTATCCAAAAAGGAGAAATCGTTGTTATCTTTCAGGGAAAAATTGTGGAAACTAATTCTATCGAAAAATCTCTATATAAAAATGTAAGCAATCATTGTTTTCAAATAGAAAAAGAGTTGTATCTTTGCCCTGTGGAACCGGAGGTTCAGAAACTTGAAAGTGTTTTTTTCTTTAATCATTCTTGTGAGCCGAATTGTGGAGTAAGAGGGCAGGCTACCTTTGTCGCCATGCGCGACATTCAACCAAGAGAAGAAATAACGTTTGATTACGCCATGACAGATAATCTTGATTGTGAAATGAGATGTTTTTGTGGATCCCATAATTGTAGAAAAATGATTACGGGCAATGATTGGAGAAGAAAAGATTTACAAGAAAAATATAGGGGATATTTTTCTCGATACTTACAAGAAATAATTGATGCTTTACCATCTTGATTCAAAAAGTAGCGGACAAACCGCTTCTTTTGTTTTACAATACAACCACTATGAGACTATCTGGTTTTCTTTACTCTTTCGCGGCAGCGCTGACCTGGGGGTTTGTTTACACCATAGATCAAAAGATCTTGGGGAAAGTTTCTCCTTTGGGTTTGGTGTTTATAAATTCTATTATCGGCATTTTATTTATTCTACCTTTTGTTCTCGTGCGCCCGGAGATTTTGAAAACACCCCTGTCTTCTTTTGTCGCAAACGGGTGGTGGATTTTGCTCTCCTGCATTCTGGCCATTCTGGCGAATTTTTTTATCTACGCGAGTATCCAGTCTTTGGGTGCGCCCACGGCTTCCATCCTAGAAATCATTTATCCATTTTTTGTTGTTCTTTTTTGCGTCTTATTTTTTAAGCAAGGAGTGAACCTTCCTTTTTTATTCGGCTCCCTCCTTCTTTTTATCGGTTCAGTCATCATTATTAAATGGGGACAATAATTTATGCGTTTACAAGACAAAATTGCCATTGTGACCGGGGCGGGATCCGGGATTGGACGAGCCATTGCTTTAGCGTTTATCAAAGAAGGCGCCAAGGTCGTGGTAGCGGATTGGTCACAACAAGGCGGACAGGAAACCGTGGATCTGATCAAACAACAAGGCGGACAAGCCATATTTGTACAGACCGATGTCAGTAAAGAATCTGACGTTAAGCAAATGGTGGACGTGTGTGTAAAGACTTTTGGTCGGGTAGATATTCTCGTCAACAATGCGGGGATCGAAAAAGGCGTCCCCCTTCATGAGATGACCCAAGAAGATTGGGATCAGGTGATGGCCGTCAATGTGCGAGGTGTTTTTTTGGGAAGCAAATATGCGCTTCCACAAATGATCGCACAGGGAAAAGGAAAAATCATCAATACGGCTTCCATTGCAGGCATGATCGGTTTTGAACAAAGCGGCGCTTACTGTGCTTCCAAAGGCGCGATTATTGCCCTTACCAAATCCATGGCCTTGGAATACGCTCCGCAAAAAATCAATGTGAATGCGATCGCTCCGGGCGTTATTCGCACGGCCATGACAAAAGCGTATTTGGAAGATCCCAAATATCAACAAGTTTTTACTTCGCAAACTCCTTACCCGCGTTTGGGTGAACCGGAAGATATTGCAAATGGTGCCGTGTATCTTGCCTCGGATGAATCCGATTTTGTCACCGGCACGGTTTTAGTCATTGATGGAGGATGGACGGCAAAATAATATGCGTCTCGGATTTGAAAGTGCTCTTCGACAATACGGAGAGGTCATCAAAGATATTCGAAAGACGGAAAAAGGAGGACAAGAAGCATTGGCTTGAGATAATTTAAAAAGAAATCACCCTCATGATCGGTGATTTTTGTTTGATGCGGGTCGTCAGATATTTTTTGACACGCAAGAGGGCTGTGTTACCATCAACTCACGTTCTTTACAAAGGAGAATACATTCATGAAACATGCCTTTCTTCTTGGTGTTGGTGTGATGATTACCTGTTTGACCGCCTTGTATCCGACAAAAATATATGGGGATGGTCCAAGTCTCAGTTCAAGTATCGGAATCGGTTTTTCGATCGGTCCGATTACAGTCAGTTTGCTCGAGCTTAGCATTCCTCTTCCTTGGTTTTTGAGTCGCGGATGGAGAGAGGGATCCGGTGCCGGTCGCACAAGCAGTGTCCCTGCCGTCCGAGCCTATGTTGATCCCGGATGGAGAACAAGAACAACCTCGTCGATTCCCTCTGGGCCGGAACCAATGGTCGTACAAGTGGAAACATCTTCTGCTGTTCCCAAGGATGTCCTGCAACTTCGGTTTGGTTTACTTCCGGACGAAGATATCTTTATCGCTCCAAACGGTCAGCGGTTGAAAATTGAAACCGACGGTCAGATTCGACTCGTGCGTTCAAACCCGAGTGTGTCCATGGTTGTGCATTACAATGACACAATCACCGTCCGTGTAGGCGGATCTTCTCAAGATGTCGCGGAAATCCAATTCGCAAACGGTTCCTTGTTTATCTCTCACAACAATACGCAAGAAACACTCCGCGCCCTTTCTCTCATCTTCGGGCAGACCCTGTCTTCCTGCTGTCTTAACGCACCTACCTCCAAGCGTGAGGGTCACTGACATGAGGATCATCTCTTTTCTGTACCTCTTGATTCTCTGTGTATGTACATCTTGTGTGTCGGAGAGTTTCGGTGGAAGTTCAGCAGAACCATCAGTTTATGAGAGTTCTTGTCGGGATGAAGTCGTCAAGATTTGCGACCGAGTCGGAGGGGAAACTCCAAGCGTCTGTACGGCTCTGCGCACGCAGGGGAAAGACGAGTTCGACAGTGTTCATGAGTTTTTGTATAGGATCAGAGATATCTCTTCTGAACAACAAAGGTTATTCATCTGTGCACGACTTATGGGACAGTCATTCACTTACAAGATGACTGAAGTTGCGGAACACGTTTCTCTTTATTATGAGACAGCTTACCTTTCAGGATATTATGATTCGAGTGGAGGATTTTTTCATAGGAAATACTCCTATGAAGAAGGAATGCATAAGTTTGATTGGAGTTGGGGTGTCCATGTTGAACCAAGCGATTTGTCTTGTGTAAAAAATACAGTTGAGTCTCTATCTGAGCTTAGGATAACCGTTCAGGTCGAAGTGACATCAATCACATCAGAAGCAAGGATCAATAAAATTTTTGTTGAAAATACTTGGTGCGGAAGTTATCCCGATCAAGTTCCCTGTTGGAAAAATCCTCTTGATGTTGATATTTTTCTCGAACCAGTTCGGACGATTGAGTTGAAGACGAACTACTCTGATAATGGTTTTGCCGGAACCTGCGCGGTTCTTCGGGAAAAATTGCGTACTGAACGAGAGCGTCTTCTGAATAGCGGTCTTCGATAAACGTACCCTTTGATGGGTCTGCCACGTACACGCGTGGCTTTTTGTTTTTTCGAAAATAAAAAATCACCCTCATGATCGAGAGTGATTTTATTTTTTTATTCTTCGAAGCAACTGGTGAGGAGATCTTCCGGAACAGTATTTGTCCCCAGAGAGGTTCGCAGTGTCTCGCAGGTTATCACTCCTTCGTCCCCACTCATCACCACTTGCCATACATCGGTTTTTCTAACGATGAATGTTTTTGGATAAGGTTCATCCGCTCTTAGATAGGTTCCTCGGATGACATGGGTTTGTTCCAAGTCCCATTCTTTTTCCACCGTCACCGCTGTGATTTTTGATCGCGGAATTTCCAGTGTTGCGGCAAGACTATTGGTGATGGATTCTTGGGTGGTCGGCACATAAACGGTTTCCAGGAGATTGGGACCGCAAGAAAGGGTCATGCCCGTTGGAAGTTCCAAGATTAAGTTTCCTTGAGTGTGTGCCATATGCACAATCGTGCAGACCATGTCATTCTTTTTATACGCGTCTTGCATCCATTGATTTGGGTTTGCTCCCACATTGGTAACATCTTGTTGGAATCCATGGCTTGTGAAATAAGTGGTGATTGCGGTCCACTGTTCTTCCGTCATTTCGGGTGCCATCCACTGTTTTCCCGAGATCATCATGTTGACGATTTTTTCATCTTGTCTTCCGATCCAAGGAAACTCTTTATCGATCATGAAGGTAAAAGTGATGCCGGTTTCACGTCCGATATCTTGCATGAATTCGTAGGTCGCATCTTCGGTCACTTTGGGTGGAGTCCAAGGTTTTGCTTTGGAAGGCGCGGTAAATCCGTAGATTGCGGCGCCAAGGACCAAAGCTCCGACAATAGCCCAAAGAGGAGAAATAGTTTTGTTCATAAGATAAATCGTTTTTTATTGCCATTCCGAACAAAGTGAGGGATCCCGTTGGTGAAAGGAAACCTATAAATGAAGGGGATCCCTCGTCACATTGTTCCTCGGGATGGCAGAGAGAAGAGAAACTTATTTCGAATTTAAAGTGTGTTTAGCGTAGCCGATCTTGAGTTTTATGAAAAGAGCGGGTTTTGGGGATGAATTTTTTCTCCAAATTGTTCGAAGAAATAAGGGAGTTGTGAGTGGAGAGGTTCTGGCCATTGTCCGTAGAGGAACCATTTTATGTCATCAAACTTATGAGGCTCACAGTTTTTGACTTGAGAGGCATCAATATGGACAAGAAAATGGAGGGCGATCCAATGGGTAGGTGATCCTTCATGTTCACGATGGACATCTCGATAACCAAGGAAGTGATGATTCAAAATATCAGCCCCGTACTCTTCTTTGATTTCTCTCCGAAGAGTCTGTTCCACAGTATCTCCAAAATCGAGTCCCCCACCCCCGCAATCCCAGTGTCCATGTTCATCCCTGCAATTAGTACTGCGTTTGGCAAACAAAAAGTTTCCCCGCCCATCATGGCAAAGAAAGACAATGGTGATTCCTGTGTAATCCATTCCTTTTTTCATAACCCTTTTACTATAGCGCTCGGTTGTTTTTATTTCTACTGCAAACGAATCCCCCGTCGTCCCGTTAGATGGGGCTATAAGGGTTTCTATTTTTTGGTAGAGGATCCCCCTTCGCTCTCGCTTTGCCCCGTCAGACGGGGCTTTGCTCGAGCTACGGAGGGATTTTGATATTTTATTTTTTGGTAAAGGAAACAAAAAAGCCGTCTATGACATAGGCGGCGGCGAGGATCTTGTTGCTATTCCAAGATCAAACGGTAGTCCCAAGAAAGAGCTGTCTGCGCCCAATGGCGGCAGGCTTTATCCTTGATACAGGAAACATTGAGATCAAAGCGGTATTGCGTAAGCCAAGAATCAATTTCTTCGATTTCTTCCGCCGCTGACTGACAGGAGTACATACTGAACGATCCATAGGGATAGCGACAGGCAATGATGTATTCAATATCTTCGATATGCCCGCAGATTTCCTTCATGTCCCCAAGTTCACCCATGACACGGACGAGGTCGTCGTAGACCTTTTCTTGGTTGCAAGGTTCGGCGGGAGGAAATCTTTTTTGCATTTCTGCCAGAGCGCGATCACGCCCGATGGCTTTGTCACGATCATAGCTTATTTGGGTGATAAAAGAGAGCCTAGAATAAAGGAAGAAACCGAAGACGATTACACCAATGATAACGATGAGACGCTTCGTTCGTTTTGACATGGGTGTTCCTATTGTTGAAAGAGCGACTGATTCCAATCGCGGAGATGTTGGTTGGAGGTCAACGCAAGATAGTAACGGAAATAAGGGGAAAGTCAATGCGCTGCACTCGTCCATGTCATACTTAACACTGCCAATGTTAAATATGATGAATTCCGTTAATTCTGCTAATATCTGCGGTTTTGTTCGATTAGAACAAAGCCAAACAGATATTATGCAAACGAAAGTTG
>Ga0265296_1005723_pt1 | contig 10034 bp, 6 predicted proteins | sample MunlanPumphouse1_FD_189073 | JGI IMG/M metagenome (GOLD analysis project Ga0265296, IMG submission 189073) | Groundwater microbial communities from a municipal landfill in Southern Ontario, Canada - Pumphouse #1 | ecosystem: Environmental > Aquatic > Deep subsurface > Groundwater | place: Canada...
TGGCAGGGCAAGTTTTTGTCGGCCCGGGGCCATGAGAACAAATCCTCGCCGCTGGCCGCCTCTGCTGGCCGGTACCGAAGAAACGCCGTCAGATTCTCCCGCAACACCCGACTCCTGACGTCATGGCCCTCCGCGATCAAAATCGTTCCCGGCATCAGACTTCCCCTCTGTAAATATGAAGTTTAGGAACAAAGCAACGGGTTATCTGTCAGGAAGATTAGACAAGTGCTGAGGGGAAAACTTGATAATTTAATAAAATAATGCCGAAAATGACTGCTTGAGTCAGAGGGATACAGGCGTCGGCATGGTCATGTTTGTGGAGACCAATCAGTCCATGGGACTCAAGCCATGCTGGATCACGAATTTGATGAGACCAGAGAGGTCTTTGACGCCCAACTTGCCCATTAAACGGCTGCGATAAGTGTCCACCGTTTTAGAAGACAGGGGGAGTATCCGGGCGATGTCCGCGGAGGATTTGCCTTCCGCCACCAGTTGCAGGACTTCCCGCTCCCGAGGGCTGAGGCGGGCCAGGGGAGTTACCGCACTCGCGGCCTCGCTTAGGGACACGCAGTATTCCAACACCAGGTCCAGAATCTTCTGACTCACGTAGCGGTGGCCGGCGTGGACCTCCCGGACGGCCTTGACCACCTCGCCGCCGGCTGCTTCTTTCACCAGGTAGCCCCAGGCTCCCCCTTTGAGGGCCTGAAGGACATGCTCGCTGGTGGCATGCATGGAGAGGATGATAACCCGGGTAGCCGGGCTCTTTTCTGCGAGCTGGTGCGTAGCCTCAAGGCCGTTAAGTTGGGGCATGGCGATGTCCAGGAGGGCGATGCGCGGGAGCAGGTGGCCGATCTGGCGCACCGCTTCCCGGCCGTCCGCGGCCGCGCCCACCACCTGGAATCCCGGTTGGGTTTCCAGCAAGAGCCTCAGCCCGTCGCGCACCACCGCATGATCATCGGCCAGGAAAATAGTGATGTTCACCGGGGCGCCTCCACCACTACCCTGGTGCCCTCTCCGGGGCGGGACTCGATGCGGCATTGTCCGCCCACCGCCGCCGCCCGTTCCCTCATGGTCATCAGTCCCCAATGAGGGCGGTCCTCGAACCGGTCCAGGTCTGGCAGGTGGAAGCCCACCCCGTTATCGGCGATCACCAGACGCACGAGGCCCCCTTCCTCCTCCTCGATGATTGTCACCTGGGAGGCCTGGGCATGCTTGGCCACATTGGTCAACGCCTCCTGGGCGATACGGAACAGAGGCAGTTCCACCGAGATGGGCAGGCGGGGCGCCGGTTCGCACCCCTTGATGCTGAAGGCGATACCTGTCCGCCGGGCAAGCAGGACCCCGTACCAGCGCAGCGCGGCCAGCAGCCCGAAGTCATCCAGCAGCGGCGGCCTTAACTTTGCCATCACGTCCCGGATCATATCCACGGTCTGGTACACCAGGTCCAGCGATTCCGCCAGGTAGGAATGGAGCTTGTCGCCCAACCCTGGGGTCAGCAGGCGTTGCGCCCGGCTCAGGTTGAGGCCCAAAACGGTGAGACTCTGTCCCACGTGCAGCTCCCGGGCCAGACGGTACCGTTCAGCCTCTTCCACTTCCGCCAGCCGGGCGCGCAGCCCGCGCAGCTGCTCCCCCTGTTCTTGGACTGCCGCCGCCAGCCGAGAATTATCAATGGCGAGGCTGAGCTGGCCGGTCAGGACTTCCAGCAGCTGGTGCTCCCCTTCGGTTATCTCTTGATGGGATGTCAGGTAAAGGTGCAGGACTCCCAGGACCTGGTTCCGGGCTTTCAGGGGCAGGGAGAGGTCTTGATGGGGGGGTATGCCCGGCCAGCGGTGGATGTGCCGCTCATCCCCACAGCCGTTCCGGGAAAAGATCACCTCGCCACTCTGGGCGGCCAGACCGCACAGGCATTCTCCCAGCATCCCCTTCTCCAGGCAGGGGTGGTCATCCGGGACACCCCGATGGGCGGCCGCCGCCATCTCTCCGGTTTGCTCATCCAACAGAAAGATGATTACCCCGGCCTCGGTCCGGACCACCTGGTGGATTACCAGATCCATGGAGTCCTGGAGGATCTGCTGCAGACCCGGAGCCCGGCTTACGGTAGCGGTGAGGTGGCAAAGCGCTGCAAGAGCCATGATCTCCTCCTCAGCCTGTTCGGGGGCCGATACCTCATGCCGGATGGCGATTATATGAATAAAATCGGCTAGCACCGGATTCCAGCCGGCGCCGGCTAACGCCTACGGCTGCCAAACTAATACTTGTTGAACGCTCCTTGGTATCGATCACCCTGCCCAACAGACACGTGGAAACCGTCCGGATGAACCTCACCTGCCTTAAGTACTAATAATTAAATATTGTCGCATGTTAAGCAATATATTTTCCTACATATTTTAAATAAATTATGCAGTGCATTCTTGCTTGGCTGAAGTATCCTAGTTGTGCAGAAAAAGTCCAGATGTCCAGGAGCAGAAAGGCCGAGGCGGTGTTGGAGGACAGTGGCGGGTAATGCGGGCAGACGGCGCCCAGAACTCGCAGCCCGGCCTTCCGGGCCCCAAACCCCAAGAGGCCCACGGCGCCGCCGAGGGTTACCCTCATGCAGCAATCCGCGGAGTAATAGGTGCCGGCAAGCTCCCAATTAATTTTCCCTAACCATTGTTAGTTAAGATTTAAGGCCGCAAAAATCAATAGGCGAACAGAAACCTGGCAAAGGATATGCTTTTTATTGCCGTGTGCTTAGCTATTTCCGCCCCAGGGCTGCCGGGCTCCAGGGGCCAAGAGGTGAGATGGCTCCCACAAGACCTTAAAATCCAACCTTTTTCTGAGGCTTGTCTAAAAGCGGTCATGACCCGGACTGGAACGGCCATGATTGCTTCCCTGCTCTTCCGATCTGTATTAAGGCGAGGGTCGGTTGCAGTCCATCCTGAAACTGGCCCGTTTGGTTCACACCCTGTGGATGCAGCGCGGCCACCTCTGGGATTGGTTAGCCCTCAACACAACACTCCACCTCCTGAATATGGCCAATTAACCTTCTTCAATTTCTATGCCAATTAACAGTGGATTGGACTGTGTTAAGGCCAGGGCTAAGAGGGGCCGCGGTCAGGCTGGGTGTTCATCTTCATCGCCGCGGCCTACAAACCGGTGTCGATATGTGACCTGACGGCCGCGGGTTTTCCTGAACCGAAAAAGATATCGGAAAAACGATATTGCTCCCGGCAACCGCTAACGTAAGGAGTAAGCGGATTATATTTATCGCTAATTTTCCCGTCATACGGATGCCGAAATTATCCTGACATGGGAGACACAGCTCTAATTTCTTTTGTCTTTCTCCTGCTAATAGTCCAGACTAATACCAAGTATTATCGTTATAAATTTACAGGAGTGAAATCATGTCGATCGGTGAGCGACCATGGTTATTATTTCTTCTCCTGCCGCTTCTTCTCATCCTGAGTCTCTCTGACATTTCTGCTGCCACCCCCCCCCAGGTCATCATCCTCAATTCCTACCATTGCGGGTATGCCTGGTCAGACAATGAGTTGACCGGGATCTTGACCAGGCTGCGTCAGGACTACCCAGAGATCGCCCCGTTCATCGAATATCTGGAGGCGGCAGCCCCGCAATTCCAAGACCGCTCCACCTTTGAGAAGGTCTTGGGTCAGCTGCAATCCCTGCCGGGGGAGAGCATGGTCATCAACCGGCCGGAATCGTTTTATGAACAATATAAGTATCTGACCATCGCGGTCTCCTGGGTTTTCGCCTTCTTGCTATTGGCGGTGGGCATCCTGGCCGTGACGATTTTGCGGCGACGGCGCGCTGAGAGAAGGTTGAGGGACAGCGAAGCACGCTACCGCAACCTGGTGGAGACCTCCTTCGACTGGATCTGGGAAGTGGACGCCCAGGGCCGTTATACCTACGCCAGTCCCCGGGTAGTCGACTTCCTGGGCTACACCCCGGAGGAGATGTTGGGCCGCACTCCCTTTGAATTTATGCCGGAGGCTGAGGCTCGACGGATAGGGGAAATCTTCGGGGCCATCGCCGCAGCCAGGCGGCCCTTTACCTCCCTGGAGAACGTCAACCTGCATCTGGACGGCCGGCGGGTGGTGCTGGAGACCAGCGGCGCGCCGATGTTCGGACCCGATGGGGAGTTTAAGGGCTACCGGGGCAGCGACCGGGACATCACGGCCCGCCAGGCCGCCGAGCAAGCCCTGCGGGAGAGCGAGGAGCGGTTGCGCCTGGCGAACGAGGCGGCCAATATCGGCACCCTCGACGTTGATCTGGAAACCGGGTGGATCCGCTTTTCGCCGGAGCTGTGCGCCATCCTGGGTGTGCCGCCCGGCACGGAGTTGAATGGTCCCCAAGGAATAAAGATCGTTCATCCGGAAGACCGCGATCGGGTCATGGCCGCCCACTGGCGCTCCAAGGATCCGGCGGGCGACGGCCGGATCTACAGCGAGCATCGTATCATCCGCCCTGACGGAGAGGTGCGCTGGCTCGTGTGGAGCGGGCGCACTATCTTCCGGGACACGGCGGCTGCCCGCGTGCCGTGCCGCGGGATCGCCGTGGCCTTCGATATTACCGAGCGCAAGTTGGCGGAAGAAGAAATTAAGATCAACGAGGCCAGGTTGGCCAGCCTCTTGCGAATTTCCCAGTATTCCCCAACCTCCAGCCAGGAACTGCTGGATTATGCCTTGGAAGAGGCCATCGCCCTGACCGGCAGTAAAATCGGCTTTATCTACTTTTATGACGAAACCACCCAACAATTCACCCTGAATACCTGGTCCAAGGAGGTCATGCAGGAGTGCACCGTTGCCGAGCGCCAAACCAACTATCAACTCGAAGAAACGGGGATCTGGGGCGAGGCGGTGCGGCAGGCCAGGCCCATTATGGTCAATGATTTCCAGGCTCCACACCCCTTGAAAAAGGGGTACCCCGAAGGCCATGCGCCTCTTTGCAAATACCTGTCCATCCCGGTTATTAGTGACAGCCGTATGGTGGCCGTGGTGGGCGTGGCCAATAAAGCCACCGATTATGACGGCGCCGATGTCCGGCAGTTGACCCTGATGATGGATGTGGTCTGGAAAATCGCCGAGCGCCAGCGGGCGGAAGAGGACTTGCGCAAAAGCGAGGAGAGATACCGGCTGCTGGTGAGTCAGATTCCGGCCATGGTGTTTCAAGGATATGGGGATTGGAGCATTGACCCCTTTGATGAGAAAGTTGAGGCCCTGACCGGTTACTCTAAGGAAGACTTCGAGTCCCGCCGGGTCAAATGGTGCGACCTGATCCCCGCCGAAGACCTGGACTATGCCACCCGAGTCTTTATTGAGGCCCTTAAAACCGACAAATCCTATGTGCGGGAGCACCGCCTGCGGAGAAAGGATAGCGAGATTCGCTGGGTCCAGTGCCGGGGACAAATATTCTGCAACGACCAGGGCAAAGTTGACTATATCAGCGGCGTCTCCTTCGACGTTACCGAGCGCCGGCGGGCACAAGAGGCCCTCAAGGAAAGAGAGCGCTTCCTGGCCGACATCTTCGACAGCATCCAGGATGGCATCAGCATCCTGGACACGGACTTCAATATCCTGAGGGTTAATCAGGCCATGGAACTGTGGTTTCCTCACGCCCTGCCCCTGGCCGGCCAGAAGTGCTACGCGGCCTACCGCCTGAGATCGGCGCCTTGCGAAGTATGCCCCAGCCGTGAGACTCTGGAAACGGGGAAAGCCGGGCATGCGGTCATGACCAAAATCGGCCCGGATGGCGAAGCGGACGGGTGGTTGGAGGTTTACACCTTCCCCATGTTGGAGATTGGTTCCGGCAAAGTGAGGGGGATAATCCAATACCTCCGGGACATCACGAAGCCGAAGCAGGCAGAGGAGGCTCTACAGCTAAGCGAAGAGAAATACCGGTTGTTGGTGAAGCAGATACCGGCGATAGTCTTTAAAGGCTATGCGGATTGGAGTGTCGATTTCTTTGACAACAAGATTGAGGCGCTCACCGGCTATAGCAAAGAAGAATTTGATTCTCGCCAAATGAAATGGTGCAAATTGATCCTCCCCGAAGACCTTGAACAGGCCAAAGGCAGGTTTATCAAGGGAATTAAAACCGGTGGGGCTTATGGCAGGGAATATCGCATACGGAAAAAAGACGGAGGGGTCGCCTGGATTCAGGTCATGGGCCAAATATTTTACGATGCGGAGGGCAAGCTTGACTATATAAGTGGGGTATTTTTTGATATCACTGCGCGCAAGCGGGCGGAGGAGGACTTGCGCCAGAGTGAGGCCAGGCTGGCCGAGGCCCAGCGCATCGCCCAGGTGGGGAGCTGGGAGTGGAATGTCAAGACCAACCAGGCGATCTGGTCAGATGAGCTTTTCCGCATTTTTCACTTGCCGCCGCAAGAGTATGGGCTAAGTTATGAAGGGTTATTACAATACGTGCACCCCGATGACCGGGAATCCTTAGAACAAGGCGTTACCAAGGCCCTGGCAAGCGGTAAGCCTTTCGCTGCGGACTGCCGCATTATTCTGGACGACGGCTCCCAACTCTATATTCACCTTTATGCGGAGATTATCTTGGATGAATCCGGCGAACCGGAGTTGATGCGGGGCACCGCCCAAGACATCACCGCGCGGGTGCTGGCGGAACAGAAACTGCGGGAAAGCAACGAGCGCTTCGCGGCCGTTTTCGAAAACGCGGCCATCGGCATTGCCGTCGCCGATGCCCAGGGGCGAATATTAGCGACCAATCCCAGCTTTCAGGAGATGCTGGGCTACCACACTAACGAATTGCTTGCCAAAACTTTCCCAGAAATCACCCACCCCGAGGACCTGGCCCAAAACCTGGAGCTTTTCCAGGAGATGATGACGGGTAAGAGGGAAGGGTTCCAGCTTGAAAAGCGCTATCTTCGCAAAAACGGCGAATATTTTTGGGCCCGGGTCACCGTCTCCTCGATCAAAGATACGAAGGGACAGCCGCTCTATAGCATCGCCATGGTGGAAGACATTACCCTGCGGAAGCAGGCCCAGGAGAAAATGGAGGAATCGGAGCGCAACCTGCGCTATCTGACCGCCCAACTGCTCACCGCCCAGGAACGGGAGCGCCAGAGGATCTCCAGGGATTTGCATGATGACCTGGGGCAATCCCTGGTAGCCTTGAAACTACAATTGCAGGCGATTGAGAGAGAAGAGCCTGCAAACTTGACGGAACTGAGACAAAAGGTGGCTACCCAAACCGCATTTATAGATGATATCGTCAATAATATACGTCGATTGTGCATGGATTTGCGCCCCACCACCTTGGATGTTCTGGGTCTAATTGTGGCCCTGAAACGTCTTTTTAAGGAGTTCAGCGCCCTCTACGGCATTAAGTTTTCCCTGGACCTGGATGACGTCCGGGATCTGTTATCCCCCCAGGCCCAGATTATCATCTACCGGATATTTCAGGAATCTCTTACCAACATCGCCAAGTATGCCCAGGCTACCCGGGCGACGGTAACGATAAAAAGAGAGAACGACACAGTCTTTTTCACCGTGCAAGATAATGGCAAGGGATTTGACCTGGAGCAGGTCCGGACCCGATCCGTTCGTAAACGGGGACTGGGCCTAACCGCCATGGAGGAAAGGGTACGGATGCTGGGAGGAACCTTGGAAATGCAAAGTCAAAAAGGAGTCGGCACCAGGATTTCTTTTAAGATCCCGGTTTCTTTATTAAGGCATTCAAAAGTGGGCAATTAGCAACTACCTGCTGAGGCTGTCGAAAAAGGTGCTCGAATATTATTTTCGTCCCGCCCATAATTATCTATAAGCCATTATGATCTTTAATAAACAAGGATTATGTGCTATTCTTGGCCAATAACTTTTCTGGGTTGGATAAGCCATGGCCAGATACAAAACCTACGATTATCAGCAGAGAGTTCTCTTACCGGGTTCATCCGACTAAAGCGTACTTGGTTTCATGAAGAGCCAGGATTTTGAGTTTGAAGAATTCCTGGTCCCGGAAGCCGTAGGCCTGCCGTTTCATGGTTTTTATTTTATTGTTGGTCCCTTCCAAGGGGCCGGTGGAGATAGGATAGTCATAGTAAGCAAGGATGCCCCGCCGGTGGAGGGATAGAGTCTTGGCGAATTTAATGAGCATGGCGATACCGGCAGCCATGGCCCGGTCCAGCCAATCTTCCAAGATGGCGGCGGCGGTGGCCTTATCTGCTTGCAGCCAGATTTGCCGCAAGTCCTCCTTCAGATAGTAGGCCAGGGCCAGGGGTTGATCGAGTTGCAGAGCCGCGGCCAGCCTTTCGGCTAATCGCTTCTATATAATTCTCGCCATACAGTGCCAATAAACCACGCCTAAAAAATTCATCGGCTCATAGATATCTACCGCTGCATCTGCCGCGATAACACCCCGTGCAATGATATCAAAAGGCAATATGGGTATTTGGTCATCAGGAAGCGGCTCTTTGTTTCTACTCATGGTAAAGAGAGCAAGATTAGCCTTTTCCTCGTCTGTATCTGGTAACCATTGCAGAAATTTTGGCATACCTGCCCCTTAGAACCAGGATACCTCAATGCGGATTGGTTGACAAATTCATGGAAATTTGTTCTATCGTGTTCCCTTCGAGACAATTCGGCTACAAAAGAGGAACCTTGTGGGGTTAAACTCGGGAAGAAATATCCCCAAAACTTTTTTTGACTTCGGTGGCCAGGGTTGCCGCATAATCTGGTATCATGTCGCCATAGCCCGAGGCGGCGGACAGTTGCGGGTTCGGTCGTTGCTGTCGCCAAGTGGGGGGCCTTGGCGCCTGTTTAGGCCCCTCTCCCGGGCTCTTGCCTGGCCTTGGCAGCCGTCCCGGCTCGCCAAACCAGCCGCCGGCGGGCAGTTTTGACCCAGGACCCCTTTCACCCGGAGGTTCACCCATGCGGTCCGTCGCATCATTTTTCCTATCAGTTAAAGCCATGAATCCAGGAATCGGGCTGTGCTTTCGGGCCGCGGTGCTTTGTCTCGGGATGATATGGATCTTGGGCTGCGGCTCGCTCGTCACCGCTCGCTCGAGCACATTATCGGCCATTTCCAATCCTGCTTCTCCGCACAATACGGATTATCTGGAATATCAGCAAGGGCGCCTCACGAAAGCGCAACTGATGGACCGCCTGCCCCATATTGCCATGGTCGGCGACAGTCTGAGCCGGGATTTTTATGTGTCCTCCCTCGTCAGCATGATATGGCGTTCAAAGATGAACCATGGTCGCGACTGGTTTCTCGACACCGACCCGTCCGCCAACAGCGTCTATAGCCTTTATGAGCGACTTGCCCAGGAAACGCCTGTGGTGGCCTGGGAATACTCGAGCGGGGGAGGAAGGGTTGATTCAGGCGGAATTGGAAAACGCTTCCTCTGGTTCTGGTTTCCCCTCCATTTCTCCCAACAGACGGATTTGATTTTAGCGGAGAAACGGTTCCCGGATTTGGTGTTGCTCTGGATCGGGCACAACAACTTGCACTGGGAGTGGTTCGTGGATCCCCGCCGGCCGGAGGAGATCGAAACGGGATTGCAAAAAATGGCGGCGAACTTTCGCAAGGACTACGCGCGACAGCTTGGCCGCCTCGTGGATCGGGCGCGGGACCAAAAACACCGGTGTGCCATCATCGTCTTCGGCCTCGTTAATTTCAAGAGTTTTTTTGAAGCCCGGGACGCGGCAGAACAACTCCGGAAAAAGAACCCGAAGCTATACCCGTATTTCGAAGTGGATTATAAGCACTATGCGACCATGAAACCGGAGTATCGGGGAAACATGATGAAGCTCGCCCTGATGATCAACGGGGAGCTGCGCGCCATGGTGGGCGAGTTCAATAGGAAATTGGGCGGCGATTCCCAGGTGCGCCTCGAGTATTCGGACGCGCTGGCGACCGCTGATTTCAGCGACGTGGAAGCGATTCACCGAATCGACGCCTGGCATCCTTCTATCAAAGGACACAACGTGCTCGCCGAGGCAGCTTTTGGCGCCCTGCGCCCCAGCCTGAATTTCCTGGGAATCGTGCCGCTCCAGAAAAATACTGAT